>Ga0209755_10003410_pt1 | contig 19977 bp, 17 predicted proteins | sample TergutCo191P1_FD_187301 | JGI IMG/M metagenome (GOLD analysis project Ga0209755, IMG submission 187301) | Cornitermes sp. P1 segment gut microbial communities from Petit-Saut dam, French Guiana - Co191P1 (SPAdes) (version 2) | ecosystem: Host-associated > Arthropoda: Insects > Digestive system...
AGAACAGCCAATAGGTTTCTGTAGGCTATGATGCTGGCATAGGCGTCTATATCTATATATTTTTTGCCGGAGGTGATGATGATTTGGCTCATTTCTTTTTCCTTTTGTAATAAAGTGCGATGAGTAGGCCGATAAAATAGCTAGTAATAATAATTGGTCCACAAATTAAGGGAAAGATCACGATGAATTGTAGCAGTGGAGAATTTTCGAACCATAGCGGCATAAGTAGCCAATTGAGTGCCACGAGCATTGGCGACAATATGGCCATTGTCAGTATGCCATTAAATATAATTTCTGCTTTTCCTTTGTTTTTCTTTGAAAATGCATAAAGCATAACTAACCATATTATGGGAGGAGCCACGTATATTATCATTAAATAAGACCAAACGATATGATAGAATTTTGTTTCCGTGAATGGCAGAGATGTCGTGCCAAGAAATGGTGCGGCTACGAGGAGCATTATGCCGAAGTAAATGACTGGAAATAGGATGATTAGCGACAGGAGTTTTGCCATGAAGACTTTATTTGGTTTCATGTTTTGCTTTTTCTTTGTGATAGAACGCGATGGTTGTTCCTATGATATATTGGGCGAAGAGATAGCCGCAAAGCATAGCCATGGCGGCCCAGCCAAAGTTATCCCAGCCGGACGTGTTAAAAGTTTGATACATGAGAGCTGCGAGGGCTATACCGATAAGTAGGGTCATCGCTTGTAGGCTTTTGAATATGATTTTTACTTTTTTTGCGTTTTTCTTTAGGAATAGATTTAGCATTATTAGCCAGATTGCAGGAATTGCCCAGAACGAGAAAACTAGCATCCAGTCTGGAGGAATGATGAAAAGTCCAATGTATACAACCGGGTAGAGTGTGACTAGCGTTAGTAATTGTATTGTGAATTTATAATTTGTTTTCATGGTTTTTTGGCTCCTTGTATTTTGTTTAATATTTGCAAAAATTCGGGTTCGGTGAGGATGGGGATGTTTAGCTCCTGGGCTTTTTTGACCTTGGACTGGCCGGGGCTTTGGCCAGCGACGAGGTATGTTGTGTTTTTTACAACACTTGTGTGGAACTGGCCGCCGAGGGTACGAATGGCCTCGGCGGCTTGTTCGCGGTCCATGCTATCTAGGCTACCGGTGAGTACGAAGGATGTATCGGCGAGCGCGGCGCCACCGGCTGCGAAGGTGGGCTGGAGGCCAGCCGCGTGCAGTTTGTCGAGCATCTTGGCGTTGTCTTCGTCGGCGAAGTAGGCCACGATGGAGTCGGCTACGATGACGCCGATGCCTTCGATGGCGAGCAGATCGTCGAGGTCGGCGGCGGCGAACTTGGAAAAGGATCTGAAGTGACCGGCGAGGTCGGTGGCGGTTTGCGAGCCGATGTGGCGGATTCCGAGGGCGGTGATGAATCGAGCAAGGGTGGGGTGCTTGGAGGCCTGGATGGCGGCAACGAGTTTGCTGGCGGAGATTTTGCCGAAGCGGTCGAGCCGGGTGACTTGCTGGGGCGAAAGAGCGTAGAGGTCGGCGATGTCGGAGACGAGGCCGGCGTCCACCAGGGCGGCGACGTTTTTGGCGCCAAGGCCTTCGATGTCGAGGGCGGATTTGCTGGCGTAATATTCGATGGAGCGCTTGAGGATTTCGGTGGGTTTGGAGCCTTTGACGCGATAGATGGCGCCGGTGGATTGTGCGGTGGCGGGGGGATTGGTAGGGGGGGTGATGGGGGAGCGTTCGAATTGGAGCTCGGGGTATTGCTGCTTGAGCGCGGCTTCGAAGTTGAAGGGTCGGGAATTTTTGGGGCGTAGGTCGAGCAAGACTCTTTCGACTTGCGGGATGATGTCGCCGGCTTTGTAGATGATGACGGTGTCGCCAATTCGGACATTTAAACGGACAATTTCGTCGGCGTTGTGTAGCGAGGCGGCACGCACGCGGCTGCCGGCAACGCGCACGGGTTTCAGTACGGCGATGGGTGTGGCGGCGCCGGTGCGGCCGATGGAGATGACGATGTCTTTGACCACAGTGGTAGCTTCTTGCGCGGGGTATTTGAAGGCGACGGCGCCGCGAGGGGTTTTGCCGACGATGCCAAGAGACCGGAAAAGTTGGCGGTCGTTGACTTTGATGACTGCGCCATCGGTGTTGAACGGTAGTTTGTGGCGTGAGGTTTCGAGGCGACCAAGAAACTTCATCACCCCTGTTAAATCTTGGAAAACGGCTTGCTGGCCGGAAGTGCGGATGCCGAGGCGCGTGAGTTGCGCGTAGGCGTCTTGGCAAGTTGGGATGTGGTCGCCAATGATGTCGTAGCCGATGAATCGGAGGGGGCGCGAGGCGGCGACGCGGGGGTCGAGCTGGCGGATGGAGCCGGCGGCGAGGTTGCGGGGGTTGGCGAATTGGGGCTTCCGCAGAGCCTTTTGCTTGGCGTTGAGCCTATCGAAATCGTCTTTGAAGATGACGATTTCGCCACGGATTTCGATGCGACCGGGGGTTTTTATTCCGACATTTATTCCGACATTCAATGGGACATTTTCGATGGTGCGGACGTTGGTTGTGACGTCTTCGCCGACGGTGCCGTCGCCGCGGGTGACGGCTTGTTTGAATAGGCCGTTTTCGTAGATGAGGGCGCAAGCTAGGCCGTCCATTTTGGCATCGACGAAAAGTTTGGGTCGCAGGGCGCCGAGCTTTTCGATGCGGACAAGCCAATCTTTGACTTCTTCTCTAGAAAAAACATCGGCCAGCGAGATCATGCGTTCGAGGTGGCGGACTTTGGAAAATTTGTCGAGCGCGCGGCCGCCGACGCGCTGGGTGGGTGAGTCGGGGGTGATGAGGGCGGGATACTCGGCTTCTAGCTGCGACAGCTCGTGTTTCAGAGAGTCGGCGGCGGCCTCGGACATGATGGACTTGTCTAGGACGTGGTAGTTGTAGCGGTAATTATCTATTAGCTTGCGTAATTTTTTGGCGCGCTGGGTGATTTTAGTTGGGATCATCGAGCATTCTCCGGTAGAACAGGTAAAAATAAGCCGAGATGTAGATGGAGGTGAAACAAGTCATAGCTAGCAAAAAGAACGGTACGACGGGCAGACCGGTGGTCCAATCGACGGCGCCTTTGATCCAAAAGTCGAGCAAAATGATGGGCAACATGACGACGATCCAAAGTATAGAGAGGAAAAAGATGACGAAAACTAGGCGGAGGATGAATGCGATGCGGCGGCCGGCCATGAGGTCGGAGGCGGTGCTGATGGCGGCGCCGGGATACATGCCGGGGGCGGTGACGGCGACCAGACCGAGGATGGCGCCGGGCAGTAGGTAGCTCGAGAGTAAAACGAGGCCGACACCAAACAGCCAGTAGACAAAAGCGTAAAGCGGGGTGGAGAGGAAGTCGGTGGCCACAGCGGCGGCGTAGGTGATGATGACGATAAAGATGGGGACGAGGTATAGGAGGAGCACTATGAATACTAGTAGGCTGGAGATGAGCGGGCCAAGGGCGTTGTAGAGGCCGTCGCGGAAGCGCGGGTTGTTGCCGGCGAGGATGTGGCGGATGAGATAGATGGTGACTAGCCAGACAATGATGAATAGTAGAATAGCGAAAACTTGTTGGACTTCGCCCAGACTAGAGTTGAGGCCGCCAGTGGTGACGGTGGATACTAGCAGCAAACCGGCTTTGGCGACTTGGCCCAATTGGCCGCCAGTGAGGTATTCGTTGGTTTCTTCTAGGGTGTCTTGAAAGGTGACATAGGTGGATTCTTGCATGATGCCTACCAGTAGGATATTCATGACGACGACGGTGAGTAGTAGCGCGCCAAAGAGTTTCCAATGTTTGAAGAGGAAGATAAGTGTGGTCATGGCAAAGCTGAGTAGGCCGGGGGCTTCGAGGGGTCGGACGTAATCTTCGCTATAGGAACGTTTGAATGAGCGATGCAAAGTGACGCGCCTAGATTTTTTGCGCCAAACTCTGTCGCGGTGCTCGTGAAAACTTTGGCGAAAAGTTTTGCGGGGGACTTCAGAATTTGGTTTTGCCATCTTCGAGCCTCTTGATGCGTTTTTCGAGAGGGGGGTGGGTGGAGAAAAGGTTGGTCATGAAAGATTTTTTGAGGGGGTTTGCGATAAAGAGGGCTTCGGTGGCGGAGTTTTGTTGGTGCATGGGGCGAGCGTGAGCTTCGAGCTTCTTGAGTGCGGCGACCATGCCTTCGGGGTAGCGGGTGATGAGTGCAGCGGAAGAGTCGGCCAGGTATTCGCGTTGGCGAGAGATGGCGGCTTGGGCTAGGCTGGCGGCGATGGGGGCGAGGATGATGGTGAAGACGGCGATGACGAGGGCGATGGGGCTGCGGTCGCGACTGTTGCCGAAAATTAGCATGCGGATGCCAATGTCGGAGATGAGACCAATGACGCAAACTAGGCCAAAGACGATCATGCTGACGCGGATGTCGTAATTTTTGACGTGGGACATTTCGTGTGCCATGACTGCGGTGAGTTCGCGGTCGTCCATGATCTCGAGTAGTCCAGTAGTGGCGGCAACGACGGCGTGCTTCGGGTCGCGGCCGGTGGCGAAAGCGTTGGGGGCGGGGTCGTTGATGATGTAGACCTTTGGCATGGGTAGGCCGGTGGTGATGGAGAGATTTTCGACGACGTTGTAGAGGCGGGGGTTGTCGGACTTTTGGATTTCTTTGGCGCCGGTCATGGCGACGGCTAGCCGGGCAGCTGCGAAATACTGAAACACGGCGTAGGCGGTGGCGACGACGAAGAACCAGATCATGAGCGTCCAGCTATCGTTGAGCCAGGCAAACAGTGCGCCGATCAGGGTAATGAGGGCAATGAAGCCTAGCATAACGAGGACGGTATTGCGTTTGTTGGCGGCAATGTGTTTATACATTTGTGGCGACTCTGAAATTAATCGAACTTAACCTCGGGGGCTTCGGCGATTTTGGCGGCTTCGGACTCTTTGACTTCGAAATATTCTCGGACTTTGAAGCCAAGGCTTTGGGCGAACAGGTTGGACGGGAAGATTTTCATTTTGACGTTGAGATCTTTGGCGCCGGTATTGTAGAAGCGGCGGGCGGCTTGGAGTTTGTCTTCGACGTCTTGGAGCTGGCGTTGGAGTTCTTTGAAGTTTTCGTTGGCCTTTAGCTCTGGGTAGGCCTCGGCGATGGCGAAGATTTTGGACAAGCTGGCGGTGAGGGCGTCTTCGGCGGCGGCGGCGGATTTGACGTTTTTGGCACCCAGAGCTTGGGCGCGGGCTTCAGTGACGTCTTTGAAGGCTTCTTTTTCGTGTTTGGCGTAGCCCTTGACGGTCTCTATGACGTTGGGGATGAGGTCGGCGCGATATTTGAGCTGGACGGTAATGTCCGACCAAGCTTCGTTGACTTGTTCGTTGAGCCTGACGAGCCCGTTGTAGGTGATCCATACAAAGGCGATAATCGCCATGATGACACACCCGATAATAATAGCAATCATTGTTCCGGTCATGTTCCTCCTTTAAGGTTATACTTGCATTGTACACGAATTTGAGGCTTGTTGCTAGAGCGATTTTGCTATATTATTTAGGTATATGCGGGTGTAGCTCAGTTGTTAGAGCGCTTCCTTGCCAAGGAAGAGGTCGAGAGTTAGAGTCTCTTCGCCCGCACCACGCCCAAGTCGAGCCTTCTGGGGCTCTTTTTTGGCTCTTTACATTCCGGGGAGGCTCGTTTATTATACTTATATATGACGTTAGAGCTGGTTTTTATTAGTGCTCTAGCATTTAGAAAAAATAAGGAGAAATGAATGTCGAATTTCGATCGTTCCAAACCTCACGTTAACGTCGGTACCATGGGCCACGTTGACCACGGTAAAACTACTTTAACCGCGGCTATTACTCAAGTTTTGGCCGAGGAGCTTCCTTCGGAAGTGAACAAGCCGGTTGCTTATGACCAGATTGATAATGCTCCCGAGGAAAAGGCGCGTGGTATTACCATCGCTACTTCTCACCAAGAGTACGAGAGTCCTAAGCGCCACTACGCGCATGTGGATATGCCTGGCCACGCCGACTACATCAAGAACATGATCACCGGTGCGGCGCAGATTGACGGTGCTATTTTGGTGGTGGCGGCCAATGATGGTCCCCTGCCGCAGACCCGCGAGCACGTGCTATTGGCTCACCAAGTGAATGTGCCAAAGATTGTGGTTTTTCTCAACAAAATGGATCTGGCTGACCCCGAGTTGGTGGAGCTGGTGGAGATGGACATTCGCGAGCTACTGAACAAATATGGTTATGATGGCGACAAAGCGCCCATTATCAAAGGTTCTGCTACCAAGGCCCTCGAGGGTAGCGCTGACGACAAAAAGGCTGTGATGGAGCTGGTGAAAGCTCTGGACGACTTCGTGGAAGAGCCGGCGCGCGACTTGGACAAGCCGTTCTTGATGCCGGTGGAAGATGTGTTTTCGATCAAGGGTCGTGGCACGGTGGCTACTGGTCGTATCGAACAAGGTATTGTGAAGTTGAACGACGAAATTGAGATTGTTGGCCTAAAGGATACCCAGAAGTCTGTGGTGACTGGTATCGAAGCTTTCAAAAAGACGCTAGATGAAGGTCGCGCTGGCGACAACGCTGGGATTTTGCTGCGCGGGATTGAGCGCGACGACATTGAGCGTGGCCAAGTGATTGCCAAGCCTGGTAGTATTACTCCGCACACTGAGTTTGACGCCGAAGTTTACATTCTGAAGAAAGAAGAAGGCGGCCGCCATACGCCGTTTGCCAAGGGTTACAAGCCGCAGTTTTACTTCCGCACCACGGACGTGACGGGCGAGGTGGAGCTGCCGGCCGACAAAGAGATTGTGATGCCGGGCGACACCATTAATTTCAAGGTTAAGTTGCTGGCTCCCATTGCCATGAACAACAACGATCGCTTCGCTATCCGCGAGGGTGGCAAGACTGTCGGTTCTGGCGTGGTGACGAAGATTATAAAATAGTCTGGTTTTGCTACAACCACAAAAACAGCCCTTCGGGGCTGTTTTTGTGGTTGCGGGGCGGAGCGTAGTTTTTTAGTTTTCCCACTCTCGCGAGTGGGAACGACGGGTAACCCCGAATATGCTTACACCGTAGAAAAAACTACGTAAAAAAGCAAATTTGGCTGACGGTATCTTTGGTAGTTGGCGTTTAGATGTTTTTTGCATTTTTTGGTAAAGCATGATATAATGGTAAGAGATAGTAGCCGTGTGGGAGGGTTTGGCCTCCGCATGCGGAGGCATTTTGCGTAGCAAAATGCCTCGTTAATTCAAGCTGCTCGGACTTTGACATAACAACTTTTTATCTGTATTGTCTGCAAAACTTCTGTATTTTCGCCGTAGGGCAAGAGCGTACCTAATCTGATGCGTTGCTGTCCTATGGCGAACGATTGCCTTAGAGATGAATGGAGGTGTTTTTGTGACTTGCGAATCTTGTGGGTCTGGGTCTGGATTTGGCATTAAGGGGCTGATTGGAGCTGTTGCTGAGGAGGCCCGTCATGCTGCCAGTTTCGTTGATGGTTTCAAATATGGCGCGATTCAGATTGCTCTAGTAGCGTTTTCTGATGACGGGATGAATTTCATTGGTGCCTCTGAGATGGGTTGCGAGGTTGCCTATACGTACAGGATAGGCGAGAGTCGTCATCGGCCGGCCGGTACTTATCTTGATAAACGTCCTGCCAATTGTGGTGCCTATGCGAGTAATATGGTCGGAGGGGCATATTGTGCCATTTCGCACGGTTGCGGCAATAAGTCAAGCGATTGTCCAGAGAGCGCAACGAACATTTTGGGCGTATCCCGCGATGCTGGTTGCGTTGCCTACGATGTTCTTCGTCGTGTCCGTAGAAAATCTATCATTGGTAGTTTCAGTAGGCTTGTTCGTATTTTTGTGACTATAATGGGCGCAGACGGGAAAACCAACGAACAGATTGCTTTAAGAGCTAGCGAAACTATAAGTATATGGTTCAATGAACACCCATATCCTTCGATGCCTGACGATGGTGCCGGATCGTATGAGTTTGTCGTCGAACGTGCCCGAGATGAGATTAGTGAATAAAAGTTGTCGATGACATAAAAATACCTGCCGGTGCAATTGGTGGGTATTTTTTCTAATTGTGGGATGAAAGACGTGAAGCTTGTAAATGGAAATAACTGATGGTCGTGTCACCTGGATGACAGATACGAATCGCAGATATTATTGGAAATAACTCGAATTTTTGGCGGCTGTTTTAGTGTCTTTTGGCGAGGAGTTTGCGCGCGGCGAAGACTGCTATGATTGCTGCGGCGCTGGCGGTGGCGGAGAGGGCCGATATTGCGGCGCTGCTGATTTGGTCACCGAACAGACCGGTGCCTGGTGCGTTGGGTGCGTGGTCGTGATTGATATCGTAATTGTTGTAGCCCTGAGTGAAGGGCGTAGTCCAGTTGGTACCCAAGATGTTCGCGGCGTAGATGGCATCATCGGCTGGGTTTCGCACGGGACTAGAGGAGGCGGCACGGTTGCCAGAGAATACCGCGCTGGCTCCTACAAACAAATTGTCGTAATCCTCCGTGAACACTCCGCCGCCGTCAAGGGTCGCGATATTGCCGGTGACATTGCCGCCGGCAATATTGGCGGTGCCTACGTCTAGCCATACTCCTCCGCCATTCTCGGCTGTATTATCGCTAATAGTGCCACCAAGCATGTCGAGCGTGTTTTCGATGGCTTGGGTGATCCATACGCCGCCGCCATCGGTTTTGGCAGTATTGTTACTAATGATACCTGTGCTGCCGATGGGCATATTGAGCTTGGCCACCGCGGCGGTGCCGTGGAGGCACACGCCACCGCCGGAATTTTCGGCATCATTGCCGCTGATCTCACCGCCATACATATTGAGGGTGCCCAGGATGCTCGCGCCACCGCAATAGTTAGCTGCGGTATTGCCGGTGATAGCCGCGCCGGCATACATGTTGGCTTCGGTGCCGTATTGTACGCGGATGCCGCCGCCGACGTTCGTGGCTATGTTGTCGCTGATGGTGGCGCCACCATATAGATTGAGCGTGCCCGCTGCGATATAAATGCCGCCGCCAGCATTTGTTGCTGTGTTGCTACTGACTTGACTGTTTGTCATGTTGAGAGTGCCGTTGGGCATGTATATGCCACCACCTCTTTCTGCTGTGTTGTCGCTGATGGCACCGCCGGTCATATTTAAAGTACCGCCGTTGTTAATAAGGAAACCCCCGCCGTGATTTGCCGTGTTGCCTGTGACGGTGCCGCCAGACATGGTGACCACGCCGTAAGTATATATGTTGCCGGTGCCTGTTGTTGTGTTGCTAATGATTTGGGCATTGCCCGCGATATTTAGTTTGTTGCTGGCAGCGTAGATCAGAATGGTTCCACCGTTTGACGTGGAATTGTTGTTCTTTAGCACCGTATTGCCTGATAGATTCACTGTGACGTCGCCAGTGCCGACTGTATAGATCAGCTGGTTGTTTGCCGCAAATGTTTGGTTGTTGCTGTCAATAATGACGCTGTCGATGGTAAGGGTGGCGATGTTGGGCAGATTGGCACTGACACTAAATAAGCGTCCGGCGAAGCCGGAGTCGCGCGTGAGGGTAGCGGGGCTAGCGGGGTTTGCGCTGATCAGGGTAATATTTCTGCCAGCGGCAATGGACTTGGTTGTCGTAAGATTGAAACTGGCGCCCAGGGTGATGGTGAACTCGCTATTGTCCGTTGGTGCTTCGGCGATGCAGGTATTTAAGTTCGCTTCCGTGAGTACCGGCGTGATGGAGCAGGGTGTGCCGGCGGCATGAACAACTTCTGGCTCGGAGAACAAAAACACACTGCCAAGCAGTGTCATAAAACCAAAAACTAAAAACTTTAAACTACGAGGACATAGGGGGGGGGGGGGGTAGAAAATGGCCTTTTGAATTACACTTTGGTTTTGACATGAAATTGCCTCCTTGTAGACTTGTTGTACACCCGACTTTGAGTTTTTATTATTGGTGATTCCTCGCAATGTTTATGATAAACGTAAGTGCTATAAAAAGCAAGGTGGATTTTGAGGTTCGATTGATCTTTGGCTTGCACGCAGCCAGTTTTGGAACGTCTCGGCTTCGGTAGATTTCAGCATTGAGCCGACCCTCACGATAACTAGCGAATTGTAATAGATCGTTCGATATAGTTTGTCATCGCTCGCCTTGTGCGTGAGAATTGACGAAACTTGTTTTTTCGCCAGCTCGCCACTATCGAAAATCTTTTTGAGTTTCTTATTGATGGTAGGAATGCCCACGCCGAACATTTTTGCCATTTCTTTGCTGGTCATCAAAACGTCGTTTTTGACTTTGATGATGGTAATCTCTGAGCCGTTGCTACTTTTGTAAATATCGCTCGTGAGTTCTGAGGCTAGGCGGACTTCGTCGTTCATTTGTCATCTCCTTTCTGATCCAGTTATTTCCATTTTTTGTGCAGTTTTTGATCTGTTATGTGGCGTGCCTCGCTGTCAGTTGTTTCCATTTGGGTTTGGTGGGCGAGGAGGGGGTCGAACCCTCACGACATTGCTGCCAGCAGATTTTGAGTCTACCGTGTATACCAATTTCACCACTCGCCCGCGTGAAAAGTACTCTATCATTGTACCACGGTGCAGCTCTCAGGGAAAATAAAAAATATCGCACCTATGTTTATTTGGACTGTGCTACAATGGAAGTAGTATTCTTCGAGGGAGATATTTTTGGAAAAATTGGAAAAAAAGAAACCGTCTAAAAAAGAGCTAGTCGTGGCGGCGATATCGGCAGTTGCGGCGATCGGTGCCGTGGTAGTACTGATAATTATCTTGCTGGGCGGGAGGATTACGATTGGCTCGTCACAAGACAGTTCTGGAGGCACTGGCTCGGATAATTCGGTGGCTATGGAAGCATTTAAAGACTGGATGGTGGAGGAATACTAGATGAAAAACAAGATTTTATTTGCTGGGCTGATGCTCGCAACTTGTTTGGGCGCGCTTGTAGTATTACCTACGCCAGTAAGTGCAGCATTAATACCGAGTGTTACAGTCCAAATACCAGAACCCGTTCCGGGCAAAAAACCAAGCTATGCGGCGGTTATTGAACCTAGTAGCAAGGTACAAAATCTGAGTTCAGATTGGCTTCGATGCAGTAGCACTAGCATATATACTTGTACTATTGGTGTTATGGCTGCCAGTGCTACTTTTGTCGAAGGAGAATACTATGCGTATGAAATACGATTACAACGCATAGAAGTTCCCGATTACTTTTTGGACACAAAATTTACTATCAATGGGTTAGTCCCGGATTCAATTAATGTTCATAATATCGCGGAGGCAACGATTAGGAGCAAAGTTTATCAAGCAAAACATACCTATGGCTATACGCTGACACCATCAGGCAATTACACTTTTCCTGCTAAAACAGTGGGATATGGTGCTCCAGGTGGATATGAATTTACGGTTCAAAGTACGAGTAGTACAACTATAACTGTTCGTGCAAATATTTCTGGATCTGGGGCGTCGGCGTTTAATATCACAATAGCGCTTCCTTACCCTCCTACATCGGACATATCATTAGGCACGGGCGGCGGGCTAGTGAAATACACTATAACTCCAAAAACTGGTCTTACTGCTGGAACGTATAATGCCACAATAACGGTGTCGGGTGAAAAAGTGGCGAGTAGATCTTTTGATGTCGGTTTTACTGTTAACTCGGCTGCTGGGACTACATCTCCAGATTCGTCGACTGGTTCTACCGTGTCTGGCGATAACGGCAGAGTGGATGGCGGGGGCGACGTAGGAGATAGTGTCGACGTTGACGACGTAGAGGATAGTAGTACGGAGGGCGGCGACATGATGGTGGGCGGAGTGGCGCTAGATGAAAAAACAGACGAGGGTGAAGACGAAGGATTTAACTGGCTATGGGTGTTGTTTGGTGTGTTGGCGACGACTGCGGTTGGCGGTGGCGTATGGCTTTTGCTCGCGAAAAAGCGCGGGGTCGCTCGCCCTTAAATTGAAGTGGGTGCACCGTAAAATTATGGTTTTTTTTGGCTTTGGTGTGCTACAATGCTTTAGTGAATATCATTGAAGTTTCGCATTTGGCCAAAAAATACGGCAGGCACAAGGTTGTGAATGATATATCTTTTTTCGTGAAAAAGGGAGAGATTTTTGGCATACTTGGTCCTAACGGTGCTGGCAAAACTACTACGATGGAGATGATGGAAACTTTGCGTCCCATTGATAGCGGTACGGTCGTGATAGATGGTATGAATGTGGCTGAGAGTCCTGGCAAGGTTCAGGAAATCATTGGGGTGCAGCTGCAATCTAGTGCTTTTTTGAAAAAACTGACGTTGGAGGATCAGCTGAATCTTTTTGCGGGTATTTATGGCACTGACGTGAATGTCGATAGACTGCTGTCTAAGTTTGACCTTCAGTCCAAGCGTGGGTCGTATGTTGAAGATTTGTCGGGCGGGCAAAAACAGCGTTTTAGCATTGCTGCGGCTTTGGTGAACGAGCCGAAGGTTTTGTTTTTGGACGAACCTACCACGGGGCTTGACCCGCAAGCGCGGCGCAATCTTTGGGAGCTGATAAAATCTATCAAAAAGCGCAAGATTACCATCGTCTTGACCACGCATTATATGGAGGAGGCCGAGGTGTTGTGTGACCGTTTGGCCATTATGGATAGCGGCAAAATTATTGCGACCAACACTCCGCGCAAGCTGATCCGAGAGTTGCTGGATAGGGGCTTTGAGAAAGAACAAATAGAAGAAAAAGCCAACCTTGAAGACGTGTTTATTGACCTAACCGGAAAGGATTTGCGCGAGTGAAGAACTATTTTCGTCCTGTGATTGTGTTTACGAAGGCTAATATTTTGCGGTTTTTCCGGGACAAGGTTTATATATTCTTTATGTTGGTGTTGCCGGTGATGTTTTTGCTGATTTTTGGCATGATTTATAGTAATGATTTTGCTTCTTTCAAGGTAGCGATATTTAACAATTCCCCGTCGCCGATGGCAGAAGCTGTGGTGGATGTCATGACGGCAGATGGCGGGGTGATTGTGCGGGCGGAGGTGCCCGACAGGGCTGAGGCCGAGGGGCAATTGGTGCGAAGCGAGATAAATGCCATCGTGGAGCTGCCGGCGGACTTTGGGGTGGCCGGCGAGACGGGGTTGCCTGGTGGCCAGATTGAGGTGGTTTATGGCCGGGGCAGCGAGCAGGTTGGACAAGCCGTTGCGGCTTTGATGAATGGTATTGCTACCGAGCTGAACACTCAAGTTACTGGGCAGTCGCCTAGTTTTACCGTTGAGGCGGAGGTTTTGGACAGAGATGGATTGTCCAACTTTGACTATGTTTTTGCTGGGCTGCTGGGCTATACGGTACTGACGATTGGTTTGATGGGGATTGCTAACGTTTTGCCTGGCGACAAGGAATCCGGCGCCACCAAGCGGTTGCGTGCCACTACGGTCAAATCTTCCCAACTGATTTTTGGGTATGCTTTGACGTTTTTGGCGCTCGGGGTGTTGACTTTCGGGATCATGGTTGCGCTGGGCTTGGTGGTGTTTGACTTTAACATGCGGGGCAGTTGGCTGGCCTTTGCGGCCTTTGCGACGGCGGCTACGGTGATGATGATGGGGTTTGGTATTGCCGTTGGTGGTTGGGCCAAAAACGAAGCTCAGGCTTCTGCTCTGGCAAACCTTATTATGTTTCCTATGATGTTTCTTTCGGGTGTGTTTTTTCCGCTGTTTATGATGCCGGAGCTGGTGCAAAGTGTGGCTGGTTTCATACCGCTGACGCCTATTGTTGAGGGTATACGATTGATCATCACTGAGAATTATTCGTTGCTGGATGTAGCGCCGCAACTGGGTTTGATTGCGGCTTGGGGTGTGATTATTTATGCGGTGGCGATAAAAACTTTTCGTTGGGAGTAGGCAGTTTTATTCGTCTGTGGGGAGGGGGTGGCGGACTAGGCGGTTTTGGTGCTCGGCGGTTTCGCCGTGGTTTTGGATGAATTTGTGGATTTCGGCGGCGATGGTGGGGACGATAGAAAGGCCGATGACGATGAGCCAATGGTTGAAGCTGAGGGCTGTGGTGCCGAAAGTGTTTGCAAAAACCGGTACCACGACAAATAGGGCAAACAGGGTGACCATGCTGGCTGCGCCGATGGCGAGCAAAGGATTGTTTTTGATGTTGGTTTTGAGGATGGATCGTCGGCTGCGGACGGTGAAGATGTGTACGATGGCCATCCAGCCGACCAGGAGGAAGGTCATGGTTTGGCCGATGTCGTGGGAGGGTGGGTGCGAGCCGGACACGCTGACGAAAGTGCCGATGTAGTAGCCAATGAGTCCGACTACCACAAACGCGGCGGTTTGTCTGAAGATGAGGGACACTAGGCCGCTAAACAAGCTTTCGCCTCGCCGGATGGGTTTTCGTTGCATGATGTTGGGGTCGCATTGTTCGCGCGCGATGAATAGGCCGGGTACTCCTACGCCGATGACATTGATGAGTAAAATCATGATGGGTGTGAGGGGCAGGCCCCAGCTGAACAGCTGCGCTACAAGCATGATGGCGATTTCGGAGAAGTTGCAGGACAGTAGGTAGTAGATGGTTTTGCGGATGTTGGAGTAGACGCCGCGGCCTTTGTGGATGGCAGAGACGATGGTGCTGAAATTGTCGTCTACGATTACCATGTCGGCGGCGCTTTTGCTGACTTCGGTGCCGGCAATACCCATAGCCACGCCTACGTCGGCGGCTTTGAGGGCCGGGGCGTCATTGACGCCGTCGCCGGTCATGGCGACAACTTCGTCGTGTTCTTGCCAGGCCTCGACGATGCGAAGTTTGTCTTCGGGCGAAACGCGGGCGTAGACGGAGTATTGGGAGATGTTTTTGGTTAGTTCATTGTCGTTGATTTCGGAGAGTTCTGCGCCGGTTATTATTTTGTCGCCCGCAGAAAGTAGTCCGACTTGGCGGGCGATGGCTTCGGCGGTAGTGGCGTGGTCGCCGGTGATCATGACGGTGCGGATGCCGGCATTGCGGGCCGTGGCGATGGCTGCGGCGGCTTCTTGGCGCGGTGGATCGATGATGCCCACGATGCCTTCGAAGTGCAGGTCTTTTTCGACTTCCTTTAGGTGGTCGTCGCTAGGGAGTTTGCTAATGTGTTTGCTGCCTAGCGCAAGGACGCGTAGGGCGTCGCGGGCAAAAGTGTCGTGTGTGCTTTGGCGGGCGGCTAATGTTTCTGGGGTGGATTTTTGGAATGGTACGCGGTCGGGGGCGCCTTTGGTTAGCACTAGGTAGCCGCCCTTGGGGTCTTGGTGAATGGTGGTCATCATTTTGCGTTCGGATGAGAAAGAGATTTCTTTGACCCGGGGATACTGTTTTTCGAGCTTGGTTTTGTGGTGACCTTTGCTAGTGAGTAGGCGCAAAATGGCAGCTTCGGTGGGGTCGCCGATGATTTCTGGATTGCCGTCGGTGCTTTGTCCTATTGTGGCGTTGCTGGCTAGGGCGAGTTTGTCCAGTAGGCTGATTTGTGCGGCGGAAAAATCTGCCGTGTCGTCGAAGGGCTCGGTACCCTCTAGCCAAAGGCGTTTGATGGCCATGCGATTTTCGGTGAGAGTGCCGGTTTTGTCGGTGCAGATGACGGAAGTGCTGCCGAGGGTTTCTACGGCGGTGAGTTTGCGGATGAGGGCGTGTTTTTTGACCATTTCGGTGACGCCATTGGTGAGAATGAGGGTGACGATGAGGGATAGCGATTCGGGTACGGCAGCGACGGCCAGGGCTACTGCTACGAAGGCCACGTCCCATAGGTCGGCACCGCGCGTGAGTTCCAAGATAAATATAGCTAGAGCGGCGACGATGGCGATGAGGCTGATGACTTTGCCCACGCCGTCGAGTCGGGTTTGTAGGGGGGTGCGGAGTTTTTGGACGTCATTTAGGTATCCGGCGATGCGTCCCATTTGGGTGTGCATGCCGGTGGCCACGACCAAGGCTTTGGCTTGACCGGCGGTGACCAGGCATCCCGAAAAGACCATGTTGAGTTGGTCGGCTACGGCGGTTTTTGGGTCTAGATTGACTTCGGGGTTTTTTTCGACTGGTTGGCTTTCGCCGGTCAGGGTGGATTCGTCGGTCATAAAGTCGGTGCTGCTAAGCAGGCGGGCGTCGGCGGAAATGAGATCGCCGGTTTTTAGTAGGACGATGTCGCCGGGTACTAAATCTACTGAGTTGATTTCTTGCTGTGCGCCGTCGCGCAGTACGAGGCTTTTGGGGCTGCTGAGGCTTTTGAGTTTGTCGAGTGCTTGCTCGGTTTTGCGTTCTTGGGTGACGGCGAGGGTGATATTGAGGACTATGATGCTGAGGATAACGAAAAATTCTACGAAACCTTTGCCGCCGTGGATGGCCATGGCTAGCGAGAGGATGGCGGCGGCGATGAGGATGAGGATGGTGGCGTCGCGCAGAGTGTGCAAGATTTTCTTGAAAATGCTTTCGCTTTTTTGTTCGTCGAACTGGTTTTTGCCGAAGCGTTGCTGTTTTTTGGGGACAGAGCTGGAACTAAGGCCGGTGAGGGCGTTTGAATTTAGCTCGGCGAGCAAGGATTGTCTGGATGGTTCGTGCCAGTTTGTAGCCATAAGTATTATTATACTAGCTAATTGCCAAGGGATTCAAGTCGCCATTTGATAGTGTCGGTTTCGGTGGTTTGGAGGGCGGCTGGACCAAGGAGTGCGGGGGTGTCGTTGATGTAGAGTGCCCACCAATCGGGCGTGGTGGCGGTGATGCCGTCGATGGCGGTGACGGTGGTGAGTTGGCCGTCTTCGGAAGTGGTGGTTTCGATTTCGCAAATGGAAGCGAGGATGTCCAGGGCAGTCTGGCCGGTTTGCCCACCGTATGTAACGGTGCCGTCTTCCATGGGACAGTCGAGGACGGGCTCTTCGGGGACGGGCGGTTCTGCGGGTTTGCGGGTGAGGATGATGGCAGTGATGGCGGCTGCTACGCTGGCGAGGGCGAGGATGCCTAGGGTGATAGCGATGATTTTTTGGGTTTTGTTCATTTTGTGACCTTTCGTTGTTTTTAATGAATAATGAAAGTTATTTGTGGATTTGCATAAGGATAGTATAGCACGCGGATGCGCTGAGGACTTTTGCTCTGCGGGTTTATTTGGAGTATACTGGTTATTATGTGTGGAATTGGCGGATTTTATAAGACGCAAGCAAACGAAAAATTGTTGAACCGGATGAACGAGCTGATGGCGCACCGGGGGCCGGACGGTTGCGGTGTGTTCTTGGAGGGTTCGGTGGGTTTGGCGCATCGGCGATTGTCCATCATAGACAAAAAAGGCGGTGTGCAGCCGATGAAGAGTGGGGACGGGCGTTACGCTATTGTGCTGAATGGTGAGATTTATAATTATATTGAGCTGAGAGATGAGCTGAGGGTGCTGGGGCATGAGTTTAGGACTAGTTCGGACACCGAAGTGGTGTTGGCGGCCTATGCGGAGTGGGGCGAGGAATGTTTTGAAAGGTTTAATGGTATGTGGGGGCTGGCGATATATGATGCTCAGAAGGACGAGCTGGTGCTTAGTCGCGATCATTTTGGGATCAAGCCGGTTTATTATGCGCGGGTGGGTGGGGGCGTGGTGTTTAGTTCGGAACTGACGCCTATCGTGGAGAGTGGATTGATTGAAAAAGCGCCGAACGACAGGGTGGTGTATCGATATTTGAATTTTCGGGTGCATGATGATGGACGAGAGACGTTTTTCAAGGGCGTGGAGCGACTGTTGCCGGGCGAGCTGATGCGAGTGAATAGTAAGGGCGCGAAGATAAAGAGTTATACGAGTTTTTATGATGATTTGAAAATGCTGGCGAAGAAGGGCGACCGATACGATGGGCAGGCTCGCCAGGAATATCGGGAGCGACTGGAGGCGGCGATACGCCTGCGGTTGCGTAGTGATGTGCCAGTGGGTACTTCCCTGTCGGGTGGGCTGGATTCGTCGGCAGTGGCGGTGTTGATTAGCCGGCTAATGGAGCAAGAAAAGGACGCAACGGCGAGTGTGGGCGGGGAGCAAAATGTGTTTTCGGCGGTTTTTCCAGGATCGGCAAACGATGAGGAAAAATACGTCGATGCGGCGGTGGAGGCTTGCGGCAAGGCGGTGAAGGTGCACAAGGTGCGGCCGACAGCGGATGAGTTTAAGGAAAATTTGCTGGATTTTTTGGGGGCGCAGGAGGAACCGACGATTAGTACGGGGCCTTATGCGCAGTACGAAGTGATGCGAGAGGCGAGTAGGCATGTGAAGGTGTTGCTGGATGGTCAAGGGGCGGACGAGACGATGGCGGGGTATTTGCCGTATTATTTTGTGTATTTGCGGCAGCTAAGGCGCGAAAATATTTGGCGGTTTGTGGGTGAGAGTCTGGGGTCGCTGGACGTACTGGCGAAATTTGGTTGGATGCAGATGAGAGAAAAGTTTAAGAAAAAGACGAACGTGCGGGCGCTGCTGGATAGTGATTTTGCGCGAGAGTTTAAGTCTGAAAAATTTGCGGTGGTGCAGGATAGTTTGAAACTGAGATTGATGGACGATTTGTTCAAAAACAGCATCCCTGCCCTGCTGAGGTACGAAGATCGCAACACGATGCACTTTGGGATTGAGGGGCGAGTGCCGTTTTTGGACAAGGACTTGGTGAGTTTTGTGTTTTCGCTGGACGATACGGCGATTATTAAGCGAGGGTGGAACAAGCGGATTTTGCGCGACAGTTTGGACGGGGTGTTGCCGGAGATGATTGGTAAGCGTCGGAACAAAATTGGGTTTACTACGCCAGAGCAAGAGTGGTTTTTGCGGTTGAAAAATTTCTTTTATGGGGTGTTTATGTCGGAAGGGTTTGCGGGGCGGAAATATTTTCGCCAGAGCGCGGTGGTGGAGGCGTTTGAGGGTTTCGTGAGTGGCAAAAATACGCTGGGGAGTATGACGTTTTGGCGGATGGCGTGCGTGGAGCTGTGGCTGCGGCGGTATTTTGACACGCCAAAACCGGCGCCCAAGCTCAAAACTAGTGATTTTGAGCCAAACAAGGGCAAAAAGTTGACGATCGAGGTGGAGGAGGAGGTGTTTGCGCGCTATCCGTTGAGGACTGAGGCAGTGACTAGGGAGACGAAGCTGGATGACTTTGTGGCGGGGCGAGTGGAAAAAACTTTGGGGGGCTTGAAGAGTAAAAGTTTGGGTGAGTGGTATGTGTTTGTGAGCGAGAAGATTGTGGCGATTACGCAAGGTCGGTCGTACTTTTTGTGGGACATTAAGCCTAGTTGGTTGGCGCGCGTTTTGAGTAAGTTTGTGCAGAAAACGCCGTATGGGATTGGGCTGGGTAGTCCGTTTACGATGGAGCTGGCGTTGCGTGAAGTGGGTAGCCTGCGTATTTTGTGGGCGGCGGCCGCGGGGGCGTTTGGTAAATTGATCGGCAAAAAAGGTTGGTTCTACATTGCTGCGGGCAGTGATGTGCGGGCGATTGATGGGCCGACGGAATATTCGGTGTATCCGGCAAATGTGTCGGCAAAATTGGCGCCGAAAGATCCGGATGGGGCAGCGGAAAAGTTGGACAAGGCGCTGAGGAAAGTGATGTCGGAAAAATACGCGAAAAACTTTGCGGGCGTGGTGATTATTGATTCGAACGATTTGGGTAGAAACATATTGGGCAAAAGTATGGAGGCGGACGACGCGAAGCTGGCGGCGATATTTGCGGATAATCCGGCGGGGCAAGGTCACGAACAAACGCCGATTGTGGTGGTGGAGAAGAAAGGTGCTGGGAGATGAAGCTGCAATTTATTGGTACGGGGTCGCTGGGCGCAGAGGGGAGAGGGTTGACGAGTTTTTTGATCGACGAGGAGATATTGTTTGACTGCGGGAACGGGACAATAAGAGGAGCGGAGGGGATGGGGGTGGATATTGAGAAAATTAAGACGATCGTGATTACGCATTCTCACATTGATCATATACTGGATTTGCCAGTGTATTTTGTGCGGCATTTGATGAAGGGGTTTGAGCGGAAGCCGATGATGATCGTGCCGATAGGG
>Ga0209755_10003411_pt1 | contig 19975 bp, 16 predicted proteins | sample TergutCo191P1_FD_187301 | JGI IMG/M metagenome (GOLD analysis project Ga0209755, IMG submission 187301) | Cornitermes sp. P1 segment gut microbial communities from Petit-Saut dam, French Guiana - Co191P1 (SPAdes) (version 2) | ecosystem: Host-associated > Arthropoda: Insects > Digestive system...
TGCACTTTTGAAAATCAGTTAATCTTTTTCCTGCAGGATGCTCCTGCCCTAAAAGATAGGGGACAAGCGGATGCATACCCGCTGTTGTAAAAAGGACTGTAGGGTCATTCTCCGGCAGAAGGGACTTGCCTTGTATTTGCGTGTGCCCCTTGGAGATAAAAAAGTTTATATACTTGCTGCGAAGTTCATCGGCTGTTAATTGTTTCATGAGGGGATTTTAGCATATTAAAAAAAAAGTGAGAAGGGGAGAGAGGTTCATATGCGTATACTTAAGAATAGAAAACCACGGAGGGCACGGAGTAACACGGAGGTTTTTATACGAAAATCTTCTTTCCTCCGTGAAACTCCGTGTACTCTGTGGTTAAAAAATAGAAAGTACACGCATATGGGAGAGAGGTTTAGAGAATTTTACTGCGCGTGGTGTCTGTTTACTATGTCTCTGTTTGCAAGAAGCTGTCTGTTAGTCGGGAATTCTTGCAAAGCTTCATTTAATATGCGTTCCGCTTCATCGAAGTTTCTTTTGTTCCATTCTGCTGCGAAACGGTTGTGGTATTCTGCGGCAAGGTTTGACCTGTAGGTTTGCAATGCTTGTTCGATTACCCTGTTTGCGCCGATTTTAACAAGGCTTGCTTCTAAATAAATTATTGCCGCTCTCCAATTTCTGCCGGGAGATGCGCAAAGAGAAGCCGCTGTTCTTTGAATTGCAAGTGTTAATAATTCTGACGCTCTTCTTTCGCTCATAATACCTGAATTTTGCGCCGCAAAAATATCATTAATTACCGCATCTCCTTCAGCGGCGGTTGTACTTTGATTAGCGCGGTTTAATAATTCAGAATCAGTTACTACCGTGTCAAGCTGTAATAAGTTTGCATTAGTTAAAAGATTTCTATTGCTTTCAAGAAAAACTCTTGCATCGTCAATTTTTCTTTCTCTTATGTATCTTGTTATTCTGTTATTTATAGAAGCAAGTATAAATTCCTGCCAGCGGTTATCGTTTCTGTATTTGGAGGAGGCCGCTATTGCCCAACGCAATCCGTCTTCTTCCCGGTTCGCTCTCAGTAAAGTTGCGCCGTAATTTATCAGTCTGTCTATTAAATCTTTGCGGGGGTCTTTAAAAAGATCGGTAAAATAATATTCGTTAATGACAGACATGGATTCTCCTAAAAGTAAAACCGCTCTGTCAATCGCAAGAGGGACAGCGTCAAAATAATTATTTCTTCTTTCAAAATCTGCAATTCTGTTATTTAAAATTAAAGAGATTAATTCAAGATGGTTTATAGTCTGACGGTCGCGGTAATTTTGCGCGGGAACATAGGAAAAACCTGTCAGCCTTCCAAAATGATCATGAAATTCTTTTCTGTTGCCGGGATCAAAGCCATAACGGTTTGTTGTTTCAACATCAATATTCTGCCCGTCAATGTGAACCATTATAAAGGCATGTTCTTTTGTAATCACTGCGCTTGTTCTTATCCCTGCAGATTCGCAGAGGATCATGTATAAAACCGCAGAGGAAACGCAATTGTAAACACCGTTAGTAAAAACAGTATCCACCCTTGTTTGATAAAGCGAATAAGTCCGCAATATTGTATGTAGATACTGAAGAATAAATTCCGCTTTTTCCCTGCCGGCAGGGGGGAGTTCAAGAGAATTATTTAAAGTTCTTACAGCAGTATTAATTTTTTCTAAATTGACAAAGTTTGTGTCTCCTGAAGCCCAAAGGCTGATTTGCGCAAGTTCTGCCCAAGTAAATGTTTTATAAATATTAAAAAAATTATTAGCATTAGGATCGCTTTCAAGGCGCGGAAAGGCGGTTATCTGCCTGTTTTGAGCGAAAATAGCTGTATTAAAATTGATAAAAATTACCAAAAAGATAAAAAAAAGTGTTTTAATTTTATTCATTGACGATTTTATCTTCACACTTTAATATAACTTAATCAATAAAAAATGTAAAATGTTTTAGGAGTAAAGGATGGCGGTTTTAGATTTAATAATAATCGGCGCAGGGCCTGCAGGCTTAACAGCGGCGCAATACAGCGCAAGGGCGAAATTAAAAACGCTTGTTATTGAAATGCTTTCTGTAGGCGGTCAGGCTGTAATAATTGATGTATTAGAAAATTACCCGGGAAATATCGGGCAGATAGATATGTCAGGAAAAGAAACTCCGCCTAAATCAGGTTATGAGCTTGCCCTCGATCTTCACCGCCAAGCCGAATCATTCGGCGCGTCATTTTTAAATAATAAAGTCAAGTTAATAAAAAAAATTGACAAATTATTTGAAGTTTATTTAGATGACGAAACAACGCATATAACGCCCGCTTTAATTATCGCCACAGGCGCAAAACCGCGTTTGCTTGGAATCCCAGGGGAGGACAGCTTTACAGGCAGAGGGGTATCATATTGCGCGACCTGCGACGGTAATTTTTTTAAAGAAAAGAAAATTTTTGCAGTCGGCGGCGGGGATGCCGCTTGCGATGAAGCGCGTTATCTTTCTAACCTTACAAAAAAAGTGATTCTTGTTCACCGAAGGGACAGTTTCCGCGCACAAAAAGCCCTTGCCGCAAGAACGCTTGAAAATCCGAATATAGAAGTGCGTTTTAACACAACAATAGAAGAAATAAAAGGGGAGCAAAAGGTTAAATCGGTTGTTTTAAAAAGAGCGGATAACGGGGAAATTTACGAGGAAGACGCTGATGCGGTTTTTATTTTTGCAGGGACTGTTCCGCAAACTTCGGTAGTCAACGGTCTTGATGTTGAAAAAAATACGGACGGTTATATTATTGTCAATCATAAAATGCAAACCAACATACAAGGCCTTTACGCGGCAGGAGATGTACGCGCAGACGCTTTCCGCCAGGTAGTGACAGCCGCCGCAGACGGAGCTGTTGCAGCGCACAATGCCTCAAAATATATTGATGAAATAAAATATTAAAAGATTTTATTATAAGGTTTATAAATTGAAAAAGCTGTTATGTGTCATTCAGATATTGATTTTTTTCCCGCTTTTTTCACCCTTGTTGCTTTTTGCGCAAACGCGCCCTAGTTTTAACGATCCGCGCCCCCCTTCAGAGTTAGCGGCAGCTATTGAAAACGCAATGACAGACGAGCAGGCTTTAGCGCAATTGTATATGCTCGGTTGGGTCGGGGAAGAACCTTCGCCTCTTATAATAGACTGGATACGTCAAAGAGATTTAGGCGGGGTTAAAATTTTCGGCTGGAATACATCTGATACTCTGCGTCTTGCAAGGACTGTAGGAGAACTGCAGAAAGCAAGTATGGAAAGTACTTTTAATATCCCGCTGCTTATCGCGACAGATCAGGAAGGCGGGTGGATTCGTCATGTAAGAGGGGCGACAAGCGAAACTCCCGGAAATATGGCAATCGGCGCTTCAGGTTATCCGCGTGACGCTTATCTGTCAGGTTATTACATAGGAAAGGAGCTGGCTCTGTTAGGTGTCAATATGAACTTTGCGCCGACAGTCGATCTTTTTACAAACCGCGCTTCGACAGTGATAGGCCCTCGCGCTTTTGGAAACGATCCTGTTAGAACGGGAATATTCGGAGCAGCTTTTGCAAGAGGGCAGCTTGCAGCAGGTGTTATACCGACTGCAAAACATTTTCCCGGTCACGGAGACACAGACCTTGATTCGCACGGCATTCTTCCGCGAATTAATATTTCTTATGATACCCTTTGGAACAGGGAATTAATTCCTTACAGGATGCTGGTATCTGAAGGAGTCCCCGCTATTATGAGCGGTCATCTTGCCTTTCCTTTAATAGACAGCAGTTTAGCTCCGGCATCATTATCATCATGGTTCTTACGTGACGTGTTACGCGAAAGGATAGGTTTTAACGGGATAGTGATAACAGATGATCTTAATATGGTAGGCGCGACATCTTACACGAACTCCTTAACACGCACAGCAAAACAAGCGATCATTGCAGGTAACGATATAATTATGTTTTCAAATACACATACTCTAAGTGATCCTATATGGACATATCTTATCAATTCCATGAAGACGGAAGAAGATTTTCGTAAAATAGTCAGGGCTTCTGCGCGAAGGGTGCTTGAATTAAAACTGACCTATCTTCGCGGTGAAAAAGCTGTTCCCTATATCCCTGATCTTGCAAGGGTGGCGGCAGAACTTCCCGATCCTGACGGCTCTGCGTTTTTTCTTAATCTTGCAGCTCGAAGCGTAACAATAGTTAAACCGGATTTACCTGAAAATATTTTTCCGCTTACCAGAGAAAAAGCGGGGCGTGTGCTTTTAACAGGAAAATATTCGGATTTTTTCAGATACGGCAGGCTTGCATTCCCTAATAATAATATTTTTTGGCTTTCTCAAGAAACTGAACCTTTAAATTTAATCAATGCGGCACGAAGCGCGGACACGATTATTTTTTGTCTTTCTGACAGAATCGATTTGCGTTTGTTATACAATTTACGCCAATTAGATAAACCTGTTTATGTTGTTTCAATACTAAGCCCTTTCCTTATAGAGAATGTCGATTGGGTTACAGGCGCGGTTGCAGTATACAGTTACGCGCCGGAATCTTTTGCCGCGGGATTTTCCGTAATAACAGGAAAAATCCCCGCTTTTGGAACGCTGCCTTATGAATAACGATACTTGGCGGAAAATGAAAAACAAAGACAAAGAAATAATCCCTGTTGAAGATATGTTATGCGATTTAGAAGAAAAATATGTAAGCGCATGCGCCAGATTTCTTGCACGTAACGTTATAAAAGATTCTGTTTGGAAATTAATAGGGAAAGACAAGAAAATAAAAGCGCTGATAATAAATTCTAAAAGCACAATTATACCTGTATTAAATAATTTACAGCAGATTCCTTTGCCTAAATTTCTGGGCGGGTATTGTCAATTAAAGAAACTTCATTCGGTGCAAGGCTTAAAAGAAGAAGTTTTAATTTTAGAAAGCGTAATGAGGCAGTTCGGGCAAAGCCCTGCTGATATTTATGATTACGATTTGATGGAATTGCAACCGTGCGTTTCTTACGAATCGTGCGTTTCTTGCGAATCGTGCGTTTCTAAAGAACAGCGGTACAAGGATAATCAACAGCAAATTGATAAAAAAGAGCAGTTGGTGCTGCGCCCTGCACGAATGACGGATTTGGACGCTTTAGCCCCTTTACAGTCGGCGTATGAACACGAAGAGGTTCTTCACAAAGGCTCGTCTTTCAGCGCAGCGGCAAGCCGAGTGAACCTTGCAAATATAATTGCAAAAGAGAAAACCCTTGTTGCAGAATTAAATAATAAACTTATTGGAAAAATAAATGTCAGCGGAAATTCTTTTACTCATTGTATGATAGGCGGCGTATATGTTCATCCTGATTTTAGAGGGAAGGGGATTGCGTATCAAATGACTTCAAGGTTTATCGCAGAGCTGCTTAGCGAAGGAAAGGGTATTACTCTTTTTGTCAAAAAGACAAATCTTGCCGCATACAAACTTTATATAAAATTAGGTTTTAAAAAAAAATCAGATTACAGAATCACTTATTACTAGTAATCAAAAATATGAATATGAGGGTCTGAGGAATCAGGCTGCGGGAAACTGACAGGTATATCTTTACGGGGGTTTCTGTCGAAAAAACCGAATTTATATCCGACGCTGAAAGTTACAGAGAAACGGTTGTAATAAATCTCTGGAGGATTAGGAAAACTGTCATCTTGAATAAAAGGGTTGTGCATCGCGGTTTCTCCGATTGATTGTAAATATTTTACATCAAGATAAAAAGCGCCGAGCGAGCCGCCCCTGGTTGATATTTGAACGCCGCCGCCGATTGAAAAATCAGGAAATTTGCTGAAAATTTTTGAAGGAAAAAAATGTTTAACATAACTGGCGTAAGGTTCAATCATAAAATTATTAAAGAATTTAAGAGGGAATTTTAACTCCGCGCCTGCCGATAAGTTAATAAAAAGATTGTTTACAGTATCTCCCATACTAGCCTGAATATTTAACTCTAAACTCATAAAGTTAAGGAATTGCGCTTCCACTCCTAGAGAGATTCCGGGCATCGCTAAAATTTTATGATCAAGCATTTGAAATTGATCCTCAGTGTCATTGTATAGCCCTGCTCCGCCTTTCAGGCCTTCAGGCAGCAAAGCGTAAAAAGTAATAGGGTAATCAATGCCTGTTTTTAAATACAGCCATTTATCGCGCCAAGATGTATCGACAAAATGAATAATCTTCTCTTCTACGACCTCTTGAACTACAATTACTTCTTTTTCCGTGTAAGAGGGGATTACTCCGCTAACCGCGTTAAAAAAGATAAATCTGATATGCTGATCCATTTCTTCAAGGGTAGAGAAGAAAAAATCAAAAGAAAGGATTTCGATATTATTTACGTTATTTATAAGGCTGATTTTTAAGATATATTGATTAGGATCGACATCTATGTTTGGATTGTTAATAACATTATATCTGAACACAAAAGCCGCTTCGCTCTTATTATTAACTGCAGGATAACCGGTGCTTCCCGCTTCCCTTCTGAAATTTATATAAAAATACTCCTGTTGCCTGCTGTCTGCCCCCCTTCCTTCGAAAAAAATCCGCCTATTTGACTGTTCATCAATGTTTTGCTGCGAAGGCGTTTCTTGTGCAAAGGAGGCAGTTGCAAGGCTTAAGAATAGCGGTAAAAGCGCAAAAAAGGTTTGCAACAACTTTCTCATTTATGTTAATTATAATAGGAAAACGGCTTTTTTTCAAGTTTTCTAAAATATACACAAGGGGTTTATTCTATAATTAATTAAAAAAGGGGTACACTGCATGTACCCCCTTTTATTAAATTATGACTTTATTATGGACTTTCAGTAACATTTACTTCGATGATTATAGAATACGGTTCTTCTTCATCATCACTTAAATCTAATGGTGTACCCTTATCGTTAGTTATTGTTCCGCTAATTGTAATATAATGCGGTTGAGTTGGTGTTAAGGAATTTAAACCAAATCCATAACCATATGTTGCATCATCAAAATCAATTTCAAAAGTATTTGAATTTACGTTATCATTATATGATCCAAATTCCCATATAACGCTTCCTGGATCAAATGATGCGAAATTATTTATCGTAACTACTACCTTAGAATTTGAAGTTCCTAAATTTGATCGATTGAAATTAATTGTTCCGCCTGGTATTGGCGCTTGATCTGCTATTGGAAGTAAGTTTACAGACAATTGTAATGTAGGTAGATCAGCCCATCTGGCATAAATAATAGTGTTTCTGATTATTCTCATTGTTGAGAAATTCCATTCCGCGCTTCCTGAATCAGATGAAAGAGCAGTAGTATACCAATTAACAAATTGTTTAGAACCATCTTCACGATTTGTTGGATTAGTAGTAGGTTTTGTAGCCAATCCGCCATATGTTACTGTATTAGGTGTTCCATATATGTCACCGCCGATATTACCATCATTGTAATAGAATGAAACAGTATGTTTGTTTGTTGTAAAAGCGATAGTTTCTGTCCATTCCCATGTTGATATCAAGTTTTGATAGATATGGACATATTCTGTTCTTGTAATGGGAAAATGATTAGCGTCTTTTGTTAAAGTAAGTACTACTTTGTAAAAACCTGAAGCCAATGTCATACCGGTATATGAACAAGCCGAACAATCATTACTTGGACAACAAGTGCATGTACAACCATTAGCAGTTGTAGTTATACCATCACAATCAGCACAGCATCTTCCTATAAGGTTATCGGCTTCTTCTTCAGCAATTGTCATGGGATTTGTACCAGGTACAGAAGCATTTCCATTCAATGCTGTAAATGTTAATGTAGCTGTTTCTGAAGAAGATGCGGAGTAATCAGTACCAGCTATAATAAAGTTCCATTTTAATTTACCTGTACCATCGTTAGATATTGCCTTTAAATCGATGGATTCAGATTGATCTCCAACTGCAATTTCAATTTCTTTTGCTCCTGCCGCAATTACCGCTCCATTAGTATCTAAACCGTTAATAATAAATTCATAAGTACCTACAGGTAAAGAATATGTTTCGGCAGTTGATAAATCAGGTTCATTTTCATAACCGGTTGGGTTAGTTGTTGGGGAAACACCTGTAATTACCACTGTATATGAATCAATAGTTGGCGTAACAGGTAATATTGTTCTAGCATTTGAATTATTAATACTTAATGTAACAGTCCCTATATTGAGAGCCTCGTTATCATTACCTGAGGTTATTACCGGAGCTTTGGTTTTTCCCGGTAATTTTGAATTGTCTACAGGTTCCAGACAATTTGTTAACAGTAAAGCTGTTATAAGCAGTACTGCCGCTGTTGCAGCAAATATGCCGCATTTTCTCATTCTTGTTTTCATCTTTTTCTCCTTATCTATTTATTTCTTACTTAATCCTCAATAACAATCTCAAGAATTGCAGAATACGGTACTGTATTTATTATTCCGACTACTGTAATATAATGTTTTCCTTTAGCGTTCAAACCATTATTATAACTGGAATTTTCATTAAAATCAATTGAAAATGAATTACTTGTAATAGCTGTATTTTCATCTCCTCCTACAATCCATTCAAGAGATGAAAAATCATTGAAATTTTCAATATTTATTGTTTTTATATTTAAGTCAGATTGTGAAAATGTTAAAGTAGATGGATTTAATTTAGCTTTGCCGTCTTTAATGTCAAATAAAATAGATAATATTAACTCTCCTTTACTTCCGATAGCAACTTTCAACACCTTAAAACTTTTAGAATCTTTTTCTACAGGGGGATTAGCAGCGTCATAAAAAATATATTCTGTTGTTGTCCCTTCCCCTTCCAACTTAATAATATAATCGGAATCAGCATTGGTAAGGAATTCAACGGTAGCTGAGTTAATTCCGCGCTTTACAACTTGAGGTTCACTAGTAAAAAACTGGCTGAGGTCAAGATAATAATTTTCTAAAATAGGCGCCGGAAGATTTAAAACAATATCTTCATCTTCTATTACATATTCTTCGGACGGCGTTCCGTCAGGTACTTCGTCGCCGTCAAGGTTATAAACTAAAAATTCTCCTTTTAACGGTGCAGCTTCCCAAATCGAATAGAATAATTTGTTATTTAACCCTTTTACCTCTCCACCCGTCACTTTATTGACATCCGATAGAAGTCCGCCCAGCGTGCCATCAGTTTTGACAAATTTAAAGTTGCGCGGATCATTAGATGAGCCTGTCTCATTAAGCGTTTCTACCAGGTAGTATTTTTCAAGGTTAAGCCCTGTAATTTTTTGATTACCGGCTTTTATGTCACTGGGAAAATATTGAAGTTTGACTTTTATCATATCTTGTATTTCAGGGTTTTCGAGAAACTCTTTTACCAGGATAGGTTCAAGGCAGGCGCATACACAAAATGCCATTATAATGCATAAAACTGAGGATAATAGAGATTTAAAAAGAATATACCTCACTACTATAATAATGATACATTTTTTTGTTTTTTTCAAATAATTCTTTATGATTATTTTAACCTTTTTTACCGCCCCCTTCCCATATAAACCTGATTTATAATAAAGTATTACTAATGGCATTTATTAAAAACCTTTTTGACCGTAATTTCTTGGAATATGCGTCCTATGTAATAAAAGACAGGGCTATCCCTGACCTTGAAGACGGGCTAAAGCCTGTCCAGCGGCGTATCCTTCATACCCTCTTTGAAATGGATGACGGCAAATTTCATAAAGTGGCAAATGTGGCAGGCTCCTGTATGAAGTATCACCCGCACGGGGAGGCTTCAATTAACCCGGCTTTAATTGTTCTTGCAAATAAAGAGCTTCTTATCGACAGGCAGGGGAATTTCGGCAATCTTTATACAGGAGACGATGCAGCCGCCCCACGTTATATCGAATGCCGTATTACGCCCCTCGCTAAGGATATTTTTTATAACCCCAAGCTTACCCCCTGGGTTGATTCTTATGACGGGCGCAATAAAGAGCCTGTGCTTTTCCCCGCGAAAATTCCTGTGGTGCTTATTCTCGGCGTGGAAGGGATAGCGGTCGGGATGTCCACAAAGATTTTACCGCATAATGTTCTTGAAGTGCTTGAAGCGGAAATCGCCTGTCTTTCCGGGAAGAAATTTGAATTGTATCCTGATTTTCCTACAGGGGGATATGTCGATGTATCAGGTTACGAGGGCGGGAACGGCAAGGTTTTAGTACGCGCTAAACTTGACACCTCCGATCCCAAACGCATACTTATAAAAGAACTTCCTTTCGGTTCTACGACAGAAAGTATAATTAACAGTATTGACGCTGCGGCAAAAAACGGGCGTATCAAAATAGCCGATAACGGTATAAATGATTTTACAACCGATAAAGTGGAAATTGAAATTAAACTTGCCCGCGGCGTTTATGCGCAGGAAACTGTGGACGCGCTTTTTGCTTTTACCGAGTGCGAACAATCAATTTCCGTTAACCTTCTTGTAATAAAAAACGGGCTTCCCTCAGTGATGACGGTAACAGAAGTTATCAAGCATCATGCCAAGCAACTGGTAAAAATCCTGACTAGCGAACTTGAACTTGAAAAAAAGGAACTGCAAAATAAACTTCATCTTCGCACTCTGGAAAGAATTTTTATCGAAGAGCGTATTTACAAGGGCATCGAAAAAATGAAAACCGCAAAGGGCGTGCAGGATGCGGTAATTGCCGGGTTTAAACCTTTCCTTAAAGAAATCGGTGCGAGGGGAGTTTCTGAAGACGATGTTGATCATCTTTTAAAAATACCTATCCGCCGGATTTCGTTATACGACATTAATAAAGCCCGTGATGAAATGGAGCAGATTAATGAGCGTATCAAAGAAATTAATAACCACCTTAAAAATATTACCGCCTACTCAATAGCATATTTAAAAGGGATAATCGAAAAAATTAAAAATAACGAAGAAATTACAGGCGGTAAACGCAGAACCGTAGTGGGCGCTTTTGACAAAGTTGTTGCAAAAGAAGTTGTTAAGCGCGATGTTGATCTTAAATACGATCCAAAAACAGGTTATGTCGGGACAAATGTATCAGGAGCGAAGGTTGCAGAGGTATCGCCTTTTGACAGGATACTCGCTATCAGAAAGAACGGGATGTATACGGTCATGGATCTGCCTGAAAAAGCTTTCGTGGGCAGCGATGCTTGGTGGATAGGTGTCGCCGATAAAGACCTTCTTTCCAATACTGTCTTTACAATTATTTTTAAAGACAAGGAAGAAGGTTTTCCTTATATTAAACGCTGTGTAATAGAAGGCTGGATTATAAACAAGGATTATTTCCTTGTGCCGGACGGAGCTTTAGTTTTACATTTAGATACAAGAGAAAAATTTACCTTTACTTTAAAATATGCGCCAAAACCCAGATTGAAAGTTCTTACAGAAGATTTTAAAGCGCAGGATTATAGTGTAAGGGGTTTAAAAGCCGGCGGTATTAAGCTTTCAAACAAGGAAGCGGAAAAAGCTTCTGTTAAAGAAAAATAAGGGATAATAATATGACAGAATCAACTGATATTATTGTTGATCCAAACGCAGATCAAACAGGGTTTGCATTTTCCATTGAAGAGCAAAATGAAATAATGCTTCAAATCAGCAGCATTACCGAAAAAAACAAACAAAAACTTTCAGAGGATGCAGGAGAGACAGAAAAAGCGGTTAAAGAAATTGCAAAAAAGAAAGGCGTGTTTTTTCCTTTCATTGTAAATATTACGGCAATAGTAATTCTTTTGGCAGGCGTTTTATTTTTAATTTCATTTAACAGTAAGGCAGACATGCAATACAGGACCGGAAACGCTGTTTATAATATGACAGAACGCGCTCTAATCGAAGAAATACGAAAAGAAACTAAAGATCAAATTGCAGTGAAAGAAGAGGAAATAGCTTCAATTGCATCCCGTTTATCGGCAGTTGATGATGAATTAATGCAATTATTATCGAGTAACATAAGCCTTACAGAAGAGCAGATTGCCGCACGCGAAAGGCTTACAGCAGATCAAACTTTGTTCCGCAAGGAGCTGGGATTATTACAGGAAGAACGCTCTCAAATACTTGAAACTTCCCGCACAAGAGAAGCGCGTCTTCGCTCCCAGCTTGAAGAAAGAACAAGAGAATTTACCGCTGCGCAGGAAAAGGTGTCAGGTGAACTTGAAGCGGCGGTGAGCGAATTGGAACGCATGACAAAAGAGCAGGATAAATTATCTGCAATGGATGCGCATCTTGCAGGAGGAATTGCATCAATCGGCGAATTAATTCAAAAAAATCAATACGATCTTGCAAGCCAGGCGATTTTAAGCTTGCGTGCTTTTCTAAATAACAATGTATATTCAACATCCAGATCGTTCCAGCCGAGAAGGGAATATTACAATCAAGCGATAAATCTAATGGAAGTGATGAATAACGATGCGCGTAAAAACAGCGGGGCAGGTAATACAGATGAGCAGCTTGAATTATTAACAAGAAATTCAGAACTTCAGGGAAAAGTAAATGAATTGCAAAGATCGATAGATACATTAAACAGCGGCAGTTCAGGGCAGGCAGGCAGAATAAACGAACTTGAGCAGTCAATTTCTTCTTTACGTGTAACAAACACAACACTCGAACAAAATGCATCAGAAAAAGACAGAACCATAACGTCACTGCGGACCGAAAATAATACGCTTTCGTCTAACGTAAATGAAATGCGTACATCAAATGCTGCATTGGAAAAAAGGATAATGGATTTAGAAAATCAGTTAAGGGCAATACTGCAGTTATTACAAGAGAATAATTAATTAAAAAAATCTTATATAAAAGAAAATATTAGCAACCAAGCGAGATACTCTGTGTTTCTCTGTGGTAAAAAATTATTAAATTATTTCCTGCAAACAGCGATTAACATTCTGGCGCGCTGGTCATAAGGGCTTTCGTCCCAGTCGCCGTAAATTTCGATTTTTTCAAAACCCGCTTCCTGTAAGCTTTGTTTTAGTTCTGAACCGGAATATAAACGCTGTACAAAGGTTTTTTCCACTCTTTTTCCTTCTTTTAGAAGTATCCAACGGTTTTTTAAATAAGTCCATGAATCAACAGGCGCATAGTTTGTCAGTACTGTGTAACCCGCTCTTTCAAACCATTCGTCTTCGATAAAATCCCTAACGGCTATTTCTTTACCGAGGGTTTCAATTATAAAAGTGCCGCCGTTTTTAAGCGAGGTATAGGCGTTACGCAAAACTTTTAAGTCGTCTTCCTTATCTTCAAAGTATCCGAAAGAAATATAAAGGTTTATGATTGTATCAAAAAAAAGTGGACGGGTAAAAGTTCTTGCATCGGCTTGTATATATTCGATATCAAGGTTTTCGGCAAGCGCGTCTTCTTTCGCTGTTTTTAAAAAACTTTCAGTAATATCAACGCCTGTTACGGCGAAACCCATCATTGAAAGTTCCGTGCTTATTCTGCCTGGCCCGCAGCAGAGATCGAGTATTCTGGGAGCCGCTTCCAGAGGTTGTTTCCATTCGTTTTCAGGGGTTTGACCGTAAAGATTAAAGCGCGAAAGGCGGGTAACGGCATCTGCTACTTCAGGGACTTCCGCCCAATGGACTGCATCGAACATTATAGGGGCAAATTCTTCCCAAAATTCGATATCAGTAAACCATTGGGCTTTGTTCACGGCAGTCTGACGTGTTTCTTTGTCAGGCGACAGAAGTTTCTGTCATCGGGTTTAAATATCCGGTTTGTATGCAGATATTAAAGAGATGTCTAGTGATTGTTTCTTCGGTTGTTTTGACATGACCGTTGTTATCGCGTGTGAACCGAACCAGATACTCGTTTTCATTTTCTTTCAGAATATCAATGTATTCTGTGTTGCCCGGCAGGCATCTAATGGTATATCTTTTCATACTTTCCTTATCGGATGATAAAATTACCTTCTTGAGATAAATGCTTATTTACCATATAATCAATTTTATGAAAATAAGGCTGAAAATGTTCCTTGTAATTCTGCCCCTTATAATCGTTCCGCTCCTTCTTGCAGAGACCGCTTCTTATTTTCATGCTGTAAACGGCGTTACGCGCCTTGCAAGAGAGCTTTTAAGTTTTAAACTGGGAGAGCTGGAAAAATTTGCAAACAGCCAATGGTCTCTTTTAATCGAAAATAATTTTGCAGGAAGACCTGATATGATCGAAGCGGCAAAAAAATCAGTGGAACAGTACGGGCGAAGCATAATTTTAAGCGGCACTGAAATTATTTTCGCTCTTGATAAAGACGGAAATATCGCAATGGCGCAAACAAAGCTTGCCTCTTCTAATTTTAAACTTTTACCGGGAGAAAAAGAGCCGCTTTTACAGATACTTGCAAAGGAGAATCAAGGGCTGCAATCAGCTTTTTTAAACGGGGAAAAATATATTTTCCAATCATTTTATTTTACTCCTTTTGATTGGTATATTTTAATCAGCGATAAAGAAAATGTTTTTTACAAAGACGCAAAAAATATCGCGATGCAGACTGTCATCACTCTTACAGTCTCTTTAGTAATTGCAGTTATTCTGCTGATTATTATAACACACCGTTTTATTAAACCTCTAAGGAGCATAGTAAAAGCGATGAACGAGGTGATAGAAAAAGCCGATTTATCATCGCGTGTGGAAGTTGAGTATAACGATGAAACAGGCGTGCTTGCAGGAACTTTTAATAAAATGACAGAGGAACTTGACAGCGCGTACACTCAAATAAAACGTTATGCTTTTGACGCTGTGCTTGCAGGGAAAAAAGAAGAACGTATCCGCCATATTTTTCAAAAATACGTTCCTAACGATGTAATCGAGCGTTTCTTCGCCTCCCCTGAAAAAATGCTTGTCGGAGAAAATCGGAATCTTTCAATTCTTTTTTCCGACATCCGCTCTTTTACTACAATTTCAGAAGGCATGGCTCCCGATGTTTTAGTAAACTCTCTTAACAAATATTTTTCCGGGCAAGTTGATATAATTTACAACAGAAAAGGCATAGTTGATAAATATATTGGGGATGCAATCATGGCTTTCTGGGGCGCGCCGGAAAAACATGAAGATGACGCATTGCAGTCAGTGCTTTCCGGTCTTGAAATGATCGAGACAGTTAAAAAATTCAATAACAGCCAGCGCGCGCAAGGCAAGTGCGAATTTCAAATCGGCATTGGCATAAATTACGGCGAAGTGACTGTCGGCAACATCGGCAGCGAGCGCAAGATGGACTATACGGTCATTGGGGACGCTGTAAACCTCGCTTCAAGGATGGAAGGGCTGACAAAAACATATCACTGCGAAATTTTAATTTCAGAGTTTTTATTTGAAGAACTGCGCAAAACTTCACCTAACGCAGGTTTAAACTACAGGCTTCTTGACACGGTAGCCGTTAAAGGAAAAACAAAGGGAGTGCGTATTTTCACAGTAAAAAAAGGGCTTAGCCCTGAAGAGCAGAAAGCGTTTCCAATACACACCCAAGCTATGAAACTTTATTACGCCCGTTCCTTTAAAGAAGCTTCAGAGAAATTTAAAGAAGTATTATCAATCTTACCGTCAGACTTTAACGCAGAGAATCTTTATAAAAGGTGCATGGAATATACATCTTCCCCGCCGCCTGCAAACTGGAACGGGGTTGAGGTTATGAAAACTAAGTAGAAAAAAAGGAAGATTTAACCACAGAGTTTTTAATAAAAATCCTTCGGATTTTTATTAAGAGTGTCTTGAGTTGTTTCATATTTTTTCTTACATTCAAGAATCATTTGTGATTAGTATTTTATTTTTAGGAGATTTAGATGGAAAAAGATGTTCTGACAGAAAAGATTATTAAATGTGCAATGGATGTACATACTGCATTAGGGCCTGGTTTATTAGAAAGCGCTTATAAAGAATGTTTGTTCTTTAAATTGAAAAAGGAAGGGTTTAAAGCAGAGAAAGAAAAACCTTTACCGGTAATATTTGAAAAAGTTGAACTTGATTGCGGTTATAGAATAGATTTATTAATTGAGAATAAAATAGTTCTTGAATTAAAAAGTATAAAGAAGATAGAAGATATTCATATGGCTCAAATATTAACCTATATGAAATTAGGAAATTATAAGACCGGTTTATTAATAAATTTCAATGTATCTTCATTAAAAGATGGAATAAAACGAATTATCAAATAAAAAAAATAAGAAATTAAAAATATTACAAATAAAGAAAGTCCGGTAGTAAAGAAAATATATCAAATTAAATAGGACACTCTGTGCTACTCTGTGGTAAAAAAATTATTTTTCAACTTGCTAGAATCATTATCGTATGTTAAATTTATTCTATGAGTAAGTATATCCTCTCCCTGGATCAGGGAACAACAAGTTCAAGAGCTATTATATTCGATCATGATCAAAATATTATTGGAGAAGAACATAAAGAATTTAATCAGATTTATCCTATGGAAGCATGGGTGGAACATGATCCGATGGAAATATTTTCTTCCCAATACAGCGTGATGTTTGAACTGTTAAAAAAATTAAAAATTGATGCGAAAGATCTTGCCGCTATAGGAATCACAAATCAGCGTGAGACGACAATTATTTGGGATAAAAAAACAGGCGTTCCTATTTACAATGCAATTGTATGGCAGTGCAGAAGAACTTCCTCTATTGTTGACGAACTTAAAAAAAACGGGCTTTCAGATTATATCATAAAGACGACAGGGCTTATCCCTGACGCTTATTTTTCCGGCACTAAAATTAAATGGATACTTGATAATGTAAAAGGCGCAAGAGAAAGAGCGCAACAAGGGGAAATACTTTTCGGCACTGTTGACACCTGGCTCATTTGGAAACTTTCAGGCGGAAAGGCGCATGTTACTGATTTTACAAACGCAAGCCGCACTATGATTTTTGATATTCATAAACTTGATTGGGACGATAAACTTCTTAACGCGCTTGATATTCCCCGCGCCATGCTGCCGCAAGTGAAACCTTCAGGTTCAGTTTTTGCAAACGCGGAAATAAACGGCGTGCAGATACCGATTACAGGGAATGCAGGCGATCAGCAAGCAGCGCTTTTCGGTCAATGTTGTTTTGAAAAAGGGGATGCAAAATGCACTTACGGCACAGGATGCTTCCTCCTTATGAATACGGGGACAGAAGCGTCACAGAGTAAGAGCGGTCTTTTAACAACCATTGCCGCAGGTTTCAGCGGCAATGTGCAGTACGCGCTTGAAGGTTCTGTCTTTACAGGAGGAGCTGTAATTCAATGGTTACGCGACGAGCTGCGAATAATTACAGAAAGCGCTGACAGCGAATATTTTGCGCAAAAGGTAAATGATACAGGAGGAGTCTATCTTGTCCCCGCGTTTACAGGTTTAGGCGCGCCGTATTGGGATATGTATGCAAGAGGCTGCCTTATAGGGATAACACGCGGGACAAAAAGAGCGCACATCATAAGAGCGGCCCAAGAATCAATCGCCTATCAAGTTATGGATCTTCTTCATGCAATGGAAACAGACCTTGGCTTTTCTATGAAAGAATTAAAAGTAGACGGCGGGGCGAGCAGGGATAAATTTTTAATGCAGTTTCAATCTGATATCTGCAATGCGGACATCATCCGCCCTGTAGTGAGGGAAACCACAGCTCTCGGAGCCGCCTGTCTTGCCGGTATCACTGTAGGTTTTTGGAAGGATCAAAATGAAGTAAAAAAAAGCTGGCAAAGTGATATTATTTTTAAAACAAAAATGGACAGCGAAAAACGCGAACAGCTTATTAACGGCTGGCACAAAGCTGTCGGCAGAAGCCGCGATTGGGCGTAGATTATAGATATTTTTTTCCGTATAGGATCATTATTTACCACAGAGTTACACAGAGTGTCTTGCGCAGTTACTTATATTTTCTTTACTTCATGTTTTTCTTAATTCGATAAAATTCAAATTAAAGATTTCATAAATTATAAGGATGAGCTTTAAAATCAAAGTGATAACTCTGTGAAACTCTGTGGTTAATTAATACCCCCCTTGATCTTTATGTATAAAATATGTTAAAAAAATAGTTAAGTTTATGAAATACTTCAATCCGGCGAATCTCGCCATAATTGCCTGCCCTGGCGGCGAAGTGTTCGCTAATGAAGTAATTGAACACCTTTGTAATAAATACAAGCATAGCCGTAAACAAACCGAAGAAGAAATTTCAAAACGCTACAATATCACCTTAGAGCAAGCCGCCCTGCATTTAGACTTAATGAATCGGATTATCGTGCGCGGGAAAGATTCTCAGAGCGGGAGCGAAAAGTATTTATATAGACCTTTTAAAGTGCCTGTTAAATTTACCCTCTTCCCTAACGGGGAGGTAAAATCAGAAATCGAAGAATCTATCAGGGGTAAGGATGTTTTTATTTTTCAGGATGTTGAAAACCGTTATCCTGTAAATTTATCTAACGGAAAAGTTAATAATCTTTCGATAAATGACCATTTAATGACAGTGATGGTTACAGTCGATGCAGTCCATCAGGCAGGGGCGGAAAGGATCACTTTGGTAATTCCTACTTACCCGTATTCAAGGCAGCATAAAGCAAAGGGCAGGGAAGGGCTAACCGCAAGCAGAATCGGGAAAATTTTTGAAAGTTTGGGGGTGAATCAAATCATCACCCTTGATATCCATTCCAGAGATATTATGAACGCTTTTAATAATATGCGCCTTGAAAACCTTCACGCAAGTTATCAGATTATTCAAACCTTGCTCCAAATGGAAGATATTTTAAACGATGATATAGTTGTAGTGTCCCCTGATACAGGCGCTGTGGACAGAAATAAATTTTATGCGTCAGCTTTAAAAAAACCTCTGGCGCTTTTGTACAAAGAAAGGGATTATTCAAAACTTATTAAAGATGCCTCCTCTTCAAATATTTCTCAAATTAGGCTGCTTGGCAGTGTTCAGGACAAGACCGTCTTCATGGCGGATGATATGCTGGGGACAGGAGGCACATTGATTAAAGGAATGAGGCTTCTTAAAGAAAACGGCGCTCGAAGGATAATCTGCGCTATAAGCCTGCCTCTTTTTTCGGGAGCTGCTATTTCTCATTTTGATCAAGCTTATAAAGAAGGGCTTTTTTACCGTCTGATCGGGACTAATGCGGTGTATCAAGAAGATGTTGTAAACCGCGAATGGTATAAAAATGTTAATATTTCCAAGCTTTTTGCCCATGTCATATCGCGCCTTCATCAAAATCAATCTGTTTCAAGCCTGCTTGATAATGTCGCGATTATTAACCGTTTAGTATCGAAAACTATTATTCCCGAACCTCAGAACGAACTGCCGTTTAACGGGAACAGCGTTTAATTTATTCCGAGCGTATAAAAAATACAAAGCCTATTGTGCAAACAGGCTGTCAAAGAAGATTAGAAACCACAGAGGACACGGAGTAACACAGAGGTTTTTGTGCGAAAATCTTCTCTTTTCTTCTTGTACTCTGTGGTTAAATTCTTACTTATTAGACATCCCCTTTGTGCAAACTCTGTTTGTACAGATAATTTTAAAATTTTACTAAGTTTTTAAAAAAAATGCCTGACTTCTCAAGAACTGTCAGGCATATACTATTATTTTATTTTTTATTTTTACGGTTATTTTTTGGATTTTGCTTTTATTTTTTTTTCCGATCTTCTTTTTATCGCGGTTTTTATTTTTATACTTGTTTTTTTTGGTGCAGATTTTTTAGCCGCGGTTTTTTTGGTTGCGGCTGTTTTTTTCCGTTGTTTGGAGTATTTACGATTCAGGTTTGCTTGATAGCCGCAGCACTCTTCGCAAAGAGTGTATCCCTTTTTAACTTTGCCTTCGCATCTTGGGCATTTCCCTTTTGCGATACGCGCTTGGTACCTTTCTTTTCGTTGTTCGTTTATTTCGTCTCTATGCGCTTCACGGTACTTTCTTTGCCTTTCCCTGTTAGCCAGGCGTGTTTTTGCATCACTCATTAAAATCTCTCCTTTTTTTATGATGATATATTATTCAATATAGCATAATTTTCTCATTTTGTAT
>Ga0209755_10003412_pt1 | contig 19969 bp, 16 predicted proteins | sample TergutCo191P1_FD_187301 | JGI IMG/M metagenome (GOLD analysis project Ga0209755, IMG submission 187301) | Cornitermes sp. P1 segment gut microbial communities from Petit-Saut dam, French Guiana - Co191P1 (SPAdes) (version 2) | ecosystem: Host-associated > Arthropoda: Insects > Digestive system...
CCGGCTGTCGCGCCTTTGCACTATTCCGGTTATGACATCATGCTCCTTGCCGATGTATTCATTATAAAGAATCTCGCGTTCGGCCTCGCGGAATTTTTGTACAACCACCTGCTTGGCAGTCTGTGCGGAAATCCGCCCGAAATCCTTAGGGTCAATCTCAAACTCTACAATATCGCCGATTTGATAGTCTTTGCGGATTTCTAGCGCTTCCGCAAGTGAAATCTGGTTACTTTCATCTTCTACTTCTTCAACAATTTCCTTCTGGTTAACAACTTGCACTTTGTTTGTTTCTTCATTAATGTGTACTTTTATATTCGCGTTTGCACCAAAATTCCTTTTGCAGGCCGAAACCAGCGAGGTTTCGATAGCTTCAAGGATGATTTGTTTGTCTATACCCTTCTCGCGCGTAATTTGCGATAAGGCTTCCATCAACTCCGTTCCGTTATCCATGGGTTATTTTCTCCTCTACGTAAACAATCCGGCAAAATGCCAAGTGTTCGCGGGGCAGTTTCAGCTCCCCGTTTTCTTCATTTGAAATAATCACAAACTCGCTTTCCAAACCAACCAAAACGCCGCGGAACTTCTTGCGTTTGCTGTCTTCAAACGGCTTCAAAAGCCGAACCTCCACCGGCTTACCGACGTTGTCATGATAGTGCGCGTCCTTTACAAGTTTACGCTCAATCCCCGGCGAGCTGACCTCCAGAACATAAGCGCCGGGAATAGGGTCGTCGGCATCCAGCACAGGCTCCACAGCATAGTTTACCCGCTCGCAGTCATCAAGCGTGACCCCGCCCTCCTTCTCGATATAAAGCCGCAAAACCGTGCGTCCGTATTCCGTCAGAAGTTCGATATCGTAAAGCTCCATCCCTTGGGCTTCCACGGCGGGTTCAAGCAGCGCCCGCGCCGCGCTTAGTATACTTTCTTTAGAATTGTCCGGCACTGTACACCTACTTTTTCCGTTTTGGGTGTCGGCAAAAGATAAGAGTGGGTTGTTTGCCCACTCTCGTCAGATGCGTTTTTGGTTATTCGCAGGGATTATAGCATGGATTCGTGGTGTTGTAAAGGGGTTGGGATTTTCTTCCTTGTTAGTCTTCTAGCCGCTTCTTCTTCAGCTCATACTCATACTCAGCCTCAGCCTTCTCAGCCTTAATCTCCCAATGCACGAGCAAGGTAATAGCCCCGCGCAGCACGATAATCGTCCCAAGAATCGCCAGCTCGTTCAGCTCGCGCACCGTCACCGTGCGCAAAACCTCGCCCGCGAGTTTGAATTCAAGCGCAAGCCCGATACCCTGCGCCAGGATTAGCTTAACGTCTTTTTCGTGGTGGAAATAGTGGACAAGTCCTTTTCCCACGGTGGTAAGAATCACGGCTATGCCTATCAGGTCGCATAGCATTATTGCGATTCTTATGACTATTACTTCTATCTCGCCCGCGAAGGCCAGTCCGTTGTATATGGAACTTAACATAATATCACCTTATCTTGTGGGATTAAGAGACAATATTCTGCGGCAGCGGAGCGGTTCTTCAATATCCGGGCACGGATTGTCTGTAAAATATATTTTATCGTTTTCGGTATCGGATGTTCAAGCAAGGTATAAGTCTTTTCCACGGTTAGCAACCCTTTCAGCAATTATACTTCCACGGAATGAAAAATGGAAGTATAATCGAAATCTCCCCCGCTATAAAGCAGGGGAGATTCTACTATTACCTCACAAACGCAGCAGCCCCAGCCTTACACAACGGGCAAATATAATCCTCCGGCAAGACCTCGCCCTCATAAACATACCCGCAAACCGAGCAAACCCAACCCGCCTTAGCCTGCGGCCCGGGCTTTATAAACTCACGGTAATAGCTGTAAGTAACGCTCTCATCGCTGCTTAGCACATCGCTTTCGGTAAGCTTTGCCGTAAACATCGTATGTGTCCCAAAGTCGGACGTTCCCGTCACATCAAACGACATAAACGCGTTCGTGTTTTCGGTAAAATACAATAACCCGTTTCCGCTGCGTGAAACCTTGCCGCCGTACCCCTCAAACTTATTCTTCTCCCGCCCGGACTGAAGCCCGAACCGTTCGAACAGCTCAAACGGCGCGTCTTTTGTCAGTACGGAGAGGTTAAACTTCTTTGTGTTTGTAAGCATGTCGTGAGTGAAGTTCTGCTTGTTGACATTCACGACACACATAAATGGTTCTGTACTTGTTACCTGCGAAAAAGCGTCTACTATACAGGCGTTATCCTTTCCGTTCTCTTTGGTAGATAGGACATATAAGCCATAACTGATTTTGAACAACGCTTCTTGCTTAATCATCTTTCAGCCTCCGAAATACCTCTTTAATAAGCCCGCGAACGCCATGCCGTGGCGTGCTTCGTCCTTGCACATTTCATGCACGGTGTCGTGGATTGCGTCCAGGTTAAGCTCCTTCGCTCTTTTTGCGATGTCGAGCTTGCCTTGGGTTGCGCCGTGTTCCGCCATTACGCGCATTTCGAGATTCTTCTTGGTTGAGACGTCTACCACCTCGCCCAAAAGCTCTGCGAACTTGGCTGCGTGTTCGGCTTCTTCGAATGCGATTCTCTTGTAGGCTTCGGCTACTTCCGGGTAGCCTTCTCTGTCCGCTTGGCGGCTCATCGCAAGGTACATGCCTACCTCTGTGCATTCGCCCATGAAGTGCTGACGCAGCCCATCCAGTATCTGCGGGTCTACATCCTTTGCCACGCCGATTCTGTGTTCGTCGGCGAAAACCAGACCTTCGCCTGACTGTTCGTTAAACTTGTTCGCCGGCACCTGACACTGCGGGCATTTCTCGGGCGGCTTTTCGCCCTCATGGACGTAGCCGCATACTGTACAAATAAATTTTTTCATTGCTTTCCTCCTCGTAAATAATTTTCAACAATTATACTGCTAACCCATCGCGTTTGTCTACGCTGCTTCGAACTGGCTATTGTACAATTCTGCGTAAAATCCGCCTTTTTTTAACAGGTTTTCGTGATTTCCGCTCTCTATTATATTTCCGTCCTTCATAACCAAGATAACGTCCGCGTTTCTTATAGTAGAAAGACGGTGCGCGATTACGAATGATGTGCGCCCTACCGTCAGCTTATCCATCGCCTCTTGGATTAGATGCTCTGTGCGGGTATCGACAGAGCTTGTCGCCTCGTCCAGAATCAGCATAGGCGCGTTTTGCACCATTGCGCGGGCTATGGTCACAAGCTGCTTTTGCCCCTGCGATAGGGTAATTTTGTCGCTAAGCTGTGTGTCGTAGCCTTGCGGAAGGGTGCTGATGAAGTGGTGGATGCCCACGGACTTGCCCGCGTTTTCCACTTCCTCGTCCGTCACGCCCTCTTTGCAGTAGACGATGTTCTCGCGGATTGTTCCTTCGAACAGCCATGTATCTTGCAGCACCATGCTGAACTGCTCGTGGACGTTTTCCCGCGTTACTTCGCTTAGTGGGATGCCGTCTACTAAGATTTCGCCGCCGCCAAGCTCGTAGAAGCGCATCAGGAGGTTAACTATCGTGGTCTTTCCCGCGCCTGTCGGGCCTACTATCGCGACCTTCTGCCCCGCGGCTACCTTTGCGGAAAAGTCGTGGATGATACTCTTATCGGGCGTGTAGCCGAAGTTTACGTTGCGGAACTCGACCTCGCCCTTTACGTTTGTCAGCTGCTTAGGCTTTTGGCTGTCGTTTTCCTGTTCTTCTTCATCGTAGAACTCGAACACGCGCTCGCCTGCCGCCGCTGTGCGCTGCAAACCCTGGAAGGACTGCGCCACCTGCGAAAGCGGCTGTGTGAACATCCTGATATAAAGCATGAACGCAACCAAAACGCCGAACTGTATAGAACCGTTCATAGCAAGCGCCGCACCCACTACGCAGACCGCCACATAGCCGAGGTTGCCTATGAACATCATAAGCGGCATCATCAGCCCGGAAATGAACTGGCTTTTCCACCCGCTTTCAAACAGGCTTTCGTTGATACCATCGAATGTCCTGCGGGCTTCGCGTCCGCCGTTATAGGCTTTTACGATGATGTGCCCGGAGTAGATTTCTTCGATATGCCCGTTGATTTGCCCAAGGTCTTTTTGCTGCTGCACAAAGTATTTCTGCGACATACCCATGACGCGCCCCATCACCGCGAAACCGATTACACTGGAGAAAATCGCGACAAGCGCAAGAATCCAGTTGTTGTAGAACATCATGATGCCTGCGCCCGCAAGCATTGCTGCGGATGTGACAAGGTTTCCGATTGTTTGGTTAAGGGTCTGACCGATTGTATCTACGTCGTTTGAGACACGGCTCATTATGTCGCCGTGGCTGGTTGTGTCGAAGTATTTCAGCGGCAGCTTGTTTATTTTCTTTGAAATATCGCCGCGCATCTCTTGGCCTATGCGCTGGGTTGCTGTGGCGAGCATATAGCCTTGGAAGAAGTTAAGGACAAGCGCCGCCGCGTAGAAAGCCGCAAGCATGTAGGCGATACGGTACACCGCATCGAAGTTGATAAACCCGCCCGGCTCCAGCCCCGCCATTATTTCGTTTGTCATCCTGCCGAGCATGTCGGGCCCTAGGATTTGCAGAAAAGTGCCTATCCCCGCGAAGCCCAACGCTATTATGATTGTCGGTAGGTACTTTTTACAATATGTGATAAGCTTGACCCATGTGCCTTTGAAGTCCTTTGGTTTTTCGACCGGGCCTCTCATTCCGGGAGGGCCGCCGCCTGGGCCGCCAGGGCCTCTGTCTCTGTTTCGCCGTTCGTTCATGATGCCAGCTCCTCTCCGCTTAGTTGGCTCAGTGCGATTTGTTTGTACAGGTCACAGGTTTCGAGCAGCTCCTTGTGCCTGCCGCGCCCTACGATTTTTCCTTCGTCAAGAACAATGATTTGGTCGGCGTCCATTACGGTGCCTATGCGCTGTGCGACTATCAGACTTGTTACGTTTTCGGTTTCTTTTTTCAGCTCCTTACGCAGGGTCTTGTCGGTCTTGTAGTCCAAGGCTGAGAAGGAATCGTCGAAGATGTAGATTTCCGGCTTTCTGGCCACCGCGCGGGCTATGGAAAGTCTCTGCCTCTGCCCGCCCGATACGTTTGTGCCGCCCTGCGATATTTCCGCGTCGGCAAGGTTTGCGCATTGGGCTATTTCGAGAGCTTTTTTCACGTTTTCGGCGCTGCCGGAATTATCTCCGAAGGCTACGTTTGTGGTTGTATTGCCCTTGAACAGCACGGATTTCTGCGGAACGTAGCCGATTTTGCTGTACAGCGATTCCAAGGTGTAGCCGCGGATGTCCATTCCGTTGATTCGGATTTCGCCCTCGGTAGCGTCAAAGAAGCGGGGGACAAGGTTGACTAAGGTGGTCTTTCCGCTGCCCGTCGAGCCTATGAACGCGACTGTCTCGCCCTGCATCACATCGAAGGTGATATCCCGCAGGATGTAGTCTGACGCGCCGGGGTACTTGAAGCTGACGTTATTGAAACTTAGTTCACCGCGCTTTCCGTTCTCGCCGTCCGCGCGGCTGCCTGGCACGACCGACGGCTTGCGCTCCAGCACCTCATTTATACGCCTGGCGGAAACAGCGGCACGGGGCAGCATCACGAAGACCATAGTAAGCATCATAAACGCCATTATTGCCTGCGTAGCGAAGTTCGAAAACACGACCATGTTCGCGAAAATCGGCAGCCGGTCAAGCATCGCAGCCTCGTTGATTAGGTAAGCGCCAATCCAGTAGATGGCAAGCGACACCCCGCTCATGATTAGCCCCATCATAGGCATCATCATGGACATTGCGCGGCTGGTAAAAAGCTGCGTATCGGTAAGCTCCGCGTTTGCTTGTTCGAATTTCGTCTCTTGGTAGGCTTCGGCGTTGTAGGCGCGTACTACGCGCAGCCCCGTCAGGTTTTCGCGGGTAACGCGGTTCAGGTTATCGATTAAATCCTGCATCTTCTGAAATTTCGGGAAGACGAAAAGGACTAGAAATGCGTTAATTACGATTGTAACCGCAACGGCTATGCCCGTAGCCACCGTCCATTCAAACCCGCGCCCGGCGATGCGGCTGATTGCCAAAACCGCCATAATCGGCGCACGCACTAGCATCATAAGCCCCATAGTGATTAGCATTTGTACCTGCGTGATATCGTTTGTGGAGCGGGTGATTAGGCTGTCGGTGGAGAAGCTGTCGATTTCTTCCATAGAAAACGAATCTACCTTGCCGAAAAGCAAACTGCGCAGCCTCCGCGCAAACCGCGCGCCAAGCATAGCAGTATAGTAGCCGACGATGATAGTGGTGGCCAAGCTGCCCAAGGTAGCAAGCAGCATCATACCGCCTGCGCTCCATATATCGGTCATTGCGCTGCCCGGCGTCTGCACCAGTTTGGTAATCTCTATCATATATCCCGGCACGGCCAACTCCAGCCAAACCTGGCTGATGATAAACACCACGCTGATAAACGCCATTGCCCATTCCCTTAGTGTAAGATACTTGAAGATTTTTAGCATTGTTAATTCCTCCTTGTGTTATATTTGAACCCTGTTAGCTTTCGGACACAGTTTAATCAGACGGCGGACATGTGCTTATGCATCAGCTTGTGGAACTGCTCGGTAAGGCGCAGAAATTCCGCCGCGTCAGCCTCGCTCATGTCCGAGAAGACGTTCACAAGAGCCTTGTCAAGTTCCTTCATCTCAAGCTCCGCGCGTTCGCGCCCCGCGTCGGTGATTGTGACTAGAATGTTCCGACGGTTGTTTTTGTCGATGTTGCGCTCGATTTGCCCCTTTTTTTCAAGCGAGCCAAGCAAGGCGGAAATGCGGGCGGTGCTGCTTTTCAGCGCAGCGCTCAGCTCGGAAGGATTCACCTCGCTGCCGCGGTTGGTCAGAAAGTGGAGGATGAACAACTCGCCCTTGTTAGCTCGGTTCAGGTTCTCGAGCATGTCTTTTTCGTTATTTGCCATCAGATGCTTGAATTTTGTTGCAGATTGGGTTGCGTAGGTCATGGTAGGTTCCTCCGTTCGTTGTTAACTGTGTTAGTATTATATGGGGTTTATTGTTGGTTGTCAAGGGGTCAAATAAAAAAACCTCAAATCTTCAACAGATTCAAGGTTTACGATTATTTCGCTCTGGGTGACAAGATTTGAACTTGCGACCTCCAGACCCCCAGTCTGGCGCGCTACCAAGCTACGCTACACCCAGATTCGTTGAGTTTCTTCGCCAAGCCTCAACGAAATGCAGTATATATGAGTGTTTGCCGCTTGTCAACAATTTTTGCCATTTGACTGACTTCCCCCAATACATGCAATATCAATCTGACAAGAAAGCAGAATATGGCGGTAAGAATCCCCCACATATATAATCCTCTTTCCTAAATCCCTAACCCACTGTTGGCTATTAACACACCAATGTTCCAACGCCCTAGGAGCGATATGCATAGTAACTTCTCTTTCTTCCCCACCTGCCAATTCAGTGCGGGCAAACTGTGCAAGAGATTTTTTAGCATAAGGTACTTCGTAAGCCGGTTCTTCTGGGCAGCCAACGTATACCTGCGGTACAGCAGTACCCTTGATTGAACCTGTATTTTTTACTGTGAAGCACACATCCAAACCATTATTCTCCGCAGGAGTGATTTTTAGCCCAGAGTATTCAAAGTTGGTGTAAGATAATCCGAAGCCAAACGGCAGAAGCGGCTCGATATCTTCATTATCATACCAACGATAGCCTACATAAATGCCGTCAGTAAAGACAACTTCACCATTTTTCCCCAGATATCTTTCCGGATGGTTTGCAAATGCGGTATCATCCCAGCTTTTTGGAAGTGTCAGGGGTAGGTGTCCGCTGGGATTGGTTTTTCCCATGAGCAGATTAGCGATAGCCGTCCCACCCTCTTGACCGGGATACCAGACTTCCAGAACAGAAGATACTTCATCAAACCACGGCATAGAAACCAAGTTTCCGGAAGTAACAACAACGACAGTTTTTTTATTTGCTGCTACTATTGCTTTTATAAGTCTGTCTTGATTCTCTGCAAGCGTGTTAAGACCAACGAGCGTATCGACAGACGCAGGGCCGCCATTGTCGTCTACAAATACAACCGCTACTTCCGCTTTACGTGCCGTTTCTACGGCTTGGGATATACTTTCATCAAGGTTAGACCATGTAACACGAAACATTGCGGGTTTTTCCATAGATGCAGGTATTACCGTTGTAATTTTTACCTCATGCTCGCCTTCTTTTAAGAAGCGGCTCGCCCCAAGGTTTACCCCACCTTCCGGCATAAATCCATTTGGGTAGGTGTATGGTGGTACTGGGATATCTACTAGCGGAAGCTCTACATCATCAATAAAAATTTTTGTCTGCGGCACTCCCCATAAATCACCGTAGAATCTTGACGGAATAGGAAAATTCTGTTGCGCCCATAAATAGTATGTGGCTTCCTGCTGTACGTTCAATTTCATAGTCCATGTATAGCTTTCTCCGAGTTTTAATTCTTCATCCGGCTCGAAGATAGTCGTCCCCATCCAATCAATGCCGGGCGAATAAGTGACCGAAGCATATTCTTGCATAGCTTGCAGCGGGCTTATTGCCACTCGGTCACTATACCCGCTAGACCTTTCCGCATCCATGCCGTTTGCCATCAACTGCCGCCCGGTTGGGCCGATAAGCGCTATGTTGCTTTTTGCTGTCAAAGGCAAAACGCCATTATCATTTTTCAAAAGAACAGCCGATTCTTCGGCAAGACGCAAACTGACCGCTATTCCGGCCTCTTTATCCATCTTTGGCCGTTTCGGCGCTGTGCCGCCTATCAAGCCGAATCGCTCGTATTGATATAGCACATAAGCGACCGCTCTGTCCAAAGCTTGCGCATAAGTCAGACTGTAATAGCTGGAGTCAGGGTCTACAAAAGGTAACAAATCCGCGCCGAAATATGGGCCGCCGAAATTTTTCATCACGGAAGGGCGAGCGTTCATGTACTGCTGGTCGAGTCCGTTAAGTATTTCGTCGGTGGCATGGGTCGCGCCGTAGTCAGATAGGACAAAGCCTTTGAAATCAAGCTGACCACGTAGAATCGTTACCAAAGTGTGTGAATTACCACAAGCCCAGTTAGGAGTCAACTGCTGCGGGGTTACACGGAACATCTGATACGAACCCATTATAGAAGAAGGTTCTGCGTCTTTAATCGCGGCTTCAAAAGGCGGAAGATAGATTTCATGCAAAGTGTAATCATCAACAACTGTGGGAATAGTAGGCCGCCATGCAAACGGAACCCCAGCTTGACCGTTGTACATTATGAAATGCTTAACTTGTGCCATTAAACCTTGGCTTTGCATCCCGGTGACTTCGCCTATCGCCATTTGACCGCTTAGGTACGGGTCCTCACCGAAGGTTGTGTTGTTTCTGCCAAAGTTCGGTGAGCGGCAGATATCCACCTGCGGGGCATACATTAAATCAACGCCGCAAGCAAGTGCCTCGCGACCTTGTATAATGCCTTGGTCTTTCGCGGCACTACGGTCGAAGGTAGCAGCGACACCTATGCGGGAAGGAAACGAGGTAGATTCGCCAATGCCATGCGTATCAAGCCCATCCCCGTCAGAATCCCTACGCGGCGGTACTCCTAGCCTAGGAATACCGGGTAAATATCCTGTCGATACTCTTTTTCCGGCTTCCGGGTCGTCAGTTCCGGCGACGAGTGCCATCTTCTCACTTAAATTCATTTGCTTCATTATATCCAACACGAGAGGGGTATAGGGTGCATCTGCCGCAACAGGCGGCGATTTTGCTTCAAATTCCTTGTTCATGGTAATTCCTCCTTTAGAATTTCGATATTCCGATTTTATTTGCTACCGAGATTTTGAGCTATGCTAAAAAATGTTGATTACTAATCATATCTTGACATTTGAGCTTGCCATGCTATAGTGATTGCATGACTTATGAAAATACAGAGGCATTATTCGATAAGAAGGATTTTCCTTACGCTAGTATCACGCTCTCGGTTATGGAAAATGTTGATTTACATTGCCACAAAGATGCAGAAATTGTTTTCATGATTTCCGGCACTTTGGAAATTCTCTATAACCAACGCATATACAAGATTAGCGCAGGGGATGTGTTTCTCATTGCTCCGTTCACTTCACATGCTCTTATAAACCCATCAAGCGATTGTACACGCCAGATTCATGTAATAGATTTCTCTGTTATTTCATCAATTAGCCCAGATGAGCAAATGGAGGCTTGTAGCCATAACTGGCCTGTTAAGCATAAAGAAACATTCATAGCAACCCTCCAAGAAATGCACCAAGAATACACAGCTAAAGAATATGCATGGGAATTAGCCGTAACTGGACTAGCCAACCGATTGCTGCTTATTTGCTTGCGGCACATCCCCAAGAGTAAAGATGAAGTAAAAAATAAAGTCGTAAACAAGATGCAAGTGATAATTGAGTATATTGCTTCAAATTTCAATAAGCGGATATCTTTGCAAGAGTGTGCTGGGGAACTCAAACTAAACCCCTCGTACATTTCAAGATTTTTCAAAAAAAACATGGGCATGACATTTCAGGATTATGTGAAGAACTCAAGAATAGAGAAGTCAAAAATTCTATTGTTGTCGTCACAAAAGGCAATCACGGAAATATGTTTCGAGGCGGGTTTTACGGATATTAGTACGTTTAACAAGCTGTTCCGCGCCAGCGTTGGGAGTAGCCCATCAAGCTATAGGAAAGAAAATAGATAATGTCAAAATATGCGGATTGGGGGATTTTGCTAGTCAATTCTCGTTTCCATGCCTTTGGGCTATGCGTCTGAAAATAGAGTTATGCATTTTAAGCATGGGTAGCTATTCAATATAAGTATTGGATATTTTGAAATTTCCATTGTATACTCCTATCAGCAAAGGAGATGAGATTTATGAGCAAGAAAATATTTTATGGTTGGTACATTGTCGCGGCTTGTGTACTGATTGCCGCTGCGGGGATTGGGTTTCATAATACGGCGAGTATATTTATACGCCCGGTCACAGAGGACTTGGGGCTTTCCAGAGGGGAATTTACCTTTTTCCGTACCATAATAGTAATTCTTGGCGCGGCACTTCTGCCGGCCTACGGAAAACTAGCTCAAAAGGTCAGTATCAAGAAAATTATGATTATCGGTACGACAATAAGCAGCATATCGCTAATCGGTTATTCTTTGGCTACATACCTTTGGCAGTTTTACCTTGTCGCAATAATCAATGGAATATTTGTAAACGCATCACACTTTATGCTGATTGGGATATTGATTAGCAGATGGTTTTCGGATAAAAGGGGGCTTGCGTTAGGAATCGCTTTCGCCGGAAGCGGATTCGGCGCGGCGGTTATGGTTCCGCTTGCGAGTTGGGTTATTGAGATTTTTGACTGGCGTTGGGGTTTTAGATTTTCCGGGGTCGCGGCACTTATTGTTTTGATTCCTACCATATTATTGCTCTTGAAAGAAAAGCCGGAAGATTTAGGACTGTCGCCTTATAGAGAGAATGGAAATGACGCCCCGGCAGCAAAGAAAGGTGAACCTACAGGCTTGACACTTGCCGAAGCGCGAAGAACCCCGGCGTTTTGGATGCTTGCCGTTGCACTGCTCGGCATCTCTATGAGCGCGGCTGCACCAAATGCGCATACTGCGCCTTTCCTTGGCGATTTGGGCTATCCTGTTCATGTGATTTCTGCGGTGGTTTCACTAAGCATGATTGTTCTGACGGTTGGTAAAATCCTTATGGGTCATGTTTTCGACCGCTTTGGGACTATGTTCGGCGGCATTGCCTTGGGGGTATTCTGTGTGTTGTCACCTGTGTTTGCGCTGTTGTCTGTTAATCCGCTTGCGCCTTGGTTACATGCAATTTTTCTTGGGCTTGCCAGCACAGGTTTTTCTATCCCGGTCAATATTTTTGCTATGAAGTATTTCGGAGAGAAGGATTTCCCGGCGATTTTGAGCGTATTATCTATGATAATGGCTTTCGGCTCGGCGTTCTCACCGCCTGTTATGGGTTTAGCGTATGATGTTCTTGGGGATTACAGTATCGCTTGGGTTACGCTTGCCGTAGTTGGAATGGTTGTTACGCTTGGCTTTGTTGGTGTAAATCTTAGCGGAAGGAGGGCGTTAAACAATCTCCCGCAACCGCTCTAAGAATTTTGATGACGAAGCGGCTCATTCCTCTAAATCCATGTGTTACCCCCTCTTGTATTCACTTGGCGTAAGCTTGAAATGCTTTAGAAAACATTCCGAAAAATAACTTGCGCCTGAAAACCCTACCGACAAAGCAATTTCGGTTATTGACAATCCGGGATTTCTTAAAAGTTCCGTAGATTTCTCTAAACGATAGCGAGTCAAAAACTTCATAGGTGTCATGTGAAGATTTTGTTGAAAAATCGTTGAACAGGCACGGACACTGACATTTCCGGCATTTGCTATATCGCTCAAGTTTATCTTTTCGCTGTAATGCTGCTGTACAAACCCTGTCATGTTGCGAAGTGTTAGCAAGCGTTGGTCTACTTGGACGCGAGGAAAATCGGCGCTCGGCATGTGTTCGTACAACAAGGCAGCAATTTGGCAGACCAGACTCTGTACCGTAAGCCCCAATGATTTTGCTTTCACTTCGTACGCTTGATGTATCGCACGAACATTATACATCAATTCCCTTTGCCAATCTATATCATCATCTAAAACCATATACTTGAAGGCTTCGTTCCTCGCAAGTGGTGAAATATATGCTTCTTCTAAATAGTCATTAGCACATAGCAGAGATAAATTGATTAGTAAGCAAATAAAATCACATTCTGCCCTATCTACTGCATAACAGTTATGCAGTTGTCTGGAGTTAATAAAAATCCCTTGTCCGCTCGTCATTTCGACTGGTTCTCCATTTACAGAGCAAGCAATCGACCCTGTTAATGGGATAATAAACTCAAAATCATCATGCCAGTGACTGGCGCATTTTATGTCGCGATAAACAGCTACAGGAGCTTTGTATACTTTAATTGGATATGCAGGGTTATTGTATCTAACTCGTTCGGATAAATCGCTCATTAAATTAAGGCCTTCGTATCCCGGATTAATCATTTCGTACACCTCCACAAATTAATGCTGTTTTGTTATAAAAAACTACCTAAAAATGATTGAATGTTGTTTTGTTATTATATTGTGCCGTGAATTTATTGTTATATGTAGTTTATTTGCGTTAGTATTGTAGTGACAACGAACTGAAATGTCAATTAAAGGAGGAAATGTAATGTACAAAAAAGCATCTTTTATTGTTGTCGCTGTGCTTACTCTTGCATTTTTTACCGCTTGCGGACAGCCGGCTACGCCAGTTGCAACTGACGCTCCAACTACTGATGTTCCGGCGACTCCTGTAACGCCAGCCACACCGACAGCACCGGGTGGTGCAGCAGTTGTAGGTGATGCCGCAGTCGAGGGCGGGGTGGCTGAAATTGTTGGTGACATGGAGTTTAGAGAATCGCCTTGGTTTTCCGGTAGGGGCTACCCGCCTGTGAATGAGCGACTTCCAAGCAATCCGGCAATTTGGAACACAGTTTCTGATTCACTTATGTCCTTCCAAGAAGGGCGGTTTTCCGGCTATCCACTGCGTACAATCCGCATGGAACCCATTTGGGATGCCCTTATCTGGACAGGCAATGAAGAACCATTGATTACTTCTCCAGACCGCTTGGGCGAGTACTTCGTGCCGAATATCATAGAAAGTTATAATATAAGTGATGATTTATCCACATTCACATTTACTTTGCGTGAAGGCATGAGATGGTCGGACGGTCATCCTGTAACTACAGATGATGTGTATTTCGCGTTCAACTATTTCATCCTTGACCACCGTATTCATCCAACTACCAGTACATGGTTCAGAGCGGGCGGCGACCCTCGCGGAGAGGTAGCGCGTTTAGAAATCGTTGACCGTTACACATGGAGGATGCATTATGGAGGGGCAACAGGTGGAGTTATAGCTTGGATAGCTTTTTCAAACTACCACAACTGGTTACATCCTGCGCACCACATGCATCAACTACATATCGACCATGCAGACGAAGCAGAACTACGCGCATTGGTAGAAGGTCATGGGCTTTTATTCCCGGAAGAATGGCATACTTTCTATCAATATCACAGACCAGACCCTTGGAACACAGGGCGTACTTCACATATTTATCCACATGGTCGTGTAGGCGCAGGAACACCTTCCATCAGTGCCTTTGTACACTACCGTGACGGTGACTTACGCATATACCACAGAAATCCATATTTCTGGAAAATAGACAGATACGGTAATCAACTGCCGTACATTGATGAGGTACACTCTCACCTTGTTGTTGACCTTGCCGCGGCAAGTATCAGGATTCTTGCCGGAGATGTAGACCATTCCTATGAGTGGGTTCCTCTGGCGCAAGTTCCACTGTTTGCAGAAAATGCGGCAGCAGGTGGTTATAGGCTTTTGACAAATACACTGTTGCACCGTACTGATGCCGACCTCATGTTTGGTATGACTTATGATTGTCCAAGATGGCAGGGAGTGGTTCAAGATGTACGCTTCCGCCAAGCAATCAGCCGAGCTATTGACCGTGCAGAAATCCTTGAAGCCGTGTATCTCGGTTTCGCCAGAATTTCAGATATCCAAAACCCAAGACATGACTTAGACGAAGCTAGAGCGTTGCTTGCAGATATGGGCTTGACACTGGCCGCTGATGGTTTCCTTAGTCCGGATGGCGCACCATTTGTTATTGATTTCTCGTATACTGCATGGATGGCGCAGTTCGTAGGGACTGCACAAATTATCAATGAGGTTTTACGCGAATTAGGATTTAACATAAATTTCAGACAGATTGACCAACCGTTGATTGACACACGGCGCGAAGCAAATGACGTACAGCTTAGCATACACTTCATGCATGGCCCGGTACAGCCAATGTTTGATGATTGGCAGTGGAATGGTAGCTGGCGACAGTGGCATAACTACTGGAACACAGCAGGAGAAGCCGGAGAGCCAATGCCTGACTGGGTTAGAGATTTCTATGAAGTTGTTTTCCGTGGAATAAGACAAAACCATCCACGCTACATACCGGCGGCGCGTCAGCTTATGCGCGACATGCAAGCAGAGCATTATTTGCAAATCATTCCTGTAGAGGATGTTGTGCAAGTAATAATAGTAAATAATGACCTTCGGAATGTGCCAGAAGCCGGATTTTTCATGGCTGGTTGCTGGGGCATGGATGCATGGTGGTTTGACCGTTAATTTAGGCTTCTTGAGCAAACGGAATACTCGTATGAGTTTTTCTGTGAAGCAATCTTCTTATAAATACAGCAGACCACCTTTGGGGAAGGGTGGTCTGTTGGCATTATGCGTTTTAGTTATGGCTTGATATTCAAAAAGGGTATTGGAAATGTGATGGCGATTTCCTGTATAATAAAGACATCATAACTAGGAGGTAAATGATGGCAGTTATTCAAGCAAGCTTCTATTCACAAAGTCTTATACGTTCGGTAAATTTTAATGCAATTATCCCGGTGGATAAAATGCTTTTTCCGAACAGACCAGTCGGTGATACACCAAAAACTTTTAAGACTCTTTATCTGCTCCACGGCGTTACCATGAACCATAACGATTGGCTTTACGCCACGCGCATATTAAATTGGGCTGAAGAAAAAGGCGTAGCAGTAATCATGCCTGCCGGGGAGAATAAATTTTTTCTCAATAATATCAGCGGTGATAAGCACGAAGATTTTTTAGGCGTAGAGTTAATCAAAGCAACCCGCCAACTTTTTCCGCTGTCTGCCAAACGTGAAGATACATTTATTGCCGGGCTGTCTATGGGCGGCTATGGTGCAATCCGCACAGGCTTGAAATATCCGGAAACTTTTAGTTATATCGCAGGGCTTTCCTCGGCGCTGATTCAAGACCGGCTGAAAAACGCAGAAAGCGGCCGCAGCTGGCGTTTCAATGAAGATATTTCATTCGGTGACAATGGCGAAGATAAAGACCCAAAGGCACTTATAAGCGCAATTCTTGAAGCAAAAAAGAACATGCCGGAAATCTTCATAAGCTGCGGTACAGAAGATGGGCTGATTGCAAGCAACCGCGAGCTGCATGAGTTTTTACTCGCGGAAAACGTGGAGCATACATATATCGAAGAACCCGGCCGGCATGATTGGGATTTTTGGGACAGGCATATTTATAAGGTGTTGGAGTGGCTGCCGTTGTAGGCGGTAGACCAGCGCAGCTCATACAGGCGCTCATTATAGTCATATTCACTTACAAACAACTCGGAGAGTATGACGATATTAGGTATCACATCACCGAAATATTCAATGTCAAAATCATCAAATTTAGTCTTTGTACTTAGGTAACTTTGTGCCGGAATCCTAATTACCTTGGTTGGAATGTCACCAACAACCCGAACATCAGCAAAAACGTAACACTTGCCGTCTATATACAAAATCCCAGTTTCACTCCCAATGCCATTCCCACTGTTCCGTATCTCTGCCCATGTGCGTTTTAGGTTCGAGTAATACGACTGCGTCGTCAGTCTGCCGCTAATCGGTTGTGTCCAACAGGTTTTTTCCGGCAAATCATCCTTTACAGGTTCAGTCGCATAAAGGATACGGTCGCTGCGGTCGAGTTCATTTATTAGGAAATTTGTTATACGTATTTCTCTTTCGAGTTGCTGTATTTTATTTGCGGCTACCTCTGCGGCATAACTAATATGTTTTTTGAAATTTATTGCCCCGCTTTCTTTGTTTATGAAATTGAACATTTCGGTCAGCGGGATTCCTAGGGTAATGTAAAATTGGATAGAGTAGACAAGGCTCATCTGTGAGTGAGTGTAGTAGCGGTAGCCGTTGTCTGAGTCTATGTAAGCTGGGGGCAGCACACCTATTTTGTCGTAGTAACGCAGTGATTTCGCGTTTACACCCGTTAGTTTGGATAGTTCTCCGATGGTAATAAATTTTTTTTGAATTTTTTCCATTTTGCTATTGACCTTCCTATAATGGGATGGTTTATAGTGTATCACAAGTGTAAGAAGCCTATCAAATGGGAAAATCAATCTAAGGAGGATGATATTATGGTTTACAAAGATTTCAAGGGCAACAAAGTATCAAGTATGGGCATGGGCAATATGCGCTTGCCGCAAATCGGTGAAGGCTTCCGTGCCCCGGTCGATTATGCCAAGGCACAAGAGCTTGTAGACCACGCTATAGCAAACGGTGTGAACTACTTCGATACAGCCTACGACTACCACGGCGGAGACTCGGAAAAATTCGTAGGGGAGGCTCTTTCAAAATATCCGCGCGACAGCTACTATCTGGCAACAAAATTCTTCATCCTTGCAAGCGAGGATTACAAAGCGGTCTTTGAAGAACAGCTAAAAAGGCTGAAAACCGACTACATAGACTACTATATGATTCACGGAATTTTCGACCACACATTTCAGAGATATCTCGACTGCGGCTGTATCGAATATTTCGAGGAACAAAAGGCGAAGGGCCGAATTAAGCATTTCGGCTTCTCATCCCACGCAAATGCCGAGAATTTAACCACTTTCGCAAATCGCCGCGCATGGGATTTCTGTATGATTCAACTGAACTATTTCGATTGGTTCTACGGCGAAACCAAGAAACTGTACGATATTCTGGCAGAAAGAAACATCCCTGTCATTGCAATGGGGCCGGTCAGGGGCGGCCGCTTGGGCGCACTTACGCCTGATGCCGAGTCGATTCTAAAAGCCGCACATCCTGACTGGAACACAGCGGAATGGGCGTTTAAGTGGTTGAAAAGATTGCCGGGTATGCAGTTGGTTTTAAGCGGTATTTCAAACATGGATAATATCAAAGAAAACTTGACGTATTTCCAAAACGATGAAAGCCTAAGCGATGCAGACGAAGAAATACTAAAAAAAGCCTGTGATGCTTTCCGCAGCGAGGTACAAGTCCCCTGCACCGACTGCCGCTATTGCTGTAGCCCATGCCCTGCCAAAATTGATATAGAAAAAATTATGAAGGTGTATAACCGCTACAAAATAGATGGCCCGTGGGCACTTAGGGGGTTAGAAGAAGTGGAGTCCGAAGGGAAGCCAATGGACTGTACAGAATGCGGGGCTTGTAATGAACACTGTCCGCAAAGTATTGATGTTGTAGGTATTATGCGGGAGATAAAAGAAATGATGAAGCAGTTTGGGAATCATTAAACAAATCTAGCTGTGGGGGAGGCTTAACCGGATTAATCGCCCCGTATAGATTTACTGCTTTGTGGTTGAGGTAGGAGGTAATTGACATGAATGAAGAATTTCTTAAAAAATCAATAAACGAATGGCACGAAGCCATGAAGCAAACCGAATATTTTAGCTTAGACAAAACCGCACCGGATAAAGTACATGCAGTATGGGACAGGCTCGCGCCGGGTTTTGATGAGGCACTGGGCGGTGATACTAACCGTGTAGATAAGACTATAAAAATCCTAAAAGAAATCGCGGCACTTGACAAAAACACCGTAGCCATAGATATAGGCTGCGGTACAGGGACATTCTCTCTTGAACTGGCACGGCATTGTAAAAAAGTATATGCCTTTGATATTTCTCCGAAAATGCTTGACGAGCTAACCCTAAAGGCGAAAGGTCAAGGAATAACCAACATCATAAATATTTGCGGTGACTGGAAATCCCTTGACCCTTCAAGCTTCGATACGGAAATAAACCTGACTCTCTCTTGCCTAAACACCGGCATAAATGATTTTGAGAGCCTCGATAAAATGAGCAAAATTTCAAAGGGCTGGAACTGCTATATTACTGTAGCCGGGCAACCTCTAAGCACTTCCCGGAATGAGCTTCAAGAAATTGTATTTGGACGCACCCTGAAAAGCGCTAATGGGAGCGACATTATATTTCCCCTAAACATCATCTACCGTATGGGATACAGACCCGAACTGCGCTACATCCCCTGCAACTGGAGCAGGTCGTCAACGAGAGCCGACGCTGTGACTATGCTGCTGAATGATTTCGGCCGCTATAAGGAAATTGACGCTGAAACTACTCGTAAGCTGGAGAGCTATGTAGATGCACAGTTGAATGACGAGGGAATGTATTTCCAATCAGTAAGTACCATGCTTGGGCTAATGACTTGGAAATCCGCTTGACTATGGCAGATGCTTATAGCAAATAGAAGCAGCCCCATACTGCGCCCTTCTGATATCCCCGCTAAACGGCCCGGTATCGCCAACCTTAGGCGGGAATCCAAACCCTGCGGTGTTCGGCATCTCTGTTTGTGTTCCTTCTAAAATCTGTTTGCTAAGCTCGAAGAAATCACTCACATATTTCTTGTTGATAGGTGTGCCGTTATGCGCCGGACAAACAGCGTCATATAAATCTGCCAGCGAAAGCAGCTTTTTCATGTTTGCGTTAAAAGCTTCCATTTGGTCTTTTTCTGTCAGGAACATCAACACTTGCCCCGCTTCTAGTTCATCGCCCGTGAACAGATAACGGCTAGCGCTGTCAATGAACGCAACGCTGCCGGGATGGTGAGCCGGGATAGACACAACCTTGACCGTCCGGCCGCCTAAGTCAAAGACGGTGTTTTCATCAATGATATTGATTTTGTAATCGGGGTACGGCATTGATTCCAAGCGCTTTTGCATTTCTTCACCGAAAGCGTTTTTTGCGTCTTTGGCGGCTTCTGCGCTCATGTACGCTTCCTTCCACCAAGGATTGCCTCCTGTATGGTCGAAATGCCCGTGCGTGTTTGCTACAATAACAGGCTTGTCGGTGATTTCCTCAACGAAGCGTCGCAAGTCGCCTTCGCCGTAAGCTGTATCGATTAGCAGAGCTTTTTCTGTGCCGACCAGCAGATAGCAATAAACATTTCCATACGAGATAGTCCAAGTATCGTCAGCGCCCATCCATTTACCATATATGTAGCCGCGCTCATTGATGTTACTTTCGTTTCGGTAAACTTGACCTTCTTCTCTCCGGCAGCTTGGCGGA
>Ga0209755_10003414_pt1 | contig 19963 bp, 19 predicted proteins | sample TergutCo191P1_FD_187301 | JGI IMG/M metagenome (GOLD analysis project Ga0209755, IMG submission 187301) | Cornitermes sp. P1 segment gut microbial communities from Petit-Saut dam, French Guiana - Co191P1 (SPAdes) (version 2) | ecosystem: Host-associated > Arthropoda: Insects > Digestive system...
CTACCTACGAAGGCGACTCAGACCCGTTGCAATCATTTGTTGGTTTGCCGCGCGCAATGCCAATAAAAAACACAGCACAGGAAAACTTGGACTTTTACTGGGAAATGCTGAACGCGAAATACAGAGTTTCGCTTTTGGTCAACTGGGAAAATTCCGTCATCATAAGGAATGCAAACGTATGAATATGCAGGAATCAGTTGAGTATTTAAGCGAAATTGCCCAAAAGAGCGGGGCAGAGCAGTTTGATGTTTTGGCCGGAAACCAGGATAGCAAGAGCATTTCTGTTTTCAACGGCGCATTGCAGAATACGGAGATTTCAAACTCGTGCGGAATAGGAATTCGCATTTTCAAAAATCAAAAACCCGGCTACGCTTCAACGGAAAAATTTTCAAAAGAGTCTCTGTCACAGGCTCTTGCCGATGCGCTTTCCAATAGTGAGTACACAGAACCCATAAATGCGGAACTGCCGGGGCCAATGCCTCTTGGCGATGAGTTGCATACCTATAACTCCAAGCTTGAAAGCGTGGACATAAATGGCCTGTTGGATATGTGCCTAGATATTGAAAAACGGATTCTGGCAGCGAGTGAAATAAAGAATGTTCCGGACTTGGGCGCAGAGATTTCCTCTTCAACAACAATTTTCGCAAACAGCAAAGGAGTTTTCTTTGAAGATAAAAGAAATTGCTTTGGCATAGGAGCCGGCGCAGTTGCGGAACGAAACGGCGTTGTTAAAATGGGCTGGTACAGCAAGGGAGGCAAAGATTTTGGCGAAGTTTCCGCAGAGCAGATATCCGGTGAGGTTGTTACGAGAGCAAAGGAACTGCTATCGCCAAGGCCAATAAAAGGCGGTAAGATGCCGGTGATTTTGTCAAAAAGAATTTCTTCGAGTGTTCTGTCTATATATTTATCCTCTTTTTATGCAGAGAATGCGCAAAAAGGCTTGTCAAGGCTAAAAGACCGTTTGGGTGAAAGCATCGCAAGCGAAAATTTTTCCCTTTCCAGCGAGCCTTTGCTGCCGGATTTACCGGGTTCAATATTAATGGATAGCGAGGGGCTGCCTACCTCCGTATTGAACGTTATTGAAAATGGCGTATTTAAGAGTTTTTTGTACAATCTGGAATCTGCTTCAAAAGAAAAGCGCAAAAGCACAGGGCATGGCGTGAGAAGTTTTTCCGGTAAAGCCGGAACAAGTTTTATGAATGCTGTTGTTCCTGTCGGCAAAATGCATAAAAAGGAAATTTTATCCGCATTTCCCCAATGCCTGCTGATAAATCATTTGGAAGGAAGCTCAGGCTGCAATTCGGTTAGCGGCGAAATAAGCATAGGGGCTCAGGGCTTTTGGTGCGAAAACGGAGTGCCCATTCACGCTGCAGACAATCTTACGATTTCAGCGAATTTCTTTGACCTGCTCAAAAACATAGTAGGCATGGGCTGCGAATACAGTGATTCTTACTCAAGCGTGAAAGTTCCCAGCCTAGCGGTAAGCGAAATGTCTGTGTCTGTATAAATTTCTAAATTAGTTTCAAATGCAGGACAGCATAAGCAATTACGATATATGGGCGGAATCCTTTAGGCAATGGGCCGAGAAAGAGATTTCGATGCAGGCTATTTTGATAGTCTCATCGGTGATAATCATATTGGTTTTAGCTGTGGTACTTTACGAGATTCATCGCTCAAACAAAGTCAGGCGAGAGCTTCAGGATCTGGCTTGGAAAAAATTAGATTACAGCGCAAAACGCTTAAATTTAAGCCAGAGCTGCATGGCCATTTTAAAGGGAATCGCATTGGAAGCCAGCTTGCAAGACCCCGATTCATTGATAAAATCTCCGCACATATTTGAAAGCGCGCTTGAAAAATATTATAGACAAGTGAAAATAGAATCAATATCCAAAGGAAAGCTTGAAGAGATAAGAGACTTGAGAAAAACGCTCGGTTTTTTGCCTTTGTCCAGAGAGGTGGCTTACACATCAACAAGGCAGTTTGATAGCGGCGAAAAATGCCTGGTGCAAATTCCGGATAGCGGTGTGGCAACTCACAAGGGAATGTGCCGAATTCTTAGCTCGGAGGAACGGCGGTGGTCAATAGAGAGCCCCGAAGGGCCTCCGGTGCTGGTTGGAACCTGGATACAGGTAAGCCTTACCAGGCCCGGTGATGCGGAATACACTTTCAAAGCGCAAGTACTGCATGATTCTAGCGGGCAGCTTTTTTTGAGCCATGTAAACCAACTCAATCGCACTCAGCAAAGAAATTGGGTGCGTATAGATGTCAGCATTCCCGTTGAGATAACTCAGATGAACAGGGATGGAGTAGGCGATATGTTTTTTGGCAAGATAATTGATATGTCCGGTGGCGGCTTTGGCTTGGCACTTCCGATTAAGTTGCCCAACAGTTCTATTCTCAGGCTGAATTTTGAGCTTCCGGGCCATGGACAGGTGGACAAATTGCTTGTAAAGGTTGTGAGAGTGGCAGGCGCGTATAATAACGACGCTTCAAAAACGGTGCATAGCGTGGCTTTTGAGGGTGAAGTTCACTCTATTCAAGAGCAAATAATACAGTATGTCTTTGAAAAACAGAGGCAAGACTCTATGATTAAGCACTCTTAGCAGCCTATTTTAGCCAAAAAATGCAAAAAAACAGAAATTTCTTCCTTTCTCTGCAAAAAAATTGTATATTTACCTCGTGCAACTACGCAATTTAATTTCAAGAATACGCGGCGAAAGTCAAACTGTGGGACTGGATATAGGTCACCGCTTGGCGAGAGTAGCTGTCGTTGGGCATAATAAACAGAGCGAAAAGGGTACTCTGTTAGCCTTGGAGCAGGATACTATTCCGGAAGGCGTTGTAGTGGATAATGAAATTCGCAATGTTCCTGTTTTAATGGATAAAGTTCATGCTCTGCTTTCAAAAGCCATGCCTGGAGGCGTGGATGGTGATTTTGTTATCTCCATAAACTGGACTTCTGGAATTTTGTGTGATAGGATTATGGTGAAGCCTGTACCCAAGGTTCCGGAAAACGAACTTATACTGCAGACTGCCATGGGTAGAAGCCCCTTTGATGATGCCGGCAATGTTTTGGATTTTTCCATTTTGGAGCGCAGGGAAGAAGGTACGGAGGCTATGATAGTGGCGGCTAAAAAAGATGGCCTGACTTCGTGGATAAATTTATTCCAAGCCTTGAACATAAGGCTTACCGCCATAGATATTGACGCTTTTGTTTTAGGCAATGTATATTCGATCACAAAACCGCCGGTTGATAATTCCGGCCTGCCGTCCGGAGACGAAGAAGACGAAGCTGTTTTGCTTTTGAATCTGGGTTACAACAAATCTTACGCAGCTTTTTTGCGGAATGGATATTTTAATACTGCCCGTTCGATATTGGGTGGTTCTGTTTATGATTTGCAAGAGCAATTATCCGGGCCTTTGGGCATTTCTCCTGATAAAAGCGGAGAGTTGCTTATGGGGAGCAGCGTTAGAGAGTCTGGCTTGGAAGAAACGAAAGTTAAATTTGCGACAGAGTTTGTATTTGAAGAAATAGCCATGAAAGTTGATACGGCTCTTCGTTATTTCAGTTCTTCCGATAATTACAGAAAGCCGTCCAAAATAATAGTTACGGGTGGAGGCTCAAATATAATCGGATTGGTTCCGTTCCTCGCAGACAGATTGTCTTTGGATGCGGTGCATCTGAATCCGTTTAAAGCGGTGCAAATAAACAATGAACGCATTCGCGGAATTAATTTGAATGCCGTAGCAAGCACATACACCGTTGCTTTGGGTCTTGCCCTGAGGAGATTTTAATGGCAAACCAGCACAAAGAAATCTTGCTTATTGAAATAAACCTTTTGCCGAGCGAATTCAGGCGAACCAAATTTGATTTGTCCTGGCTTTCCGATGTACGGGTTATATGGTCAACATTCGTGCTGATTTTTGTGGTTTTATTTTTGTCTGGCGTATATTATTATGTCACGGAAACTACCGGGGAATTGGAGAGAGCTGTTGAGCAAACCAAGCTGGCGGTTGAAAAGGAAAGACCGCTGCTTGAAAAAATAAAGGAGTTGGATGCAAAGCTGGCTGGCATAAAGCAAAAAAGCGACGCTTTGCGCTCAATACAGGTTAGCCGCAAGCGCTGGGTGCTTTTGTTTGAAGATTTATCCACTGCGCTTCCGCAGGGAACTTGGATAACAGGAATAGCTCAGGAAGGAAGCCAAATGGATATAACCGGCTTAACATGGAACTTTGATGAGGTGGCGCGCTATATGCTTAAATTGGAGCAAAAGGAGAGCGTTACGGAAATTATCTTAACAAGCATAAGTGCTACTAAGGTGAATAATGAAGATGCTTATAATTTTTCGCTCAAGGTAGGATTTAATCCGAATTTGGGCATGGAAGACGGGGTTCGTTAGGAGTTTCTATGGCAGATTCAAGATTCGACATAAGGGACAAGAAGAACATATATCTCATAGTTGTGATTATAGCCTGCTTGGGCTCCGGCTATTGGTTTTACGATTCTGTTTGGGCCGATTTTCAGCGTGAAAAGATAAAGCTTGTGAACGATCAAAAAGATGCGCAGGCCGAATTGGATAAAATAAATTCGCAAAGACCTCGCATTCCTATGCTGGAGGCTGATTTGGCAAGAGCGGAAGTAGAGTTCGAAAGATTGAAGGAAATGTTCCCTGAAGATGAAAAAGTTCCGCTCCGCTTGCAGGATTTGTATGCGGTGGTAAGGGCTTCCGGAGTTAATATTCAGTCATTTAAGCCTACCGTTTCGGAGGAGAAAGAGCATTATGTGGAGAATAATTATTCCTTTAACGTGAACGCCGGTTATCACATGTTGGGCAAATTATTTGAAGAAATAGCCAACTTTAATTATCCTACAACAATAAATAATCTGAAATTGGTTCGCTATGGCGCTATAACTCAGGAGGTGAAAAAAGCTGATGATCATGGATGGGAACCTATAACTATGGGTGTTTCTTTTGATTTAACTACCTTTACCTCAAGGAAGCAATGATTATGAGACGCGGCTTGTTAATAATAAAAATTCTCGGTTTGGCAATGCTTTTGGCAATGCCTGCCAGCTCACAGGATTCGGATTTTAATTATTTTACAATTATGCCGCCTAGCATATCGAGCATTTCCGTGCAAAAGAACTCCGAATGGGAAGCGCTTTTATTAATTTTGGACATTAAAATTCCCAAAGATGCCACTCCTGTAATCACGGATTCCACGGTTGAATTTACAATTCCGGGCGGCCCCAGCTATTCCGAGTTGTTTCAAACTACAAAAAGCTCTTTTGTAAAGGGTGTTGTTTGGAGCCATGCTAAATTGTCCGTGCATTTGCACCGAGGTAAAAAACCTGCGGTCATGATTATGAAAAACAGATTGATTTTGCAAGAAGAAATCGCTCCGGGCAGGCTGGAAAATTGGCAGGCTACGCCGACAAGCTTAAAAAGCTCAATATATTATTTGCCAAGCTATGAGCCTTTGTCATCAAGAGTTGTTGATTTTGCCAATCGTTTGGATAGAAAACCGGTAATAGATCCTGAGCTTGTGCCCACCATACAGGTTAAAAGATCAGACGCATCTTATTTAGTAACCGAAGATATAGCCTCTCTTTTTCCAACTCCCCATGACGGCAAGCCATTGGAAGCCTTGGAGTTCGGAGACCGCTTAAAGGTTTTAGACAAACTTCCTTCATTTTATAAAGTGCGTTATAATAATAGAGAAGGTTATGTGTATCAGCGTGATGTTATTCAAGAAGCTGAACTTACAACTTCTCAAAAAGACAAGCTTCGCCGCCTGAAAAAAGATACGCCGGGCAATGTAGATAGCGTTGCCGCAAAATTCGGCTGGAAAGACAGTGATAAAATAATTTACAGCTCTTATGGCTTTAGAGATCCTTTTGTGGAGGTTAAGAGCACTGGAGATGACGGCATTAACATTGATAATTTAATTTTGGTCGGTGTTATTTACGAAAATGAAATGCCAATGGCTCTTTTCTCCGACAATAAAACTAAAGGGCAGTCATATACGCTTTTTGAGGGTGATACGGTTAAAAACGGCAAGGTTCTTAAAATATCGAGAACCAGCGTACTGTTCCTGCTACAGGAATATGGCGTTAGCCGTCGCCATACGGTGTCTTTGCCGGATAAATACGGGGGTAATAAAAAATGAAAAGGAGTTCAATGAAAAAAAGCTTCATTGCAGTAGTTCAGCTGCTCGTTTTGTCTCTGACAATTTCTTCTTTCGCGGCCATCCAAGGCAGCAGCAAAAGATATGACATATCTTGGGTGGATGCGGATTTTCAGTCCGTTTTCCATTCTATATCTGCGCGTTCCGGGCACGATATCTTGCTTGCTCCCGATGTTCAGGGAAGGCTGTCGATGACGGTCACTCAAAAAACTTGGATGGAGATAATGGATATTATATGCAGTTTGCACGATTTGACATGGCTTGTTGAAGGCAACTACATAAGCGTTCAGAGAACTGCTACTTACCAGGCGAAGATAATAATGGAGTCTGAAAAACGCGAGCAAAATGATATGGTTGCGCCGCTTACAAGGCGTAGTTTTCAAATCAGGCATGCTTCCGCCGCTGAAATGGCTGCGGTTCTGGAAACTATCAGATCCACGCGTGGGCGCATTTCTGTGATAGAGCGTAACAATGCCATAATAGTTTATGATACTGAAAAGCGTTTGGAACAGATGCAAAATACCCTGAATGAGCTGGATATTGAAACTTTGCAAATAGTTATTACAGCAAAACTGGTTGTTGTTGACAGCCGCCTTGCGAATGCTTTGGGAGTTGACTGGACAAACGTAAGGGTTGGCGGCGGCGGTTCCAGAATGGAGGCAACTTTTTCAAATGCGCCGAGCCAAGGGGGCATAGCCAGCGCGACCGGTGCGGCAGATGCTGCCACTGTAACGCCTACGACTGCTTTGACGGTTAGCGCATTTGACCGCAATATGGAAGCCACAATTTCAAACATTTTGTCTGATTCCCGTTCTGAAATTTTGGCAAGCCCGCAAATTTCAACATTGGATCATACGGAAGCCGTTATTTTTATGGGTGATCAGATTTCCATAAGAGTTATAGATGCCAGCGGCCAGTCTGCCTTGCAATTGGTTGAAACCGGCATAAAACTTACTGTGACTCCGCACGTTGCCGGTGATAACAGAATTTTGCTGGAATTGCATCCAGAAAATAACAACTATTCTTACGATAACAACAACAATGTTGTTATCAGCAAGCAAGAGGCGCAAACCAAGGTTGTGGTTTCTGACGGCGAAACTGTTGTTATAGGCGGTTTAACCAAAAATGAGGATATAGAAACGGAAACAGGAATTCCGCTCTTAAAAGATATTCCTGTTTTGGGATATTTGTTCAAGCATACAAAGAAGGAAGTTACCAAAAAGGATTTGATTATATTTGTAACTCCGCGCATAATGCGTAACTATCTGGCTGATGCTCCGGAGGCTATGGCTACGCCTGCAGCAAGCAGAGCCTCTGTTGCAAGTGATGATGGTTGGGAATGATACTTGGAATTTTATTCCTAATTCTGCCATTTTTAATGGCCTTTCCGGCTGTTGTAGCTTTTGTTAAATGGAGGAACTCTTCATTCAGAAATAGACTGTTTGCTCTGGAATTCTTCGGTTTTTTCGGATTTTTTCTTTTCAATCTTTTTTTTGCATACCAGTATTCGTTTTTATCCGGAACTTACAGCTATATTGCAAAAATTATAGATCCTTTCTTTTTCCTGTTTTTAATCCAAAAGGATTTATCTTATGCCATTAACAAAAAAAGGCAAAGAAATCTTTTGATTTTGATGTTTGAGAATGTATTTTTGCAGGCTTTTATATATTCGCTTGGGCAGAATATTTATGGCAGGGAGCTGCTGGATTTATTTGCTTTGCTGTTTTCCATTTATGTTGTGATTCGCGTGGGCGAAGAGTATTACAGAGCTGCTTATATTCCGAAAATATCAAGGTTTTTGATTATTGCGCTTGCGATTATGGGTATTTCGTTTGATACTTATGTATTCAGGTTTCTTTTTATCATGGCCATATTTTATGTCTCTTTGGAAAAAAGGCAGCTTGAGCTTATCAACTCGCAAATGGAAATGACAAATCTTCTTACGGAACAGGAAGGGTTCAGGAACATGATGCGTGAAATTTCCAATACAATTAAGGATTTTTCCAATAAAAAAGATGCCGCCAATTCTTATTTAGACAGTTTATGCCGCTTTTTGTCTGCCAAGGGCGCTGCTATTTATGAATGGGAGAACAATAAAAATTATTTTTCCTGCGTAGCTGTTACCGGTCTTTATTTTCCGTTTGGCATAGGTAGCGAAAAATTATTTACCAGAATGGATTTGCTGCGGGAAATGGCTTTTAAGCAGCATATAAAAGATAGCCGTTCCATAATTTGGAAGTGTGGGCATAATAGCGGAACCGGCATATTTTTTAATCATGTTTCGGATGATATGGATGAAATTCTTGGGAACTTGTCTCAAGAGGTGCATTCAATAATACTTGTTCCGCTTTTGCAGGAATCCGAGCTTTTGGGGGTTCTTGTTTTGCAAAACAAAGTTGGGAGCGATTATTTAACAGACACGGATTTTAATATGGCCAAAAGCTTTTCCAACTTTGCCGCCATAATTCTGAGCACAAGCCGCATGGCAGAGCAGAGGAATGAGAATCTGAGAATGTCCATGGAGCTCATTTCCGGCAACGTTATTCAAACCTCTTTATTTACCAGAGATATTCCCAAAGTGCCTGGAATAGATGTTTCTTTTTTGATGGTACCGGCAAAGGAAATAGGTGGTGATTATTATGATTTTTTTGCGAAAAATGACAGGCTTGCGGTTGTGATAGGGGATGTTAGCGGAAAGGGTGTTTCTGCTGGCATTTTGGTTGCCATTATGCAAACTTATTTGCAAAACCAATACAGTGAAGAAAATGATTTGAAAAAATTGATACTGGGTTTGAATAATTATTTGTCTCGCAAAATAGAAATGGGAATGTTTGTGACCTTGCTGTTTTTTGAATGGGATTCAAAGCAGAGCAAATTACGCTATATTAGCTGTGGGCACGAGCATATTTTGCATTTTCACTCTAAAGACAAAACCATTGAGCGTATTCGCTCCGGCGGTCTTGCCCTTATGATGGATTCCGATTTGGAGCCATACATAAAAACCGATGAGCTTGTTGTGGAAAAAGGAGATTCGGTGATTTTATACACAGATGGCGTAACCGAAACGTTTAATCCCTATAAAGAAATTTTTGGGCTTGACAGGCTTGTGAGATTTTTCGAGAATGTTGATATAAATAAAGGAGCCATAGAAAAGCAGTTGCCGGAAACTCTTGCGGATTGGCGTGGCAATGCGTATCAGTCGGATGATATTACCTGTGTGCTTATGCAGTTCTAACGCCCAGGAATATTAAAAGAGCAATGCCCAGCACAATTCTGTACCATGCAAACGGCATAAAGTTTTTGGTTTGAACAAATTTCATTAGCCAAACCACAGAGAGCCATGCGGATATTGTAGCTACAATATATGCGACAATGGACTGCGGCAGCAATAAATCAGCCGTATTTCCCGTTTTAATCTCTTGATACAGTTCATAGCTTCCTGCGGCGAACATGGTTGGGATGCCTACCAAAAAGGCAAATTTAACCGCATCCGGCCGCGCAAAGCCTACCATAAGGGCTCCCATGATAGCCATTCCTGAACGTGAGGCTCCGGGGAAAATTGCCGCGATTATTTGCCCTAGAGCTACTGCTATGACAACTGCCCATGTTAAATTTGAATTCATGTGCCTTTTTTTAGATCTATATTCCACGGCAAAGATCACAAAGGCTCCTATCAGCACCGCAAATGCGACCGGCAGAATAGTTTCCGGCAGTTTAAGGCCGCATTTTTTTGCGATAAGGCCACCCACTCCGGTGAGGAAAAATGCGACGAACAGTTTTAAAGCATAATCCCATTTTAGGCCAGCTATATCTTTCCAAAACACAAGCGCGCAGGCGGCTATGGGCCCGATTTGTATTAAAACATAAAACGCATCGCTATATCTTCTTTGCAAAAAAGCCTCGGCAATAAGCATGTGCCCTGTTGAGGAAATGGGCAAAAATTCGGTTAGGCCTTCTACCAAGCCTATGATTATGGCTTCAAACATTGCAGGAATATAGAAATTTACTATATTATTCCTCATGAACAAAATTAAAATTCTCGCTTTCATCGCTATATTCGCAATATTTTTCGCTTGCGGTTCCCAGGATGATGAAAACGTAGCCCCGTTGGTGATAATTCCGGAACTGGCATTTGATTTCATTGAATTATCGCCTTATGATACCCTTGTGGCGGAATTTAATTCCAAAATCACAAGAGCAGACAGTATCATAATTCCAAAATCCGTTAAAAAAGTAGATAGCTTAGGTAATAAATATTACTTTGTTATCGGGCTGGAATCAGGAAGCCTTGATTCCATTGTATTTATAAATCTTGTAAACGAGCATGGATACACAAAAGAAAGAGTCGTTCTCAGATATTTGCCCATTATAATATTTGACAACGAGCCGAATGACGAAGAAGTTACAGCAGGTGATATAAACGCTTTCACAAACGGAAGGAAATTTGCAGGGGCCTTGAACTCCGATGAGGATTATTTTACGCTTAAAATTAGTTCACGCGATTATTTAGATATAAAGATAAATTCACGCAGCCCTTTGAATGTTCAATTTTACAGGCCAGGCAGTGAAAAAAAAGCAAATCTTGGCAAAAACAAAAAGGTCGACTCTACAAGAATAAGAAATTTGCCAGAGTATTTAGCTGATGGCGATATGGTTGGCGAAGAGGTTGATTTCTATATAAGAATTTATCCGGAAAAATGGGAATCTCCGCTAAATCCATATACATTATCGGTTTTGAGAACTAAAAACTAGGAGGTTATAATGGTAGAAGTTCTACAGGCGTTCTATACAGCTCATTACAACTTTGGCATAATAGCAATTCTTATGCTGCTTTTAGCCGCATTCCTTGGCTCCAAAAAGAACGTCAAGGGCGTATTGGCTGTACTTGGAATATTCCTGGTGTACAATTTGGTTTTATACAATAAAGCCAAAAAAGACCCGGATTGGTACAAAACAACAGAGGAAAAGGCTAAGTCCTATGACCCTGTTAAAAAGTTATGGGAGGATAAGCCAGCCGATGACGATGCCGGCAAACGAAAGTAAACTCCTCGAATTTTTGGCGAAATGCGGTGCGCTGAAATTCGGCAGCTTTGTCACAAAAAGCGGTCGGGTTAGCCCTTATTTTGTAAATATGGGAGCAGTTTGCTCCGGTGAAGGGATTTCTATTTTGTCCGGTTGCTATGCAAGAGTTTTCAAGGAGTATTTTGCCGGAATAGCAGACAATCTTTTTGGCCCTGCATACAAAGGCATCCCGCTTTGCGCAGCAACAGCAGCGACCCTGTACAAAGAGCATGGCATAAAGGCAAGCTTCACCTACAATCGCAAAGAGGCAAAAGACCATGGCGAAGGAGGAACTTTGGTTGGCGATGCGTATAGCGAAAAAAGGCAGGTTGTTATAATAGAAGATGTTATTACCGCAGGCACTTCCATAGAAGAGACAATGCAATTAATGTCTGGAATGCCAAATGCTAAAGTTGCAGGCTTGATAGTAGCGATAGATAGAAAAGAAAAACTGGGAGACGGAAAAAGCGCATTGCAGCAGGTTAAAGAGAAGTATAACATAGAAGCTCATTCAATAGCCACCATAGATGACATTCTGAAATTCGCTCCGGAAGAATATAAGGGAGAAATTGAGAAATATCGCAAGGAATGGGGAGCGGCCGGTGGTTAGCTTAATGTCTATATTTGCATTGCTCTTGGTTTCCTGTTCTCAGAGCTTAACCAATACGCATAAGCTGTACGGTGGGGAAATAGCTAAAAGCGAGAGTGTTGGCTATGTTGAGCTTGGCGATGGTTTTATGCTGACTCGCGCAGACTGGTTTGCGGAAAAGCTGAATATGCAAGGCGATTCAATTTACGCTAAACTGGAAAGTCTGACAGATTCCGTTATTTCCGGCGAGCTTCAGAAAAAATGGAATATTTCTGCGGTTTCAAGAAAGGAAGATTTTTTAAGAGAAACTTTGAAAATGGACAAAACTATTTTCATAAAAACAAAGTTTCCTGAGCAGGGCATAGAGGTACTTGCCAATGACGGCATAATTCCTAATTATCTTTTTATAATTCACGAATATACCATTGGCGGAGATTTGGAACCTGAGAATTTTTATGACTATACAAAAGCAAATGTTGAAATCGCTCAAAAAAAGAAATTCAAAAATCTCTCAATAATTGTGACATTCACGCTTTGGGATAATAAAAAGCAACTTCCGTTGAGAAGCGGCATAATAAGCGTGCAAAAATCGATAAAAAACGATTCCATTGATAAGGATTTCTTTATAGATGCAACAAAAGCGGTGGTAGCGGAATGTTTAAAGATACTGTAAAATTGATTGCGATTTTTATGGCGTTCAATTCATACGCTCAGACTGCCGTTTGGAAAGACGGGGAATTTTTGCTTTGGAGCCACGGCAAGCGATATATTTCTCCTGCGGACTTCTGTTTTGCTCTGCGTTATGAAAATGAAAAAATAGGCAATCCGAATTGTTATGAAGCCGGTGATTGGGAACGTGATACAACCATTTCTTTATACGCAAAATGGTTAAATGCGAATTTATCTTCTCGCTTGAGTGTTGAGGATTTGCGGCCTCGCAATCAGCATGTCATTGAAAGACTGCGAACATTGAAGGACAAAAGCTTAATATTCAGCACGGTTAAAGATAATCAAGCGTGGTTTTTGCTTTTTGACGAAACAAGCTTGGAACCCAAGAAGATAGCGGTTTTTCCTTTGAGCGCGGATTCTGCAAGCGTAGCCAAGAAAATCGCAAGCGGCTGGTTCGGCGGCAAACCGCAAATAAGGCTAACCGATTCCGAACGTGCGGCAAAGCAAAGAGAACCGGATGAATATTTTGCCGAGCAGCCCATGTATGATGCGTGGTTTGGCATTCTCTCCGGCTGGAACAAAGCGTATATTCCTTTTTTAACCCCCAAATCCTGGTATAAAAGCAAGATTAATTCAAGGATTAAAAATTACAATAATGTAAGGGATTCGGCGAGCGCATGGAGCTTCATTGAAGATTCTTCGCCGTTTTACGGCGCGTATATCGGCGGAGCTGTGTATGACTTTATAGGTTTGGAATTTGAATTTCATCACTCAAAGCATAATGCGAAAATTGACGAAAGCGATGAAATTTATAGAGAGCTTTTGCATTGGAATTTTACGCGTTATGAGTTTTTGCTTTCGCTAATATTTATGCGGGTTTTTATGCCGCATCCGCAAATTGAAATAGAACCGTATGCCTCGGCAAGCATTATTTACAGTTTTCTCAAAGAAGATATAGCCCTTGAAAGCGGTGAAGAGCCAAAACGGTTTGAATTTGAAGATTATTACAGAGGTGTAGCCTTGAATTTAGGTCTTAGAACGGCTTTTTTCAAAAATTATGCGCTTAATTTGCGTACCGGCATAGCAAATAGAGGGACTTCAACTGTAGTTCAAAATGTAATCGGCAGTTCTACAACAGATGTTTATGTTGCTGCAGGATTGGAATACCATTTCAGGTGGCGTTAGCCTTATTTTCTATATTACGTTGCTAAGGATGGATTACTCTAGTAGATTTAAAAAAGTATTGCGCATAGCCAAAGAAGAGGCTGCCGCTACAAGAAGTGATTATGTAGGCTCGGAGCATATGCTTATGGCTTTGCTTAGCGAAGGCAATGGGGTAGCGGTAAGGGCTCTTGAAAAGGAGTCTGTGGATTTAGCGGCCTTGCATAGCAGAATTGCAAAGTTCATAACCGGGAATGGCCCGGAGCTTATGCAACAGAATATAAAAGGCACCGAGCAGGAAGTTAAGCTTAGCTTTAGCCCTCAAGCAAAGGCTCTTTTGGAAAATACGGTTATGGAAGCAGGAATCATGGGTAGCCGCTATGTTGGCACCGAGCATTTGCTGCTTGCGATTTTAAATCCCAAAAACGATTCCTTTCCCAAAGACATATTGAATGCCATGGGTGTAGGCTACGATAAAATAAGGCAAGAAGTTCAAGACATAATAGACGAAGAGAATGAGCTCCCGGAAGTCTCAAGCGAACTTGGCAGCACAAGTCCGGGCAAGCAACGCAAAACCAAAACTCCAATGCTGGACATGTGCAGCATGGACCTTACGGAAATGGCTCGCCAGGGCCGGTTGGAGCCCATCATAGGCAGGCAAAAAGAGGTAGAAAGGCTGATTCAGATTCTCTCTCGCAAAAAAAAGAACAATCCTGTTTTGGTTGGCGAGCCTGGTGTTGGAAAGACAGCTGTTATAGAGGGTTTGGCGCAAAAAATATCAAGTGGGGAAGTTCCGGAAATTTTGGAAGGCAAGAGAATCGTGGCTTTGGATATGACCAGCCTTGTTGCCGGCACAAAGTACAGGGGCCAGTTTGAAGAGAGAATTATTACGCTATTAACCGAGTTGCGCAAGAATAGAAACATAATAATGTTTATGGATGAGTTGCACACAATAATAGGCGCTGGAGGTGGCGAAGGCGGGCTGGATGCGTCTAATGTTATGAAGCCTGCGCTCTCCAGAGGGGAAATTCAGTGCATTGGAGCTACCACTTATAAAGAGTTCCGCAGATATGTGGAAAGAGACGCTGCATTGGAACGGCGTTTTCAGAGCATGGCCATAGAGCCGCCGACCGTGGCAGACACTATTGAAATTTTGCGAGGATTGGCGCCTAAATATGAAGCTCATCACAAAGTGGTTTATGATGAGGGCGCATTCAAGGCGGCGGCTAATCTTTCCGAACGTTATTTGAGCGAACGGCATTTGCCCGATAAGGCCATAGACCTTATGGATGAGGCCGGCGCGCAAACTCACATTATGAACCTCACTCCGCCACAGGAGCTTTACGAAAAGGAGCGCGAGTTAAAAGCGATTTCTGCAGAAAAAAGAAAAGCCGTAGAGGAGCAGGATTATGTACAAGCCGGCATTCTGAGAGATAAGGAAAAGGTTGTTTCCGATGAGCTAGGAAAAATCAGGCATATATGGACTACCTCTAAAAAGCAGGAGCCTGTTGTGGTGGATAGCGACATAGTACGGGAAGTCATCAGCAAAATAACCGGAATTCCCGTTAGTCGCATAGACGAGAATGAGAGCAAAAAACTTTTGAGTTTGGAAAATGAATTAAAGGAAAGAGTTGTGGGCCAAGATGAAGCCGTTGTTGCGCTTTCAAAAGCCATTCGCAGAACTCGCACCGGGCTAAAGAATACAAAGCGTCCGGCTTCCTTTTTGTTTCTTGGGCCAACAGGCGTGGGAAAAACCGAGCTTGCCAAAGTTCTTGGCATTCAATTGTTTGGCTCGGAGAACTCCATTATTCGGGTTGACATGAGCGAATATATGGAAAAGTATTCCGTTAGCCGTTTTGTAGGCTCTCCGCCGGGTTATGTCGGTTATGAAGACGGCAGCCAGTTGGTTGAAAAAATTCGTCGCAAGCCGCATTGCGTTTTGCTTTTGGATGAAATTGAAAAAGCGCACCCCGATGTTTTGAATATTCTTTTGCAGATTTTAGACGATGGACGTTTAACGGACAGTGCCGGGCGCACGGTTAGTTTTAGAGATGCGGTTATAGTTATGACTTCTAATGCCGGCACAAAGGAGATTTCGCACAAAGGGGGAATGGGTTTTAGCCCAAAGCCGGAAAACTCCGATGATGAGCGAATTTCATCTTCTGTTAAGGATGCTTCCAAACGTGTTTTCACGCCGGAATTCTTGAATCGCATAGATGAGCAGATTGTGTTCCGTTGCCTTAATAAAGATACTTTGCTTTCCATTGTTGATATTCAGCTTAAAGATTTGCAAAAAGATTTAACCGAAAAGAAGATTACTTTAGAGATGGATAAGGCTGCAAAGGAATTTATTGTAAACGATGGCTACGACGCTTCTCTCGGAGCGCGGCCTTTGCGCAGGAGCATTCAAAAACTGCTTGAAGACGAGCTTGCGAACCGCTTTTTGCTGGGTGAGGTTGGGGAAAATTCGCTTGTGAAAATCGGAGTTAATGACGGAAAACTTTTGTTTGCGGTTGGGTAATGCTCTCTATCGCTCCAATGCTGGAATTGACCGACCGGCATTTTAGATATTTTGCCAGGCTTTTAACAAAGCGAACCCTGCTTTACACCGAAATGATAACTACCGGCGCTATTTTGCGCAATAGACCGGAAAAATTTTTAGAATACAATGAAGTTGAGCATCCCGTAGCTTTGCAGCTGGCCGGCAACAGCCCAAAAGATTTGGCTCAGTGCGCAAAAATCGGCGAGGATTTTGGCTATGATGAAATAAATTTGAATTGCGGTTGCCCAAGCGATAGAGTTCAGAGCGCCTCTTTCGGAGCGTGTTTGATGAGAAATGCCGATTTGGTAGCGGAGTGCGTGGTTGCTATGCAAAGCGTTGTGAAAATTCCGGTTAGCGTTAAAACGAGAACAGGAATTGATAACGATGATTCTTGGGAGTTTTTTCTGAATTTTGTTGAGAAAACAGGCTGTAAATATATGATCGTTCACGCTCGCAAAGCATGGCTCAAAGGACTTTCGCCAAAGGAGAATCGCACAGTTCCGCCTTTGAGCTATGAGACTGTTTTTAGATTGAAGGAAACGCATCCGGACTGGAAAATTTTTCTGAATGGCGGAGTTAAGAATTTGGACGATGTGAAAGATATTTTGCAAAGAACCGATGGCGTTATGATTGGCAGGGCAGCTTGTGAAACGCCTTGGATTTTGGCAAACGCGGATTCTGAAATTTTTGGGGAAAATTCTGAGATGAAAAATCGGGATGAGGTATTTGAGAGATATATGCCATACGCCAGATTGCAGATTGAAAAAGGAGTTCCTCCAAGTTTTCTTCGCAAACCTCTTATGGGGCTTTTTCATGGAATTCCTGGCGCAAAAAAATACAGGGAATCTATTTCCGCTTTTTCTTTTCTTCGCTAGGCCGTTCTTCTATTGGCTAGCCACTAGCCAAGTAAAGATGTTTGACTTTTTCAGCATTTACTATATTTAACGCATGAAACGGCATTGGGGTTCAAGATTGAAATATTGATATGAAAAACAGAATAGCATCAATGCCGCTTACAAGCCTGCCTTTGGAAATGAGGCTTTTTGCTAGGTGTGTATTGGTTTTTTTTGATGACAAACAACAAAATAACACATTAAAGAGAATCGCGCTGATTAATGAAAAAGAGAATAAGGCCCTTATTATTGACAGTTTTGAGTATATTGGAATAATCAATGTAGTTGGCAATAAAGATGGATACGGAAATACTTTGTGGGCTCCGAGAGATAGAATTGGCCTGTTGCGCAGGTTAAGCTCGGAAAAACTTACTGAAAGCGATTTGCGAATTAGCGACAAAAAATTAATTGATACCATTACAACTATTTGCGGCGCAGAAAAATCAAATGGCAATGAGAGCGTGCTTGCGGCCGATGTTTTGACTCTTGCTAAAATTTATATAGAACGTTATCCGTTAACAGCTACTGCGGAGGGCACATAATATGGCAGTAAGCAGAGGCGGCATAGATAACGCAAAAGTGCAGGAAATGATTGCCCTTAAGATAAAGGAGAATAGCGAGAAAACCGAAGGCAAGCTTTCTGAAGCCGCAATTAAGGCCGAATTTGCACGTGTCTTTTTAAAGGCAGGCAAAAAACAAGATGAAGTGGATTTCTTGGTATATGGAATAGATAATTCGTGATAATTCGCTAATTTACTATATTTAATCCGAGCTATGATTTCATTCCTCCATGTTTCCAAAACTTATCCCGGCGGCAATGCCGCCATCTCAAACGTCAATTTGAAGATAAGCAAAGGCGAATTCGTATTTTTAACCGGAGCGAGCGGTGCCGGCAAAACAACGTTGTTAAAAATGATTTATATGGACGAATTTCCGGATAAAAAAAGCAATGGACAGGTTTTGATAGATTTTGGCGGTGAACATTTTGACAGTAAAAAAATATCCCTAAGGCAAGTGCAGGCTCTAAGAAGAAAAATCGGGATAGTATTCCAGGATTTTAAACTGCTCTCAGACAGAACCGTTTTTGAAAATGTCGCGCTTTCGCTTTTGGTTTCTACAAATTACTCGCAAGCGGAAATAAAAAAATGCGTTTTGGAAACGCTTGGCATAGTTGGAATTCTGCAAAAGAAGAGCGCTTTGCCAGCAGAACTCTCCGGCGGCGAACAGCAAAGAGCTGCCATTGCCCGTGCCATGATTCACAGCCCCCACCTCTTAATAGCAGACGAGCCAACCGGTAATCTTGACCCGGAAAACGCAAGCGAAGTTTTTAAAATTTTCCAAAGGATAAACGCGAACGGCACAGCGGTGATAATGGCAACCCACAACCCGTCATTTTACCAAAATACCACATATAGGCATTTAATTATGAAATACGGGATATTGCAAAGAGAAATTTTATGATATTAAAACCAACCTCTCATTTCTCCGGCGAAGTCACTGTCCCGGGCTCAAAAAGCATTTCAAACAGAGTGCTGCTAATGGCGTATTTGGCAGAAGGGGAGAGCGAGTTCACAGGCATTTTGGAAAGCGATGATACCAGGTATATGAGAGAGGCTTTGGAAAACATCAAAAATAAAAAGAACGATTTGTTTTTAGGCAATGCGGGAACTGCCATGCGCTCCCTGACCGCCGCTTTGTGCGTTGGAAGAGGCGAATATATTTTGCGTGGCGAACCCAGAATGCACGAAAGACCCATAAAGGATTTGGTGGATGCCTTGCGTTATTTGGGCGCAAATATTGAATATCTGCAAAATGAAGGTTGCCCTCCGCTAAAGATAAATGCAAACGGATTAAACGGCGGAGCGGTTCACATAAAGGGAAATATATCAAGCCAGTTTTTAACTGCGCTTTTAATTGCTGCGCCGTATTGCAAAGAACCGCTGGAAATAATTGTTGATGGTGAGCTTATTTCAAAGCCTTATGTGTATATGACAATACGCCTTATGGAAAAATTCGGAATAAAAGCAGAAAATGAAGATTACAAACGCTTTAAAATTGAAAAGGGAGTTTACAAAGGGCAAAAGCTTCACATAGAAGGCGACGCTTCTTCTGCGAGTTATTTCTGGGCCGGGGCTGCCATCACAAAAGGGAATGTAATTGTGAAAGGCATCGAAAAAAATAGCTTGCAGGGCGATGTTATGTTTTTGGACGTGCTAAAGAATTGTTTTGACGGGATAACTGTGGATGCAACTCTTTTTCCCGATGCAGCTATGACAATTTGCCCCCTTGCCTGCTATGCAAAAGGCAACACTAAAATCACTGGCATAGCCAGTTGGAAGGTAAAAGAAACAGACAGAATTTCCGCAATGGCAAACGAACTTCGCAAAGTTGGCGCAGAGGTTGCTACCGGCGAAGATTTTATAGAAATAACTCCACCGGAAGTTATAAAATCCGCTACAATAGAAACTTACAACGACCACCGAATGGCAATGTGCTTTAGCTTGCTTTCCCTGAATTCACCTGATAAAAAAGGCGCAGAAATTACAATTCTAAATCCATCGTGCGTAAACAAAACTTTTCCTGAGTATTTTTCAATCTTCAACCATATTGCCAATGCCTAGAATGCAGGCATCCCAGAATTTGTTTTTCACTGCCAAACTTTACATTCACAATGGATGGGAATCTGGAAAAACAGTTTCTTTCTTTATAATTTTGATTAACTCATCCTTGTCTGGCAATTCCAAAAGATATTTTGAAACAAAAAGCTGATTGTCCATTGTTCCTTTGGCATACTCTACTAAAGTGCTATTTTTATTTGTGACAAGCAATATTCCAACCGGAGGGTTATCGCTTTCGTGC
>Ga0209755_10003415_pt1 | contig 19958 bp, 17 predicted proteins | sample TergutCo191P1_FD_187301 | JGI IMG/M metagenome (GOLD analysis project Ga0209755, IMG submission 187301) | Cornitermes sp. P1 segment gut microbial communities from Petit-Saut dam, French Guiana - Co191P1 (SPAdes) (version 2) | ecosystem: Host-associated > Arthropoda: Insects > Digestive system...
TATTCCTTGCCGTCGCATTTGTCCTTTATTTCACTTCCCAAGCAGAACTGGGCATCAACATAATAAGGTTTTCCACCGCACTTTTCATACGTAGTATTTTTGTAACAGAAGTAGGTTTCAGTGTTGTGAAAGCTACCGGCGCAACTCACAAATACAGTGCTTTCGCAATCATCCGTGTTCGGGTTGTATTCTTTGCCATTGCAAATATAAGTATAAACGTTACCGTCGCTGAAAGAAGAGCTTGACTGCTCCACAGAACTGCTGCTTTGCTCCTCAGAGCTAGAGCTGCCAGAATCGCTACTATTCACCCCAACTTCGCTAGAACTGCTGCTTTGCTCCTCAGAGCTAGAGCTGCCAGAATCGCTACTATTCACCCCAACTTCGCTAGAACTGCTGCTTTGCCCATCAGAACTAGAACTGCTAGAGTCACTACTGCTTACCCCAACTTCGCTAGAACTGGAAGATAAATCCTCCGAAGAAGAGGACAACTGCGGCAACCTCGCCTGCCTCTCCTCATCGGTAATCTCCTTGAAATCACCCGAACAAGCCAAAAAGAAAGCGATAATGGAAGCGGATAAAAGACGCTTAGAATAGTTCATTATTAAACTCCGTTGGGGCATAGAGTAAAAGTAGAAATTTATTTGACTAAAAAATGAACTTTAGCCGTGAATTTTGATGGTTTAAGCGAAAAAGCCTATGGCGGAGGGCTTGCTGGGGGAATGCTGTAGCAATGTCGGTGGGCATAGCCGTAGCCTTTCTGCTATGGTAAGCTCTTTTTTAATTGACAAACGGATTTATGATTTTTAATGATTTCTCTATAACTTGCCCATGTTGCATATCTTCTGAATATATTATATCACAGCTAGATTTCAAAGCAGAAGACAACATTAACGAATCAAAATAGCTATAAAAGTATTTATCGTGCAAAAATAGAGCCTGTTCTATAATTTTATCATCAATAAATTTAAGTATGCTGTATTCTTTGATCTTATTTAAAGCTTCTATTACCTCTGAGATGGGTTTCTTTAATTTTTTTGTACAGACATTGCAAAATTCATTTAAGGTTTGAGTGCTTATAATACATTCGGAGTTATCAAATATGCCCTCTGCGATGCTCTGTTTTTGTGGTTCATCCTCCGAATACAAATAAATTAATATATTGCTATCCAAGAAAGCTTTATCTGTCATTAGCTTCATCTCTATTAAATTTAAAATCTTTTGTCTTGATTTTCATTGACCCAAATTTATTGGGCTTTGATTTAGGCATATTTATCTCTGAATTACCACTCAACCAAGGGTAACTTTTTTCTCTTAATGCATTTACATCTTTTTCTGAAATAATGCTTGTAGTAACAGCTACTGACATTTTCTTTATCCTCCGCTTTTTATTAATATAGAAAAAATAATATACAAAAATAAAGCTAGGATGGAAGCAGGTAAAATACGCTTAAAACGGTTCATAATTAAACTCCGTTGGGGCATAAGAGATAGAAAGCATAAAATTTCTTGACAAAGATGTGAACTTTTGCCGTGAATTTTTATGGTTTAAGCGAAAAAGCCTATGGTGAAGGGTTTGCTGGGGAATGCTGTAGCTGTGTTTTTTATGCAAATTCCTCTAAGCTATAAACAGATAAAGGAATATATTTAGACATCATTGCAAAATGCTTGTCTGTTGTTAAAATTTTCAAATTATTTTGAATGCAGTTTTGCACAATCATAAGATCAGCAAGTGAAATGTTGTTATTGCCATTCTGCAAATTTGCCTGCTGAATATTTCTCAATCCTTGCCAATCTATCTTTATATCTAATTTAGACAATTGGGTCATTAGATTTATTAACTTTTTTTCATTTCTCACCTGCATAGACGGCAGCAATTCCGTTAAAATAACGTCATTGGTACATATTCTATCAGCTCGCAAAAGCTCTGAAACAAAAGATGTTTTTTCATCACCTTTGAAGAAATTTATCCAAACGGAAGAGTCAACTAATATATTCGTATTTTTCGCATTCATTAACGGCTCCTAATTGCGGCAATATCTATATTTAAATCAACTTTCCCAAAAAACTTCGCTAATTGTTCTCCAACGCGTTCTTTTGAACGAACGCTTTTCGTAACAATTTTCTTATTAGAAATTTTGGTCTTCCTAATGCTTGCAGTAACAGCTACTGACATTTTCTTTATCCTCCGCTTTTTATTAAAAAAGAAAATATACAAAATTCAGCATTAAAACCAAATATGCACCGCAATCCCCGCCGCAAGCAAGCCTCCGCCTACCGCCAGCCCTATGTTTCGCATTTGCTGCGCATCGTTGGCTTTTTGGAGAGCACTTTTGTCGTTGGTGGATAATTTTTTGTAGTCATCATAGAGCGAGTTAGAATTTATGTGCTGATAGATTCCGTATCCAAGCGCGGCGGCTCCGAGTATGTCTAGGCTCAGGGCGATGTAGAATGAGGTGTTGGACTTCTTTTCTAGTTGAGGGTTGAGAGTTGAAAGTTGAGAGTTATTTTGCGGATATTCTTGTTTTTTTAACTCTCCACTTGCATTTAAGTTTGCAAACAAGTCCGGTGCTTTCTGCCTTATAGTTGCGAGCAATCCCATTATGTCTTGGCTTTCGGTTACAAAGCTTCCGAGCAAGTTTCCGCTCATTGATTCGTACAGTTCTACTGTGAGAGTTAGCATTTCTCCGAATTTGCCTATGAATCCTTGTGTTATATATTCAGCGCCAATCGCTCTGCCAATTTCTACTGCGCAAGCTTCTGCTAGGCAGTCTCTTGCTTCTTCGTCTGGGGGCAGCAATGAGATTATGTTGTCTCTTGTGAGGATTGAGTAGCTTGTTCTTGGCAATGTTTCACGGGCTCTTGTTCGGAGTTCGTCTGTTAGGTGGCGGTATTCGGAGAGTTGCAATTCTACATTTTCGTTGTTTGGAATTATTTCCAGAACGGCTACTACTTTTTGGGCGGAAACTGTCTGGACCAGAATTCCAAGAATTAGCAGGATTTTCAGGATGTTTTTCATCATAAGCATTTGTTTCTATCTTCCTCGCTTGTTTTTTGTCCTCATCAAATCTCTGCAAGGAAAATGTGAGACTTGACAAGGTTCGCACCACTGTGGCGCAAATTTTTTTGGCAACGCCATCAGTTCTGTAAGCAACGGACAGATAATAAGACCGTCTTAAGGGTGTAGTGCCTGTTCACAGCGGTGTTGCTATTCATAATATACCGATAATAGGTATTGAGGCTGTCGGACTCAGTGCTACTCAACCAGTAGCCGAAGGATCCGACATTGTTGAAATTTCCATCCGAGCCGCTGCCGCCCGGCAGAGCCGAAAAACCACGGGTATCAGTACCCGCATTACTGGACCACAAACTGGAGTTTGCTTTCAAATTTGTTCCGGCAACTCCAGTTTGTCCATAATCTCCATTGCCACCAGCATATTTCGCTAATATTGTCCATTCCTCATCGCTGGGAATATGCCAGCCAGATGGGCAAATACCGCGATGCTTGGATTGCATCTGGTTTGCACAATTGCTGGTATTGCAATTAATAGGGCTTGTTGTGGACAAATTCATAGCCGTAGCCCAATTGTACAAGCGACCGTAGGTAATGCAGTTAACATTATCATCATCATTGCTAGCATTTCCATAACAGCGACTAAGACCGTTAGGCGTTTTGTAATTCAAATTCTCTGCCATCCAGGTTTGTGCAGTTTCGCCTGTGCCAATAGTCACTATATAATACTTTTTGCCGTCTCGCTCATCGCATATTTGTTTCTTCTTCATTCCATAATGATCGGATTCGGCATTTGAATCAAAACCATCACATAAATAAGTGCTACCAGTTGCAGAGGAGCTTGATGGCGCAACGCTAGAAGACGAAACCTCGCAAGTTTCAACGGTATGGCCCGTAGAAGCGCACATAGATTCTGGCATTGACGAAATGCAATCAGGCCCTACTTGGCACGAAACAAGAACCACTTGGCTGGAACTGCTGACAAGTGCCCCCGAAGAAGAGGACCCCGAAGCTACATCAGCCGAAGAACTGCTGCTTACAGGGCAATTAGCCGCAATCATACCTTTAAGCGAATGCAAACAAGTCTCTGCGTGAATATTTTCAAAGCAATAATCGCCAACAAGGCACAAAATCAAACTATTAGAGCTACTGCTCATTCCAACGTCACTGGAAGATAAAGCATCCGAAGAAGACAACTGCGGCAACCTAGCCTGTCTCTCCTCATCGGTAATTTCCTTAAAATCACCCGAACAAGCCAAAAATAAAACGATAATGGAAGCGGGTAAAATACGCTTAAAACAGTTCATAATTAAACTCCGTTGGGGCATAGGGCATAAAAGTATAAATTTATTTGACTAAAAGATGAACTTTTGCCGTGAATTGGTTTAAGCGAAAAAGCCTATGTTAGAGGGCTTGCTGGGGATAAGGTAAGCTCCTATTTTCTTTCTTTTAGCGTGCTCCAAAAGGCTTGTGCGCCATCCTTAAAATATTCTACTCTCTCGCTGGAGCTCATATCCTTGATTTCAACATATATTTTAGCCTGAATGTCGTTCTTCATTTTAACGCAATCAAAATCCTTTTCAATTTCATCCGTTTTCATAGTGGCTATGGCTAAATTTTCTGCCTCTGAGGTAAGCTCAACATCCGCAAACTCCTTGTCAAAAAAGCCCCCTACAATAGAAGTATCAATGTATATCCTCTGTTTCACAAGTATAACATAGAAAATTTCAAAACCAAATATGCACAGCGATTTTTGTATATTACTCTAATGGCGAAAAATCTCCTCATTGTTAAAAATAACCCGCCTAGGGCGGCTGAGTGCTGACCTATGGCAACAGTAAAAAAAGTGAGGGTGGTTTTGGTAATATATATATATAGATTTTTTGTGGAGGACAGCCTTCGGGTCAAGCTTGTTTTTTCTATTTTATGGCAATGGGCAAGTTTTTAACTAACCGAGGTGGTAAAAAATGAAGCAGCAAGTAGTTTGCGAAGTGTGTCAGGGCGAATTGGTTAAACAAGAAAATATGTTTATTTGCCAACACTGTGGAATTAAATATTATATTGAAGAAGTCAAGAGAATGTTGACTGAAATGCGATTAAAAGAGGAAAAATTAAAAAAAGGAGATAGATTAAGGGAAGAGCAAAAGCTAAAAGAGGAAGAGGAAAAATTAAAAGAAGAAAAAAGGCTAATGGAAGAGCTGAAGCTAAAAGAAGAAGAACAACAAAAGATAATAGCTGAAGAACAAAAAAAGATAGTGGCTGAAGAACAAAGGCTAATAGCTGAAGAGAAAAGGTTAAAAGAAGAGGAGCAAAAGTTAAAAGAAGGAAAAGAAAGATTAATGGAAGAAAAAAGGCTAATTGAAGAAAAAAGATTAATGGAAGAGAAAAGGCTAATTGAAGAGCAGAGATTAAGAGAAGTGCAAAAGCTAAGAGAAGAAGAGCTAAAGATAATAGCTGAGGAGCAAAGATTATTAGAAGAAAAAGAACGATTACTGGAAGAACAGAGATTAAAAGAAGAGGAAAGGCAAAGAGAAGAGCAGAGATTAAAAGAAGAAGAGCTAAAGATAATAGCTGAAGAGCAAAAGTTAAAAGCAGAAAAGGAAAGGCTAACGGGAAAACTGAGAGTGATAGCGAACGTTCCACAGGAAGAGGTTGCTGCGGAAGAAGCTCCACAGGAAGAAGTTGTTGAAGAGGCTCCACAAGAAGAAGCTGTTGAAGAAGCTCCAAAAGAAGAAGTTGCAGAAGAAGCTCCACAGGAAGAAGTTGTAGAAGAAGCTCCAAAAGAAGAAGTTGCAGAAGAAGCTCCACAGGAAGAAGTTGTAGAAGAAGCTCCACAGGAAGAAGTTGTAGAAGAAGCTCCACAGGAAGAAGTTGTGGAAGAGGCTCCACAGGAAGAAGTTGTGGAAGAGGCTCCACAGGAAGAAGTTGTAGAAGAAGCTCCACAGGAAGAAGTTGTAGAAGAAGCTCCAAAAGAAGAAGCTGTTGAAGAGGCTCCACAAGAAGAAGTTGTAGAAGAAAGCTCAAAAAAAGAAGAAAAATCAATATTTGGCGAACCGGAAAAACCAAAGAAAAAGAAAGGTTGCTTTTTTTATTTTCTAATAATTACTTTGATTCTTGCAATTATTGCATACTTTGCTGAACCTTATTACATGAAAATTTATTATGATTACATAGGAGAAAAAACCGAAGAAGAAAACAGCGATGCTGTTGTTAAAGCAGCAGATACTTTACAACAAAATCCCGTGCAAGATTTAGCTGTTTCCGATAGTATAGAAAATTCTTCAGACGCAACTGTAACAAAGAAAGCGCAAAATGAACCTAGAATTACCCAAAAAAACGAACCTCCTAAAAACCGAACTGAAGCCGAAAAGCAAACAGACGCTGATATAGCCCAAGCAATAGCAGCAGTACTTAAAGGACCAGAGCCAGAACCTGAACCGGCCCCCAAACCGGCCTCCAAACCAGTTCCAGAGCCAAAATCAAAAGCCAAAGTTGAAACTTCCAATAAAGGAAATTTTCACAAAACCAGCTTTAATTGCGGAAATTCTAACAATGCAACTGCATTAGTAATTTGCACTAACGAAGAATTAGCAAAATTAGATGTGCAATTGAATAAATTGTATCAGCCTCTAAAAATTATTCTTGAAGAAGATCAAAAAGATTGGCGAAAAACCCTAAGCAAATGCAAAGTTGATGTTAATTGCTTAGATAAAATGTACAGAGATAGAATAAAAGTTTTGAGAGAAGTTCATTGAATATATGAAGATCTCATATCGCTTACATCTTAGGTAATTTTAATTTTGCATACATTGCGTACAGGCGTAGAATTATTGTTATGGATATTGTTCCCACAACCTTTGCGGCGTGGTATTCGCTTGTGCACAATCCGAAAATCCAGAAAAATAAACCGCCTGTCAAAGCTGCCGTTGCGTAAATTTCACTCCTCAAAACCTGGGGAATTTCACCCGCCAAAACATCTCTCAGCATGCCACCGCCAACAGCCGTCAAAACCGCAAGGCACACAATGGCCAGCCCACCGGCATCGGCTTTTTCCGCATGCATGGCTCCTATCGCCGTAAAGGCTCCCAAGCCTATGGCATCTGCTATCATAACAAAACGCCAGCGAGAAACTATGGTTTTTTGAGCTGCTATCACCAAAATAGCTGCAGAAATGCAAACAATGATGTAAATTGGCTTTTGCAAAGCCAGTGGGGGAGTATTGCCAAGCAAAGTATCTCTCATCACACCGCCGCACACTCCTGTACAACAGGCAAGCGCAATTGCCCCAAACCAGTCCAACCCTCGCTGCGAGGCTTTAACCGCACCGGTTATGGCAAAAGCGAATGTTCCCAACAAGTCAAGGGAAAGGAGAATCATGATGGGAATATAGGAATTTTGTATATTGCAATTCGCGATATGAGAAAAATTCTGCAGTTTTTTAGCGTTTACATACAAGTGCTGCTGGTAGCACTGGCTTTTATTTTAATGGTTGTTTTCAGCTACAGCCATACTCGCAATGCCGAGTACTCTCATCTTAGGAGAAATGCCGAAGCTACACTTTCCAATACGGAAAATAGCATTGAGGCTAAATTGCTTGGCATAGAGAGAACCCTGGGCAATATTTCGGAAAGCATTCGCCTGATGGTTATGGATGGCGTTGACGAAGACAATGTGAAAAAATATATAAGAAGCATAACCGGAAACATGAGCAAAAGCGAATCCATAGGATTTGATGTTCATGCTGTTTTTGATGTGTTTAACGGTTCGGTATATTCAGGCCGAGGATTTCCCTATAATGGTTTTGTGCCAGAAGAACGTCCGTGGTACAAGGCAGCAGTTGAAGCCAATGGAAATACAGCTGTCACAGACCCGTTTGTGCATCATTTTGATTCAGTTTTCGTTATTTCCTATTCGCGTCGCATTTTTACCGATGACGGGAAACCTATAGGCGTTATTTGCCTGACTGTGAAACTCCTTGAGGTGATAGGCGAAGATGTAATAAATATGCAAATTTCCGAAGGCGGTTCTGGCGGGTTGCTGGATCGCAATCTTAAATGCATTATCCATCCGTCTTCTAATTATATAGGCAAAGACATAACTCATCTTCCTATTGGAATATTTAAAAAAGAACTGGAAAACAAACAGGAGATTATTGAAGGCAAAATTGTGAATTATAGAGGTGAAAAAGCCATAGTTTTCATCCAAAAGATAGTAAACGATTGGTGGCTTATAGTTGCAACTCCGGAAGATCGATATTACAAGAACCTTAGAGACCTGTTGACTTTTTTGTCCATATTGGGCACAATACTCACTATTATTCTCAGCACAATTTTAGTTCGCATTATTAAAAATAGGCACAGCACCGAAAGCCGCATGAGGGCAATGCTTGACATGACACCTTCTCTGGGAATATGCTTCATGAATAGAAAAGCAGAAGTTCTGCTGTGCAACAAATATGTTTTGAATATGTTCGCCGTTGCGAGCACAAAGGAATACAGCGAGAATTTTACCAAAGTTTCCCCGGAATACCAACCTGACGGCACATTATCCAGCACAGGAGCGCTTGCGAATGTGAAAAGAGCTTTTGATGAAGGATATGCTCGCTTTGAATGGGTGCACCAGAGAATGGACAATCGGGAGCAAATACCATGCGAAGTTACAGTATTTCGCATTGATGATGATGCCGACGATTATATGATAGGATATATCCGTGATTTGCGTGAACATAAGGCCATGCTAAATGAGATACACGAAAAAACGAAGGAATTGGAGACTCTTAACCACTGGCATGCATCCATTCTCAACGCCGTACCGGTTCCTGTTTCCGTGCAGGATATGGACGGAAAATGGATTTTCGTGAATACGGCAACAGAACAGCTTTTAAAGAAAAAACGTGAAGATGTCATAGGCATGCCATGTTACACATGGGGGTTAAGCATTTGCAGAACCAGCGAATGCGCAATGCTTTGCGCTAAAATCGGAAGAAAGCATACCCGTTTTTCGAGTGAAGGCCAGTCTTATAAAGTGGACGTTGAAATATTGAGAAATCTGGATGGTGAAGCTGTCGGCTATATAGAGGTTATACAGGATATAACCGATGTGGAACGTATTGCAAAATCAGAAGCGGAAAACGCAAGCAAGGCCAAAACTGCGTTCCTGGCGAGAACAAGCCACGAAATTCGCACTCCCATGAATGCGATTTTGGGTGTTACCGAAATTCAATTGCAAGATACATCAATAAGCACTCATATAAGAGAAGCCTTCCTTATGATTTACAATTCCAGCAATTTGCTGCTGGGAATTATAAACAACATATTGGATTTATCAAAAATAGAAGCCGGCAAAATGGAGCTGGTGTTCACAAAATACGATGTTGCGAGCCTGATAAACGACGTGGTTCAATTGAATATAATGCGAAACAGCAAGCAGATAGAATTTGAGCTTAGAGTTGATGAGAATGTGCCGGCGGAGCTGATTGGCGATGAGATTCGCGTTAAGCAGGTTTTGAATAATTTGCTCTCCAACGCTTTTAAATATACTAAAAAAGGCAAAGTCAGATTATCGATTACTGCAGACGTGAAAAAAGAGAAAAAACAAGTGTCTCTCATGTTTCAGGTTAGCGATACAGGACAGGGCATGACGCCCGAGCAGGTGAGCTGCATATTTACCGAATATGCGCGCTTTAATTTGGAAAGCAATCGCACTATTGAAGGCACTGGGCTTGGCATGAATATTGTGCAGCATTTGGTGCGCATGATGAATGGTGAAATTTCCGTTGAAAGCAAGATTGGCGAGGGATCAAAGTTTAACTTGCAATTGCCGCAAGAAAAGGCCAGCTCCGGCGTGCTTGGCAAGAAGCGCGTGGAAGAGCTTATGCAGTTGCGCACTTTAGACAGGGTGCAAATCAAAGGCACGCAAGTAATTCGCGAGTACATGCCTTATGGCAAGGTGCTCATTGTGGACGATGTGGAATCCAATTTGTTTGTTGCCAGAGGCCTTATGCTGCCTTATGGGTTGAACATAGATATTGTTTCCAGCGGCTTTGAAGCGATAGACAAAATAAAAGCCGGTGAGGTTTACGATATTGTATTCATGGATCACATGATGCCGAAAATGGACGGCATTGAAGCAACAAAAATTATTCGTGAAATTGGTTACAAGCATCCTATTGTAGCTTTGACAGCCAATGCTTTGATTGGCCAGGCGAAAATATTTTTGGACAATGGCTTTGATGAGTTCATTTCAAAGCCCATTGATATAAGGCAATTGAATTTTGTTCTTAACAAGCTTATTCGAGACAAGCAAACTCCGGAAGTTCTTGCGGAAGCGCGAGCTAAGGCTCCGGAAAAATCTGCTGAGATTGAAAAGATGGATATGCACAACGACAAACTGCTTTTGGTATCTGCGCAAGACGCTAAAAAGGCACTGTCGGTTTTTGAGTCAACCTTGCAAAATCTAAGGGAAGCCTCAGACGAAGATATACGTTTATTCGCTATTAAAGCTCACTCCATGAAGAGCGTTCTTGCCAATATCGGTGAAAAAACGCTTTCGCAAATGGCTTATGAACTTGAAAAAGCCGGTAAAGATAATGATAAAAAGGCTATTGAGCATAAGACTCAGGGAATAATAGACGCATTAAAGCTAATCATCCAAAAGAGCGAAGCGGAGATGAAAGAAAAATCTGCGGCGCAGGATGCCGATGCCGATTACTTGCTCAGCCAGTTGAAGATTATTGTCAAAGCTTGTGAGAATTACGATTCAAAAACAGCTAGCTTTGCTTTGGATGGTTTAAGCAAAATGTCTTGGACAAAGGTAACCGGAGAGTTATTAGAAAAAATTTCTGAGCATATTCTGCACAGTGATTTTGAAGAAGCGCAATCTTTAGCAGAGGAACGAATTGGGTAAATAATTATGCAAATGACAATCAAAATAATAAAAACTTACGCTCAAGTTTTGCTTGTGCTGATGGCTTTTGCCTTGATGGTATTCATAAGCTATCTTTCTGTGAAGACCGAGATTGTGCAACCTGCTTTAAAAAGAGATGCGGAAGCCACGCTTGATTATGCGCAAGCCAGCCTGCTTAGCGAAGTGCAGGAGCATGAAATCACATTGGCTAATGCAACGGAAACAGTTCGCTTGATGATTATGAGCGGTTTATACAGCACAGACTCAATAAAGAGATATGTAACGCATCTTTTGCCAAGCATTGTGGATGTCTATGGAATCTTTGGCGAAAAAGAAACAAATGAAAGCCTCTGGTTCAAGGCTGCCTTGGGAAATAACGGAGAGCCGGTAACTCTTGAACCGTATTACGACTCTTTGCAGGGCACTGTGATCACTTATGCCCGCTGCCTTCATGATGATCACGGCAAGAGACTGGCTGTGATTGGCGTGCTTGTGAAGCTTGATGAGAAACGCATTGTAAATATGCAAAGCGAGCATGGTGGCTTTGGTTTTTTGCTGAATAAGGATTATGAGGTAATTGCCCATGAAAACAAAGATTATCTTGGGAAACAATTACATGAGCAGGATATGCCGCTCGCTCCGCTCAAAAAAAGTTTAATGCAGGGAGCAGAGTTTTTTGAACATGAGCTGCAGAATTATAAAGCAGAGCCAGCGATTATTTTTATCCGCAAAATGCCAAACGGATGGTTTCTCGGAGTTGCTACGCCCAAAGAGGAATATTACGGCAGCGTAATCAAAATGGCTAAAATTCTCATAGGGGTGGGATTAGTGCTTGCCTTGGCGCTCAGCATTGTTTTGATTTACATTATCAGGGCAAGAATGAAGGCGAATGAAGAAGCGGAGAAAATGCGGCGCATAGCGGAAAAGGCCAACAGGGCAAAATCCGCGTTTTTGGCAAAAACCAGCCATGAAATACGTACTCCCATGAATGCAATTCTTGGCGTTACGGAAATCCAGCTCCAAGACACTACGCTTGCGACGAACATGAGAGAAGCTTTTATGATGATTTACAATTCAAGCAATTTATTGCTTGGCATTATAAACAACATACTAGACTTATCTAAAATAGAAGCCGGCAAAATGGAGCTGGTATTTGCAAAATATGATGTTTCAAGCGTTCTAAGCGATACCGTGCAATTGAACATAATGCGCAACAGCAGGAAAATAGAGTTTGAGCTCAACATTGATGAGAACATTCCGGCAGAGCTAGTCGGTGATGAAATTCGTGTTAAGCAGATACTTAACAATCTGCTTTCAAATGCTTTTAAATATACGGAAAGAGGCAAAGTAAGCTTCTCGGTTACGAGCAAGGAAGGGCCTGAAAAAGACAATACAACTCTTATTTTCCATGTTAGCGATACCGGGCAGGGCATGACCGACGATCAGGTGGACAAGTTATTTGATTCCGAATACATTCGCTTTAATCTGGAAGCTAACCGCTCGGTTGAAGGCACCGGGCTGGGCATGAACATTGTGCAGCATCTGCTGCAAATGATGGACGGCAGCATTTCTGTTGAAAGCAAACTCGGCAAAGGAACGACATTCACTGTGCATTTGCCCCAGCAGAACAGCGGCACTGCCTGCATAGGCAAGGAGCGAGCGGAAAAACTTATGCAATTGCGCATAATAGACATGATAAAGCTCAAGGGAGCGCAATTCATGCGTGAATATATGCCTTATGGCAAAGTGCTGATTGTTGACGATGTGGAATCCAATTTGTTTGTTGCCAGGGGCCTTATGATGCCCTATGGGTTGTCCATAGATATTGTTTCCAGCGGCTTTGATGCCATAAACAAAATCAAAGAAGGCTGTAGTTACGACATTATATTTATGGATCACATGATGCCAAAATTAGACGGCATTGAAGCCACAAAAATCATTCGCGAACTGGGTTACACACAGCCCATTGTAGCCTTGACTGCCAACGCTTTGATAGGGCAGGCAAAGGTATTTTTGACAAACGGTTTTGACGATTTTATTTCAAAGCCTATTGATATAAGACAGTTGAATTCCATACTAAACAAATTAATCCGGGACAAGCAGCCGCCGGAGGTTATCGCAAAAGCCAGAAAAATCGGGCCGCCAAAAACCTCAATACAGGTTGCGATTGCGGCAGATAACAATCTGCTTCCAATATTTGCGCGAGATGCCAGGAAAGCGGTGCAGGTTTTTGAATCCATACTCAAAAATATCGCAAACGCTTCCGAAGATGAATTGCATACCTATTCCATTACCGCTCATTCCATGAAAAGCGCTCTTGCAAACATAGGTGAAAATACACTCTCGCAAATAGCTTATGAGCTTGAAAAAGCCGGAGGAAAAGGCGATAGGAATTTAATTGCGCAAAAGACGCATGGGCTGCTTGATGCTCTTAAACTCATCATAAAAAAAACCGAAGAGGAAAAAGAAAAAAAAGCGGTTGTTCCTACGGATGAAGATGTAGATTATTTACATGAGCAACTGAAAATAATCAGCATAGCCTGTAACGAATATGATATAAAAAAGGCTAATTTCACAATTGAAAATATAAAAAAGCTCCATTGGACAAAGGAGACCGAAAATATTCTTGATAAAATTTCTGAACATCTTTTGCATAGCGATTTTGAAGAGGCAGGCTCGTTGGCAAAGAGAGGGACTATTTGAATGCGCAACACAGATGTTGTTGATGCCTTAAACAAGGCTATAGAGATATTTACTTCTCATAGCGAAAAATCATTTGAAGATGTTATGGCAAACGGCATACGCCCGATAGCCGAGGCAATGGATTTAGACATGGTTGCTATTTACTGCAAATCAAAAATGAACCAAATCGGGCAATTCTATCTATGGAATAAAGCGGCCGGAGGAACCGTGCCCATAAATGAATTTTTCAAGATTTTACCGTCTATACCTGTTGTAACGCAATGGCGTGACCTCATATTGAAAAATGAGAGCATAATTCGCAGACTGGATAAAATGTCTAAGGATGAAATAGAATTCTCCAATATGTTCGGCATCAAATCCATAATGCTGGTGCCTATTTTTACGCACGGAGAATTTTGGGGCGCAGTTGCATTTCAAGATCATGCCGAAGTTCGGGATTTTGATAATTGCAGGGAAATATTGAGTTCCGTGGCGTATTTGTGCGCTAATGCCGTAATTAGAAATGAGACTACGCAAAATACCAATGCCCTGCTAGACAACATACGCGAGCAAAACAGGCAGCTTGTAAGCCTAAGCAAGGCAAAAGACGATTTTTTGTCCAGAATAAGCCATGAGATACGAACTCCTATGAATGCCATTTTAGGCATTGCAGAAATTCAATTGCAAAACGAATCTCTTCCTATTTCAACAAAAGAAGGTTTGGGCATGATTTACAATTCAGGCGACTCATTGCTTCGCATTGTAAACGATTTGCTCGATTTATCCAAAATAGAAGCGAGAAAACTGGAAATAACACCGGCCAATTATGAAATCGCAAGCTTGCTATGCGATTCCGTGCAATTGAACATGTTGCAAATTGAAGATAAACCGATTGAATTCAGGCTTGATATAGACGAGAATACTCCGCTCAAGTTTTTTGGAGACCAGCTCAGAATAAAGCAAATATTGAATAATATACTTTCAAACGCATTCAAATATACGGATAGCGGAGAAGTTTCCATGCATGTTCACACCGAAAGAAATAAAAGCGATAACTCCGATGCAACAATTATTTTTCGCATTAGCGACTCAGGTACCGGCATGACTGCCGAGCAAATTGATATGCTGTTCTCTACGGAACATTCCCGTTTTGATTTGGTTAGCAGGCATTTAATTCAAGGTACCGGGCTTGGCCTCGCTATCGTGTGGAATCTGCTCAATCTTATGAATGGCAAAATTCTCGTGGAAAGCGAGCTTAATAAAGGTTCTGTTTTTACTGTTAGCATACCGCAAAAGGCAATCGGAGATGAGGTTTTAAACAAAGAAATCGCCGATAATTTACGGAAGTTCCGCATAAGCGATTATTTGCAAAAGAAAAAAATGCGAATTGTTCACAGGTCAATGTCTCACGGCAAAGTTTTGATTGTTGACGATGTGGCTTCTAATATATATGTAACTAAAAGTTTTCTTATTCCATACGATTTATCCATTGATTCCGCAGAAAGCGGATTTGAAGCGATAGAGAAAATTAAAAGCGGCAGTGTTTACGATATTATATTTATGGATCACATGATGCCTAAAATGGATGGCATTGAAACAACGAAAAAATTGCGGGAATTAGGGTATGTAAAACCCATAGTCGCATTGACGGCAAACGCCGTAACGGGGCAGGAAAAGATTTTTTTGGAGAATGGTTTTAACGGCTTTCTTACTAAACCCATAGATACCAGGCGGCTGAATTCCGAACTTAACAAATTCATTCAGGCTAAGCAAACGCGAAAAACCGTAAAACCCTCTGAATTTAATTTGCTGCAGTTATTCGCTCAAGACGCTAAAAATGCATTGCCTGTTTTTGAATCCGTGCTGAACAACATAGAGAGCGTTTCTGACGAAGATTTGCGTTTATATGTGGTTAAGGCTCACGCTGTGAAAAGCGCTTTTGCCAACATAGGAGAAGATGCATTCAGAGAAAGAGCCTTGGAGCTTGAAACTGCAGGAAAGGAAGGCAATAGAAACATTATCATGCAAAAAACACCTGGCTTGATTGATGCGCTTAACATAATTATTAAAAAAAGCGAAATCAGGAGAAATTTGGCAGAAAAAGATGAAGACCCCAGATATTTGCGCAAACAATTGGAGATAATAAGCAACGCTTGCGCAAAATACGATATAGAAACCGCTAATAATGCCGTTGACTGCTTAAAGAAAATGTCTTGGGCAAAGCGAACCGAAGATACTATCTATAAAATTTCCGATTATATTTTATTCAGCGATTTTGAAGAGGCCAGCTCACTAGCGAGAAGTTATGCGGGAAAAATCAGTTTCGGTTAAGGCTGGAAACGCAGTTATAGGCGGTGGCGCGCCCATTCTTGTGCAGTCCATGACTACCACAAGCCCAAAGGATGTTGAGGGTTCTGTAAAGCAAATTGTGGAGCTTTCAAACGCAGGTTGCGAGCTTGTGAGAATAACCGTTCCAACTTTGGCCGATGCGGAAAAATTAAAAGAAATTTCGGAAAAAGTTCGCAGCGCAGGTGTTAAAATTCCGCTTTCGGCAGATATACATTATCAACCCAAAGCGGCTTTTGAAGCTCTTAAATGGGTGGAAAAAGTACGGATAAATCCGGGTAATTTCGTTATAGGCAAAGAAAAGATTTTTGAAAGCTTTGCGCCGTTTTTAAGAGAAGCAAAAAAGCTTGGCAGAGCGATTCGCATAGGCGTTAATCATGGTTCTCTGAGTGAGAGAATACTGGAAACTTATGGCAACACGCCGCTTGGCATGGTGGAAAGCGCATTGGAATATTTAGCTGTGTGCGAAGCGGAAAATTTTGACCAAATTATTTTCAGCTTAAAAGCGAGCCGCCCAAAAGAGATGGTGGAAGCGAACCGTTTGATGGCAGAGCGGCTGAGAACGGGTGGGCACAAGCCTTATCCCTTCCATTTAGGCGTAACGGAAGCGGGGGAGGGCGAAGACGGCAGAATTAAATCTGCGGTGGGCATAGGCGCATTGCTCATAGACGGAATCGGAGACACTATAAGAGTTTCGCTTACGGAAGACCCTGTCAATGAAATTCCTGTTGCATTTGCGTTGTTGCAGGCAGCAGGGCTTCGCAAAACCAAAGCTGATTTTATAAGTTGCCCGGGTTGCGGCAGAACTCTTTTTGAGTTGCAGAGCGTGACTGCGGAAGTTAAAAGAAGGTTTTCGCATTTAAAGCATCTTTCCATAGCGGTTATGGGTTGCATAGTGAATGGCCCCGGTGAAATGGCAGATGCGGATTTTGGCTATGTTGGAGCCGGTGCCGGCGCCATAACCCTTTACGAGGGAAAAAATCCCGTGCGCAAAAATATTCCGCAAGGCGATGCGCTGGACGCTTTGGAAAATTTAATTAAGGAGCGAGGCAGATGGAACGCATAGCAGTTTTCGCAGGTTCTTTTGACCCTTTTACCATTGCGCACAAAGACGTGGCAGAACGTGCCTGCGCAATCTTCGATAAACTTATAATCTTGATAGCGAACAATGTGAATAAAAAATCGCATTTTTCCGCAGAAGAGAGAGTGCAGATCGCCAAAGAGGCAATGCAGGATTATCCGCAGGTTAGCGTTGAGACTTGGGAAGGCTTAACTATTGACTATTTGCGAGACAACAACATAAAATTTTTGGTTAGGGGAGTGCGAAGGGCCTCCGATTTGGAGCAGGAGCAGGCTCTTGCGTGGAACAATGCAAAACTTTTGCCCGGCACGGAAACCGTATTTTTCAGTTCCAAGCCTGAGCATTTGAGCATGTCTAGTTCGTTTGTTCGTGAGCTGGCTGCCTTCGATGCTTAATCCATTCCACCAAAGCTGGAATTGCGGATATGCAGACTATGAATATAATCACAAGTTCAAAGTGTTCTTTGATAAACGGAATGTTTCCCAAAAAATAACCGGCGAGAGTGCATATAAACACCCATCCGGTTCCGCCTAAAATGCTCCACGGCACAAATGTTTTGAATTGCATTCCGCTCATGCCGGCAACAAAAGGAACATAAGTTCTAAAGAAAGGCATAAAGCGGCAAATTGTAACTGCCTTTGGCCCGAATTTCTCAAAGAATCCGTGCGCTTTGTCATAATTTCTTTTGTTGAAAATTTTTCCCGTTCCCTTTGCAAACGCTCTGTGCCCTATTTTTGCGCCCAAAAATCTGTTGAAATTATCTCCAAGAATAGCAGCTATAGGGAAAGCGGTCAAAACAATGCTTATATCCATAGCCCCTACCGCGCACAATGCGCCTATGGCAAACAGCATGGAATCGCCTGGCAAGAACGGCGTGACAACCAATCCTACTTCGCAAAAAATGATAAGCGTAATCAGGGCATAAACCCAAATGCCATAAGCAGCGACAAACTGTGTCAGATAAACATCTATGTGCCGAATGAAATCCAATGCGAGAGTTAGGTATTCTATCATAGGAGGAATATAGAAATTTCTATTTTATATGCTATCGTATGAAACATTGCCTAGATTTATTTCGTATTTCCGTATTGGGAGGAATTGCCATATCTATCGGTGGGGCTGTTTTTTTGAATACAGAGAATCCCGTCGCAGGGTCATTTTTGTTCAGCCTTGGGCTGATTATGGTGTGCCATTTCGGTTTTGGGTTATACACGGGGCGAGTTCATCATTTGGTTGAGATTTCTGTGAAGACTGCGCCTGATTTAGCATTAATATATCTTGGCAACTTGGTTGGCACCCTTATAACAGGATATTCGCTTATGTTCTGCGGCAAGGCAAGCGCTGTGGCAAGGGCAAATGTTCTTGCGCAGCATAAATTATCCTTGCCGATGTTGGATGCATTGGTTCTTTCCATTATGTGCGGCATATTGATGTATGTGGCAGTGACGGGGTTTAAAAAGATAAATGATCCTGTTGGCAAGCATTTGATAGTCTGTTTGCCGGTTATGGTTTTCATAAATTCGGGATATGAGCATTCCATAGCAGATTTGTTTTACATATCCATTGCAGGCGCATGGAATATAGATGCTGTGATTTTCAGCATAGTAGCCGCTGTGGGAAATTTAATAGGCGGTTGTTTGATTCCGGTGGTTTTGCTGGGGATCAACCAAACGAAATCTTAATCTTGCCTGCCGCTCTTTTAGCTTTCTCAATGGCTTCTTCCACAGTCGCCGCTCGCGCAAGCACAACGCCTAGCCTGCGATGACCGTTAATGCTCGGCTTGCCGAAAAAACGTACGCTTGTGTCCGGCTCGCTCAGAGCTTCTTCTAAGCCCGAATATGAAATGCTTTCGCTTTTGCCATCGACTCTAAGCGCAACCGAAGCGCTCGGCCCATGCAACGCGATATTTGGAACAGGGAGCCCAAGCACTGCCCTTGCATGCAAAGCGAACTCACTCAAATCCTGTGAAATCAAGGTAACCATGCCGGTATCATGCGGACGTGGAGACACTTCGGAAAACAATACTGTATCGCCTTTAATGAACAATTCAACGCCAAATATGCCGTAACCACCCAAAGCATCTGTCACCGCCTTGGCAATTCGCCGAGACTCCTCCAGAGCCGGCTCGCTCATATCTTGCGGTTGCCAGCTCCAGCGGTAATCGCCTTCTATCTGCACGTGCCCAATCGGAGCGCAGAAACTTGTGCCGGCCTTGTGGCGAACTGTGAGCAGTGTAATCTCGTAGTCAAAAGGGACAAAACCTTCCACTATAACCTTGCCGTTGCCAGCTCTGCCGCCACTCTGCGAATATTCCCAAGCGTACTCAATGTCAGCTTCTGTTTTGATTGTGCTCTGCCCACGTCCGCTTGAGCTCATAATGGGCTTGGTTACGCAGGGGAGCCCTATTTCCTTAATAGCAGCGAGGAATTCCTCTTTGGTTTCGGCAAATTTATACGGACTTGTTTTAAGTTTAAGCTCTTCTGCCGCCAAACGGCGGATGCCTTCTCTGTTCATTGTCAGTTTAGCAGCCTTTGCCGAGGGAATCACATTATAGCCGGCCTTTTCCGCTTCAATGAGCTTATCGGTGGCTATGGCCTCTACCTCGGGGATCACATAGCTTGGATTTTCTTCACGTATTGCGTCATAGAGAGCGTTCTCATCCAGCATGGAAAATACACGGTTGCGGTGAGCAACCTGCATTGCAGGCGCATTTTGATATGAATCACAAGCCACAACCTCTACGCCAAGTCTCTGCAATTCAATCACAACTTCTTTGCCAAGCTCGCCGGAACCTAGCAGCATCGCCTTAGTGGCGTTTTTTTTCAATGGAGTTCCTAATTTAAGCATAGATGAAATATAGAATTTATTAGCTTCAATACCCCCACCAAGACTCGAACTTGGGTAACAGGTTTAGGAAACCTGGGCTCTATCCTG
>Ga0209755_10003416_pt1 | contig 19957 bp, 16 predicted proteins | sample TergutCo191P1_FD_187301 | JGI IMG/M metagenome (GOLD analysis project Ga0209755, IMG submission 187301) | Cornitermes sp. P1 segment gut microbial communities from Petit-Saut dam, French Guiana - Co191P1 (SPAdes) (version 2) | ecosystem: Host-associated > Arthropoda: Insects > Digestive system...
TTGACTGAATTTCATCAAGAGAAAGCTCCCCTTTTATATTCAAATTTGCGCATTCAAGCAAATATTTAGAAGGCACCAAAGCATCAACGGCCTGCAATCCAATTGCCGTTTTCCAATTATAGCTCCGTTTTTTATACTCAGCGGGTTCTTCCTGTTTGGTGTAAGCGGGCATGCAATGAATATAGAAAATTGCCAACCCCTTGACAACACCGCTAAATTTTTCTATATTTTAATGCCTAGTAAACTGATATGTTTTTGCCAATAGGAGTGTGATGGACATAAGTACAATTTGCGTTCACGGAAGCGACAAGCGATACGACACTACGGGTGCGATTTCCGTTCCCATTTTCGCCTCTTCTACCTTCGCTCATCCCGGCGTTGGGCAAAGCACAGGCTTTGATTACTCACGTTCACTCAACCCAACTTGCGAATATCTGGAGCACACGATTGCGGCTCTGGAAGGCGGTTCGCACGGCATTGCGTTCTCATCCGGCATGGCGGCGATCTCTGCTTTGATGGAGCTGTTCTCACCAGGTGACCACATTGTAGCTTCCGATGATTTGTATGGCGGTTCATACCGCTTGTTCTCGCATATATCGCAGAAGAACGGCGTTACGTTTTCTTACGCAAAAGTTACAGAAGACATTGAAAAGCTAATTACGCCGGCAACAAAAGCCATATTTTTGGAAACACCAACCAACCCTATGATGCACACAACAGACATTGCGCAAATCGCAAAAATTAAACGCAATCTGCTGCTCATAGTGGATAACACTTTTCTAACGCCTTATCTTCAAAGACCACTTGAGCTTGGTGCAGACATTGTGCTTCACAGCGGCACAAAATATCTTGGCGGCCATAACGATACGCTTGCAGGCTTGCTGGTGACCAGCGACTCCGCTTTGAATGAGAAGCTGCGTTTTATTGCAAAAACAACAGGTGCATGCTTATCGCCTTTTGACAGTTTTTTGGTTATTCGTGGGATTAAAACTCTTGCAATACGCATGGAACGCCAGCAGGAATCCGCGAAAATCATTGCAAAGTGGCTGGGAGAGCAAAGTGAGGTTACCGCTGTGCATTATCCGGGCTTGGGCGGCATGATTTCTTTTTCCGTGAAGTCTGAACAAATGGCAGTTAAAATTTTGGAAAGCGTGAAGGTGATAAAATACGCTGAGAGCTTGGGCGGCACGGAAAGCCTCATTACCTACCCGACCTTGCAAACACACGCAGACATTCCCGAGGGCGAGCGAATTGCAAGGGGAATAGATGCGAGATTGTTGCGGTTGTCGGTGGGGCTGGAAGATGCTATGGATTTGATTGGGGATTTGAGTGGAGCTATTTCCCAGTAGGAAAGTTCCAAAAAACAACACCAACACATCATTCTAGCGTTTCAAAATGAAACGCAGCACCCACTAAAACCGCATTTTTCGCATAAAAACGCCGTTTTTCCCTTAGGCATAGCTTTTGCCTTAACATAAGTATGGATGAAGCTGAGAAACTGGAAGTTGAGAAACTTATTGAAGAAGTGGAAAATTCTACTGATGATATGCTTGCAGAAGAGCACAATGCTCTAGCTCAGGCTCAAGATAAATATTTGCGCCTTTTTGCGGAATTTGAAAACTATCGCACTCGCACCGCTAAAGAGCAATTGGAACTTATAAGCACTGCTAACGGCAAACTTTTAGCAAAGCTCTCCGAAGTAAAAGACAACTTTGACCGCGCTTTTGCAGAAGAAAATAAAAGCGGAGATTTAGAAGCTTTTGAAAAAGGAGTAAAACTGATTCAAGAGCAGTTTGATAAAATTTTAACGGAATTCGGACTTGAAACCATAGACCCCGCAGGCGAAGTTTTTAACCCGAATTTCCACGAAGCCCTTATGAACCAACCTAGCGAAAACGTGCCGGAAGGAAACATAGTTCAGGTTTATCAAAAGGGATACAAAATAAAAAATAAATTGCTGAAAACAGCAAAGGTAATCGTTTCTTCAGGGAAACAATAGAGCAGGAGAAAACCATGGGAAAAATCATAGGAATAGACTTGGGCACAACAAACAGTTGCGTGTCCGTTATGGAAGGCGGAAAACCGGTTGTTATCGCTAACGCCGAAGGCTTTCGCACAACTCCGTCAATTGTCGCTTTTACCAAAGACGGAGAGCGCCTTGTTGGCCACGTCGCAAAAAGACAGGCAATAACCAATGCCGAAAAAACCATTTACTCAATCAAAAGGTTTATGGGCCGCCGCGCAGAGGAATGCTCCGAAACCGAAAAACACATGCCTTACCAACTAGCCGGCAAAGGCAACGACTTGGTGCGTGTAAATATAGACGGCAAAGAATATGCGCCACCGGAAATTTCAGCGATTGTTCTGCAAACTATGAAAAAAATCGCAGAAGATTATCTGGGGCAAGAAGTAACACAGGCGGTTATCACAGTTCCGGCATATTTTAACGATGCACAAAGGCAGGCCACAAAAGACGCCGGTCGCATAGCCGGTCTTGAAGTTCTGCGCATAGTCAATGAACCTACTGCCGCTGCGCTTGCTTATGGTCTTGACACCAAAAAGAACGAGAAAATAGCCGTTTACGATTTGGGCGGCGGAACTTTTGATATATCCATTTTGGAAATATTTGAAAATTCATTTGAAGTGCTTGCTACCAACGGCGACACAGCTTTGGGTGGTGATAATTTTGACGAAGTTATAATAGACTGGATTAACGAAGAATTCCGCAAAAGCAATCCGGGCATAGACCTTAAAAAAGACAAAATGGCTTTGCAACGCTTAAAAGATGCTGCGGAAAAAGCGAAGATAGACCTTTCCGCATCAATGAGCACAAATATAAACCTGCCATTTGTAACAGCAGATGCTACTGGCCCAAAACATTTGGATTTAACGCTCTCCCGTGCAAAATTTGATCAGCTTACCTCCTTTTTGGTTGAAAAGACCTTAGGGCCGGTTCGCAAAGCGATGGAAGATGCAAAACTGAAATCTGCCGAAATAAGCGAAGTTATTTTGGTCGGTGGTTCAATTCGCATTCCTGCGGTTCAAGAGGCTGTGAAAAAGCTGTTCGGAAAAGACCCGCACAAAGGCGTTAACCCAGACGAAGTTGTTGCAATCGGCGCAGCTATTCAGGGCGGAGTTTTGGCAGGCGATAGCTCTCTGAAAGACGTGGTTCTTTTGGATGTGACTCCGCTTTCATTAGGCATAGAAACTTTGGGCGGCGTTATGACAAAACTCATAGACCGCAACACAACAATTCCAATTCGCAAAAGCCAGGTGTTCAGCACCGCAGACGACAATCAGCCAGCAGTGTCCATACACGTGTTGCAAGGCGAAAGAGAATTTTCAAGAGACAATCGCACGCTTGGCCGTTTTGATTTGACGGGAATTCCGCCAAAGCCACGTGGCATGCCGCAAATTGAGGTGACTTTTGATATTGATGCAAACGGCATTGTGCATGTAAGCGCAAAAGACAAGGAAACCGGCAAAGAGCAGAGCATAAAAATCCAAACTTCTTCGGGCCTTAGCGAAGACGAGATAAACAAGATGGTTAAGGATGCGGAAGCCAATGCGGACAAAGATAAAAAAGCCCGTGAATTGGTTGATGCTAAAAATCAAGCAGAACAAATTGTTTATCAAGTGGAAAAAACGCTAAAGGAAAATGAAGGCAAATTGCCGGCAGATTTGGTTTCTCAAGCTAACACCGCTGTTGCAGACTTGAAAGCCGCAATGGAAAAAGCCTCCAGCAAAGAGGAAATTCAAAGCGCAATGGACAAAGCTCAGAGCGTTATAAGCCAGATTCTGCAAGCTGCTCAGGCGGCAGGCGGCGGAGCAGCAGGTGAGCCTAAGCAAGGTGAAAACTGCGAAGGTAATTGCGGTGGCGGCGATGATTGCTGCAAAAACAAAGGCGACAAAAAAGATGGGCCTGTTGATGCGGATTTTGAAGTAGTAGACGAAAAGAAGTAGTTGTTATGGCAAAACGAGATTATTATGAAGTTCTCGGCGTTCCTAAAACAGCTTCCGCTGATGAGATTAAGCGGGCATATAAAAAGCTCGCTATAAAATATCACCCGGATAAAAATCCGGGCAACAAAGAAGCGGAAGACAAGTTCAAGGAAGCTGCTGAAGCTTATGATGTGCTTTCCGATGAGAAGAAGAAGGCGCAATATGATCGTTTTGGCCACGAAGGTTTGAGCAGCGGCGGATATGGCGGCTTTAGCGGCGGCGGCTTCACATTTGAAGATATATTCAGCCATTTTGGTGATATTTTCGGAGATATCGGAGGATTTGGCGGCGGTTTTAGCAGCCGTGGCTCTCCACGTGGGCGTGGGCCTCTGCCTGGCGAAGATTTGCAAATGGGCATATCGCTAACTTTAAAGGAAATTGCCGAAGGAACTGTAAAAAAAGTTCGCATAAAGCGTTACAAGCAATGTCCTGATTGCAGCGGCAAGGGCGGCACCGGAGTGAAAACCTGTGAATCGTGTTCCGGAAAAGGGCAAGTGCGGCGCAGAGTTCGCAATGTATTTTTTGAAACGGTAAATTTTGTAACCTGCCCTGATTGCGATGGTTCAGGCGAATCCATAACCAATAAATGCAAAACCTGTTCAGGCATCAAGCGTGTTAAGGCAGAAGATACCATTGAAGTTAAAATTCCAGCCGGAGTTGCAAACGGAAATTATCTTAAGCTTCGCGGAGAAGGCAATGCAAGCCCTCAAGGCGGCATAACAGGTTCACTGTTGGTGCATATAGAAGAAAAGAACGATGATTTTTTTGTGCGAGACGGGCAGAATCTTTTTTGCAAGGTGTTGGTTCCTGTGTATCGCTTGGCTTTAGGCGGTGAACAGAGGGTTCCAACTTTATACGGCGAAGTGAAGGTTAAAATTTCCGCAGGTTTGCAACCCGGTACGCAGTTAAGAGTTCGTGGTCAGGGTTTGCCCGGTTACAACATGGACTACAAAGGTGATCTTTTTGTAGAAATTCAAGCATATATCTCAGAAAGTTTGTCTAGCAAAGAAAAAGCACTTTACGAAGAGCTTGGCACTCTTTGCCAGGAAAGTGATGAAAAACGCGAGCGTGGTTTGCTGGACAGGATAAAGGAATTTTTTTCGTAGAGCCTCCGCTAATATGAAAACAAATAAATTTTTGACAGCAATAGTGATATCAATCTTAATTTTTTGCCAGTCCATATCAGCGGAGGAAGATATTATTATGCAAACATCAGATACCGGGCGCATACAGCCGATTTTCAAAGACGGAAAATATGCCAATCGCACTCCTGTTGTAAAAGTGAATAGCTGGGCAGCTTTCAAATCCGGGCTAATGAACAAAACGCAGACCAAGCCCAAGGAGCCTCTGTCTTTTGATTCCGTAGTTATTTCAAAAGCTTTTCCGGAAAGCAATGAAGGAGTGCATATCACATGGCTAGGGCATTCCAGTTTTTTAATGCAAATAGACGGCGTTCGCATTTTGCTGGATCCGGTTTTCAGCGACAATGTATCTCCGGTTCCATTATTCAGCATAAAACGTTTTCAAAAAGAATCTCCTGTAAATGCAGAGATGTTGCCTTTTATAGATGTGGTTTTTATTTCCCACAGTCACTATGACCATTTAAACAGGCAAGCGATAAACGAACTTAAAGACAAAGTAGGATTTTTTTTTGCACCGCTCGGAGTTGGTAATATTTTGCGCAGCTGGGGAGTAGAACCTACAAAGGTTCGTGAATATGAATGGTGGCAAGAGGGTGTAGTTAAAGGGCTTTCAGGTTCTGCGCTGAGATTTGCCTGCACTCCTGCATATCATTTTTCCGGTCGCAGCCCTTTTGACTGGAACGAAACTCTATGGGCTTCTTGGGTTTTTATAGGCGCAACACAAAGGGTGTATTACAGCGGCGACACCGGTTATGATTTGCATTTCAAGCAGATAGGCCATCATTACGGCCCTTTTGATTTGGTAATTATGGAAAACGGTCAATACAATGTTAATTGGCCTAGCAGCCACATAACTCCAGAAGAAGGGGTAAAAGCGCATTTGGAATTAAAGGGCAAATATCTGATACCTATGCATTGGGCAACTTTCTCCTTGTCTTCTCATACCTGGCAGGAACCGGGGGAAAGAATTAGCAAAGAAGCTGCGGCAAAAGGCGTGAAGCTATTAACGCCCCGTGTTGGGCAAACATTGTCCATAGACAAAGATGAACCCAAGACTGATGCGTGGTGGCGGTGAGCGAAACTTTCTAAATTACCCTCAATGACCGCACAATCCATTTTGATAAAAAACGTTCGCCCTTTTGCCAATGACACTTGGCAAAACAAGCAAGATATAACCTTGGGAAGCGGACCTTCCATTGAAGTAGATGGCTCAAACCTCCTTGCTCTCCCAGCCCTTTTTGCCATAGGCGCAGATTTCCAGGAACCTATCAGAGACGATGTTTATTCCTATGCAGAGGGCTTTGAAGCCATGAGGAGAGGCGGATTCTGCGGTTGTCTCTATGAAAGCAAGGCAAATCCCATAGACGATTTGCAACAGTTGGTATCTTTTAAGCAGATTTGCGAAAAATCAAACTTGGACATTTCACTTTTGGCTTCTTTTAGCAAGGCGAATGAGAATAAAAACATAAGCGAGATGCTTGAACTTGCCAATGCCGGAGCGGTTGGGTTTGGAGACGGCGGAGTTTTTCCGGGAAATTTGCGTTTTTTGAGAATGATTTTTGAATATGGAAAAGTGACAGGCAAAACATTTTATTTTCATCCTCTTGAGCAAAGCTTGTGCAGCATGGGTGTTGCTAATGAGGGTTTGTATTCGGACACAATCGGGTTTAAGGGCATTCCCGAGCAGGCGGAGACTATAGCGGTTTATCAAATTTTGGAATTTTCCGGTTGGTTCGGAGTTCCTGTGCATTTGCGTGAGATTTCCTGCAGAAAAAGTCTTTTTTTAATTTCGGAGGCAAAGCAACTTGGCGTAAAAGTCTCGTGCGATGTTGGTCTTTATAATCTTTTGTTTGACGATTCTTCGCTTTTGGAGCTTTCTTCGGAATATCGTTTCAATTCTCCTCTGAGAACAGCTGAGGATAGAAAAGCGTTGTGGGGTGGACTTTTGGATGGCACAATTAATTCAATCAGTTGCAATCATTTCCCCGTTCGCAAGCAAGACAAGCAAACGACTTTTGAGGATGCCAGCCCTGGTGCGGTATCTTTGGAAGTAGCACTTTCCGCATTGTGGCAAATAGCTTCGGAAAAAACATCGGGCCATCCTGAGCGTTTGCTTAAGTGGCTTGGAGCCGGCACTTTGAATTTGGAAAAACCTGATAATCTGATTTTGTTTAATCCTGATTTGGAGTGGGAAGTTAAGGAGAGCACTTTTGCCGGTTCGGTATGCAATTCGCCGCTTTTGGGCAAGACTTTGAAGGGGAAGATTACTGGGACTTATTTGGGTGCACAGTGGCGTGGATTTTAATGGGCGGAAAGTGACTGGTACTACATTTTTCTACTTTCCCAAATATGGGTTTAACCCCCTCCCCGTTCACCATAAAAAAACGCCGTCTCCTAAAAGAACTCGGCCCAGATATCGTTGACTTGACAATTTCATCTCCAATGCAGGCCGGCATATCATTCAATATCGCAGATGACTTGCGCTACTTAGCAGAAAACCCGGATTGGCAGTTCAAAGCCCCCGATGCCTGCGGGCAACTTTACGCAAGAGAAGCAATCGCTGCATATATGCAATGCGAAGAAGAAGATATTTTCGTAACCTCAAGCTCCTCAGAATCTTACTCCGCGCTCTTTCAAGTCTTTTGCAAAAAAGGAGACTGTATTTTAACCCCAGTTCCCGGATACCCGCTGATAGACACGCTCGCAGAGCTCGCAGAATTAAAAACGCATCCATATTTTCTAAAACCAAGCAAAGACCACTGGGAAATAGATTTGGATTCCCTGGACTCCGCACCGCCTAACGCAAAAATTCTACTGCTCATAGCACCACATAACCCAACGGGCCACATTCCCTGTAAAAGAGAATTTGAACATATACTGCAATTCTGCGAAAAAAATAAACTAGCCTTGATAATCGATGGCGTATTCTATGCATATAGTCCGGGCTACGAAATTCCGCGCAGCTACAATGTTCCTGTCTTCTTTTTAGATGGTCTCAGCAAAACCGCAGGGCTTCCTCATATAAAAGTCGGATGGATAAATGCTATTGTTCATGAGAAAAAAAATATTTACGATGCTTTGGAATATGTTTTGGATTCTCAATTGAATTGCTCTTATTTAAGTCAGGCTCTGTGCGCTCGTGTTTTGCCTCGGGTAGCAGAGTTTCAGCAACGTGTTATTGAACGGTTAAAAGCCAGCCAGATTTGGCTTGGCGATTATTTTTCAAAAATGGGAGCAGAGATTATACCTTCTACAGGTGGCTGGTACCAGAGTTTTCACTTTCCCGGGGCAAACGATGAAGAACTCTGCCTAAAGCTCTTAAAAGAGAAAAAAATCCTTGCAAACCCCGGTTTTTTGTTTGATTTTGACGATGGATGGCTTGTGTGCAGTTTACTATATTATCCGTAATGCAAGAAAGAAAAACCGTATTTTTAGTTGATGACGATATAACTAATTTGGCTGTTGGCAAAAGCGCGCTTACCGAGCATTACCGTGTTTTTACTTTTGCCTCCGGCGAACGGCTTTTGAATATGCTGGAGAAAAATATACCGGATTTGATTCTTTTGGATGTTGAGATGCCGGGGATGAACGGGTATGAAACCATAAAAGCCATAAAAAGCAAAAAGGAAACCGAGCACATCCCGGTTGTTTTTTTGACGTCTAAAAGCGATGACAACAGCGAACTGGAAGGATTGTCGCTCGGTGCAATAGATTATATAGTAAAACCGTTTTCTCCGCCGCTTTTGCTCAAACGAATTGAGGTTCATCTGTTGGTTGAATCGCAAAGGCAGGAGCTTCAGAATTATAATGATCATCTGCAGGAAATGGTGGCAGCAAAAACAAAATCTGTTGTAAAACTGCAAGATGCTATTTTGAAAAACATGGTAGAGCTTGTGGAACAGCGCGATTACACCACCGGCGGTCACATTGAAAGAACAACCCGCTATTTAGGCATATTGCTAAACGCAATGAAAGAAAAAGGATTGCAAACGGAAATATTATCATCATGGAATTTGGATTTGGTATTGCAATCTGCGCAATTGCACGATGTAGGAAAAATTGCTATAAAAGACAGTATCTTGCAAAAACCAGGCCGTCTTACCGAGGAAGAGTTTGAAGAAATAAAGAAGCATACTGTTGTTGGCGAAAAAGTTATAGAAAAGATAAAAAAGAATTCGGAAGAGCAGGCGTTTTTGGAGCATGCGGGAATTTTTGCCGGCACTCATCATGAAAAATGGGATGGTAGCGGTTACCCAAGAGGTTTAAAAGGCGAAGAAATTCCGCTTCAGGGGAGGCTGCTTGCCATAGCGGATGTTTATGATGCGCTTGTTTCCAATAGACCATATAAAAAAGCGTTTACTCATGAAGAAGCGGTTAAAATTATTACTGAAGGCAGAGGTTCGCATTTTGATCCTGTTTTGACGGATTTGTTCCTAAGCGTGTCTGATGAGTTCAATACCATGGAACTTAAACAGTGTCAATAGAATGGAAAAAATTACTCAAAATAAGCCGTACGCAAATAATTTTTGTATGTGCGGCATTTGCTCTTATGGTTGCTATTGGGAGCCTTTACGTTAGCAATGTTATACGAAAAGCCTCTCAAGCGACTATAACCGTAGCTCTTAATGAAACCGAAAAAACCATACAGGCTTACCTGCGGGAACCAAGAGTTGCATTCTACAATATCTATACGGCTTTGCAGGGCATGCTGGACCGTGGCGACTCTCAAGAAGCTGTGTTGGAATATTTAGCGCATACTACAAACTTGCTGACAAAAGAAAACAGAATATCGGGGTTTAACAGTGTTTACGGATATATTCGCGGTGAATTTATCAGCGGGCTTAAAGTTGACCTTGGCGATGATTATGTTCCGCAAAAGCGGCCATGGTTTCAATTGGCAATCAGAAACAAAACCGCCGAATATACGCCTCCATATACGGATGAAAATACCAAGCAAACGATTATATCTTTGGCTCAGGAGATATATGGAAGAAATGGTGCTTATTACGGCGTGCTGTCTATGGATATAGATATATCATGGTTGGTTGAATATACAAAAACCTTGCAATTTGCAGAAGGTGGATATGGCATAATTGCAAACCAGTATTTGTTTGTAATAGTGCATCCGCAAGATAGGTATAAAAATATGCTGTTGGAAAATATCGGCGGTGATTATGCAAAAGTATCAAAAGAACTACGTGCCGGAAAGCCTGTATCCGGATTATGGATACGTGACTTTGACAATACCAACGCAATAGTATTTTTCAAAGAATTATATAACGGATGGCTTGTAGGGGTTGTAATGCCGGTTAAAAGTTATTTCTCGGATTTGTATTGGTGCATTGTTATACTGTCGGCTTTGGGAATTGTATTTGCGTTGATTTTGAACTATAGCCTTATCCGTCTTTCTGCGGCTAAACTTCAATCGGAAGAAGAGAGTCGGTATAAATCTTCGTTTATGGCCCGCATAAGCCATGAAATTCGCACGCCCATAAATGCTATAATAGGCATGACGGAGATTGTGTTGCGAGAGAGATTGCCCGAGGCGATTCATGAACAGATTCTGACGATTAAGAAAGCCGGAGCAAATCTTCTGTCAATAGTCAATGATCTTTTGAATGTATCAAAACTCGGAAGCGTAAATCTGAAAATTGACTATGAAAATACAGGATCGATGATAATATTCAATGCGCCAAAAGCACGTGTTCTTGTTGTTGACGACATAGAAACAAATTTAAAGGTAGCAGATGGATTGATGCGACCCTACAAAATGCAAGTTGAATTGCGCAAAAGCGGCATTGCAGCAATTGAATCGGTTAAAAAAAATAGCTATGATTTAATATTTATGGACCACATGATGCCGGAAATGGACGGCGTAGAAGCTACAAAACGCATAAGAGAACTTGGCTTTGATTTACCTATTATTGCATTGACGGCCAACACTGTTGCCGGTGCAAGGGAGATGTTTTTAGAAAGTGGTTTCAATGATTTTTTGTCTAAACCAATTATCATTGATAAATTAAATGCAATCCTGGAAAAATGGATTCCAAAAGAAAAACAGGAAAAGGCAAGCGAAGGCAGCTCCGAAGCAATTACTGCTATTGCAGAAGCGGAATTGCTTGCCATTTTTTACAAAGACGGATTTAGCAAGATTGAAATTCTCAACAAGTGCCTCGAAGTTCAGGATTACAATTTATATACTATCCATGTTCATGCCCTTAAAAGTGCCTCGGCAAACGTGGGCGCAGCAAACATATCCGAGTCGGCAAAAGCTTTGGAAGATGCCGGCAAGCGCGGGGACTTTGAGTTTATTAAATTGCACAACGCTCAATTATTAACAGATTTGCAGATATTTTTAGACAGCATAAGCTCGGTTGTCGGAGAAAAACGGGCGGAGCTTCCTGGTATGGAAGCTTTGCTTAAGCTGAAAAAAGCACTTAAAGACCTTGATATGGATGCCATAGATGAGATTGCGAATGATTTGCAGGATTTTGCGCAGGCAGAAGGCATTTTGCAAAATATATTGCTTGGTGAATACGACAAGGCTCTTGCATTAACGGAAAATTTACTATATTTGAACAAAAAAGGAGAAAATATATGAAAAATTTGGTTTTAAGCCTGTTCATCGTCTCTTCCATAACAATATTTTCCGCATCTGTGTTGGCAAATTATTTTATTCATTCATCCATACGCACAATGGAATACAACATAGAGCATCGCCTGCTTTCCGTTGCTGCGTATTTGGCCGATTTTGTTAGCCTTGAAGAATTGAAAAAGTACCGTGAAAAAGAAGATATGGATTTGCAGTCATATAAAGACTTGCGCAAAAAAATGATAGATTTTGCCAAAAAAGCCGAAGTTCTTTATGTTTACTTTATACGCCACACGGAAAACGAACTTCAATACATCGTAGACAATGATATCGTTGATTCAACTCGTGTAGGGCTGGATTCCGAACAACTGACTTATTCAAAATACCCTAGGCTCATAGAAGCAGTGAATGGCAAATCCGTATATTCAGGTTTGGGTATTTACGATGAAGAATGGACGGGACTTATAAGTGCTTATGTTCCGATGTTCGGTAAAGATGGACAGGTTGAAGCTATAGCCGGAGTAGATATAAATGATACGGAAATTGTATTTGCTCGCCGTATGATAAAAATTCTCACAGTAGTGCAGATTATTACGGCAATACTCGTGTTCATAAGCGGATTGCTCAGCCTTTTGAGTTATCGCAAAGAAGCCGATATTGCAAGGATTGCTCAAATTAAAGCGAAGAAGGCCAATGAAGCAAAATCCAGATTTTTAGCAACAATGAGCCATGAAATACGTACTCCCATGAACGCTATAATAGGCATTTCGGAAATTGAACTTGTTCGCGAAGAGACTTCTGAAGTCACAAAGGATGCACTTGCTAAAATTTACAATTCAGGCTATATGTTGCTTGGGATAATCAACGATATTCTGGATCTCTCGAAAATTGAAACCGGCAAATTTGAAATAGTACCTGTAAAATACGATACTCCGAGCTTGATCAACGATACGGCCCAGCTTAATCTTATACGCGTAGGAAGCAAACCGATTGAATTTGAACTTAAGGTTTCCGAAGATTTGCCGGCAGAATTGTTCGGAGATGAACTGCGCATAAAACAAGTGCTGAACAATTTGCTCTCAAACGCTTTTAAATACACAAAGAAAGGAAAAGTTACTTTGGAAATATATATGGAAAAAATGCAAGGTGCCGAAAGCGATTGTGTATATCTTGTGGCAAAAGTAAGAGACACCGGACTTGGAATGACTAGCGATCAGGTAGCCCGTCTTTTTGACGAATACTCCCGCTTTAATATGGAGGTGAATCGTACGGTAGAAGGCACGGGGCTCGGTATGAGCATTACCAAAAATCTTGTTGAGATGATGCATGGAAAAATTGAAGTGGAGAGCGAGCCGGGAGTAGGTTCGGTTTTTACGGTTCGGTTTTTGCAAAAAGATGTAGGCGCAAAAGCGTTGGAAAAAGATCTGGCGGAAAATCTGCAAAAATTTAAGTTATCCAAAGCACAGAAAATGAAAATGGCACCATTCATACGCGAATACATGCCTTATGGAAGCGTGCTGATAGTTGATGATGTGGAGGTAAACTTATTTGTAGCAAAAGGTTTGCTAACGCCTTATGGCTTGAACATTGAAACCACCGGCAGCGGTTTCGGGGCTATAGATAAAGTCAAATCAGGTAAAATATATGATATTATATTTATGGATCACATGATGCCGGAAATGGATGGCATTGAAGCTACTAAAAAAATCAGAGAACTGGGATATAAGCATCCTGTTGTGGCATTAACCGCAAATGTCATTTCCGGTCAGGAAAAAATGTTTACTGAAAACGGTTTTGACGGATTTGTTTCCAAGCCCATAGATATAAGGCAGATGAATGTTGTGTTGAACAAGATGATTCGCAATAAGCAAAGCCCGGAAGTTCTTGAAGCGGCACGAAAGGAAATGTCGCGGAAATCAATTTCGGAAAAACCTCAGCGGAGCAGTGAACTGTTGGATATTTTTGCAAGGGATGCAAAAAAGTATTTGCAGTTTTTCAAAAATATTTTAGAAAACATAGTTACAGCGACCAACGAGGATCTGCGTTTGTTTGCAATTAATGCGCATGCCATGAAGAGTGCTTTGGCAAATATAGATGAACTTGAAGTTTCTGGCCAAGCGGCATCTTTGGAGAATTTCGGCAATGCTCGCGATAAAAATGCAATTCAAAGAGATACGCCAATTTTCGTGGAATCTTTGGAGGCCATAGTAGCAAAGATAGATGCGCAAGCAGGTGACGCACCCGATGTGGACGAAGATCCTGATTTTTTGCGCGAGCAGTTGCAAATAATCGGCAAAGCCTGCGCAGATTACGACGAGCAAGCTGCAGACGCTGCGCTTGCGAGTTTGCAAAAAATGTCATGGACAAAGGAGACTAAGGCTCTTATAGACCAAATTTCCGAAGATCTTTTGCGTGGAGATTTTGATTTAGCTGCAGAAAGAAAATTACTATATTAAGACAATGATTAAAATATCGATATCCGCAGCAATGTTTTTTCTCGTGCTTGCACTGGTGGCTTGCGAAGAAGAAAAGAGCCCTAAAGTCGGCACTGGCAACCTTGCTGCCACAGACACGGTAATCGCAAGCACAGCGATTATCTCCGACTTTGAGCCTTCGCCTTCCGGCGGGCAACCGGTTTCTGCCAAACCACAATATTATATCCGCTCACATGGCGAGTATGGAATGGAAACCCTGCAATTAGATTCCAATCCCTATATTGCAATTGAAACTATAGGATGGTCGAAAACTGGCTTGTTCGCATACAGATCCAAATATTTTGTAGATGACGGAAGAGGGCAATTTTGGGTTTATTCTTATGCAATAGTCAATGCGATTAACAGTGAAATAGTAGAAAAAGATTCCATAGAATCAGAAATCAACGCACAGCCGGAAGAAATACAACAACATAAAGCTCAGGCTAAGGAATATAAGGAAAAATGGAACGCAATACTGGAAAAACATGAAATTCCCGGAAAAGTAGAAAATCTGCTCGCAGAGAATTTCAAAAATGATTTGCTGAAATTTCCTGTAGATAATTTTTACGGTTGGCTTGATTACTCAATCAATCACGCAAAAATTGACAATAAGGTTGATGATGAAGGTATTCAAATAGACACGGTAAAGTGGAAATTAATAGTAGGTAACGGCACTATTCAAAAAACAATCGGCAAAAAAGTTGAAGAATTTGAAGGAATGCTGCATAACGTATCAGGAAGAAAAATACTTGGGTACTATAAAAGCCCTCATGAAAACAGAATTATAGTTGCTTTGAGCGATTATTACTGGTTTAGTTTTTCAGGCGGATATTATACAATAAGGCTGGAGTTATTCGGCTGTGATTTAAACCATTGAGAACCTTAAAAGGAGCAATTTCATGAATATACGGTCCCTCTCGTACGCTTTTTTGATAATTGTGGCAATTTTCTGTCTTATATCTTGTACTTCTGTGCTCAAAAAATTTGAAGATGCTTGGAAGTCGGTAGAAGTTGAGCAGAGCCAGGAAGAAGCCCCAAGCTCCAGCAGCAGTGCCCTTCAAAAAACAAGAAAAAATTAATTACATGTATCTTGAAAATATCTATGCCTACATTTCTATATTTCAAGTATGGGAATATACAATTTTTTGGCGGTTGCAGTTTTTTTCGCACTTGTGTTGAATGCCTGCAAAAAACAGGATGATGCCAAAGCCGGCAATAGCAGTAGCGCAAATACGGCAGGTGCCTCCGAAACTGAAAATGCGTTATTGATTCCGGGCGACCAGTTTAATCCCGACATAAAGTATTTATCTTTTACCGACTTGCGAGACAAACAGACTTACCATATGGTGAAAATAGGTGACTTAACATGGATGGCGCAGAATCTAAACTTTAAAACAGATAGCAGCTCATGTTACAATAATGAGGATTCCAATTGTACGTTTTATGGAAGATTGTATGATTGGGATATTGCGATGAAAGTTTGCCCTGATGGGTGGCATTTGCCGCATCATAGGGATTGGGAGAACTTGGCTGTAGCTGTTGGCGGTAAATATGCGTATTCTTCAAATGAATACGGCGATTATGTCACATATTCCTGGGAAGGAAGCGGCAGAAAGCTCAAGTCGAAAATCGGTTGGAAAGATGGCAGTGGCAACAGTGCGGGCAATGGTACGGACGCATTTGGTTTTTCGGCTTTGCCGGATGGTCGCGAAATTAGCGTTATAGGCTCGTACGGCAAATGGTGGACCTCTTTTGGGTACTACGATGAGCCCAATGATGCTTGGCTTGCTCGCAGTCTGGGTATGAGTTGGGACAATGATGATTTGTATTGGGGTGAGCATGGCGAATATAAGAGTACTGAGCTTTCAGTGCGTTGTGTTAAGGGAGATGCAAAGGCTGCCTATCTGAGTGCGCTCTCAAGAGTTGGTGAAGAAGCTTGGGAGAATGAGCTCAATCAAATTTACGGTCTTTTGCAGGTAAAGCTTGGAAAATCCGACTTTAGCAAGTTAAGAGACGAGCAAAACGCATGGACAATAGAGAGGGACTTAAAGGCTGATACTGAAGCTAAAAACGCTTGTGTGTCTGCTGACGAGGAGGATTTGCAGGATCTTAATCATTGTACGAGTTATCCTGAGGTTTATCAATCCAGTTTGCAGGAAGCCTCAAGGGCAAGGACGTTGGAGTTGGTAGATATGTATTTTGATGACAATTAAGCTTTTCTATATTTCTTCTAAGTTTTTAACAAAAAAAAGGAGTAATCCAATGAATATACGACCCCTCTCGTATGCTCTCTCGTTGGTACTCTGCCTAACAGCGGCAGTATCAGCACAAATCCCCCTGGCAGAATTGCTGGACAACACAAGAAACACCATAACCATGGAGCAAGTAGCCGGAGAATTTTATGACTCCGGCTACTTGACTGAGCTAGTGCAAGGCAGAGGCTCCTGCGATGGAAATGGAGATGAATATTTCAGATGTGACGACATGTCTTACTATGCCGTTGCGTACAAAATATCACTTGCCTCAGGAAATAATATTGTGATAAACTCTGGAGTATATAACTATGATTCTTATTTATATGTCTATAGAAAAAACGGAGAAATATATGAACTTGTAGCTTCTAACGATGACGAAAGTAATTATAGTTATAATTCCCGTATAGATCTCATCGGTGTACAAGCCGGTAATTATTATATAGTAGTAACAACACTTGAATCGGAAATGGATGATTACTACAACTTAGGAGTAAGGCTGCCACTGCCACTTCCAATTAGTTTTACAGAACTGTTAACTAGCAAAGCAAAGCCGATAACAAAGGCTGGGTTGCCATTTGTAGATACAGAAAATATGGTTAATTTGGTGGCAGGCGAAGGCGATTGCTATGATTACGAGTACTTTAGATGTAGTGGTGATAATTACTTTGCCGCTGCGTATAAGATAACACTTGCAAAAGATGACAAAATTGTAATAAATTCATCAAAGAAGAGCGGCGATCCTTATTTGATGATATATAAAAAAGATGGAAATGCTTATACTCTTATTGCTACGCAAGATTATTATGATTATGATCCTCGTTTTTACTTTCACGCTGAAGTAGCTGGCGAGTACTACATAGTGCTAACTGATTATGATCCGGAGAAAGGTGGCTCTTACTCTTTAGGCGTACGAATATATGCGCCAATGAATATAGCTGAATTACTGGATAGTACAACATATGCCATAAGTCTGGCTCACTCATACTTTGATGCTTCCGGAGAAATAGGAATGTTTGGTTGGGTAGCTGGCGATGGAACTTTTGGAAGTACTGGCGAAAATTACTATGCAGTTGCATATAAAGCAACACTTCCAAAAGGAACTTACATTGAAATAAATGTGTCAAAGCCAGACGGTGATTCTTATTTATACTTATACCGGAAAAATGGAAATTCATATACCCTTATTGATGAAGATGATGATGGCTGTGCAGAAAGCTCTTGTCTGAATTATACGGCAAATGAAGCCGGCGATTACTACATAGTGATAACTGACTTTTATCCAAATGAACAAGGTTATTATTATTTAGATATACAGATGGACATACCGACAATTAATATAGCAACCTTATTGAATGGCACAACTCAAACCATTACTTATAGCAAGAATTTAGCTTTTGTAAAGGGTGGAAAACTGGTTGATTTGGTAGCTAGTGATTATGGAATCTTTGGATATGGCGGTAACTATTATGCAACTGCGTATAAAATAACTCTTGCCGTAGGAAACCACATTGAAATATCTTCATCGAAAGAGAGGGATTCTTATTTGTATGTTTATAGAAAAGACGGAAATGAATATGATCTTGTTGATGAAAACGATGATTTTGGCGGTAGTTTAAATTCCAGATTGAGTATCATAGCGAGCGTAGCCGGTGATTACTACATAGTTGTAACTGATAATAATCCTGGCGTAGGCGGTTCTTACGAACTGAAAGTGTGGAATACTGCGGAGGAACCGGCTCCGGTTATAGCCAAATCCGTGCCGTCAGCTTCTTTCCAAGCTTGGACTCAAAATGGAACTCTGCATTTGAATGGTTTAACCGTTGGCAAAGCATGGAAAGTTTACTCAGCAACCGGCTCTATTGTTAGCCAAGGTGTTGCAAATGGTCCAAGCGCAAGCGTACATTTAAATGCAAAAGGCGTTTATTTTGTGCGTAGCGAAAAACAAACTGTGAGAGTAGTGAACAAGTAAAATCTGTAACTTAATCTGTTTCTTCTAAAAGAAAGCAGGGTTGTTTAACGACCCTGCTTTCTTTCTATATTTAGATGATGTCAAATGGCACTCTCCCATTCCCACTAACACAATTCGGCAAAACAGCCTTAGGCGCACCGTTGCTTTATGCGCCATGCACCGCAAAATGCGAACTTCTTGTAATTGCCGGCATTCATGGCGAAGAAGCCGAAACAACATTCCTCTTAAGCCGAATACTAAGAAATTTTGACAAGCCTTTGCAAAACATAGCCTTTATACTTTGCGCAAATCCCGATGGCACATCGCTTGGCACACGTGGCAATGCAAACGGCGTAGATTTAAACCGCAATTTTCCAACAGAAAACTGGAGCCCAAAGTCTACTTTCAGCAAACCATTCCTTGAAAGCAAAAGAATAACACAACTCTCAACCGGAAAAACTCCTGCAAGCGAACCCGAAACTAAATCTCTGCTCAAACTTATCCGCAAATTAAAGCCAGCAGAAATACTGGCTATTCACAGCCCACTTGGCTGCGTGGATGCGCCTATGCTAACGCCTTTGGTAAAATTCCTGGCAGATATTTCAGAAACTCCGCATAAAAAAAATATAGGCTACCCAACTCCGGGCAGCCTTGGAACTTGGTGCAAAGAAAATTCAATACACTGCGTAACCTGGGAACTCCCCCGGCTTGCGCCGGAGATTCTGGTCCAAAAGTTTACCCGTCCGTTGTGTAAACTTTTTCTGCGTATAGCGCAGTAGCGCACATGTATTCACGATTCATCTTTGCGATGAACTCAACGGAAATTCCCTTGGGACATGAAGCTTCGCATTCGTAAAGGTTTGAGCAATTGCCAAAACCTTCCTTATCCATCTGCTCGACCATAGCCAAAACTCTTTTCTGATTTTCTGGCTTGCCCTGCGGCAAATAAGAGAGGTGGCTGACCTTTGCAGAAACGAACAGCATGGCAGATGCATTTTTGCAAGCCGCTACGCAAGCTCCGCAGCCAATGCAAGCCGCTGCGTCAAATGCACGATCCGAATCAACTTTCGGAATCGGAAGCGTACTTGCAGGAGGTGCATTGCCTGTGTTAATGCTCACAAAGCCACCAGCTTGAATAATGCGATCAAATGCGCCTCTATCCACTGCGCAATCTCTCAGCACAGGGAAAGCAGCGGCACGCCACGGTTCTACAACTATGGTGTCGCCATCTTTGAACTTGCGCATGTGAAGCTGGCAAGTGGTCACTAGGCTATCTGGACCATGCGGCAAGCCGTTGATCACCAGAGAGCACATACCGCAAATTCCTTCACGGCAATCGTGGTCAAAAGAAAAGCCCTCTTTGCCTTCTTTCATAAGCTGCTCGTTCATCACATCCAGCATTTCCAAAAAAGACATATCCGGAGAAATGTTAGAGAGCTTAACGGTCTCAAAACCGCCTCTTGTCTGGGCATTTTTTTGACGCCACACTTTTATGGTAAGATTCATATTTCCGCTCATTTGTAGCTCCTTGTAATAAGGTGTAC
>Ga0209755_10003417_pt1 | contig 19951 bp, 19 predicted proteins | sample TergutCo191P1_FD_187301 | JGI IMG/M metagenome (GOLD analysis project Ga0209755, IMG submission 187301) | Cornitermes sp. P1 segment gut microbial communities from Petit-Saut dam, French Guiana - Co191P1 (SPAdes) (version 2) | ecosystem: Host-associated > Arthropoda: Insects > Digestive system...
TAAGCCCGGATATACTCAACTGGAGCAAAAATTTGGAATCCGAAGCGGCACTTCGCCTTGACCCAAACAGAGCGGTGGCAATGAAGAAACTGGCGGAAATGGAAGAAATACTTCAAGCACTGCCGGGTATAGACTGCGGCTCATGTGGTGCGCCGTCATGCGATGCGCACGCAGAGGATATGGTGTTGGGAAAAGCCGTGGAAATAGATTGTGTTTTCAAGCTTCGTGAGCGCATGGGTGTGCTGTTTAGCGAAATAACAAAACTCCATGACTACCTACCGCCGCCTCTTACTCCCAATTTCACAGAAAGGTCGGATGTTAACCATGACGATCAATGAATTAGAGAAAAGCCTGAATCTTAAAAGATTATCAGAGGGCGAGGATAGAGAAGTTACCTCTTGCTACATATCAGACATGCTAAGCCGTGTCATGGGTGGCTTAAATGCAGGAGCTGTATGGGTAACCGTGCAGACATCTTTAAACATGATTGCAGTGGCTACTTTGGCAGAAGCCTCATGTGTCATTCTTCCCGAAGATTTAACTGCACCCTACGAAGTCACGGAAAGAGCAAAAGAAGAAAACATAGTAATATTCTCATCAAGCGACGACGCCTTTGCACTTGCGAAAAAAATTGCCGGGTTATTGCAATGATGCACAAAGTGTTCTACGACTTACATATCCATACGGCCTTGTCACCCTGCGCAGACGATGATATGACACCAAACGATATAGTAGGTATGGCGCTCATCAATAATCTTGATTTGATTGCGATAACTGACCACAATGCTATCTTAAACGCACACGCAGTCATAAAAGCGGCGCAGGATAAAAACATAATAGTTATCCCCGGAATGGAAGTTTCAACGGCTGAAGAAGTCCACGTAGTATGCCTGTTTAGCTCCATAGAGAAAGCACAAGGCTTTGCAAAGGAACTTGAGCCTTTGCACTCAAAAGTAGAAAACCGCAAAGACATCTTCGGAAACCAATTGGTATATGACGAAAACGATGAATTGACCGAAGAGGTTAGCAAATTGCTTATTGCACCGACCGAAATATCATTCGATGCATTGCACAGCCTAACGGCAAAGCATGGTGGCGCATTTATACCCGCACATATTGACCGAGATACCTATAGTGTTTTGTCAAACTTAGGTTTTTTGCCGCCGGACTTGGAGATAAAAACGTTGGAAGTTTCACAAAACGGTGTAACAAAAGGTTTTTTAGAGCAACACGCAGAAGAATATGCAAAAAATCAGATAATATTTTCATCAGACGCACATCGACTATGGGAAATTAACGAAAAGATAAACTATATTATGCTGCCTGAGCTGAGTGCGGAGGCCGTAATTGATTTTTTGCGTTGATTTTTTTGCTAATTTAGTGTAGTATAGAGCGACTGTATGTTAAAAAAGAAGATGAAAGGAACTGATGTATTATGAGTGCTACAACGACCCTTCCGTTTGCAGGAACGAAGGAGCAAGAGCAGGAGCTCAAAGACGTTATCGGCAAGCACAAAGACAAAATTGGCGAACTGATGCCTGTGTTGCAGGCAGCCCAAGACATCTACGGATACATGCCGGAAGAAGTCCAAAAAATGATTGCGGAGGGCATGGGAGTCTCGCTCAGCGAAATCTACGGCATAATTACTTTCTACTCACAATTCAGCCTAACACCAAAAGGGAAGTACAAAATCCATGTCTGCATGGGAACAGCTTGTTATGTTGTCGGTGCAGGGCAGATACTCGAAAGATTTGAAAGGGAACTCGACATAAAAGATGGTGAGGTTACGTCGGATATGATGTTCTCAATAGACGGAGTAAGATGCATCGGAGCATGTGGTCTGGCTCCTGTTATCACAATCAATGAAGATGTCCACGGAAGAATCAACGAAGGCATGGTGCCGGAGATTCTGAGTAAATACAAAAGTTAAATGCCATGATGGAGGAACTGTCTCTCAATATACTTGATATTGTACAAAATTCCATCAGTGCAAACGCCACCGGTATAGACATAGAGATTGTAGAAGACGATGCAACAAATCTGCTTATGATACGGGTGGAAGACAACGGAAAAGGGATGGACGAGGATTTCCTTAAAAAAGTTCAAAACCCCTTCATAACAACGCGCACAACGCGGAAAGTAGGTCTCGGCATATCTTTTCTCAAGGAAGCTGCGGAGATGACGGGCGGGGCACTTAAAATCACTTCTAAGCCCGGTGTGGGAACGGAGATTATATCAAACTTTGTAAAAGACCACATAGACCGCCAGCCCCTCGGAAATGTCGCAGAGACAATCACAACTCTTGTAACGCTTAATCCGGACATTGAATTTTCACTGGCCTACAGGGTCAACAACGGACAGTTTAACTTTACAACGCGAGAGGTAAAAGAAATGCTCGGAGAGGATGTTTCTATCTCAAACCCCGCAGTTGCCAGCTTTTTATCAGAGTATCTACGTGAGCATATTGAAAAATTAGCAAAGGAGCGAATTAAATGAAATCTTTGGCACAACTAACAGAGATTAAAGAAAAAATGAAAGCAAACGAGACTATGCGCCATGACGGTGACAGAGCAAAGAAGATAGTTGTCGGCATGGGAACCTGCGGAATCGCAGCCGGAGCGCGCACAATAGTTAGCGCACTTACGGAAGAAATTACCAAGAGAAATCTCGAACATGTAACAATCGCACAAACAGGGTGTATCGGTATGTGCGTACTCGAACCCATGATGGATGTTGTCGTTCCCGGTGAGGAAAAAATAACATATGTTAAGCTTACTCCGGACAAAATACCGAAAATCATAGGCGAACACGTAGTAAACGGCAGACCTGTCAAAGAATTTACTATCGGCGCATATGAGAAAGAATAGGGGGTAGAAGCTTATGAGTTACAGATCCCATGTTATGATTTGTGCCGGTACGGGCTGTGTTGCATCAGGGTGTAACGCTGTCGGCAAGGAAATCGAAGCTGAAATCAAGTCTGTCGGTCTTGAAAATGAAGTAAAAGTTGTATACACAGGCTGTTTCGGTCTTTGTGCGCTCGGTCCGATTATGATAATCTATCCCGAGGGCAGCTTCTACGCTCATGTCAAAGCCGAGGACTGCAAAGAAATTGTCGATGAGCATCTGCTCAAAGGACGTATTGTGAAAAGGCTTCTATACCATGAAACAATCGGCGAAGATGATAACCTCAAATCACTCAACGAAACAGGGTTTTATAAAAAACAAACCCGCGTGGCACTCAGAAATTGCGGTGTTATTGACCCAGAACAAATCGACGACTATATCGGCTTTGACGGCTATTCAGCTCTCGGAAGAGCTCTTACTGAAATGACTCGTGACGAAGTGCTCGAAGTGGTCAAAGCTTCAGGACTTCGCGGCAGAGGCGGCGCAGGATTCCCGACAGGTCTGAAGTGGCAGTTTGCTAAAAATGCCGAAGGCGACCAAAAATACGTTGTCTGTAATGCCGACGAAGGCGACCCCGGAGCATTTATGGACCGCTCAATTTTGGAAGGAGATCCCCACTCGGTCATTGAAGCCATGGCGATTGCAGCATATGTAGTTGGAGCAGATCAAGGTTATGTCTACGTTCGCGCAGAATACCCCATAGCCGTTCACCGTCTGCAAATTGCGATTGACCAGGCAAAAGAGTACGGGCTTCTGGGTAAGAATATTTTTGACTCAGGCTTTGATTTTGACCTTGAGATACGACTTGGTGCAGGCGCATTTGTCTGCGGTGAAGAAACAGCTCTTATGACATCAATCGAAGGAAAACGCGGAGAGCCGAGAGCGCGTCCGCCGTTCCCTGCGGTCAAAGGTTTGTTCGGAAAGCCGACAGTGCTGAATAATGTTGAAACCTATGCAAACATTCCGGTTATCATGCTTAAAGGTCCCGAGTGGTTTGCCGGCATGGGTACGGAAAAATCCAAGGGCACAAAAGTTTTTGCTCTGGGCGGAAATATAACAAACATAGGTCTTGTAGAAATCCCGATGGGCACAACACTTCGCGAAGTTGTAGAAGAAATCGGCGGAGGAGTTCCCAAAGGCAAGAAATTCAAAGCGGCGCAAACAGGCGGACCGTCAGGAGGATGTATACCCGCAGAACATATTGATGTTCCGATTGACTTTGAAAACCTTATGGCAGTCGGTTCAATGATGGGCTCAGGCGGGCTTATCATCATGGACGAAGATAACTGTATGGTTGATATCGCTAAGTTCTTCTTAGACTTCACAGTTGAGGAGAGCTGCGGCAAATGTACACCGTGCCGTATCGGCACAAAGCGTCTGTATGAGATTCTTGAAAAAATAACTTCAGGAAAAGGTGAACCCTCGGATATAGACGATTTGGATACGCTCTGTGAGCATATAAAAACATCTTCCCTGTGTCAACTCGGCATGACAGCACCAAACCCCGTGCTATCAACACTGCACTTCTTCAGAGATGAGTACATGGCGCACGTTGTTGAAAAGAAATGCCCGGCAGGTGTTTGTAAAGACTTACTCCAATACGTTGTTGTACCTGAAAAGTGTATAGGCTGTACAGTATGTAAAAAATTCTGTCCGGTCAACTGTATAACCGGAGAAGTCAAAGCTGTACATGAGATTGACCAAAAAGAATGTATTAAGTGTGGTGTCTGCAAAGATAAATGTAAATTTGACGCCATCGTAATTCAATAAGGGAAGGAGCGAAGATAATGGATATGATAAACATTAAAGTAAATGACGTGTCGCTCCAAGTTCCGAAAGGCTTGACAGTTCTGGAAGCGGCAAAATACGCAAACGTCGAAATCCCAACACTGTGTTACCTCAAAGACCTCAACGAAATCGGCGCATGCAGAATCTGCTTGGCTGAAGTTAAAGGCGCGCGCTCACTGGTAGCGGCTTGTGTACACCCCGCAGAGGACGGTATGGAGGTTCAAACCAACACTCCCGAGATTAGGGAATCCCGCAGGCACACACTGGAACTCACCGTTTCAAACCATAAGAGAGAGTGCCTGAGCTGTCCTAAGAGCGATACATGCCAGCTTCTCAAGCTGTGCAACGATTACGGCATTGACGAGAAGAAGTTTGCAGGCATCACCTACGACTACGAAGTAGACAATAAATCTTCATCACTAATGCGTGATAACACAAAATGCGTATTGTGCAGACGTTGTGTATCTGCGTGTAAAGACCAGCAGTCAATAGCAGTCATAGATGCTGTTGACAGAGGGTTTAAAACTCACATCAGCTGTGCTTTTGAAAAAAGCTTAGATGATGCACCGTGCGTATACTGCGGTCAGTGCATCGTTGTCTGTCCGACAGGCGCACTCAGAGAAAAAGACGATACACAAAAAGTCCTTGATGCAATCGCTGACCCCGAGAAAACAGTGTACGTATTCGCAGCTCCGGCAATCAGAGCAACACTTGGCGAAGCATTTAATATGCCGCTCGGTACAAATGTTGAAGGCAAACTGGCTGCGGTGCTTAAGAGAATGGGCTTTGATGGCGTTTACGACATGGCACTCTCGGCAGATCTCACAATCATGGAAGAAGCTCACGAGTTTCTGGACCGCGTTAAAAATGGAGGAAAACTCCCTATAATCACATCATGCTCACCCGGCTGGGTTAAGTTCTGTGAACACTATTATCCCGAGTTTATCGAAAATCTATCCAGTTGCAAATCCCCGCAGCAGATGTTTGGTGCAACGCTCAAGACCTATTTTGCCAAAAAGAACAACCTTGACCCGAAAAACGTGGTCGTAGTATCAGTTATTCCCTGCACGTCAAAGAAATTTGAAGCAGGTAGAGATAACGAATCCGCGGCAGGCGTACCCGATGTTGACGTGGCAATTACAACAAGAGAGCTTGCTCGAATGATTAAGGCTGACGGTGTAGACTTCCTCGCACTGGAAGATGCGCAGTTTGACAGTCCGTTCGGAACTTCGTCAGGTGCCGGTGTCATTTTCGGAGCAACCGGCGGTGTCCTCGAAGCTGCACTGAGAACGGCAAGCCACTGGCTCGATAAAGATTTTGAGGTTTCAAACTTTAACGAGGTTAGAGGCCCTGACGGTGTAAGACGAAGGACTTATAAAATTGCAGGAATGGACGTAAAAGTTGCGGCAGCATCAGGACTTGCAAACGCAAGAATGCTACTTGATGCAGTAAAAAGCGGCAAGGAAGAATACCACATGATTGAAATAATGGCATGTCCCGGTGGGTGTATAAACGGCGGAGGACAGCCCGATTTGACTGACAGTATTCGCAACAATCAAGATGTAATAGCCGCCCGCACAAAGGTTTTGTATGAACTTGATGAAAAACGCCCGCTTCGCAAGTCCTATGAAAACCCCGACGTAAAGAAAATTTACGATGATTATCTGGAATCTCCCGGTAGTCACAAAGCGCACGACGTGCTACACACCAAGTTCGTAAAACGCTCAGCATTTTAAACTTTTTTGGGGTGCAGGTGGTGATTACCTGCACCCCAAAACCACTGAAACAATCGAGAGGAATCATAATGGATAAATGGTGGAAAGAACGAGTAGTATACCAGATATATCCTCGCAGCTTCCAAGACTCAAATGATGATGGCATCGGAGATATACCGGGAATAATATCAAGGCTTGATAATCTTAAAGAGTTGGGCGTCGGGATTATATGGCTCTCGCCGGTCTATAAATCTCCGGAATATGACAACGGATACGACATCAGTGATTATCGGGACATAAACCCAAAGTTCGGTACAATGGCAGATATGGAGCATCTGTTTGCCGAAGCCGAAAGACGCGACATAAAGATTATTATGGATTTGGTCATTAACCACACGTCAGATGAGCATGACTGGTTCATAAAAAGCCGTGACAAAGAAAGCCCCTATCGTGATTACTACATCTGGAAACCACCGAGCGAGGATGGAGGACCACCCAATAACTGGACGACGTTTTTCGCTGATGATGCGTGGGAATATGACCCTGAGAGCGGAGAATACTACCTGCATTTATTCCATGAAACTCAACCGGATTTAAACTACCAAAACCCAAAAGTAATTGAAGAAATAAAAGAAATCATGCACTTCTGGCTAAAAAAGGGAGCGGCAGGGTTTCGTTGCGATGTAATAAATCTTATATATAAAACGTCATTTGACGACGGAATACATAGAGTAGCAGTGCGCGGCAGGGAACATTTCCTGTCTCAGGAAGGTGCGCACGAGATACTCAAAGAGCTGCGCAGAGATGTTTTGAACCATTACGACTGCTTTACAGTTGGAGAAGCACCAATGATTGGGCTAAAAGACGCAAAGCTCTTAACAGACTCAGAGCGAGAAGAGCTCGATATGCTGTTTTATTTCGACCACCTCCAAGTAGACAGACTTATAGAAAAATACGTGCCGACAAAATTCAGCGCATCTAAACTCCTGAAAGTCCTGACTAAGTGGCAACAAGGTTTAGAGTGGAGCGGAGTTTACCTCGAAAACCACGACCAGCCGCGCATAGTTTCGCACTATGGAAACGACGGCGAATACAGGGAGCGGAGCGCAAAGCTGCTCGCAATCATGCTACTCACTTTGAAAGGTACTGTGTTCATTTATCAAGGACAAGAAATCGGCATGACAAATTTCGATTTCACAAATATTAAGCAATTAAACGACATAGAGTCGCTGGGTGTGGACAGGCTGCTCAGGTCATTCTGGATTCCACCGGGACTCAGGTGGAAATGGGTAGCACCCGGTTCCCGCGACAATGCCCGTACACCCTATCAATGGAGTGCGGAAGAAGGGGCAGGATTCACAAAAGGAGAGCCATGGCTCAGAATCAACAAAAACCACACAAAAATCAATTATGAAGAACAAAAACAGCGAAGCGACTCGATTTATACTTTCTACAGAAATATGATAACCCTGCGTGGCTCAAATCACACGCTAAAATACGGCGATTTTGCACCCGCATACACAAATAAACAAGTAATGTCCTATACACGCACAACTGCGGGAGAAGAGCAATTCACTATAATTCTCAATTTTTCAGATAAACCCGCAACAACACCGTTTGAGGGAAACATGGTGGGCAAAGTAATCGTTACAAATGTAGGTCGCGCTAATTACGATGGAAACCTCGCCCCTTGGGAAGCAGTGATTTTGAAGGTTTGGTAGAGGAAGGCAAATAAAAACCACGGTATCCGCATTTTGCAGAGACCGTAGTTTTCTGATGTTTTCTATTTACTTTGCGTACTCGATTGCCTTGGTTTCTCTCATAAGATTTACTTTGATTTGACCGGGGTATTCGAGTTCGGCTTCAATCTTTTTGGCAATATCGCGAGCCAGAAGAACCATTTGATCCTCATCAATCAGCTCGGGATTAACCATTATGCGGATTTCACGACCGGCTTGGATTGCGTAAGAACTATCGACACCCTTAAACGAATTGGTGAGTTCTTCCAGTCTCTCAAGACGCTTGATGTAGCTCTCGATGTTCTCGCGGCGAGCGCCGGGGCGAGAAGCAGAGATAGCGTCCGAGGCCTGTACGATGCAAGCAACGATAGTTCTGGGCTCAACGTCACCGTGATGAGCGTGGATTGCATGAAGCACCTCATCGCTCTCTTTGTACTTCTTGGCAACGTCAACACCGATGGTTACGTGGCTGCCCTCTGTCTCGTGGTCAATAGCTTTACCGAGGTCATGGAGCAGACCCGCGCGCTTAGCGGTCATAACATCTGCACCGAGTTCAGCGGCTAAAAGTCCCGCGATGTGAGAAACCTCTATAGAGTGGTTGAGGACGTTTTGACCGTAGCTTGTACGGTAACGCATTCTGCCGAGAAGCTTGATAATCTCAGGGTGCAGACCGTGTACGCCTGTTTCAAACGTAGCCCTGTCGCCCTCAGACTTGACGGTGGCTTCCACCTCTCGTCTGGCTTTTTCGACCATTTCCTCGATTCTTGCGGGATGAATTCGACCGTCCAAAATTAGCTTTTCAAGCGAAAGACGAGCAATCTCACGGCGAACCGGATCAAACCCGGAAAGAGTTATGGCTTCAGGCGTGTCGTCGATTATGAGGTCAACACCTGTAAGCGTTTCAATGGCTCTGATGTTGCGGCCCTCTCGTCCGATGATACGACCCTTCATTTCGTCATTCGGCAGAGGCACTACGGAGACAGTTGCTTCGGCAACATGGTCGGCAGCACAACGCTGTATGGCGAGTGAAATGTACTCTCTTGCTTTTTGGTCGGATTCTTCCTTGAGACGATCCTCGATTTCCCTGATTTTCATTGCAGCTTCATGTGTAACCTCAGATTCAAGGTTTGCGATGAGGTACGCCTTAGCTTCGGCAATGGTGTAACCGGAAATCTTCTCCAGCATCTCAAACTGACTGCGTTTGATTTGAGCGACTTCTTCGCTGGCAGCTTCGAGGTCTACCCTTTTCTTTTCAACAGTCTCGGTTTTCTTTTCGAGAATGTCAGTCTTTTTGTCCAGCATTTCTTCTTTTTGCTGGAGCCTGCGCTCTTGTTTTTGAATCTCGGCACGACGCTCTCTGACTTCGCGCTCGTATTCACTTCTGTTCTTGTGGATTTCTTCTTTTGCTTCCAGCAGAGCTTCACGTTTCTTTTGCTCTGCGCCCTTGATTGAGTCGTTGATAATTCTTTTGGCTCTCTCTTCTGCGCTTTGGATCTCACGTTCCGAAACTTTTTTGCGATAAACAATTCCAAGGAAGAAGAAAACGACAGCGGCTACGACTACAACAGCCGCAAAAATACCTAAAGTTAATAAATCGGGCATTGCGTATATATACACCTCCATTCGGAAACATCACCTAATTGTATATCCATGACAGCATTGTGTCAAGGAAAAAAGCAGATTATACTATATTATATTTATACAAACATTAGTTAGGTGGCATTGACCAATGGGGATAGCTATGGTAAAATCTGTGTTTACTACGCTTTTTTGCGAATAATATCAAACCTTTCCACAGGTTTCTCCGCTTTAAACTTTAGCTTCTGTTGCGGGTGCGGAGCAGATAAAACAGGATTTCCGTCAATGTCAAAGAGCGATTCTATCACTTGAGAGAAATTTTCACCCTTGGTTTTTAACACCTCAATGCGCTCGCCGACCTTAAATTTATTGCGCTGCTCAACGAAACAAAAACCCGAAGCAGGGTCATAATTTTCGACAATAGCATAAAAATCCTGTGTTTTCGTGTGAGAACCGTCGGTATAACAATGGTCCTCCTCACTTATCGGGCTGAAATAAAATCCTGTAGTATACTCTCTGTGGCAAATCTTACTGAGCTGCTCCTTGTAATAAGGGACACGCGCGGCATACAGCTTGGGGTCAGAAATAAAATCATCAATAGCCTCACGATAGGTTTTTGTGACAGCAGCTACATAATAAACAGTTTTCATACGACCCTCAATTTTAAAACTCATAATCCCGGAATTTATGAGTTCAGGAATATGCTCTATCATGCACAAATCCTTTGAACTGAAAATATGAGTTCCTTCATTATCTTCGAAAACAGGGATTAAAGCACCGGATTTTTCTTCAACAAGAGCATAATCCCAACGGCAGGGGTGACTACAACCTCCGCGGTTTGCGTCACGGCCGTTCATGTAATTGCTGATTAAACATCTGCCCGAATAAGCCATACACATTGCACCGTGAACAAAAGACTCAAGCTCTACATCAGGCGAAAGTTTTCGGATCTCACTAATTTCCCTGAGCGACAGTTCCCTTGCCAAAATAATACGGCTCGCTCCAAGCTTCTTCCAAAAATTAGCCGAGGCAAAATTCGTGGTATTAGCCTGAGTTGAAATGTGGATTTCCATATTCGGCAGTAATTTTCTCGCCATATCAAAAATACCGAGGTCAGAGATAATCAGCGCGTCGGGAGCTATTTTATTAAGCTCTGTGAAGTAATCATCAAGAGCGATAAAATCCTCATTGCGAGCAATAATATTCACCGTAACATATACTTTCTTCCCAAGCGAGTGAGCATATTTAATGCCCTCATTCATCTCCTCAATCTCGAAGTTTCCGGCTTTAGCCCGCATACCAAGGGCTTTCCCCGCAAGATAAACAGCATCTGCCCCATAAGCAAACGCTACCTTCAGCCGCTCAAAATTTCCCGCAGGGGAAAGTAATTCAGGGATTATCATAATCTCACCTCACGTATCTGCGTATTATACCATAAAATAAACGGAGTATATAACCATGAACGAAAAAAATATACTAAAGCGACAACATGGGCTATTCGTATCTGTCTGCTTTGTGGTGGGATTTTTAGTCGGAACGGGAATATTTTTTCTGCCGGGTCGGGTGTTGTATGAAGTCGGAGGTGACTTGTATTTAGGCGTGCTGGCATGGATAATAGGCGGGCTGATGATTGCTCCAAGTGTTTATATGTTCAGTGTGTTTGCAGGAAAATACGAAAAAATCCACGGCTTTGTGGACTACTCGGAAGTTATAGTAGGCAAAAAATACGGCTATCTCGCAGGGTGGTTTTTTGCAGTAATGTACCAACCCGCGGGCTATGCCATCATAGCGTGGATAACATCAGGCTTTACGGCGACGGTAGCAGGAATAACAAATGCAGATGAAAACTACCTGCCGTTTCGATTTTTTATTACCGCATTTTTTATGGTGGCGACATTTTTTTTAAACTACTTCGTGCCGAAAATTCCCGTTAAGCTCAATGTGGCAACGACATTGGCACGCATGATACCGCTCGTCCTGATGGGTTTAATGGGTCTTGCAATTACTCTGTTTTCCACAGCTCAAGCAAACCGAGATTTGCTATGGATTGCTGATGTTAAACTCGGACTTTTTTCTTCAGATGAAGAATTTTTTCGCGCACAAGAAGTATCACTATTTGCAGCTATATCCGCAACGGCGTTTGCCTTTAACGGCTGGCAAGCCTCACTCGCTTTTAACTCGGAAGTGAAGGACAGCAAGAGAAAGTTTCCCATCGCTTTAATGCTTGGGTTTGGCATGATAATCGTCATATATGTGCTATACTTTATCGGAGTTACAAGGGGCTCAGCGTTTGGGGCAGCACAGATGATGGTGGGTGGCGGCGTAAACTTCGCAGCCGGAACTCATAGAGCATTTCAGGAAGTGTTTGGTAGATTCGGCGACCTACTCATTGGATTTATGATAATCTCAGGACTCGGCATACTAAACGCCTGTTGTCTGGGAATGAGCAGAGCCATGTACTCTCTTGGACGCAGAGGGCTTGGGCCGATTCCTGATAGAATGACAGAGCTTGACCAAAATACGAATGTGCCGAACAACAGCATGGTAATGGCAGTAGGCATAAGTTTTCTCTGGTTATTCGTAATATTCGCAAACACAAATGGTTGGTTCGGAGCATTTAGTTTCAGCCTGCCCGATTTTTACAATTTCAGTTTCTTCGCACTGCTAATCCCGATATTCATATGCTATATAGTTAGGGGAGGACAGGGGGACGGTTCATCTGTCTCCCCTACGAACGCGATCTCTTCAGAAAGACAGATGAACCGTCCCCCTGTCTTCAAGCGATTTATAATCCCGGCCGTAGCAACAATAGGCGCAGGGTTCATGTTCACAACATACTGGCTTGGCTCCTTCGTCCATGCCACAGTATACACAATAACATTCATAGTGCTGGCACTGATTGGGTTTGTGTTTTACAGGCGCTCGGTGTATAATGCTAAAAAGTTAGGTCAAGCAGAATAAAAAATAGATATAAAAATAAGGGAGTTTGCCTTATGTATAACATTTCAGCAGAAAATTTTGTTTTCGCAATGAGTAAAGAAAATCCGCCGGTACTGACGGCTTCATCAGGCAGTAAGTTGGTCTTTGAAACAAAAGATGCCCTTGACGGGCAAATTCGTAGCGCGGGTCAAAGCATTGAATCTCTTGATTGGGAGCGTGTGAATCCTGCAACAGGCCCTGTAGCCATAGAAGGTGCAGAGACGGGCGACGCCATCAAAGTCGCTATAAAGCGCATAGAGGTTAAAGGAAATGGCATCATGGCAGCAATCCCGGGATTTGGCGTACTTGGAGACGAAATTAAAGAGGCAAGCCTTGAAGTTATGTCTATACACGATGACCATGTTGATTTTGGACACGGAATAAAGCTTCCTTATCGCCCGATGCTGGGTGTAATTGGTGTTGCTCCCGCTGACGAGTCGATACCCTGCGGAACTCCGGGTAGCCACGGCGGAAATATGGACTGCAAAAAAATTGCTCCGGGCAACTATCTTTACTTGCCTGTATTCTGCTCGGGTGCATTGCTCGCAATGGGCGACGTTCATGCATGCATGGGAGATGGAGAAATTATGGGAACAGGGGTAGAGGTCTCTGCAACCGTTGAGGTCGAAGTTGAACTGCTAAAGAATTTTGCAATCACAGACCCACTACTTGAAGCTGATGGTTTTGTGTACTCAGTCGTTTCGGCAGACACACCGGAAAATGCGACAAAAAGAGCAGTAACCAACATGCGCGACATGGTAGCTGAAAAAATGAATCTTGATAACAACACAGCGGGAATGTTGCTCAGTGCCATTGGCGAACTGGAGATTTGCCAAGTTGTAGACCCGCTTGTAACAGTAAGGTTCGGAACTCCAAAAGAATACGTGCTTAATTAGCCGTCCTAACAACCAATCAGCTCTTTTGCATACGGTAGCGATTTAATCCAATCGGCAAATTCGCGCCACTCCTCAAGCTTATGGTCTTTTCGGTTAAAGTACATATTCGTAAGCACTTCGTAGTTGACCGTACAGGTTCGCGTTTGATTGTACGACGACGGCAGAAGCTGTATTATGCTGTACCAAATATCCTTGTTTTTGGTTTCAACAAACTCTTTTCTAAGCTGCTCAATATAGGAAATCATCGAATCCATGTGCGTCTTTGCCGTATCAATCATATGGTCCATGCTAAAATCATCGCCAGTGATAGGTCTTGCATGGATTTTGTGCATTGTGCTTGTAGAATTAGCGACCGTTCCGACTTTGTAAGTGTCAAACTCTTTCCACCAGTAAAGAGGAGCAGTGATGTCTGCTGATACAAAAATCTGGCGAATAAACTTCCTGTGGTCACTACCTGCACGGCACAGCTTGGTTGCGAGAGTCAAATCATTAGGCCCGAAAACGAACTTACCGTTTGGGTCAACGTGGCTGTCGCTCATAGCGTGGCTTTCCATGGGGTTTCTTGCACCACGAACGGCATTATCCATATTTAATACACAAAAATTTTCAATTTTAATCATTGCTTTCTCCTTCGAAATTTGTTTCAATCAGTATATAGTACAGAGGTGCGGCAAGCAAGGAAAAACTAAAGTTTTACCGAAAATATCCGATAATATTGATTAGGGAGGCTTGTCTCCAAAAAGAAAAAGGCGAAACAAATCAAGGAGGGTTTGTAACATGAGTAACGTATCAGGATTAGCCGGAGTAACCGCAAATGCAAATGCTTTTAAAGCAACACACACAAACAAAACATCACAAACTCAAAACAATGAAAGAAGAACAGCAGACGATGTACTGGCATCTCTCAGAGAAATGATGCCGGGTTGGAATATTTCAACTTCAACAGCCGACTGGGGCGAAGGTTTCAGAAACATTCAGATTGACAGAGATATTCTTGAGCGCATGGCAAATGACCCTGCGGAAATGGAAAGAGTCACGTCAATGATAAGAGAGTTCGAAAGTGCTGTTCCCGAGCTTGAAAGATGGCAGGAAGAAAATCCGGGTCAATCCCTCATTATAAACATGATGCTCGATGAAAACGGAAACACCTCCATGTCCGCGTCAATCAGAACACTGCTGGGAGTCGAAACCAGCACACCATTTGATATGTCACAGCCATCATGGTTGGAAGATTTAATGAAGCAACTTGGAAGCATGTCGCAAGGACACGGTGCCACAGGCGACGACCAATCAAGAAGTTGGACAGTTTAAACTAACTAAAATGAAGGGCTACTGCAAAACGAAAATTTGCAGTAGCTCTTTTTGTGTGTAGTTAACCGGTAGTTACAGTGCAGCAAATTGCCCATCATCTGCGGGAAGCAGGGAGCCTCTACTGTAGATTCAGGCGTTTACTTAGCATGTGGCGTGTTATTGCGTAAAAAATCACGCAGAGTAGCAAAATGGCTCCTAATGCTATCAACATCGGTACCTGCATAGAGGCGAAGGCTGACAGGTTCATGAGAAAGTTCTCAAATGCCAGGTATGCACCGGTCTCGATAAAAGTAAAAATTGTCAAAGCAGTAATAATTTGAAGTGCTGTTGTAATCACGATGTAAGCTCCGAATGAAACCAGCGGGCGGTATTTGTTTACGAGCATACCCAGCGACATGCAGGCGTAGAGCAGCAGGATTCCTGCAAACAAAGCTAATACTAAGAAGATGATAAGCTGCACCAGTATTATTATCGCTTCATGTGGCGGAAACGGTATGTCGACTAAGTTGTTCATAATAAGCCTAAATTGAAACGAATCAATACCAACCATGATTAAGATTGCGCCAACCACAACAATTATGCTAACTACGATCCACACAGAAGCTACAAGTAGCTTGCTGATAATCAAGCGGTCTACACTGATTGGAAGGGTCATCGTCAGGTAACCCTCGTTTGCAAGTAGGTTATTCCAAAAACGCTGTATGGTGAGAAGAAACACTACTACACAGATTCCAACCATTAACATAATTGAAACGGCAATGCTTATGCCGGTGGGTACGGTAAGGTCTAATAGTCCGAAAATTCCGGTAATTCCTGAAACGATGAGCAGTGCGCCAAACATCGGCAGAAAGATTCGCCCCATCGCCATGAATTCATACTTCATAAGTTTGTTTAACATCTGAATACCTCCCTGAAATACGCATCGACCGACATTCCGTGGTTCTCTCGCAGGTCGTCCACCGGAGTGCTGAGGGCGATTTCACCGTTTTTGATAAAAACAACATCGTCGAGTACCTGCTCAATGTCATATATCAAATGTGTTGAAATGATAACCGAAGCTTCCGGATTATAGTTTTTGATTATTGTGTTGAGTATGTAGTCTCTTGCCGCAGGGTCAACGCCGCCAATAGGTTCGTCAAGCAGATACAGCTTGGCTTCGCGCGCCATAACCAGTATGAGCTGAACTTTTTCCTTTGTGCCTTTGGAGAGTGATTTTAGCGACTGATTTTCGCCTATCCCCAAATTTTGCAGCATTTCGCGAGCCTTTGCGAGGTTAAAATCGCTGTAAAAATCTTCGAAAAATGCCAGCATATGCGAGACTTTCATCCAATTATTGAGATAAGAGTTCTCAGGCAGATAGGATACCACTGCTTTTGTTTCGATACCCGGGCTCATGCCGCCGATATAAGCTTCTCCGAATGATGGAGTGAGCAGTCCTGCGCATATTTTTATCAGCGTGGTTTTTCCGCTGGCATTTGGTCCTAGCAACCCGACTATTCTGCCCGGTTCGATTGAGAGGTCAATGCCGTTTAGCGCGGCTTTATTTCCATAGTACTTACTGAGTTTTGAGCAATTAAGTATTGCCATTGCTGCTCACCTCCGCTTCTCCCGCAATTAGTTTAGCGGTTTCTTTAGTGTTGTAGCCGATTGCCTCCATTTTTTTGAGGAAAGCCTCAACGATTTCTGAAGCAAGTTCACTTTTTGTTTTTTCAATCACTGTTTTGTCCTCCGTTACATATCTTCCGCTGGTTCTTTGGCTGTGAAGCAGCCCTTCGCGCTCCAGCTCCGTGAGTGCCCTTTGCACTGTGTTTGGGTTGACCGCCGCGTCTTCCGCGAGGTCACGCACGGCGGGCATTTTGCCGCCGGGCGGGTGCCTGCCCGATACAATCATGAGTTTGATTTGCTCCTGCAATTGCAAATATATCGGTCTGTCAGGCGTAAATTGCCAAGTCATATAGCCACCTCCTATTGTGTTATTGTATTAACTAATTAGTACAATAACACAATAATACAACTTTTTCTATTTGTCAAGTGTTTTTTTGTAAAAAAATAAAAAAGTGCAAAATAAAAGCCCACAGTCGTTACAACCACAGGCTTTTTCGTATGGCGGAGGGTAAGAGATTCGAACTCTTGTGAGCTTGCACTCAAACGGTTTTCAAGACCGCCGCGTTATGACCACTTCGCTAACCCTCCGTATTGACACTGCAACACAAACTACAGCAAAAAGTATTGTAGCTCAAATCCGGCAAAATATCAAGAATTATTTTAACGAAGCAACTACCCGCCAAAGTCGGGGCTGTTTACAAAATTGCGGTGGTCATTGTAATTCGTGAAGAAATTATGAGTGCCGTAGTTGTTGAGCGCATAGAAGAACTCATTTGTTGAAGAGGGGAACAGAGCTGCACGGATAGATGCAGAACCGGGATTTGCAATCGGCCCGGGAGGCAACCCCTCGTGTGTATACGTATTAAACGGCGAATCCACTCGGGTAGAAAACGGAATACCCGTTCCCTGGATAGCGTAAACAATGGTGGCATCAATTTGAAGAAACGGGAAGTTTGGACTATAAAGACGATTATATATAACCGCAGCAATACGAGGCCGCTCCTCATCGTTACCCGCCTCACGCTCAATCATTGAGGCGATAGTGATAATCTCGTGGATAGTATATCCCATTTCATACGCACGCTCAACATACTCCTCGGGAAAACGCCTGTTAAACTCGCGGAGCATACGGGAAATAGCCTGAGTAGCGGTAGAGCCTTTGAAGAAGTTATAAGTCTCAGGGAATAAGAATCCCTCAAGCCTGAGCCTATCGCCAAGGGTCTCTCTGTCCAGAAAATGAAAGTCAAAATGATGATTAGTCGCAGCCTCCCAAAGCTCTGCTGCGGGTGTAACTTCCTCTCTCTCCAAGAGTTCAAAAATCTGAGCAAGAGTAAAGCCTTCGGGGATTGTAACGGTCGTTTCAACCCTGACACCGGCTCTTGGAGTCATGCCCTGTACAATAGCCCGATAGTCAAAATTTCTGTTGAGAATAAACGAGCCGGGAACAATTCTCTCCTTGGCATCTGAAAATTCAGCATAGAGAACAAATATATTTCGATAGCGGATAACCCCCGCCTCATAAAGAATCTCAGCAACACTTTCAATCGAAAAATCAGCCGGAATAGTAACGTTTACAGCCTCATCAACCGAGCCGAAACCCAGAACGTCCATGGTGAATATCCAGCCGACAGAAGCCAGAACGAGGCTCACACAAATAACAAAAGTGGCAAGCAAAAGCCCACCGACCAAACCGGTTCTTCGTTCCCTTCGTGGACGTAGGGGCTTATTCTCAGGCACATCACGATAAGCACTCTCAAAATCAAACCTAACCCTAAAATCGTCCGGACCGGTATCCAATTCTACGTCCTCGTCACTTATTTTGACAGGTGTATCTTCGTTTTCGTCTTCCGGCTCACTTTTTATAGCTTTAGCTTTTGCCAAAAGCCCGGAAACAAATCCGGTTTTCTTTGCACTCGAAACTCTGGCACCGGGGCTGGGTTTCGTACCGGCACTACGAGGATTATCGCGCCGTGCAATAACCCTGCGTTCAATGGGCGGAGGAGTAAGACCGCTCTCGTCAACAGCTTTAAGCGCGTCTTCTAAGCTTTTAATTTTATCATGTTCACCGGACATAAAAGGTTCTCCTTCTATATTGTTTGCAAAAGAGGTGTCAGCCTCTCGTAAACTTCATTATGAATATCACTTTCACTGCGGCCGGCCTTATCTCGTGAGCACTCTATAACCGCCCAACCGTATTGCAACGCAGCCTCGTTGCCACTCTCGGCGCAGGCAGACAGATACGCTAAATTACTCTCATGAATATCGGCATCAGTCCCTGTTTCAGTTTCGCGCGAACGTAAGCGGTCAGCAGCTAATGAAGCATCAATACTCATAAACAAAACCATATCAGGACGAGGCAAACCGAAACGGTCAAATTCGTGGTCATAGAGCCACTCGAAAAAATCCTTGCGCTTACCAAAAGGCATTTTAGCTCCCTGATGCAGTGCATTGCTTGTAGTGTAACGGTCAGTGAGTATCAAACCGCCGCTCTCATAGTAACTCTGCCAATCCGTTACAAACGAAGCAAATCTGTCAACCGCATAAAAAGACGAAGCAGCATAAGCATTTATTGCGTCGGGGTCTTTGCCAAAATCACCTGAGAGATACATCTTTATAAGCGCGGACGACGGCTCATCATATCTTGGGAATTGAATGCGGCGAAAATCACGGCCCTCGGCTTCAAGTCGCTTGCACATAAGCCTAAACTGCGTAGATTTACCGCTACCGTCAATACCTTCAAAAACAATCAGTTTACCCAAATGAAATACCTCAAATTCTTATTGTTTCATTACCTGAAAAGCCGAGCCGCCGCTCATCAAACCATCTTGTTGCATCAAATTCTCAAGTACGCTAATATCAGCTGCGATGTCGAGCGCATCAGCCTTAAAGAGCATATCAAGTTGTTGCTCAAATCCGGTGCTCAAAGTGTCAAGAATGTTGCCGATGTTTTCCTTGGCTCCGATGATATTTTCACCTCTGATACCTTGCTTTTCAAGGGTTATATATGAGCGCACAAGCTTTATGGTTGTAGGAAGATAATAACTCATGAATCGCTTTAGCTGGTTTTTCTTCTCGGGTGTTTCACTCGCAATCTTGAAAATCTTTGTCGTCACTTCGGTTAAATGTGAGACTTTTTTTGAAATCTCCTCATCTGCAATATATGAGTTGATTTCGCGAAGCTCAACCAGAGCGTCATCGTATGATTCACTTTTTGGAACTTCTGAAATCGGTGAAGCCACGTCAACGACAAAACCGCCTTTAATCTCTGTTTTTAACTTCTGCGCTTCATTGCGACAGAGAACGAGACATTCAAGCTCATTATCTATATACGCGCCGTCTATGAGATAACCGTTGTTAATCATCATTTGTAAATCACGATTGGCAGCCTTGACTGAAACACCTGAAATCTGCGCCAGTTCAGCAAGGGGAACAACAC
>Ga0209755_10003418_pt1 | contig 19950 bp, 20 predicted proteins | sample TergutCo191P1_FD_187301 | JGI IMG/M metagenome (GOLD analysis project Ga0209755, IMG submission 187301) | Cornitermes sp. P1 segment gut microbial communities from Petit-Saut dam, French Guiana - Co191P1 (SPAdes) (version 2) | ecosystem: Host-associated > Arthropoda: Insects > Digestive system...
GACGACGACAATCGCCACGCCGGGGGTGGTTTGATGAAGGTATCTTGCGACGACTTCATCGATTCGGCTTTCCAATTCCGAGAACGGAATACCAGACGGGGTTTCGTTGGCATAAACGGTCAAAGCCTGAATATGCAAACACGCAGACAGCAATAATGTTGTCAAAATTTTACGCATGATCATTTTTCTCCTTAATCATCAATTCCCAAACCAATGGTGAATAAAAATATGCCTGCCAAAAGCCTCGCCATTGGGTACCGTGTGGGCATAGTACCCAACGGCAAGCGCCCCGAAAGCCACGTACCCTACCGCAATGGCACCGAACGACACCACCCCCACGGCAATAGCGCCGAAAACCAGACCACCGAACGCAAACGCACCAAAGGAAAGAAGCCCCAGCGCAAACACCCCAAACGCCAGCAAACCCACGGGGAGCAAGCCAAAGCTGATTATGCCAACGCTCAGCAAGCCCAGACTGACAATCCCTTTAGCATTATTGCCGATAGCGATTACCCCTCTCGCCTTCGCGTTGAGCGTCGAGAGCTGCTTGCCGACATGGATATGGACGAAGGGTACCCCGTTCCCTGTTTTTTTGTCCGAGACAAACTCGTAGGCTTCAGGGGTTTCCATTGCCGTCCCCCGTATTCCGAAAACCTTCCCGTCTTTCGGCTTGGGATCGTCCCTTTCGACTTTTATGTCGGTCAAAAGTTCGTCGGTGGTTACCCCCAGTGTTTTTGCCAAAAGGGGAAGCAGGGTGATGTCCGGATTGGCCTCGTATGTTTCCCATTTACTGACTGCCTTGTTGCTAACGCCCACCGCCTCGCCAAGTTGGGATTGGGACAGCCCTTTCTCTTTTCGTAACCTGTAAATCGTATCGCCCAGCATTTTCCTCTGCACTGGCTCCTCCTGTAAAAATCTGCTTAAATTTTGCCATGCAAAGCGATGAGCCTCAATAGAATTTTGTCGAATGATAGTAGAATTCCGTGTAACCCTCGTGCCTGCCCGCCGCCTAGTCAAATAACTTTCTTCCCCAACCCAAGGTAATACGTCTCGAAAGACTCGCTGCGGCATGCCTGTGGCTTGTGGCTTTTCGCGGTTTTGAACAGGGTACGCAAACGCCTTAGCAATTCCGAGGTGTCGCCCCCCTGGAAGACCTTTACCACCATATTGCCGTTGTCCGCAAGGGCGTTTTCGGCGTAAGCGACAACCTCTTCGGCAAGCTCCAGCGACCTGCACGTATCGACAAAGCGGTTGCCCATGGTCGCCGGCGCCGCATCGCTGACGATTAGGTTGTAAGGGCCGTGCGATAAAATGGCATCGCGGATAACCGAATCGGTAATGTCGCCCTGCACGAAACTGAAGTTTTCCCCGTCGAACAGCCCCCCGTCAAACTGGCGCGAAAGGGGGGAAAGATCCGCGGAAACCAGAGAAGCGCCACTACCCGAAAGGCGGGACATCTTTCGCAATACGTAAAGGCTCCAACTGCCAGGCGCAGCCCCCAGGTCCAGAACCCTAAAGGACCGCAGGGATTTAAGAAGGCCGAATTTCTCGTCCATTTCCTGTAACTTGTAAACCGAGCGCGCAGGGTAGCCTTCTTTCCGTGCCCTAAGCTGCCAGGGATCTGGTTTCTTGTAATCCGTCATTACATGAAATATACTGTACCAATGAACCAACAGTATACCCTCAAACTGAAAAACATCGAGGCGGCAATTGACCGCTGGCTACCTGGAAAAACCGAAACCGAAAAGGAGACCACGACCAAAACCGACTCCTTCTGGCGACAGGAGGTGTTCCCCGGCCTTACCGACATCGACCCGACGCTGTTAAATTCCCTTGCCGCGCCTGGCAGGGATCTTGTATCCAGGGGTGGCAAACGCTGGCGGCCACTGCTTATGGTCCTGGTCTGCGAGGCGCTTGGCGGAAGGGACACGGCCCTGCCGCTTGCCCCTTTGGTGGAATTTTCCCACAACGCCACGCTTATCCATGACGACATAGAGGACAACTCCGACGAACGCCGGGGCAAGCCGGCGGTACACCTGATTTACGGCGTTGACGTGGCAATCAACTCCGGCAGCTTCCTGTATTTCCTGGCACCGGCCTGCATCAGTTCCTGGGCGGCGGGGCTGGAGTCGAAAGAGGGGCTTTCCGGATCGGCGACCGAATTGGCCAAGGCGGAAGTATACGCGCTTTGGGCCGGGTTCATGCGGAAAGTCCATTTAGGGCAGGCCATGGACATTCACTGGCATCGGAACCTCGACACGATTCCGCCCGTTGACGAATACTACAAAATGTGCGGCCTTAAAACAGGCTGCCTGGCCCGCTTCGCCGCGGAACTGGGGGTTCTCGCGTCCGACATCGCTTCCAACACCGTAGGAAACACGGGACTGCTTGTCGCGGGAAGGATGGGCAGTGCCGCGGAAAAACTGGGGGTGGGCTTTCAAATCCTTGACGATGTCAAGAACGTCAGCGTCGGCATAGCCGGAAAAAAGCGGGGCGACGATATTGTCGAGGGGAAAAAAAGCCTCCCGATACTGCTTTTCCTAAACCGCTGGCCCGAAAAAAAAGAAATGGTCCTACGCTGTTTCAGGGAGGCGCGCGCCGGCGGCGTTTGCGCCCCGGAAGTGGAGGAGCTTATCCAGGCACTTACGTCATCCGGGGTTCTGGCCGAGGCCGAAACCCGTGCGAAGGGGTTTATCGCCGACGCCCAAGAAATTTTCACGATATCCAAACCCTCCATCCCTTGGGCCGACGAAAGCCGAAAGCTGCTTGCGGGCTTGGCCGATTTAATCGGTTAAGATAGAGTGGGAAGCAAGAATGCAAAAAATGCTGAGCGCGGAAATATGGACCGTCGTGCAAACCGACGAGGGCAATGCCGTTCTTTTGCGTACCCTGCAAAAGAACATAGCCGTGCCGATTTTTATAGGCCAACTGGAAGCCCAGTCCATGCTCGTTGGTATGGAGGAGGTACGCCTTCCCCGCCCCCTTACCCATGATCTCCTGCTAAACCTGCTTGAAAGCCAGGATCTTGTTCTTGACAAGGTGGAAATCCACGGATTAAGGGAAAACGTTTTCTACGCGAGACTTGTTATCAGCGGAGGGCGACAGAAAGACGGGCACCCCCTGTATCTGGATTGTCGCCCCTCCGACGCCCTGTGCCTGGCAACGCGGCGGAAATGCCCCGTCCTTGTTTCCGGCGAGGTGATCAGCCTGGCCGGGATCCCCGTGGATTTTTTTGTCGAGGCGCTGCAGGACGACGAGGAAACGAACTTTCCCCCCGGCGGTAGGCACCCCCTGGAAGAAAAACACCGCCAACGGCTTCTTGAACAGCTTGCGGTGGCGGTGGAGAAGGAAGAATACGAGCAGGCCGCCAAGATAAGGGATGTCATTAAAGCCATGGAAGGCGGTTGATTGATTTAGGAGGAAGCTATGTTCGACGATTGCCTAATCATGGCCGGAGGTTCCGGAACGAGGCTCTGGCCGGCAAGCAGTTCCCGTTTGCCAAAACAGTTTCTGCCAGCCCTGGGAAAAGCGAGTTTTTTTTCCATGGCGGTGGAACGGGCCCTTGCGCTTACCAAAAAGAACGGCAAGGTCATTGTCATTGCGGGCAAGTCCCACATTCCCCACGTAATCGCGGGTACCGCCAAGTTGAAAGCCGGCCAAAAGAAACGCCTGGTTGTAATAGGAGAGCCGGCCGCCAAGAATACCGCCCCTGCCGTGGCATGTGCCGTTTCCTATTCGCTTCTTAACGGCGGCGGAAGAACCATGCTCGTCCTTACAAGCGACCACATCATAAAACCCTTGGAAGCTTTCAAGGCCGACGCGACTCTGGCCGCCACCGCCGCCGCAAAGGGAAAGCTTGTCGTGTTTGGGATTCCGCCCAGTCGCCCCGAGACGGGCTATGGTTACATAGAAACGGGAAAGGCCACGGACGGCGTGAGCAAGGTAACCGCCTTTCATGAAAAGCCCGATCCGGAGATCGCCAGGAAATACGCCTCGAGCAAGCGGTTTTTCTGGAACTCCGGAATGTTCGCCTTTTCGGTGGAATCCATGGCGGAACGGTTCCGCAGCCTTGCCCCGGACGTTATTCTGCCCTTCGCAAAGCTAAAGCCCCCAAAACCCGATTCCGTAACCGTTTCAAACGGAGTGCAGGTACTGGAATCGTGGCCCGGCCTGGACGCCGCCTACCGCAAAACAAAAAGCATATCGTTCGACTACGCAATTACGGAAAAATACCCCGACACCGTTATGGTCCGCGCCGGTTTTGACTGGATCGACATTGGCAATTGGGAGGAATATGCCAAGATATGCGAAAACAACAGGTCGCAGGTGTTCAGCGCGGCGGGGGACACCTGTTACGTGGATTCCGACATTCCCGTCGCCCTGGCGGGGGTGGAGGATCTTATCGTGGTGATTCGATCGGGAAGGAACGGCGCCACCGCCACGGCGCTTATAACCCGCAAGGGCCAGACGCAGAAAGTGCGCGAGGTCGTGGAACGGATTAAGGAAGCCGGCAGGACGGAACTGCTGTAACCCCAACGGCCCCCGTTAAGGTTCAACCTGCCATGTAAATGCCGTTTCCGCTGGCATCGGACCGGCAACGGCAACCGCCATCGGAATCCTCGGTGCAGCCCGTCAGGACAAGCCCGAATGAAAGCAAGGCTAATCCAAGCAGCAATGCCAAAAGTTTTTTCTTCATATCAACAGACCTCGTTAAGGTAAAAACGCCTGCCGTTAACGGCGCAATGTCCGTTAACGGCAAACAACTGGCTAGCAGTTGCAGCTTACGTTAAGGTTGGCACGTTGGCCGGCATCTAGAGCAGCCTCCCACGCCTCAGCTGCGGCGTCTATGTGTGCGTTACAGCTAGCAGTGGCACATTGCCTAGCTTCCGCAGCGAGCAGTTCCGGCATCTGGCTAAATAGCCACACCATCACCGCCTCATCATCAGTCGGATCCAGGGCTGCAGGCATGTCAAGTCTTATACCACAATTGCCGTCGGCAACGCAGTTGTTGCCGCAGCCCACCATTACGAGTCCCATTACCGCCACCATGGCGATAAGTCCAAGAAGCTTGAGTGCGTTTTTCATCGAAAAACTCCTTTTGCGACTCCCGCCGCCTATCGGCGGGTAATCACTTTGATTTACCCGCCCTTAGGGCGATCCCCTCAACGAGGGGATTATATACAGGCCGTAACACGGCCATGTATGCGAGAAAAGATGGGAAGGCTAATCTGCCGTCGAAAAAAAACGAAAAAACTGCTGTCAGGTGGTTGACATGTTGGCCTAGAGAGTAATTATAATCTGGTTGCTGGTTGCTGGTTGCTGGTTGCTGGTTGCTGGTTGCTGGTTGCTGGTTGCTGGTTGCTGGTTGCTGGGAATGCTGCTAGGTATGTAGCGGTCCGTCTCACCCCTTAACAGTACATCGAACGCAAGAACCTGTCAAGCGTTACTGTTGTTACTTCGAAAAAACGGGCCATATTATTGACTTTTTTCCCCCGATTTTTGCTCGCGGACTAAAGTATGCTGGGCAATCCTACGGGAAACCGCCCAGCGACAAAAGGAACACGGGGAATGGGCGGAATTCCGCTGTAACCCCAACGGCCCGCGTTAAGGCTCAACCTGCCATGTAAATGCCGTTTCCGCCGGCATCGGACCGGCAACGGCAACCGCCGTCAGAATCCTCGGTGCAGCCCGTCAGGACAAGCCCGAATGAAAGCAAAGCCAATCCCAGCAGCAATGCAAAAAGTTTTTTCTTCATAAGAAGTCTCCTTTGTGGCAAGACAGGGTTACCCATGAAGTTTACTGTTCCATGGGTAACCCCGTTCGCATTTAGCAGTTGCAGCCCGCGTTAAGTGCCGTCGTATGATCAGTCCAGGCAGCGATAGCGCTTGTTATATCCCTAGCACAGTCAGCATCGCCACAGTGCGTGGGATTTGCCAACGCCGCTAAATCCGCTAATGTCGGGTTGGCGGGCATAGTTATGCCACAATTGCCATCACCTGGGCAGCTGCTACCACAGCCTACCATTGCGAGCCCCATTACCACCACCAAGGCGATAAGTCCGAGAAGCTTGAGTGCGTTTTTCATAAGAAAAACTCCTTTTTGTGATTCCCGCCGCCTATCGGCGGGTAATCACTTTGATTTACCCGCCCTTTAGGGCGATCCCCTCAACGAGGGGATTATATACAGGCCGTAACACGGCCGTGTATACGAGAAAACACGGGAAGACTAATCTGTCGTTGAAAAAAAACGAGAAAATTGCTGTCAGGTGGTTGACATGTTGGCCTAGAGAGTAATTATAATCTGGTTGCTGGTTGCTGGTTGCTGGTTGCTGGTTGCTGGTTGCTGGTTGCTGGTTGCTGGTTGCTGGTTGCTGGTTGCTGGTTGCTGGGAATGCTGCTAGGTATGTAGTGGCCCGTCTCACCCCTTAACAGTACATCGAACGCAAGAACCTGTCAAGCGTTACTGTTGTTACTTCGAAAAAATAGGCCATATTATTGACTTTTTTCCCCCCGAATCTTGCCCGCGGACTAAAGCATTTTGCAGTTTCGCGCCTTAAGTATATGCAGAGGCACGTCAGTGCCCACACTAAACTTGACGGCCATACGGTCCAAGGGTATATTCAAATTTACAGGAGAGTGAAACATGGTAGCAACACAAGCCGCACCCCAACCCCCCGCAACCCCCGAGGAAATCTGGGCAATCCTACGGGAAACCGCCCAGCGACAAAAGGAACACGAGGAACGGTGGAACCGTGAAATCGCCATGCGCGAAAAAGAGTCCGCCAAACGGCGCGAAGAGGCCGCTCTAAGGCGCGAGGAAGATGCCAAGCGACGAGAGGAAAATGTCAAACTGTGGGAGGAGGAAGCCAAACGGCGAGAGGAATGGGCGGAATTCCGCAAAGGGTGGGAGGAAACCAAAGCCATGTTCGACAAATCCGAACGCCAGTTCGCCGAAACCAAGGAACTGTTCGACCGAACGGATCGGAAAATCGAGGCGAATAACGGCGAAATGGGCCGCCTGCGCAACAGCTTTGGGGAGGTAATCGAACATCTTGTCGCCCCAGGAATAGAGGAGCGCTTCGGCAACCTGGGCATGAACTTTGACTCGGGCAAGGCAACCGCCAATATGGAGATAAAGGAAGGCGGGAAAGTCGTGGCGGAAGCCGATATCTGGCTTGAAAACGACCAGACCATCCTAGTCGTGGAAGTAAAGGCGAAAGTAAAGATAAAAGACGTAAGCCAGCACAAGAAGCGCCTGGAAAAAATACGCGCCATGCAAAACCGGTACAACGACCAGCGCAAGATCATCGGCGCTATAGCCGGGGCAGTATTCGGGGCGGAACAAAGGAAACTCGCCCTCGACGCCGGCTTCTTCGTAATAGCACAAACAGGCGACACGATGAAAATGGACGTCCCCGAAAACTTCAAACCCCGGGAATGGTAACCCCACCGGAAGCCCTAAGTCCACACGATTGACTTTTTACGGCTTATACCCCAAACTGTGCCATGACTTTAGCCAATCGGATAACCCTTCTTAGGGTTATCCTTGCCCCGTTGTTTTTTCTGCTGTACTTTGTCCCCGACGGGTGCCCCGTGTGGGCTGCGGTCAGCCCGGTCTGGATGATCGCGCTGCTCTGGGTTATTTTCCTGGTCGCCGAAATTACCGACGCGCTTGACGGCATGGTGGCCCGCAGGCTGAACCAGTCCAGCGACTTCGGCAGGCTTTTCGATCCCTTCGCCGATACCCTGGTGCAGCTTACCTTCTTCCTTTGCTTCATGCTTGACGGAATTTTCCCGGCGGCCCTGTTTCTGGTGGTAGTGTACCGCGAATTCGGCATTCTCTTTGTCCGCAACCTTATGCTAAAAAACGGCATAACTATGGGGGCCAGGATGAGCGGAAAGATCAAAACCGTGGCCTATATTACAGCCTGTTCCATCGCCATGGTCTACGTCACGCTAGCCCGACTAGACATACTCCCGTTCCTGCATGGAATTTTCGCAGTTGCATCGGTGGTCGTTTTTGCAGCGTCCGTGGTTATCTCGGTGGTGTCGTTTTTCGATTACATATCGGTGTACAGGTCTTCCCAAAAGGGAGCGGGGCATCATTCATAATTGCGCCGCGAGGCAACAAGGCGGGAAAAATCGTTGATGTTTCTAACTACCATGCGGTTTTGGTAGATGTTTATGCGACGCTGGGTAACATAATAATCAAGCACCGCCTTTGCTTCCATAGCGTTAACACCCGCCCAGTGGGCAACATCCTCCACGGTAACCTTGAACTCGCGGGAATAGTCGCTCGTTTTGTCATGGGCAGTGTTACTGGTTTCGTCAAGCATCAGGAATACGTCGGCGATTTTTGTATGGGAATCGGACAGGGTAAGAATCTTGGCGCGCCGTTTCGCGTTGTGGATCCGAGTGGACAAAAGCGTTAGCAGTTTTAGGGATATCTGGGCGTGGCCACGCATCAGAACTTCCAAATTTTCACCCGTAAATTCAAGCAGGGTTACTTCGTTAATGGCAATGGCGCTTGCGGTGCGCGGCGACTTATCCAGAATCGCCATTTCGCCGAATATTTCCGCCTGGTGCAAAACATCAAGGGTGTGCTCGCTCTGCCCTGTATTTTTTACCACTTTTACGTCACCCGACAGGATAAAGTAAAAAGTGTTTCCGGGCTCGTACTCGGAAAAGATAATCTCGCCGGGCTTGAAGCCCCGAGAAAACCGGGCCAGAAAATCGGCGTCCATCTGCAGGATGGCGTCGCCCGCCAGGAGTTTGTCATTCGGCACCGGCCTGCGGTTTCGGTCATCCGGCGCCGCGGTTTTATCAAGGGTCCTAAGGTATCCCTTGACCTCCTCCGAATTTTCCTCTTCCGGGTACAGCTCAATGTAGCGCCTGAAAATATACCTTGCATGGGAATGGAGCCCGCGCTTCATGTATCTTTCGCCTATCTCAAACAGCCCGTAGTCCGCCTTTACGTACTTCGTCTTAGTGATACTGGAAATGTGGGCATGGACGCGCCGCAGCTGGCTCGAAAACACCTTGAGCATCTTGATGACCACCCTGTCGTTCGACAACAGCAACAGCTCGAATTCGGAAGGAGTAAACGCCAAAACGACCGCCGCTTCCTTGGCGAGGGCGTTTTCCTCGCGGGAAAACCGCCCCAACACGGACTTTATCCCGAAAAACTCGCCCGGCTCAACGATGTCGGACGTTCCCTCCCCGGTTTCGATATCCACATATGTCAGCCAGATCATTCCCCGCTGAAGAAGAAACACCCTGTCGGCTTTGTCGCCAGTACAGTAAATCAGTGCATTGGCGCCAAACTGTATCGGCCTTGGCATAACCGGCTATTCCCCATCGCCGAAAGCAGGATCAAAAGGGAGGTAATCCAGCATTTTCTTGTAACCCGTTTTCTGCCGAACCCTGGTGTACAGGCCTTCGGGATCGCCCTTGACAAACATGGCGCGCCCGTCAACCTCAACCTGCGAATATCCTGGCGGAAGTTGCCCCCCAAAAATGTCCAGAAACCGAAGCTCGCCGTAAACGGGCGTGCCGGCCAGAACCAACAGCTCTATGTCCCCCATGGAGGCGTTCACAAGGTTTTCGTAGGGATTGTCGTGGCCCGTTTTCAGCACCAGAACGTCGCCCAGTTTGCCCTCGTCCAGCGTCCCTATGCGATCCCCCATCCACAAGGCCCTGGCCGCGTTACAGGTCACCATCTCGAATATTTTCGCGGGGGGAAGGTCCTCGCCGTACATCTTGCGGTACAGCTCCCTGCCGTACCTAAGCTCGGCAAGCAGGTTTACCGATCCGGTTGCCGAGGAATCCGTCCCAATGGTAACGTTCACCCCGGCCTTGATCATCTTGCGAATCTTTGACGTCACGTTGAACATGAACATATTGGAATGGGGGCACCACGCAACGCTTGACTTGACCTTCGCCAGTTTCTTGATGTCCTTATCGCTAAGGGCAAGGCAGTGTACCAACAGACAGTGTTTGTCCAGGCTTCCAAAGTTTTCAAGTACCTTTATACCGTGCATCGCCTCCCATTCGAACCCCTCGCACAGGTGTGTAATGAAAGGCCAGCCGTTCTTAACGGCCCGCTTGTGCTCAAGCTCCACCCCGTCGCCCCAGCCAAGATCGTAGGACGAGCATTCGTGGGAAAGGCAGTATTCGGAAATAGCCCTAATCGGCAGGGACGGCAGGTGATTCTCGTTCAGCTCATGCGGGAAATGGTCGTTAACGGTGGTCACGCCGGAAAAAAGGCACTTGTATCCAGCAAGGGCGTAAAGTTCCTCCCGGTCAAGCTTGGAGCGTTCCTTGTACGTGTCCGACGCCTTGAAATCGTCGTCCCAAGGCAGCCAGGTAAGGTAAAAAGTCCCCGGCTTGGGGCCCACGGGTGGCAGATAGCTTCCCTGCAAATGGTCGTGGGTATTGATCAGCGATGGATAGACGCATGATTTTCCCCCCAGATTAACGGGGATGGCACCCTGCCCGGAAACAATCCGTTCCCCTTGGATGCTTATATTGCCGATTCTCGGTTTTTTTCCATGGGAGACGACCATTCCCCCACCTAACATATAATCCACTCAGGTCCATCCTTTAAAATAACGAGGAAATCCATCCCAGTTTGCTTCATTTTACGGCATACAAGGCAGGATAGCAATGCCTAACATGCCCAGAACCCCCACTTGGACTAGTTTTCGACACCCTTACCGTTTGGCTTTCTCCCTGGCATCTATTTTACGATACAGCCCAGCCTGCACGGCCACGTCACGGATTGAGTACGCATGGACCCTGCCGTCCTTTATCTGTATGTTTTTGTCTTCCTGCAGTTTTCCCCTAAGAACATAGCCTTCCTTTTCGGTAAGCCCCAACGTGTTGACAAGATCATCCCACTTGGCGCCAAAGGTATAGGCTTCCGCGCTTTCAAGGTGAAGCCGGTTTTTTTCCAACTGGACAAGCATTATGCCGTATATCTTGCCCAAAGGGTTATCGATGTGGATAACCTCCAAATGTTTGAAGGTAGCCCATATTCTGTTTGAAAGCAAAGTGGTAATCCTGGAGATAAGCTGAGGCTGGTTTGCAATCAGAGCGTCGAAATTGGCCTTGCTTGCCGCCATTACCGAGGAGTCCTCGCTGGCCATGGCGCTGGCCCCCCTTGGCTTGCCCTCAAGCAGGGCCATTTCGCCGAATATGTCCCCTTCCTTGAGCATCCCCAGAAGGACTTCCTTGTCCTCTATGATTTTGCTTATCTTTACGGAGCCACTTTGGACCACAAAAAAATCGTCCCCCGGTTCCCCCTCGGCAAAAATCATGTCGCCCTTGCGGTAGGTCCTGTTCAACTCGCTTTTCGTGTAATCCGTTCTTACGTCTTTCGCACGGTCGGCCAGTTTTTCCAGGCGGCTTTTGGCGGTGCCAAGGTTTTTCCCCTCGGGGCAATACTTTAGGTACTTGGTATAGGCGTAGAAGGCCTGGCTATACTGTTTGTTCTGGGCATAATACTCAGCCACGTCAAAAAGGCGGGACGGATCCTCGTCCGCGACCTTCCGATCGTTTTTCTGGGTAAACTTCGCAATGGTTTCGTTCAAGAACCTAAGCTGGTTGGAAAGCTGCATTAGTATTTTTGTGGCAACCTGGGTGTTCTTCTGGATAAGCGACACGTACTGCCGTGGCTGGACGGCGACAAGGGTGACATCGGTCAGGGCGACGGCGTTTTCTATGTGGCTGTAGGAGGACATCGCGGAGGCAACCCCAAAGAAATCCCCGGGCACAAGCACCCCGTCCTTGTCGCCTTCAATTGCAACTTCCTTGGAAATTTGCACCTTTCCCTGTCGGATTATATAAAAGCAGTCCGCCACGCGCCTCCCGGCAACGGTTATATGCGAATCCTTCCCGTAGTTTGCGATTGTCCATTGTACTTGGTCAGACACAGTTCCGCCTCCTTGCTTAGTGTATTGGCACATAGCGAAAATTGCAAGCTTTCGAACAAACTACATAGGGAAATATGCTACACTTCGATAAATGATTGACTTGCATACCCATTCAACAGCCTCGGACGGGGATCTTAGCCCTTCGGATTTGGTCAGGGCGGCGAAAAAAAGGGGGATCGGCGTCCTTGCGCTGACCGATCACGACACTTTGGGCGGCCTGGAGGCCGCGGCAAAGGAGGCAAGGGCCGAGGGCGTCGGTTTTGTGCCTGGCATTGAGGTCAGCATAAGCTGGAGCGGGAGTGAAAACGTTTCCGGGCTTGGCCCCGGCGGCGAAATGCACCTTTTGGGCCTGGGCCTGCATTCCCCAAGCCCCGCATTTCTGGCCGCGATTTCCGAACTTTCCCGACGCAGGGAGGCCCGAAACCGCGAGATCCTTGACCGGATGCACGAGCTGAGTATCGACGCAACCTGGGAGGAAATTTTCGCCCTTTCCGGGGGGCATTCCATAGGGCGGCCGCATTTCGCCACCCTGCTTATCCGCAAAAAAATCGTCAGGAACCAGGAGCAGGCTTTCTCCCGCTACCTTGGGATTGGAAAACCCCTATACGTGCCCAAGGTCGGCCTTGCCTTTGCGGAGGCGACCGCGCTTATCCGCGAGTCGGGCGGCATTCCCGTCCTGGCCCACCCTATGTCGCTCTTTGTGGCCTGGGGCCGCCTGCCCGATCTTATAAAGGCCCTTAAGGATCGTGGCCTTATGGGCCTGGAGGCATGGCACCCCACGACAAAGCCAAAGTCCTGCCGCCGCCTGGAACAGCTTGGCAGGGACCTTGGCCTGTACATAACCGAGGGGAGCGACTTCCATGGGAACGCCTGGCCGGATCGGAAGCTTGGCCACTCCAACAAGGGCCGGGAGATTAGCAAGGATTTGCTTGAGGGGCTGCCAGAGTTGTGGGCCTGATCTTCCCCGGGTCCTGTATAATCCTCTTTCCACGAAAGCAGATCGTATTGGCGGTCAAGCAATTTGATAAGAGAACAGGTGTCAAACGCGATTCTAGTCCCATTCATCACGGATGGCCCTTTGGTACGCCACGCCGTCGCCCCCGAAAATCCCCTTATGCTTTCCAAAAAGCCGGGAAATTGGCTTACGGTTGGGATCGGCGACTTGTTCCGCAAGCATTTGCAGAGCTTCTTCCACAGTGACGGGGTCTTTTTTTCCAAAAACATTGGCGGACGTAAAGGTGAGAATTGCCTGTCCAGCCGGTATCTCGCGGGGAACCTCAAGGGTAATTCGGCGATCCGCTGGGATTTCCACTGTTTGCGAAACCGTCATGGAGAAAATATAGCATGAAAACGAACGGGGGGCAATACGGATGGAAAGGGTATTGTCAAAGCGATCATAAAGGCGTAACAGAAAAGCGGAGAGTTGGCTTTCCCAGGTCTTGTTCGTGTTACAGTAGTTCGCCGTTCACCACATGGATGGTGTAGTTGGGGTGTCTAAAGTGCCCAGAGAGGAAAACGCGCCACATAATCATGCGCAGAATTGTATGCAACACAAAATTGGGATAATAGCCAGGGACAAGCACTTTGAGGCAATGACCACATACACGTCATTGGAAATACATCTTACTCGCCTTGGCCGTGCCCCGCTGCTAATAGGCTGCTGCAAATAATCTTGTCGCAGCAAAAAAGTGCCAGTCATCCTCGTGCCTCTCATTAATGCCTAACAATCGCAAGCAGTTCCTCGGGGGTGACGGCTTTGACCATGCTTTTTTTGAAATCGCCTATGTCCCTTGTCAAGACGCAGTCGGCGTTGTTCTCGAACGCCGACACTTCGATAACCGCATCCTCGTAGTCGTCTATTTCTGAATGCAACGATTTGCCCAATATCATCGCATTGATCTCGATGACCTTGAACCGCCTCATAATCCATGAAAGCGATTTTATGACCCGCTCTTTTTCTTTTATCGATTTGTGCAAAAAATAAGACAACGTGGTTATTTCATGTGCACAAACATATCCCTTCAACCTATTTTTCGCACAACACCTGAACACTTCCGCGACTTTCTCGTGCCCTTCCCGTTTGAAAAGAAAATCCATGAAAATATTTATGTCAACCACGATGTTTTTCATGGAACATCCCCCTCAGTGCCTTTTTGTCAGGGGCATCCATACCTTCGAAAATGCCGTACAAATCCTCAAGATCATCGGATAGCTCGGTCGCGTCGGCCTTTGGAAAAACAAGAACCCTGACCGAACCGGGAAGCGCGTCTTTATACTGCGCGGGAACGGGGATAAGCCCGTTTTCCACATACGAATCGAATTCAACCATTTGCACCTTACGCCTCCTGGCAATGGTATATACGGGGCTTCCCCCTTCACACAAGCTAATCCCAAATCCAGGCCTTGTCAAGCGGAAGGTGATCCCTGGGATGGAGCCCAGAAGGGAGTGTGCCCGATCGTTGTCGCATGGGTTTCGTACTCATTGTCGACCTTATGAAGAAGGCCGCCTCATTGTGCGTCGCGTATTTCCTTGAGTATCCGTCGCACAAGCTTGTTGTCTATTTCCCCGTGGCGTGGAACGGCAATTTTCTTGCCAGTTCCGCTTTGTCTGAAAATGTCGTGCTTTGATCCGTTGCGAAAAGGGAAGACCCCATGGTCGGCAAGGATTTTGAGGAACTCATTGCGTTTCATCAGGCTATCTTAAGTGCCCCGCGTAGCCGGGGTTCCAGATCGCCTTCTTGGATCATGTTGTATATGTCTCTCAAATGCGCTTCCAAATCCTGAATGTCCTCGCCTTGCGTGGGATATTCAGGGTAGTCGTCAAAATAGCCGACCAGGAATTTGTCTCCCTTCTCGTAAGTATAAGCCAGTTCCATACCCCAATCATAACACCAGAGTGCGGCAACATCAAGGGTGGACGAAACTTTCCGGAAACACCAACCTAGTAAAAAAAAATTTGACTGACACCCTCATGTCCCTTACCAGAGCACTTTGCGCCACCGTTAATAACCCTGCGGTAGTAAAATGGTACTGACCATCCTGTGCGGAAAGTTAAAACACTAGTGCTTGTCATCTGCGCACCGCCAGTGTTAGATTATACCAAAACACGCAAAATGATTTCATGCGTAATCACGATAAAGGCTACTTTGACAAAACCTCCAAGCGGATGTATGCTCAAAAAAGTGGGGAGTAGTTGCATGACGGAAATGATTTTGGATGTTCATGACTTGCCAGAAACGGTGTATTCGATAATTTCCACTAGAAAAGTACGGTTTCTTGAGGATAACGGCACCATAACTTTAACGCCGCTTGCAGAGAAAAACCCGCGGTTCGATCTTTTGGTGGGAATGTTTTCAAACGGAAAAATGTCCGTGGACGGGTTTCTAATGGAAAAACGCAAAGAATTAGAATACATTAACATGTCGCCTATAGAAATGGATGCTGAAATAACGGATGATGTCCTGATTAATGCGGGAAGGTTAAAATCATTGTACAAAATATCATTGGCCGACTCAGTTGGGCTGGCGAAAACGAGAGTCAGCGGCGGATATTTTGTTACCGCAGCTCATCATGAAATGGATATACTTGAAGAAAGGGAGAACACAAGCATTATTTGGATTAGGGATAAGCAGTACCGCCCATAGGCTGGTTAACGATTCCTAAGGAGCATGGCATGGAAATCATTTACACCTATTGGGAAGCCGACGACGGTCTGTTTGTGGGATATCTGAATGATTACCCAGAACATCTTACGCAGGGACATGATCTTGCCGAACTGGAAGACATGCTTGCCGATCTCTACCAGATTCGTCAGGAAGAAGAAACGCGGCTGTCGCAAAAACGAAAAACAGGTGTTCTGCGGATAAAAATTCCCGCATGAAACGCCAGAAACTAATCAAAGAAATCCTCAAGCGGGGAGCCGTCTTTGTTCGCAATGGAGCAAAGCATGACATATACGAAAACCCGCGAGCAAATACCTCCACTTCAAGTTCTCCGTCATTCAGATGTCAATGAATTGGTCGCAAGGGCAATAATCAAGTTTTTCTCGCAGTAATATCGGGGCTTTTCTGGATGACACACAAGACCCGGGGAGTTGGCTTCCCCGGGTCTTGTTTCACTGCTGGGGCGTTTTCGTGTCCGACACCCCCCGCGCCTACTCGGTTACGGGGGGTCTGGTGTTGGCAATGGTGTAGGCTATGCCGAACGTACCGAAGGTGCCATCTGCGAAGGTGTCGTTTACGGGGGCCACCCTTATACGTACCAAGCCGGTTCTTGTGGCGGTGAAGGTTCTTGGGGTTGTCCAGCCGGAACTGGTATCTGCAAAGATTGGGGTGTTGTCGCCGTAATAGGCGCGAACCACGATATGCGCCGTTTTTGTAGAGTCGCCATGGGAAGCGTCGTTCCACCAAACATGGTATGTGGTTCCGCTTGTTACGTCGATTAGGTACCACCAAACGTGGGCCTGAGGGGTGCCCCACGTGATGCTGCCAGCCATCCAAGTGTCTGGGGGTAGTGGTGTCGAGGGGAATATGTTATTGAGAATCATATTATCGAACGCTGGTCTAATACTCTCTGCGGTGTGCGCCAATAGATTTTCTATGTGGAGAATCATTGTGTTCCATGTGAATTGAGCATTGAGGTAATAACCCGCATCATCCTCTATAATCACCGTCAAACCGCGCCCCAGTACCATTTGGAACATAGCGCTCCTTATCCCATCGGTTGACATAACTGCTTCTTGCAGAACTATCATCTCCTCGAATTTCTCCAATATCCCCTCGGCCTCCACCCTGCCGCCGGTGCGATCCTCAAGGGTAAAGGTCATGTAGTTAGGATTTGTAGCGATTCCAACCTGTATCGTCAAAGTATGCCACGGTGGTTCCTGCACCGTTATGGGAAAGTCGCGGGTGTAGGGCGTGCCTATGGCTAGGCCGTCCGTTATGGTGACCCGCAGCGTAAGCGTCCCGCCCTCCGTGGCGTTCAGGGTGTTTCCAGAAATGGTTGCGCCAGTGGTTCCCGCATCGTGGACGCTCCATGTTATGGCTTGGTTGGTGGCGTTAGACGGCTGTACCGTGGCTGTAAGGGCTAGAGGCGTTCCGGCGATAGCCGTGGTCGGCACTCCGGTTATGCCCGTTACCGGCACAAAGCCGGCGTTTACGGTTACGGCAAAGTCTTGCGTAAAGGCGGTCGTTGCGGTCGTTCCACCGGCTATGGTTGCCCTGACTGTCGCGGTTCCCGCCGTCGTGGCGTTCAGCGTGTTTCCGGAAACGGTCGCTCCGGTGGTTCCCGGGTTTTGGATGCTCCATGCTATGGCTTGGTTGGTGGCGTTGGGCGGCTGTACCGTGGCTGTAAGGGTTAGGGGAGTTCCGGCGATTGCCGTGGTCGGCACTCCGGTTATGCCCGTTACCGGCACGAAGCCGGCGTTTACGGTTACGGCAAAGTCTTGCGTAAAGGCGGTCGTTGCGTTCGTTCCGCCGGCTATGGTTGCCCTGACTGTCGCGGTTCCCGCCGTCGTGGCGTTCAGCGTGTTTCCGGAAACGGTCGCCCCGGTGGTTCCCGGGTTTTGGACGCTCCATGTTATGGTTTGGTTGGTGGCGTTGGACGGCTGTATCGTGGCTGTAAGGGTTAGGGGAGTTCCCGCAGTGGCCACGGTCGGCACTCCGGTTATGCCGGTTACCGGCACGAAAGTATCAATCACGGTTGACGTTGTGTCGTTGGGACACCCGGTCATCGAAACTGCGATTGCCGCAGCTAGCGCGATGGCGCAAAGCCGAATGTTTTTCGTCGCGAAAAATCCGAAAGCGTTGTTCATAAAGAAACCCTCTTTTGCGATCGCCCGCCTTGTCCTTGTCGCGGGCAATCATCAAGACCGCAATGGGTCTAAAGATTGCCTCGCCCATACGGGAAGGCATTGCATATGCAAAGACAGGAACTCGCCCCACAAGGCACAGTTCCCGCTGGTATGCCGAAAGCGAAAAAAAGATTGAAAAAAATGTGGATTTATGCTGTTAGGTAGTTGACAAAATTCGCGAACCGTCCATAATCCGCTTGCTTGCTTGCTTGCTTGCTTGCTTGCTTGCTTGCTTGCTTGCTTGCTTGCTTGCTTGCTTGCTTGCGAGGATAGGTGCGTTCGTAAAGGCGGAACCCTGCCTCATTGTGGTATTTTGTCAGGTTTAGGTGTAAAAGTCAAGGCTTTTTGAACGGAAGGCGATCCTCTGGAAGGGAGTGTTCCTGATCGCCTTGCGTGGGATATTCAGGGTAGTCGTCAAAATAGCCGACCAGGAATTTGTCCCCCTTCTCGTAAGTATAAGCCAGTTCCATATCCCAACCATAACACCAAAGGACGTGGTTTACAAACGCAAACGGATAGGGAAGACGCGGTTACTGACTTTGTTTCCAGGGTAACCCCGTTTCACCCATACATTTCCACAAAGACCCGGGGTGTCAAAATTTCCGGGCGTTTCATGTCTAACGGGGCAAAATCAGTGTCCCCGGACAACAATACATCAACGTCTTCGTGGAGCGCGGATACCATACAGGCAGGTCCTTGATGTCCCGGATATCGGGGTATTTTGACGCGTCGATTTTCTCGGGCGTGTAGGCAAGCTCGAAAGGCAGTTCCCTCAGAAAATTTTCCAGCAAATCATACTTGCCCGGGAATTTTTTCATGGTTACCCTCTTCAGTTCGTCCAAGATGTAGGTTGATAGCACAATGGTATGGTGTTTGGAAATTGCATCCACTAACCGCGATATATGGGTAGAGGACAAAACCACCGCGGAAACAAGCACGTTTGTGTCAGGCATTATCCGCATAACGTTCCGTCCACATTTGCTCCCTTACCTCGTCCACCAACGCCACCACATCCCGCTCGTCTTCGATGCCAAGGCGTGCGGCCTCACCCTCGAAGCCGGCGCGAAGATTGGCGAAGGCGATTTTTGCCGCGTTTGCCACCACGATACGGTTTCGGTCTTCTATAAACACGACCTTGTCGCCCTCGCGTACCCCAAGCTTTTTGCGGATGTCAATCGGGATCGTTATTTGCCCTCGGCTCGTGATTTTTGCTACTTCCATCATATTACCCCCGTGCCTTGTGTTCCTGAAAAATCTTACTTGCCTTGATTATAGCCCTGCCTTTCGCTCTAGTAAAGCGCCAGGCGGAAACATCAAGGGGTAGACGAGGCTTTCGGGAAACACCAACCCAGGCACCTTGCCCCCGGCCACGTTCACCTGTATTATTTGTCCAATGGATGGAGAAACAAGATGAGCGACAAACCTTTGGCCTACGTCTCCCAAATAAAATCCCTCGCGCCCATAGAGGGCAAGGATCGTATCGAACTGGCCAGGTTCGAAAACCACGCCTGGCAGGTCATCGTGCAGAAGGGGCAGTTCGCGCCGGGCGACAAGGCGGTGTACGTCGAGACCGGGGCGGTGCTTCCCGTCAGGGACGAATTCAGGTTCCTGGAAAGCAGGTGCTTTTCGGCCAAGTACGACGGGTACAAAATCAAGACCATAAAAATGGGCGGGGTCTACTCCGAGGGGATCGTGTTCACGATGGACTCCCTGGGCATCCCGCAGACCCGCCCCGTGGATTACAACCTGACGAAAGAGCTTGCGGTCAGGGCGGTCGAGGACGAAATCCTTCCGGTAACCGTAATCGAGAAAACCTGGTGGCGAAAGCTGCTGTCAAGATTTTTCGGCATAGACTTCGGGAAGTGGGGATTCGTAAAGGGCGGCTTCCCCAGCTACCTCGCGAAGACGGACGAGACCCAGGCGGCCTCGATTCCGGACCTTTTCGAGGGCGTGTCCGGAATGAACGTGTACGTGTCGATCAAGCTGGACGGGCAGTCCCTTACGCTCGCCGTGCATGAGGGCGTCTTTACCGTCTGCACCCGAAACCAGACCGTGTACCGGAACAAGGCCAAAAGGGCGGCCAGGGAACTGTCCCCGGCCACCGCGTCCAGGTACAAAGCGCCCTCGCCCCAGGCATACGTGGCGGCGAGGCTTGACGCGCCCAGGC
>Ga0209755_10003421_pt1 | contig 19928 bp, 16 predicted proteins | sample TergutCo191P1_FD_187301 | JGI IMG/M metagenome (GOLD analysis project Ga0209755, IMG submission 187301) | Cornitermes sp. P1 segment gut microbial communities from Petit-Saut dam, French Guiana - Co191P1 (SPAdes) (version 2) | ecosystem: Host-associated > Arthropoda: Insects > Digestive system...
TTTTCAGCAATTTATTTTTGATCTTGTATCCCTTCTGATAGACCTGAACAACGTTTCCTTCCGGCACGTTTTCGCTTGGTTGGTTCATGAGGGCTTCATGGAAATTCGGGTCAAAAACTTCGCCTGCGGGGTCTATAGTTTCAAGTCCGAATTCCGTTAAAACTTTATCAAACTGCTCTTGAATCAGTTTTACTCCTTTTTCAAAAGCTTCTAAATCTCCGCTTTTATTTTCTTCGGCAAAAGCACGGTCAAAGTTGTCTTTTACTTCGGAGAGCTTTGCTAAAAGCTTGCCGTTCGCTGTGCTTATAAGTTCCAGTTGTTCTTTAGCGGTGCGAGTGCGATAATTTTCAAATTCCGCAAAAAGGCGCAAATATTTATCTTGAGCCTGAGCCAGAGCATTGTGCTCTTCATCTGTAACCATATTATCAGTAGAATTTTCCACTTCTTCAATAAGTTTCTCAACTTCCAGTTTCTCAGCTTCATCCATACCCATGTTAAGGCAAAAGCTATGCCTAAGAGCAAAACGGCGTTTTTAGGCGAAAAATGCAGTTTTATCTGGCATTGCGTTTCATTTTGAAACGCATGCAGGTAGCGTTGGTGTTGTTTTTTGGAACTTTTCTACTGGACAAATTTTCAAATTTTGTATTTTTGTCCAGTACAATGGACAAAATTGGTGGTTTTATGGAGTTAATAGACAGGCCAGAGTATATAGAGAAGATCAAAATGTGGCGTGATTATACCGATGTGGTGAAAATAGTCACCGGGGTAAGGCGCTGTGGCAAGTCCATTTTGCTGACTTTATTTCAGAATTATCTCAGAGCAAATGGTGCTCAAAAAGACCAGATTCAGGAAATCAAATTTGAGCTGGAAGAAAACGAATGGCTTTTGGACCGCAAAAAATTGCACGCTAATATATTGGAAAATCTAAATCCTGATAAAATGAATTATGTGTTTTTAGATGAGATACAATTGGTTGAAGATTGGCAAAAGACGATCAACAGTTTGCGGATGCGTTCAAACATAGACCTTTACCTTACAGGTTCCAACGCTTATATGTTTTCCAGCGAGCTTGCAACTCTTATAGGCGGCAGATATGTGGAAATACAAATGCAGCCTTTTTCGTTCAAGGAATATGTTAGGAGCAACACCGATAATTTGCAGGAAAAATATGATAAATACACAAGTGAAAGCGGATTCCCACAGACACTGGCATTCAGCGGCAATCGACAGTTGATAAATGATTACCTTATGAACACGGTTTATCAGAATACTATTCAAAAGGACATAGTAAAAAGGTTTAAGCTTAAGGATACGGCTCGTTTGGATAATGTTGTGCGATATATGTTTGACAACATTGGCAATGAGACTTCTTTGCGTGGGATAGAGCGTGGATTAAAAGCAGATGGGGTTAGCGTTTCTCCAACTACAATAGATATTTATGTTCAGGGATTGCTGGATAGTTATCTTATGCATAAATGCGACAGGTATGATATAAAAGGCAAGAAAATTCTGCAAACAAACTCCAAGTATTATGTTGCTGATGTGGGGCTAAGAACAGCGTTGTTCGGAAGGTCAGATTTGGATTTTGGGCGTGTGCTGGAAAATGTTGTTTATTTGGAACTTGTGCGGCGTGGATATAAAGTTTCTGTTGGAAAAATAAGAGCGAGCAAAGAAATTGAAGTTGATTTTGTGGCAACAAAACCGGCAGGCGAAATAGAATATTATCAAGTTGCTTACACCGCTTTGGAGCCAGAGACATTGCGGCGCGAGCTTGCGCCATTGGAAGAAATTAAGGATAATTATCCGAAATTTCTTTTGACTATGGATTATGGCGAAGGGGTGAATAACGGGATAAAGCGGTTGAATGTTTTGGGGTGGCTGGCAGCCACGCCAAACACCTAGGAAGTCGGAGCTTGGGTGTTCTTTATTCTTCAAATCTAAACGGAATCGTAGGTGTTGTATTACCACTCTCAATAGCTTTCCACTTCCAAGTTGCTACCATAGCCTTAATAGCATTATCAAATTCAGAGTAACCTGTTGTGCTGGATACTATGGAAATGCTGACAATATCGCCACCCGGAGCAATGGTGAATTTAAGCGTTACCTTTCCGCTAAAGTCAGGTTTCAGCTTCAAATATTTGTTGTATATGTTGCGGAGTCCTGGCATACGAGCATTAGTAACAGCCATAATCTCCGCTTTGGAACGAGAACCATCGCCGCTACCCATATCAACATCTCTTGCACTGGGAGCCTTCACACCGCCGCTGACTTTTGTGCCAATATCACCTGAACCAGCTTCTTCATAATCATCATTAGAGCTGCCTCTAGCGGAACCACGACGATCACCCAACTCTGTTTTGCCGCTGCTTTGCAAACCTCCGACTTTGCTCAAAACCTTATCAATATCTTTTGCAAAGTTTGGGTCTTTCATAAGTTCGTATGCAGAGTAGTTGCTCTTAGAAGTCTTTGCTGTCAGTGTCGCAAATTTTATTTTAGTAAATCCTGCAGTTTTAGCCTCATGATGAACTTTAAGTACCTTCGAAATTTCTATGTCATAATCTGCAACAATTCTAATTTCTTTAGCGTCAGGGCTATCTATGAAACGATTATGAATTGCGATAAGCGTTTTTGCAAGTTCGTCGTAAGCACTACGAGGCCTTAAAGTCACTGCTAGTTTTCCGTTCGTGCAAATATCTTCCACACCGGGAGCTGTTTGGCCGCAAGCGAGCTTTCTAGAGGAATACTTCGAAAGGGTAGCAACAGTTGCACCTGGTTGAATCAAGTTGATCTCTTCGATAAACTCATTGTTGCTATCAATATAAGCACTATCTCTTTTGCTATAAACCGACATTAATATTTTACCGGGATCTTCTTCGCTCTCCTTATGCAAAGCGCATAGGTTTAGCGTTTTGCCATCATGGCATTCCTTGTGAAATACCTTGGGTAAACTTCCGCCCCTAGCCCAAATTTCCAAATACTCTTGGGAAATAGCCACTGTCAAATTTAAATTATTATCGGACGATTCGGAGCTGTTATTCCCTCCTTGAAAGTTAATATTTTCAATGTGATTTTTTCCGTTTACTTCGGATGCATAGTTAATATCAATATAACCAGAGGCACTAACGGTAGCTATAACCTTAGAAAATATATTGTAATTTATATTTTGGTCAATTTGTATATTCGCACTTCTGCTTTTATTCTGCAATGCATTCTTTAATGCCTCTATAACGAGACCATCTTGCTCCGCAACCGTAGCCGTTTCAACAACTGTTCTGCCATCAACAGAAATTACATCTTGCGTTATTTTTATCTCCTTAGCTTCACCATCCCGAAAGCAGCGGACGGAGAACAAGTCATTGATGTCACGGCGACCGTAGGAGGAGTGACTAACGCCACCGTAGGATGGATTGCCACCCCTGAGTACACTCCCAAGGCTGTAGCTCATATCCCGGCTGTAGGCTCTCCTACCGTACCCGTCCACACTAGCACTCCACCAGCCACCATCGTTACCAACGCTGACAAATCTGACGGTGCCTCCATAGTCACCATAGTAAACACCGTAACCACCCGGCAGGGCTGAAAAGCCATATTCATCGGTAGTGCACTTGTCGTGCTCAATAACCCCAGCAGGCTTAATAACACGACCACGATTATCTATTTCCTCTTTTGTTCGCTCACTCCATTTACACTTAGGTACCTTAGGGCTTGTTTCAGAAAAATCGTGCACCGGCCAACCGCTTTTGGACTTGAGCTTTTTGCCGGCAACCTCATATCCTCCGACAAAATCAACAAGAGTTTGCCACTCTTCATCGCTGGGTAAATTCCAACCATTGGGGCAGGCTTTCATCGCCTCATTCCAATCGTATAACCGCCCGTATTTGTTGCAATTATCCGTTTTTTTTATCTTCTTTGCCGGTTCGTCTCCGTAACATAGGCCAAGAAAACCATCCGCACCGTGGTAATTAAGGTTTTGCGCCATCCAAACCTGCTCACCTATCTTTACGGTTTTATAGGTTTTCTTATCCCTTGGATCGGTGAAAGAACCCTTTTGCTGGGCAAAAACTGCCGTAGCAAGCAGTATCAGCAATGTTACGATAGTTTTCATTGTCTGGCTCTCCTTGTTTAATCCTTAATGCAACGAACTGAGCGTAACTCCACACTGCTGTGACCCGCTTGCACGCCACCAAATTTACTGTATACACACCTGCTGTAGGGTACAAACTCGTTTATGTCTCCACTGGAACTCCACCAGCCTCCATTATCTCCGAAACCAATGAAACCAATTATATCCATATTTATGCTACCACCGGCACTACCGGTACCGCCTACGCCGCCGGGCAAGGCTCCAAAACCATATTTGTCCGTACCGTTGCCTTTGTTATTCCAGCCGCTTTTTGCCTTCAAATTGCTGCCCGCTTTTTCGCCACCAGCAAAAGCAACAAGAGCATCCCATTCCTCACCGCTCGGAATATGCCAACCACTGGGGCAAACGCCTCTGTGTTTCTCTGATATTAACGAACCACATTCTGCATAGCAGTCCGACTCAAAAGCCATTGCGGTTGGCCAATGGTAAAGTCGTCCGTATTTGTCACAGTGTTTCGTATTCTCATCTAAAAGAGGATACGATGTATATTCCTCGCCGCTATGGGAATCCATTTCTGTTGTAGGATTGCTTGTTCCACCACATTTGCTGTTTTTCGCATTGAATTTTAAATTCTCTGCCATCCAGGTTTGTTCACCTATCTTAACGGTCTTGTAGGTTTTCTTATCTCGAGCATCGGTGAAAGTTCCCTTTTGCTGGGCAAAAACTGTTGCAGTGAGCACCAAACTTGCCATGAGCATAGTTTTTCTAATCAAGTTCATAAAGAACCTCCTTTTGTGTTATTGTTTTCAAAGCGGAATTGCCTGAAATTCCTAAAAAAGAAAAGGAGCTTGCGCCCCCTTCTCTGTAAATTTTGCCATGATCTTCACTCATTATAAGCATAAAGATAGAAATTTTTTTATCATTGACTATCTTCTGGATTTCCATTAACCACCGCTACCGCAGCTTCAAAATCGCTGCTCAAAAGGTGTAAGGAGATTTCATCCAAAAGAGTCTCGGTTGCTTTTGACCAAGACTTTTTCTTTAAATTCGACATTGTAGCATTAACCGATTTTATATCGTAATTTTCACAAGACTTGCTTAGTATTTTCAATTGCTGACGTAAATACGCAGGATCTTCATCCTTATCAATTGAGATTTTCTTTGCCTTTGTTTCATTTTTATCTATAAACGCTTTAATCGAGTCTATTAAATCCGGAGCTTCTTGCTTAATGGCATTTTTATCCTGCTCCTTGCCGGCCATCTCAAGCACATAGGCCATTTGCGAAAGAGCCTTTTCTCCCATATTTGCAAGAATGCTTTTCAAGGCATGAGCTTTAATGACAAACAACTTTAAATCATCAATCGAAGCATTCTCTATGTTTTTCAAAGTGAGCTCCAAAATCGGTAAAATATTTTTTGCATCTGCTATGGCCATCAAAAGCAAATCATGTTTCATATTCGTATTTTCCTGGATATTAAACGTATTCTTGCGCACAAACCTGTTAAGTACAGCGTTCAATTGACGCACATCAATGGGTTTAGAAACAAAATCATCAAAGCCGTTTTCAAAAAATTTCTGAGCCTGGCCAACCAAAACATCGGCTGTCAATGCAACTATGGGCCGAGTATAACCCATTCCACGTATTCTCCTGGTAGTTTCAATGCCGTCTATTTCCGGCATCATCTGATCCATAAATATAATATCATAAATATTGCCGGATTTAATCTTTTCTATAGCCTTTAATCCGCCGGTGCAAGCATCTATGGACAAACCATAAGGCACCATAAGACCCTTGGCCACATACAGATTCGATTCAACATCATCAACAACCAGCACCTTGCCGTAAGACATGCATTCATAAGTAAACTGAGTCGATCTGATTTTTGCAGTATCGGGCAAACGCAGTTTCATCAAATCATCTGCCATGTCTTTTCCTATACGTGCAAAACCGATATTTTTCTGCGGCAATCGCACTACAAATGTTGAACCTTTGCCAAGCTCGCTCTCTACGGATATATGGCCGTTCATCATCTGAAGCAAATGCTGCGTAATGTTCATGCCCAATCCGGAACCTTGTATATAACGATTCATCTCCAAATTAAAGCGTGAGTATGGAGCAAACAACCATTCCGCCTGCTCCTTTGTCATGCCGTCTCCCGTATCACTCACGCTGAAAACAATTACAGCTTCTTCAGTGCTTGAGCCGCTTTCATAAGAAACGGAAAAACATATCCGGCCTTCACTGGTATATTTGAAAGCGTTGGAAAGCAGATTGTTCAGGACTTGCTTAATGCGAATCTCATCTCCGAACAACTGCATAGGCAAATTTTTATCCACATAAACTTCAAATTCTATCTGCTTGCTGTTTCGCATCACGTTCAATTGAACAACGTCGCCGATCAAATTTGCGAGTTCGTATTTTACGGAAACAATTTCCATTTTGCCCGCTTCTATTTTAGACAAATCAAGTATATTGTTTATAATGCCCAAAAGCAGATTGCTTGAATTGTAAATCATGGTAAAGGCTTCTCTTGTGTGATGTTCCATAGTATCTCTTTGCAACTCAATTTCCGTTACGCCCATAATAGCGTTCATTGGCGTGCGAATTTCGTGGCTCATTCTCGCTAAAAATACTGATTTGGCCTTGTTGGCGTTTTTTGCCTGTGATTCCGCATTCTCTCTCATTTTTATAATGCGAATCAGAGTTATGCCGAGAAGCGATGCGAGCGCAAGAGCTATTACGCAGAGTATTTGCGCTATTTTTATCACGCTTTGATAATATTGATCTTCCGGCGTAACAGCTCCGAGAAACCAACCGTTTTCCAGCCTCTTGAAAAATACAAGCACTTTTTTACCTTCGTAATTCACTATTTCACGTTCAAAAACCTCTCGCCCTTTCATCAGTTCCTCTTCAAATATGGATAGCGGCATATTTGAGTTTTGCATCGCCGCTCCCAAAAAATCAGGAAAAGGATGGGCAACTATTTTTAAATCTCTGTTCAGCAGCATTCCATATCCGCCTTCTGTTATTTTCATATCTATTACATATTTTTTTAAAACATTATTGAGGTTTACATCCAGAGAAACAATGCCAAGTTGTTTGCCGGAATCGTCTAAAATGCGGCGGGTATAAGTAATTATCGCTGCGCCCTGTGCTTTTTCGTAGCGAAGCCTATCGGCTGTTATTTTGTTATTTATATCGGAAGTGGCACGGAATTCTCCGCCAAACACATCTTTTACGCACTTTTTTATTATTTCGGAATTTTCACCGGCCATAGTCATTACACGCACGGTTTTAGCAATATTGTCCAAAGCCTGTTCCGACCTTTGCAAACTGGATACAATATTTATTTGCGCATAAGAGAGGGTTGTTTTCGCTTCTTTTCTCAGGTGCTGGAACTCCATTTTGATCATAAAGATACAACTGAGAACAACCATTATGGTGAAAGCCAAAAAGACCAACACAACCTGCGAATATGTCTGAGCTATTCGGACTATCCTTTTGTATAAGCCTCCCCTTGAAGCTCTAATAGCTTTCATAATACCCCCTCCAAGAAGTTTTACGGTTAAAAATATAGATATTTCTATTTTCATATAAAAACCCATGTTCCATTCCCATACCCATCTTCAAACCGAGTCTTGGGCCCAGACATTTGCCAAAAGCCTGAAATCCGGCGATGTAGTGGCTCTTGAGGGCGATTTGGGCGCAGGAAAAACCGCAATTTGCGCAGCTATTTGCAAAGGTTTGGGTTTTGAAGGCACGGTAAATTCCCCCAGCTACGCAATAGTCCATGAATATCCGCACAACCCACCTATTTACCACCTAGACCTTTACCGCTTAAAAACCCCTGCAGATTTATACGATATAGGCATTGAGCTTTACACATTTTCAAAGGGGATCACGCTTATAGAATGGCCGCAAATGGCCGGTGATTTTCCGTTGAATATAACATACCGCATTAAAATTGATATAACCGGTGACACCGATCGTGAGATTTTGCTTTTTAGGCAAATTTTCATTTCGCTTGGTTCAAATATAGAGCCGAGAGATGAGCGGTTGGCAGAGGCCAGAAATTTGCTGAAGTCTGAGGAGCCGTTGAATTGGAAGGAGAGCAAGATTTACGAGACTGAGCCGTGGGGTGAATCTGCTCAGGCAAAATTTTTGAATCAGGTTGTGAGTTTCAGTTCAGAAAAGACTCCGCAGCAGTTGCTTTCTCTTTGCAAGGCTATTGAGCAAAAGCTGGGCCGGCAAAAAAGAGAAAAGTGGAAGGAGCGTGAGATAGATTTGGATTTGCTGTATTGCGGCAACGAGGTTGTGGAAAGCGCGGAATTGACTCTTCCTCATCCATACATTGCTCAAAGAGAATTTGTTTTGAAACCGTTACGTGAGATAGCCCCGGATTTTTACGCAAGCACGTTCAGCAAGTCGCCCAGCATTTTGTCTTGAGTTCTGACAACGGATGCATTTGCGGCGAGTTCTTTTTCGCTTTTTATCTGTTCAACAGTTTCTTCTGCCAAGTCTGTAGCGGAGTAATCCTTAGATGGAGGCTCTATTTTTTGGATAGCCGTGATAGCGGTTCCGGGGTTCTGCGAAGTTTGCACCGGACGGCTTTGTGAAAAGCCGGGCGTATTTATATTAGCGACGTCGTGTGCGCTAATAGCTATTCTGAGCGAACTAGCCTGCATTGCGGAAGCTGACGGAGATATGTTCATACGTTGTAAGATAGAAAAGTCTGTAAATCCTGAAAATCCGGGTTAAGGCTATTTTACTATATTTCTTCTATGGCTGATTTCTCAATAGTTTGTCCGCACTGTGGTATGCAGCTCACTTATTGCATAGGCAATCCCCATGCAGAACCTGAAAACGGAGAGTTGCAGGGATTTGTGTTCACTTGCCCCAGTTGCCGAACTCCGGCTTCTTATCAACCTAAGGAAGCAATCGCTGTAAAAATGGATAAACAGACATTTGAGAATTTCCGGCGCGCAGTTGACAAAAAAGTCAGCGAACAGGATCAAGTAAGAGGCGTGGCTTTCTCAAAGCAAGGAAGAGTGGCGACCTTAACCCCCAAGCATGCGGATGGAAATACATTAGACGGTCTTCTCAAAGACATTCAGGATTGCAACAATTACGATGATTTTTTAAAGCGGCTTGAAAAATAGAGCTTAGGGTGCAGGCTGCCTGCATTCAATTTCTTCGTCTGTAATTCGCAGAGCCATAATCATTGACATATCATCCGGCTCGTCTTCAAAATCAACAACAAGGCCAACTTTTTTGGCATCGTCTTTTGACTTTTCAAAATGCAGAATATCTGCGATCTTTACGGGAATAACAGTTTGCCCTGCAATGGAAATAAGAAGCTCCATTCCCTTATTTATTGGACCTTCCACCACCTTACCCTTAAACACAAGGGACTTTCCATCCTCTGCCGGCGCAGTTTTTTTAACAAGAAACTTGGGCATGGTCAGCAATACCAATCTGAGCGAAACGCGGTTAAAACTTTGTGAAAATCAATCATTTGGCGTTAATTTAGTTAATTTTACTCCCTATGGAATCATTTTTAACTGTCGGACGCATACCTTTTCTGGTTTGTGCTCCGTTTTTTCACAGATTTTTAACTCATCCAATGCAAAATATTCGCTTTTTAGACGGGGTTCCCAGCCTGCAGAACAAAAGGCTAAGAGATGGAGAGATAATGCTTTCACCATCTTCTTCCATAGAATACGCAAAAAATCAGGAAAAATATATTATTTGCAACAGATTCTGTACTTCGAGCACCCTTGAAATTCAATCCGTAAAACTTTTTTCAAAATACAAATGGGAAGATCTTGATAAAAAAACCGTGCATTTAACTCGGGAAAGTGATACTTCGGTTGAGTTGCTAAAACTTCTCTCGAGCTTGCGGTTCAAGGTCTCCCCGGTTTTTGCAGACTCTGAAAATTGCGATGCAAAGCTATTGATAGGAGACAGAGCTTTGAGGGAAGGCTCGGAGAACAAATGGGAATACGCTTATGATTTAGCCAGCGTTTGGCAGGAGTGGCAAAATATGCCTTTTGTGTTTGGTCTGTGGATAATAAGAAAAGAAGCCTTGGGTAGAGGCTCCCTGCTTGAAAATTATTTGAATGAAACGGAAGTAAGCATAAGAGAATTCAGGGAAAACAGAAGTGAGTGCCTGCACCAGTGGGAAAAGGTTTTTCCGCATGGGTTGCCTAAGGCAGTGGCTTGCGGCTATTACGATGCGGTGGATTACAATTTTACTTCCGAGCACGAAAGATCTTTGAAAAAATTTTATGAACTCTGCGGAATGCAGGTGAAATTAAATTTTACGCACTAGCTTGCATAAGCCCCACAGTATGGAAACAAACAGCAGATACAGAATGGACACAGCCAAGGCATAAAGCATTATTGAATAAAAGAGAGTTATAAAAACATCCATCTTTTCTGTGAGCCAAGCTACTACTGTAAGCTCTTTTAACCCGAAAACAAAAAATATATTTGCGATAAAGTTCACAAGAAAAATCAGGCACAGCAGGGTTGTAAAGCCGCCGGTAGCGCCTTTGAGATCCGAAGCGCTCAGCTTCATGTGGCTGGCAATCCCAATGGAGAGATAGAGAAACAGCCAGAACCTCCAGTTGCTTAAATTGTCTGCATTAAAGAAGTTTTTGAAAATTTCCCAGTTGCCATCTGAATACTGAGGGAGCAACACGCCGAGCAGCGCATAGATAACCACTGTGCCAAAAAGCATCGGAGCCATGCCTATAAAAAAATTCCCTATTTGCTGGTAGGTGCTTTTGGGATTGTATTCATGTTTAACATAGCCGAGCGTGCCATTCTCATCCGGTGAAAAAAACTTTGCTTCAGTGATTGTATGCCTGAAAAGCACACAGAAAGTAGCGTGGCCCATTTCATGTACCGGGGTTCCAACCCACCCGGTCAAAAACAATTCCGCTTTTTGTCCAATAGATCCGGCAAAAGCCTTATCCCTGAGCTTGGTTACAAAGTATAATGCCAGACCTATAATAAAAAGCGGCCCCCAAATCCACAAAATTTGGTCAAAACACGCTTCCAAGGTGTTGTAAAGCAGTATAGACAGCTTCTCTGAGAAATCCATAGGTTGAAATTTAGTATATTACGATTGAGAGGTAATTATGAAAAAAGTGTTTCTTATTTTGCTCGTATTCGCTGTGGCGGGTGCTTTTGCCCAGAAGACTACCAATAAGGTTAAGTCTAAAAGGGGTGATATTGATCTCAGAGAATCTTCCGGCGGTGGCGGCAAAGTAGTTTGTACTGCCAGCTTTAACGATGAAATGACCATCGTAAAGACGCAGGACTCCTACACATTGGTTAAAGGTTCGTGCGGCCAAGGCTGGGTGAGCAATAGCGATGTGGAAAAGGTTTTGCAAGGTCCGGGCGACAAAGGCATGAACATTGAAGCCGTTGACGTTGTGGGATGGATGGATAACCCGAGTGCTGTGTTCGTTTTGGATCAGGACGCTGCGAGCTTTGAAGGCATTAGCCTTGATCGTAACTTCAATGATTATTTGAAGCAGACCGTTGACAGAGAACAAACAGAAATGCGGAACCAGGAAAATTAAAATTTATTTTTACATAATTATATTCATAGTATTGTTATTTTCTTCCTGCAAGCAGGAAGAAAAAATAACAGAAAAGCCTGACCCCGAAGCTCAGCTCGCAGAAATTCAGCGCAGAATAGACTCTCTTGAAAACTTCATATCAAATAGCCCAATATTAAAGCCAGCAACTGTGGAGCCAAACTTTGGGCTTTTCCAAACTTTGCAAAGCGTTGGATTGGATATAAAGCAAGCCTTGAAAATAAGCAATACGCTTGCCGATACGGTTGAAATCGGGACTCTGAGGGCCGGGCAAGTGTTTTGGGTTGGTTTTGATCCAAAAGACACTTTAAATCCGGTGCTGTTCAGATATGCGGAAAATCCGGCAACTCTTCATTTTTTGATAATGAGCAGCACAGGTGAATGGAAATACAAGATAGTAGAGAAGCCCGTTGACATTCGCTATGCAATGTATGAGGGCACATTGAAGGAAGGCAGCAATTTATATAATACGTTGAGAGATATAGGCATTCCTCAGGGCATGGTTGGAGTTGTGGCCGGAGTTTTAGAATGCAAGATAAGTTTTAGAACAGATGCAAGAGTTGGCGACAAATTTAAAATTTTGCTGAAAGAAACTCGCTTTCAAGATACTTTGTGGATTGGCGGAAAGGTTTTGTATGCCGGCTATGAAGGCTCAAGAGTTAAGCATAGCGAGGCTTTTTTATATGAAGAAGCTGATCCCAAAAGTTCTTTCAACGCTCATTACACGGAAGACGGCGAGGCTCTTATAAGTTCAGGATTGAGGTATCCTCTGGATCGCTTGCACATCACAAGTCGTTATGGCTATCGCATACATCCGATTACCGGCCAGCGAGCGTTTCATAGCGGAGTTGATTATCGCGGCTCAGTTGGAACGCCTGTTTATGCGGTGGCAGAGGGAGTTGTTGTTCAATCGACTTATGATGATGCCAGCGGTAACTTCATAGCGATTAAACATTCGGATAACAGCCAGAGTTTGTATTTGCATTTGTCGCAAAGAGGTGTTAGCAACGGGCAAAGAGTTAGAAGCAGGCAGGTTATAGGCAAAGTTGGCAATACAGGCAGGAGCAGCGGCCCGCATTTGCATTTAGGAATAAAGCAGCCAAACGGCCAATATATGAATCCGCTTGACAAAAAGATGATAGCAACTCCAAAGCTGGAAGGCGCAAAGCTTGTAGCATTGACGGAGCAGATAAAAACTATAAGGGAGACTTTGGAGAAGACAGAATCTGCTGAACCAAAGAGTATAGGTGACTCGTTACAGGCAACTGTGAAGTATATTCAGAAACATCAAGTGGCTCCAGAATCTGCGAAGTAACGAGCTGAATTGTTTTTGTGCTTGTTCGCCTTTCCCAGGCATTTGCAGTTCCCTTCAAAACAATCGGTAAAATTATAGCTTTGAATTCTGCTGCCATTCTGAATGCGCCGCTTTTCCAAGAACTCATTTCTCCGGTTTTGCTTCTGGTGCCTTCCGGGAAAATCACAATCTGCGGAGGCTTTGTCGCAGAGAATTCGCTCATCTTATCTTTGAAATTTCTGCCGCTTCCCTTGGTATGGCGCTTAATAAAAACACAACCTATCTTCCTCATCCAATAAGACAAAAACGGAATGCGCGATAATTCCATTTTCGCTAAAAATCCCAGCATCCTCTGCGCAGAAACCAAAACAACAGGAATGTCTGCGAATGAATTATGGTTTGCAATGATAATCACCGGGCGGCTCCAATCCACCTTTGCCAAATTCTCTCTGCCGCTCACGCTCAGATCAAGTCGCATTCTTCTCAAGCAAAAACTCGCCCAACGCAAAAGCATAGCCTGCAACCACGCCTCCGAAGTTGAAGGTTTAAAAACTCTTTGAAAGAAATAAATAGGAATATACCAGCACATAAAGCATATGATGCTGAATACGGCAAAAAATTTAAAAATAAAAATCGGCATTCCAATTCCTTTCTTTAATGGCTTCTCTTGGCAATACTTTAAAAACCGAGACTTCTTGAAATTCGTAAGCTGGCCCTTAAAATACCGTTGCTTGCAATATAAAAAAATCAAATGCGCTTCGGCTCTCGTGACACCCACATAAAAAAGCCGTTTTTCCTCATCCGGCGCACCGTCAAGTCCCGGGCTCAAATTCTCCGCAAGCCCGCAGTAAAAAACAACCGGGTACTGCAAGCCCTTTGAAGCGTGCAGAGTTTCTATAACAACATCGCCTATTCCGTACTCTTTGAGTGCAAGCTCATAATATTCACATTGGCGGTTGTAGCGGCAAAGCAGAGCAAAATCGCTCCACTGCATTGAATATTCCTCTTTCAAAAATTTAATCTCATAGACAATCTTCAAAATTTCCTCTTCTGCCGTTTGGCAAATCCAAACTTCTGGTTTTCTGTTCTCCTTGAAAAGAGGATAGTGGCGCATAGCTCCGGCCCTTAAATTTTTTCTGAACATCAAAGGCTTGTCTGTAAAAATTCTGTTCGCTGTTTCCAAAATATTTGCCGTGCTGCGATAGTTCCATTCAAGCTTCAACACCTTGCAGTTGGGGAAGTCTTTTTTGAACCTCAAAATATTTCCAATGTCTGCGCCTCGAAATCCGTAAATAGCCTGGTCATCATCGCCAACGGCAAAGAGGCATTGGCTTTTGCGAAGCAGTGCCCGCACAAGCTTGTACTGCGAAGGGTTAATATCCTGATATTCGTCAATTAAAATTTCCGTCCAACCAACTTGAATGTTGAATTCGGATAGCAAGCGAATCGCAAGCCAAATCAAATCTTCAAAAACAACTTCTCCGCTTTTAAGAACCTTTGCCTGCAGCTTCTCCAGCTTGTCATTGCAAAAAAGATTTTCACGGCTAACAGAACCGGGCTTGAGCCCAGCTTCCATCAACCAATCCTGCCACTCAAAATCCGATTGCTCCTTTGGAATAGGCACTTTTGCAAACCCGAGTTTTTCCCAATGCGTTCTCAAAATTCTCAGCGCAAGCGAATGGAATGTGCAAAGCAAAGCCTTGGAATCCGGCGCAAGCTCCTTAACTCTTTCATCCATTTCCGCTGCAGCCTTTGCCGTAAAAGTGAGTGCTAAAATTTTTGAAGAATCCAAGCCCTGCCCAATCCGGTATAAAATCCTCTTTGTTAAAACAGAAGTTTTTCCTGAGCCTGCACCTGCCAAAATAAGCAAAGGTCCTTCGCTTTCATGCGAATGTAAAACTGCTTCCTTCTGTTGTGTATTTAAATTTTTAAGGAGAGTCAACTCTCCTCCCTCACATCCGTAACGCAACCCTTAATCGCTGCGGCAGCTACCATAGCCGGGCTCATAAGCAAAGTGCGGCCCGTGGGGCTTCCCTGCCGGCCCTTAAAGTTTCTGTTGCTGGAGCTTGCGCTTATTTGCCTTCCTTGCAATTTGTCTGGATTCATAGCCAAACAAAGAGAGCAACCTGCTTCACGCCACTCTGCGCCGGCCTCTGTGAAAATTTTATCCAAGCCAATGGCCTCGGCTTCTATTTTAATTTTCTGCGAACCGGGCACAACCCAGAATTTAACTTTCGGGTTTACCTTTTTGCCTTTTATTATTTCTGCCGCTGCTTTTAAATCACCAAGCCTTCCGTTTGTGCAACTGCCAACAAAAGCGATGTCAATCGGAGTTCCTGCTATAGGCGCACCGCCTTTGAAACCCATGTAATCATAAGCTTCGCCGCTGCCAGCCGGAATGTTTTCGTTTATCATCACGCTCTGTTCAGGGGTTATTCCCCAAGTGACAAATGGCGCAAGCTTGTCGCAGTCAATTTCAATTTCATCGTCATAAACAGCATCCGGGTCGCTGGCAACGCTTTTCCAGTATTCAACAGCTTTGTCCCAGTCTTTTGGCGCATAGGGCTTGTCTTTCAAAAAATCAAAAGTTTTCTGATCCGGGTTGCAGTAGCCGACTCTTGCCCCACCTTCAATGGCTAAGTTGCACAGAGTCATTCTGCCTTCCATGTCCATAGCCTCAACCACAGGTCCGGTGAATTCGTAGGCATAGCCAACACCGCCGTTAACTCCGAGTTTGTTGATGTAAGCAAGTGCGGCATCTTTTGGGAATACGCCCTTCTTTAAACTTCCGGTGAATTTAATTTTGCGAACTTTGAGAGGTGCCATTGCAAGGGTTTGTGTTGCAAGCACGTCTGCGACTTGTGATGAGCCTATACCAAAAGCTATGGAACCGAATGCTCCGTGTGTAGCAGTATGGCTATCGCCGCAAGCTATGGTCATTCCGGGTTGTGTGACCCCTTCTTCCGGGCCAACTACGTGAATAACTCCCTGTTCTCCGGTTTCCGGCCCAAAAAAGCGAATGCCAAAGTCTTTGCAATTCTGCTCCAGCCTGGCGAACATTTCCTCTGCCACAGGGTCTTTTAGCGGCCTGGGCCGCTCATCTGCGGTGGTTGGTATAATGTGATCTACCGTTGCAAAGGAACGATTTGGGTAAAGAGCCTTTAAGCCGTCGTCTCTAAGCATTGAAAAAGCCTGAGGGCTTGTGACCTCGTGGATCAAATGCAAGCCTATAAAAAGCTGATCTTGCCCGGATGGCAGCTTGCCAACGGTATGCTTTTCGTAAATTTTTTGGAATAGCGTTTTTCCCATGTGTTGGAATTTAGAAAAGTGTCCGTTATTTTTCTATATTAGTATTACCATGGAAACAAAAAATGTTGATCTTGCTAAGATTTTGATAGTTGATGACTCCAGAGTGTTTCGGAGCATATTGGAAAAAGTGATATCCACACTTCCCGGCGTTCAGGTTGTTGGTGCCGTACCCAGTGGCTTGGCGGCTATTGAGTTCTTGAGGATACGTGCTGTTGATTTGATGACCTTGGATGTTGAAATGCCTGAATTGGACGGGCTTCAAACTCTCAAAAAGATGCTTGAGTGCAAGGCTGAATTGAAAGCCGTTCCTGAAGTCCTGATGGTGAGTTCCTTAACTCGCTCGGGCTCAGACACAACTTTGAAAGCTCTTGAATGCGGCGCATTTGATTTTATTGCCAAACCTCCACCAGAGGCTCCCAATTCACAAGAGAGCCTGAGCAGGATGCTCCATACGGCAATCACCGGATGGATTTCCCGCAGAGGCAGAGGCATTCGCCATTCACCCGCTGCCCGCATTGTTACTGGTAGCCCAGGCGCCGCAGCCGCATCTACCAGCCCTACAGGATTTACGTATACCCTCACAAAGGGAGTTTTTGTAAAGCCAGTGATGGCAATAGTCATGGGAGTCTCCACCGGAGGCCCTAAGTCTCTGGCAGATATGCTTCCCAAACTTTGCACGCTAACTCACCTGCCTATTTTGCTGGTGCAGCATATGCCGCCTAATTTCACAAAATCTTTGGCAGATAGTCTTTCTCTTAAATGCGCACACACTGTTGTGGAAGGCTTGCCCGGCACTGTAGTCAAGGATAAAACAATTTACATTGCGCCCGGCGGCAATCACATGACTGTCAGAACCAGAGGCGCAGAGTTTGTTTTGGAAAATAATCAAGATCCACCGGAAAACGGTTGCCGTCCCGCTGTGGATGTTCTGTTCCGGTCTGCTGCTGCAGCTTATCCTCCGGATTCTCTAATTGGAGTTATATTAACAGGCATGGGTTGCGATGGCACTCCATCTTTGCCGAATTTAAAAAATAAAAATGCTTATTTAATAGCACAAGATGAAGAAACTTCTGTTGTGTTCGGCATGCCTCGTGCTGCTGCGGCAACAGGTCTGTTGCATAAGGTTGCGCCTTTAATGCGCGTTCCAGAAGCAATAGTTGAACGTATAAACATGGGAAAAAAATAAGGTAATTTTATGTCGACAAATCACATGAGTCCAGAATCCTACAAAAGCATAACTAAATATGTTTTTGACATATGCGGAATCGTTTTAGGAGACGATAAACAGTACTTGGTTGAGCAGCGCTTAACCCCAATCTTGAAGGATCTAGGTTGCAATGATTTTGCAGCTTTAGGTAACATGCTGAGTTTGGGTGCTACCAACTTTCTTGTCCGCGAAAAAGTTCTAAACGCAATGACCACGAATGAGACATCGTTCTTCAGGGATGATCATCCGTACATAGCGTTTAGGGAAAAAATAATGGTGGATATGCTTGAGCGTGTTAAGCAGCGCAAGGAGCGTCCGTGGCAGCGCAGAGGGCCAAAGGTTGCTATGTGGAGCGTTGCTTCAAGTACCGGCCAAGAGCCTTACTCCATGGCTATGATCATAGCCGATATTGTTGCGCAGAAGGGCATGGGTCTTGTAACCATGGAAGATTTTGGAATCTTGGGTACAGACATATCTTCCAAAGTTTTGGCAAAAGCCATGGAAGGAAGGTACGGTCCTCTGGAAGTGGCTCGAGGTTTGAGCCCCGAAATGCGCAACAGGCATTTTGTGCAAGACGGCGATTCGTTTGTTATAAACGACAAGCTCCGTAAAATAGTGGAATTCAAGGCTTTTAACATTCAAGATTCTTTTATGCAGATAGGAGCTTTTGATGTTATCTTTTGCCGCAACATTCTGATCTATTTCACAGATGATGCCAAGAAAAAAATTCTTGCCCAGTTCTACCAGATACTGGCTCCGGGCGGATTTTTGCTTTTGGGTTCTGCTGAGAACATGTATAATCTGAATGATGAGTTTATAACAGAAAGGTACGGAGCTACTACTATTTACAGAAAGCAGATGTAGAACTCTGGACAATTAGCTCAGTGGTTTAGAGCACTGCCTTCACACGGCAGGGGTCACAAGTTCAACTCTTGTATTGTCCATTATTAAATGAACAATTTGGAAGTGGCTAACAGGATCAAGGAACTAACCTCCAAGCTGGCAGAGGCGAATCGCCTTTATTACGAGGGCAAAGCTACTCTTTTTTCTGATTATGAATTTGATGCTACATTAAAAGAACTGGAAGCTCTGGAAAAGCAATATCCGCAGCTCAGGCAAACCGACTCTCCAACGCAAACGGTTGGCAAAGAAAGCACAAGCAATTTTACACGCATTGCGCATAAAGTTCCCATGCTCTCCATAGCAAACACTTACAGCGAAGCCGAGGTTTTAGATTGGGAACGCCAGCTTCAAGGGTTGATAGAAGGCAAGATTGAATATGTGTGCGAAGTGAAAATAGACGGCGTTAGCATGTCGCTTTTATACAGAGACGGAGTGCTTGTTCGTGGCCTAACACGTGGAGATGGTGAATCCGGCGATGATGTGACTGCAAATGTAAAAACCATAAAAGACATTCCACATACATTGGCAAACAAAGGAGAGTTTGAAATTCGTGGTGAAGTTTATATGGAGCACGGCACATTTGAAAAATTGAATGAAGAATTGATAGCACAGGAAAAAACTCCCTACGCAAACCCGAGAAACACCGCAGCCGGCAGCCTGAAATTGAAAGATTCAAAAGAAACGGAAAAAAGAAATTTAAGATTTTTCGCATATCAGATTCCTGGTTTTGGTGAGAGCCATAGCGATAATTTGGCGTTTTTAAAAAAAATGGACTTTAAAGTTTTTGAGCATTTTGTAAAGGATTCTGTGCAGGGAATTTTAGAGGCTCGGGATTATTTTGATGGCTTGAGAAAAACTTTGCCCTTTGATGTTGATGGCATGGTTGTGAAGGTGAATAGCATTGCGCAGCAGAAAGAGGCTGGCAGAACGGCTAAGGCACCTCGCTGGGCTATTGCGTATAAATTTAAAGCGGAACGGGTTTATTCGGAGTTGTTGAGCATAGATGTTCAGGTTGGCCGCACGGGAAAGATAACTCCGGTTGCAAACTTGTCGCCTGTTTCGCTTGGAGGCTCAACGGTTAAGAGGGCAACGCTTCACAACTTTGATGAGATAAAAAGACTGGATTTGAGGATAGGAGATTTTGCCGGAATTGAAAAGGGCGGTGAAATTATCCCTAAGATTGTTGAAGTTCAAATTGAGCGCAGGCCCCAAAATACCGAGCCCGTAAAAGAACCGGAGTTTTGCCCGGAGTGCGGGGAAAAGTTACAGAAAGAAGATGTTGATTTGCGTTGCGAGAATTTACAGTGCAAGGCGCAGGTGCAAAGATTCCTTGAATATTTTGTTTCACGCAAGGTTATGGAAATTGAGAATATGGGTGAGGCACTGATAAGGATGGTGCTGGACAAAGGTTTGATTAAAGAAGTGTGGGATATTTACAAATTGAAAAAAGAGGATTTGGCTGCTCTTGACGGCATGGCGGAGAAGAGTGCGCAGATAGTGATGGATGGCATTGAAAAGA
>Ga0209755_10003422_pt1 | contig 19922 bp, 18 predicted proteins | sample TergutCo191P1_FD_187301 | JGI IMG/M metagenome (GOLD analysis project Ga0209755, IMG submission 187301) | Cornitermes sp. P1 segment gut microbial communities from Petit-Saut dam, French Guiana - Co191P1 (SPAdes) (version 2) | ecosystem: Host-associated > Arthropoda: Insects > Digestive system...
AACTGCAGTAATAGAAAATGCTAAGGTTTTTTTTTTTATGAAATGAAAACAACTAACAAGTGGACATTCTCTGAGGGCAGTAACAAAAAACTACCTGTAAGAACTTACATCACTATAGGTATCATCTGAAAATTGAATATACCATATAAACCAGCACTTTTCCAGTCCCATGGACACCAGATTAATGGAATTCTACTGTACTTAGTCAACAAAATGGTAATACAACATGATATTTCTGTTGCTCATAGCATCCCCTAAAAGACTCATCTCTACAAACCCATTCACTATCACTGCTGTGTCTGAAGTTACACTTCCTTCAAACAGGTCACAACCCTCAGTACCATTTCTTCAAAGACTTCATATTGTCTGGAATTTCACATTCCATTCTTCTCAACACATACGTATCACCAGCAATCTGTCCCAGCAAAACAAGTAATGCCATATGCAATCAGTCACCTATCTTCTTACTTCAAATATGATAATTCTTGCAAACAGAGATTCTGCTTCTTCTGTGGTGTTATCCAGTTCTCCTCTGCTTCTTGGTCTGGCAATTTTGCAATACATATATGAAAAGAGTGTTCATTCTACTTGGATTTCTGTTAATTCTTCTTCTCGACTTCATATCACTTACTTTGTTGAAAGTGCACCAAGAGCTGCCAATTATCACGCTCTTTCACAAATTTATTAACATAAACTTGAAAACCATGGGATATAAAATCATCTGTTTACTACACATTCCACTAGGACAACAAATTTATATTCAATAAACTCATTACAACCCCATGCTATGCAAAAATGTCTGCTAGAAAACAACTAATGTAAGTAGCAGTGAAACTTTGTCTCTCTCCCTACATAGATGAGTCATGTCATAAACACCAGTAAACACAGAACTCTCATTTGCTTTGAATGTCACTGATAAACCCTCACACCATTAAGGTGCAAGAACATTTTGTATGGAATTTTCAGGGGAAGAAAGTCCTTCTTACAGTCCACTTTGAAGTTTTAAAGGTAAGGCACAATTTAAAGTAATACTTACGGCGACCAGCTCCCTGGGGTATGTCACGACAGAACTTAGATACATCTAAGCCACAGGCCTGATACAGCAAAGGGTCCACATGTATGTCAGCCTTTGCCTCTTCAATGAGACCTGCAATCTCTAGTTTGCAACTACGGTCCAAGATGCGATGATTGTTGAAGGCCATCTTTAGACATTCCTCCACTAGACCTGAGCCATCCTCTACCCCATCCTCCAACAGACACAAGTCTTTTATCTAAAAAATGGTGCATTTATATGTAATTACACATACTGAGGTATGCCACACTGCATCCTATGTCAAGTTATGATAATTTCTGCCCTCCACATAATACTGTATATTCTTGAATCTAATACGCACCTGAATCTAATCCACACTAGTTTTTGCCGATTTCTTAAACAAAAAAAAGTTAGTTCGCAGTTTTAATCCGCACCTTTCCTTCAACCGCCTGCAGAAGTCGCGCGATGGGTGTCAGCTGCATGGAAAGCCATCCCAGAGAGGATTATTGTCAGATCTTTCAAGATGTGTTGCATAAGCAAGGCTTTGGACGGATCCGAAGATGACATTCTATGGAAGGATGGTGGTGAAGATAAAGATGAAAGTGATTGGGTGACGGATAATGATTCAGTTATGAGTGATGACAGCAAGTCTGATGAATAATAAATTATAAATAATAAATTATTGTATTGTTCTTACGGCACGTACAGCAGCTCTATCATTTTTCCAAAATCTAGCTTGTGACCGTGAATCTAATCCGCACATGATTCTAATCCGCATCTGATTTTTAGCCCTCTGAAACTGTAAAAAGGGTGCGGATTAGATTCGAGAATATACGGTATGTTCAACTATGTCTTTTTGGTGTCTACCAAAGAGTGGTTCAGAAGCCTGTTCTATTAACCCTTTATGTCTGAAGAGGAAAACACTGTCCCAGAAATTAAATACCCTCAATGCTCGAATGGGAAAACACTGTCCCGCAACACCACGTCCTGTTTAAAATTTTCTGCATTTATAATTCAACATCTCTTTTTCACAATATTTGTCTAAAAGGCTTGTATACGCATAAAAGATTGTGTGAAGTTTAATTGTAGCCAAAATTATCACTAATAAAATTTAATTTTTCTTACTAACAGTCATGATTTTTCCAAAATTCATGATTTATTTACACTTGTCTACAGGCGTTTCTTTTTTTCCCCCTCATACGGGCAAAGCGAAGCATATACCACACACACACACACACACATATGCTCCTCTGACAAGGCTCTGTTCTTTCATGAAGCCCCTTCTGTAAAATCCACATCCCTTCACCCTCATTATTTCATCAAGAAGGCACCACTGAAAAAATATCAGTTCAGTAATTTCAATGGTAGTATTTACTGACATTTGTGAGTTCCACTTTACCATTTTAGTGTCAACTGATCCGCCAAAATGCAGTTTGCTGTGATATATCTCAAAACAAGGAATGGCAAAAAATGTTATGTTGCATTCTTGACCCTTGAATTTCATTCTTGTTTATTTGTTTTTGGGGAACACACATAGCACCAAATTCTCTTACATTGCATAAGCCAGTGTCTGTTGTGGTTTGTGTCATGTATTTTTAGTTGGCTTGTGGTTGCAGCTTGTCTTCCATGTCTTGCCATCAACATGCTATGTGAGAAACGGTCTTTATAGATGTGGGGTGGCTCTGTTTGTTGTAACACACTGGGACCACCTGTAAAACTGTGGACTATGGATAGAGTAGGTCGACAGTTTGTATTGTCAGTCCACTGTGTGAAGTTTATGCCAGTAACGTCACCTGTATCATGTCAGTGTCACTGCCAATCTAAGCAGAAATGTCTTAGTCTTCCAATATGTGCACGTCAGTCCCATTGTGATACCAGTTCTGTGATGCCTCGGTCTGTAACGTTTTCTCCTTATAGTTACACTGATATCAGTCCGTAATGTTAGCTCCTGATAGCCATACTGCTAAATGCAGTTTGACACAATTTGGCTCACAATACACCCAGCACCTTCTGACCCTTTTTGTGATACAAGCATCAGCAGTGCCTGGTCTTTTCCACATTATTGCTCTGAGAGTGAAAGGACTGACATGTTCAGTTGAAGAAAGACGTAAGTATGACACTACAGTTTGAAAAACTCACAAAGAAATTCTTACAGCAGCATGAAGGACATTTGCCTCTGGTCCCATATTGCACTAACCAGAGAAATAAACATCTATCTTCATTCTTTTCCCCTCCCACTGACTGCATATGAACTCATTTGCCACAGAACCCAAATAAGCAGGCACCACTATGAAACCTAAGCATCATTATAAGTCTGGAGCTTGAACAATTGCTGAGGAAATACAGTGACATGTACAGTTAGCTCCAAATTTTATAACACAGTCTCAACTTACAGCAGAAGCTATCTGAAAGGAATAAATCTAGAAAATGGAAAGTGGATTGAAAAATAAACAAAATATGATGTTCAACCAAGCTTTGTAAAAATACGGGGAGTTTCTTTAAATTTGCAGAATGGGTAGACAAATTCATTCTTAACTGTGTACTTTTTATTTGAAGTAATTAACTTCAAAAATGCATGAAATATAATGGATAATATCAGCAAGTGCAAAAATGGGCATTTAAAGCGGAAAGTACCCCGGCAACAGCAGCTGTTTTGGGATTTAAATCTCTTGTACATACATGTTTATAGGGGTTAGGCCTTTTTGTCTTCTATTTACCAAAACTGTCAGACTTCTTAAAAATGTCATTACTGCCATTTGAATTGACATATTTTTGTTCTCAATACATCAAGCTTCACTTCAATACAAGAGTATGGAAACTGCTATAACTTCATACAACCTCTAATCTAATTTTTCCTTACTTTCATTTCAATATTCTGTATATTATGCAATAGTACTACATTTTCCAAATACTTTGTCACTGCCATCCCATTTAAGATTCTGAAGGCTTAACTGGTAATTTAAACCATTTTCTATTGTAAATCTGTGGTCCAGAGATGTCATCTTCAGAAATGTGGGAAATGTTTATATATTTTTCCCTCACAAATTTGGTCCTGTATAAGCCAGAAAACAGTCATTGCAGACACAAGTAATGCGGACCCCTTAACACTAATTATATCCTGGACTATTGAAGAATACCTACTAATTCAGAGTAGTGCTAGAATACTGCTATTTACACTTTTACCTCTTTCTTGCACATGGTGGCCAAGAGAGGGTTCAACTGATAATTCAGTGCTGCATCACGAAGAATTGTAGTCATCTGTTGTTCACACTCTTGTCTTAGTTTATGCTCCCGGAATTTTGTCTAGGAAAGAAAGCACAAAATTTACTTTCACTCATAAAATGCTTGTACATATATCAAAAACTGTCATTTCTCTAAAAGGTCTCAGAATGCCTACACAAAATCACATCCAAAGCTATAGCAGGGGGGCTAATGAAAATGAACAAGAGGTTTTTCATGTTCCTGTAGAACTGTGGTACACCCAGGTATAACCTTCCATTTATTTTTCCTGAATTTAAAGTTGTTCCTCATGTAAATATCTCCCAGCCCAGATACTTTACAACCAATCTTCTATAAACTGTTCTTCATGCTTGAAGATGTTTGCCTCCTGTCTTTTAGTAACGTGGCTGGTAAGTAAAGTTAACGTAAATGCAACATATGGTACATATTGTAGTTTTTCCTTCATACATGTTAGCTCCAGTTACCAAGACATCTTACAAGGAAATTAAGCAACTTGTTTTTGTTAAATAATAATGGTAAACTCTTGGACTACAAACCACACATATACTGCCAAAAGAATTTTGGATTTCAGATACCAGAGTCCCCACCTCCACTGTTAAAATTACTCCAATATGAGGTTATCTTCAGTGTAATGTTCAAACATGACAGCCCTGGAAACTGCAACTTATTTATATAACTTATCCTGTATTCTGGACATGCATGAGAAATATCATTAACCCCAAAACAGTAAAAACATAGCAAGCAACAAAACTACAGTGTCATCACCACCTAATGTAATGCATTCTGAACAGATACTGCTGGTTGCATAATGGCTAGAATAACCAACTGAGCAATTCCCCAGCTTTTATCACAAAAGTTGTTTCAAGGAAGTGCTTAGCATGTCCTTATCCACAAAATGGACTCCCTATGCTCCTTGTGTTTCCTCCTCATCCAGTCCCTGATCACTCTCCTGGCAGCATTTGCAGATATGCCAAGGGCAGGCTCAGATCCTATAAGTGGATATGAGGAGCACTGTTTAGCTAATTGATCAGCTATTTCATATCCACCAATTCCCATGTGTCCTTCACCCACACCAGTTGGAGCCTGTTATGTACTGCCAGTTTTGCCAGGGACTGATGGCAGTCTGAGACTAATTTAGAATTTATTTTGAAACTGTCAAGCACCTTGATGCCTGCCTGACTGTCAGAAAGAATACAGATGTTCCTACATGTGTAGCCCTTTTCAATACTCTCCATTATATATACCTTAATGACATATATGTCAACCTGGAATACTGTGGTGTGGAGCCCAGCCTGAAGCTATTTCCTTTTCTCAAGCCCCATCTATACACCACAACACCAGTGCCCTTGTTTTACACCCGTCTGTATACCACACCAGTCCCCTCTTATTATCTGGACTGAACTCCCTCTGCCACTCACACTTGTGAGCGAATTTGACCGTGAAAGAATTATAGCACACATATCTTGCTATCATACTGTCAGACCCAACTTGTAGTATGGTTTCTTGCTCCATATCCTGAGATTTTTTTGGTGTAACCAAAATTAGTAGATTTAGGTCTCCAATGCTGGGTGCACATTAGACTGCAAATCCCCACTTCAGCTGTTGGGATCACCTTCATTACCCCTGTTATAGCCAGACACACTTATCTCTATAACTTACTGTCCTGCTGGCATTGTATCCGACCCTCGGCCATCAAGCCTTGGAACTGTAGGGCAGCATGGGTATGATCACCATGGTGCAAATCAAATGCACTACCCTGGGTTTCAGACCCCATGTTTTACCGAATGTACCCTTACAGGTTCAAAGAGCCCTGTATGCCTTGTTCATCACATTTTTCAGCTGTGCCTTCCTTGTCAAACCCCAATTCAGAATAAGTCCAAGGTATCCAACTTCAGTAGTTAGCTGCAATGTGTGTCCAGAGAGGGCTAGTTCCTTTAAGACCCTTAAACCTCTCTTCCTAGTGAATGGCATTATCACTATCTTTTGTGCACTGACAGAGCCGAGTCCCATCACATCACTGTTTACTGTAATCAAAGCCTCCTGCAGAAGGTCTGAGATGGTATTTTCATTGAATATACCAACTAAATGCATTTACAGTATATACGGTATTATAGTCACTTCACTCAAACATGTTTCGGCATGATAATGCTCTCTTCAGAGAAAACACAGCAAGCTTAAAACCGTTAATAGTACAATAGATTAAATCTATAAAATTCACAACCTTCAATGAACTCTGCAGTTAACACCAGTTTTTATACGGACAAAACATGTGTATTTTCAATATACATTTATGTGCACACATTACAATAAAAATTCCACTGAAGGTTATGAATTTCATAGATGTAATCCATTATACTATTACTGGTTTTAAGCTTGGTATGTACTCCCTGCAGAAGGCAGTTGAGCCAAAACATGTAGGAGTAAAGTAACTATAATGCCATATACATTTTAAGTGCATTTAGTTGATATATTAAATGAAAATACTGATTGAAAATGGATGGAGTAAATAATTTTAAAACTCTGAGATGGTTTTTGGATAATTTTCCGCTGATTAGGATACCAATGTCATCTGCATATCACTGTGTATAACAGTGATTCTTATCGAGTATTCTTATGAGTTTGTCCACAACCAGTCTCCACAACAGAGGTGATAGCACGCCGCCCTGCAGACAGCCCTTGGACACAAAACCCTCCAGCATTTTCCGTGAGCACGGCTATAATTTTCCCGCCACCCAGCATGGAACGGATCCATCGACAGGTTGTTTCTCCAAGTCCATGCCATTTGGCAACCTTTGTTATTATATCAAATGAGGTGCTATGAAAAGCTCCCTCAGAGTCTAGGAATGCTCCAAGTGTAACTTCCCCATTTTCATCTGGTTCCTCTGTATGTGCAATCACATGATCCAGTGCAGTTTCAGTGGCCACAATGTTACAATGGCTTTCATTATAATGGAGCACATTCCAACTGCAATCAAAGTATTTCCAAACAGGGCACACACATTCTCCAAGTACGCTCTTCGTTATTTTGTATTTCTCATTTCTCTCTAATGGTGCAAATACAAACTTCAACATTTATCATATCAAAAAATATATCAAAATTTTTTCTTCATTCACTCTGTGTTCAATTTTTAGGAAATAAAATAACCTGATTTCCACGTTCACGAAACCAGATTTAAAATTAAACTTACAGAAAAATTAAATTTGCCCAAGAATTTTTAGTGTGGAACCAAACACCAAGTTTCATTCAAACTCAGCATCTATTTTATATGCTTCATGGGAAGAAAGCATAATACATAAAAATACCATGAACTAGTGAGGACAATATTTGTCATTAGATTTCTGCAACATGTGTCTGATACACAACCTTAATTTTTGTAGTGCAACTTGGCTGAGTCTGAAAGATGAATTTATACTGAAATTACTGTTTAATGTTACAGCACAGTAAAAACCACAGACCCTGAAAAGTTAGGGGCTGACTTAACAGCACACATACCAGCTACACATAGTCATGAAGATACACGTAAAAGAGTAACTATTTAAAAAGATTCTTACCTTCAGACATTTAACGACTTCTCCTTCTAACTCCTTATCCTGTGGCTCTCGAGCTATAACCTCAGAGCAAAACTTTGATATCTCATTACGGCAGCCCTTCATTAACAATGGGTTCAATCGGTAATCATGGCTTTGTTCAATCATGCGGCGCACTACTATTACTTTGCACTTTGGGTCAAATGTAGTTTCATCTTTGAACCTCTGCAAAGATCCAACAGTACATATATTGCACAAGTAAAAGGTAAAGCAGTCCCATTACAGGCCCAGAGGGTTCCAGGAAGTTCAGGCTCCCAGATTTCGTGACAACGGCACAGGGTGATGGTTGGTTGTAAGCCTTACGCACCAGCCGCCTTTACCCCCAGGAAATACTCCTGATACTCATTTCTGTTAGAGGATGAGTCGACCCCAGGGCCATAGTGCAATCGGAAGGATTTTATGTCAATGAAAAATTCCAATGACACTAGCTGGGATCGAACCAGCGATCTTCCAATTTGTAGTATAGCACCTTAACCACTGTGCTACCATGGTCCCCCTTATTACACAAGTAACAAAGCAAAATAAAGACTCTACAGAAAAGTAAAGAGGTTCAGTTTTCAGATGCAGACATTATGCTTAACTGCACTGCACTACACAGTACTGAAGTCACTGACGAGTTTTATAACCCTTTTTAAATATGTGAAACTAATTATCTAATACCAAGAAACATAATTATATATCTGCTGGATTTCAAAATTTGTATTTTAAGATTAAATTTTAATATAACAAAGAAGCATGGTACCAGTGGACTAAAAAGACTCAGAATAAGTCACAATACCATGGATATTTTCACAGGTTATGAATTCTCTCACTCATCTTTCCCCAGTCTGAAGTGTCAGCATTGCCTGGTCTGCTCAAAATGGTTTTACTCTGCACTGCAAAAGAATTACGTGATATTCTAGCTTATCATGATGTGACTATTAAGACAGTGTCTTTTAGTGTGTGATGTCATGCAGTCTGTTACAGAAGTACTGATATTTTTGAGGAACATGAAGGCAGCAAATTCCTTTGTATATTAATATCTAGCAGACATCACAGCCTAAACAATGAGCATCTCAAAATTATTGTACTCACTGGATATTAAGAAACATCAATATGCATTCTGCAAATGCACCACACTGGTATTACACAATTTTACCAAATACTACTTACTGGAAAATCCTATCTCAGTATTTTTTAAACCAAGGAAATTAACTTATGCAGTAACACAATTTCCATGTATATGAAAGGTTCCAAAGTATGAATCTCAGCTGGAATATTGACTACATAGACAGGTTTCTCGTGGTTTCCCTCAGTCCTTCTAAGCCCGTGTTGGAAAAACACTGTAACTTATGGCACATTTGCTTCCTTCTATGTCCACTCAAATTCATCATACTCTATTTCATGCCACATAATCTGAGTTACTAACAGAATCATTAAATAACAAAGAAGTAAAGGTAAAATTTGTGTATACATAATTTCTTTTAGATCCACCTTGAGGGTTTTTAAACGGTGATGCAAGGAAATAATGGCTTGTGTCTATTACGAAGTCTCTACAAATTCAAACTTCTATAAAGCGAACAGCTGCAGTGTGATTTCAAATTAAGGGTATTTTTTATCATGTCCAAGAGTACTCTTGCCATCAGAAAGCATTATGAATAGAAAACTCGCTGAATTTTGAATTTAGAGACCTGTCTTTGCCCTGCTAGTCACTTTACTTTAGGCAAGTCTTGAATTGCGGACCTTCTGCTTCTAAGCAGCATGCAAATGCCATCAGAAAGTATTATTAATAGAAAACCTCATGAGCTTTGAATTTAGAGAACTGTCTTTGCCTTGCAAGTTACTTTACTTTATACAAGTCTTTAACTGTGGACCTTCTGCTTCCAAGCAGACTTCAAACTCTGAAAATATTTCATGAAACACAATGGAGCTCGCCTTCAAATATAAGCAAGTTCTACTCACAAAGAATCAATACCAACTTGTTGCACTGTATTATTTATTTGTTTTGGCCTGCAATAATAGGCCATCTTCAGGGAATATAAAGAAATATGGGCACTCAAGCCAGTGTCACTGTAAATACAACACATCATTTTAATTCATCACTGACACACTTCTTGGAATAAACGAATAACTGAAAAAACCTTTGTTTTATAACATTTTTTATCACACTCAAAATAATTATGATTCAGTACCAGGTTTAATAACATAAGAATTTGTTGTGGAACTAAAGTATCACAGTTATTTTGTTTTAGTAAAGTTTTTATAATGTGCAGAATTTCCATTACTGGTATGTTTACGTATAAGTCTTTCATGTCTAGTGTTATTAGTTTACGTACATTGTTGACATTTAGTTTTCTTAGGTCATTTGAGATTTGTATTGAATTATGTACAAAGTGTAAGTGTACAGGACTTGCAGTATCATTTGTAATTTTTTTTTTAATTTAGTTATTTTGTATGTTGGTGCTTGAATATTAACCACCGGTCTAATGGGGATGTTATGTTTATGGATTTTCAACTGAGCATTTAATAGTGGTGCTTGAGGTTTCATTTGCAATAAACACTTCATTTTTTGTTTATTGATCAATGATGTACAGTTTTGGGAAGTTTGTTGTGTTTGTTTTTGAAAAGCATCCGTGAGGTCTTTTTCTAATTCTGTAAAATTGTTATAATGTAGAAAAGATCAAACTTTTTGGTTTAATGTATTTTAATTAACAATGGCTACAACTTAGCTTTGTGTGGTTTTGTTACCGCAAGATTATTATCATGTAAAGTTTCTTGTAGTTGTTTTATCATACATAACTGTCTTTTTTGTGTGACGTTAAGTTTATTAAATGTTGTAATTTCTCTGATATATTTAGTATGTGTTTTGTATATTTGGGACAAGTCACTGTATGGCATTTTCAGTGTCTATGATTAAGTTTTTCATATATTTATCTGTTGGTTTAGTAAAGTTATATTGGAAGCCTAGTACCAAAATTGAAGCCTCTAGTGACTGAAGGATGTATCTGTTACATTTTGGACCCATTTATAAAATGCAATTTTTTGGTGCGATTTGGAATAGTTTTTCTGTGTTATGGCATAATATATCTAGTTCTTTGCTTAATTTATCGTATACAGCTTCATTCACAGCTTGTTTTTTATATTCAACAAACATTTGGATACAGTTCCATACTTTATTCCATTATTTTGCACATTTCAAATGAGTTCTGTATAATTTCTCAACTAGTTTTTGATTTTTTCATACAAACAAACTTACATTCTTGACTCAGTCTATACTTAATAGCTAATTTTTTAGTGAGTACAGAGTAATTCAGCAGATGGGAAAAAGTTTTTCTCAAAATCACGCGTCAATGGAATTTCACTCTCACCTGTCACATATGCATTTTGTACAGTCTTAGATTTGCTGGTTGTAATGCACAAGCATATGCACATTTGTCTATATACACATATACATAAGTAAATCTAACATGTCCTGTTTCAAATCATAATGGTCTCTCTGAACACAACACCCTGTGTTATAACCAAGTATCGTTATTACAGCTTTAATGGTGATTAAATACAATGAAATCCCTGTGACCAATCATTGGTGTCACTGCAGAGTACAATGCCAACATTCTGGAGACTATCTCTGCCTCATTCTTTGGGGACACACTTGAGTAACACATATACAAACATGCAACAGAGCTCTGTATTTTTTTGCCTTGAGCAAGAGACAGTAAAAGCATTCATGAATCTCTTTATAAAATTAAATACACGGGTTGATCCAAAATTTTCCGTACTGGTGCCGCCATCTATACGGCAGTTGTGGTAGCACAATTCACCAGTAGATGGTAGGACTACCATGTTTAGCGAGTCAGCATGCCAAGTTTCACATAGGTAGGATGACATGGGCAGTTTTTACACACGTTTGTTTGGAGTTGTGTATGTGACCTGTGGCAATTTTCACAATGGATCAGAGAAAGGAACGGCGAGTGTACCTCAAATTTTGGGCCAACCTTGGGAAAAGTGCTACGGAAACCCTCAAAATGATTCAACACGGCTTCAGGGACCAAAGCTTGAGATGTACACAGGTGTTTCAATGGCATACCCAGTTCAAGACCAGTTGCACATCAGTTGACAACAACAAACACACAGGGAGATCCACAAGTTGCACAACTCCTGAAACTGTTGCACGAATTCAAGAGTTCATCCATCAGGATCGACGTCGGACCATTCACAACATTGCTGAGGAGGTGGAAGTTGGTTATGGGACATGCCAGCAGGTTATGACGGAAGAATTGGGCATGCATGGTGTCGCAGCCAAATTTGTGCCCAGGATCCTGACAGCTGACTAGAAGCAGCAGCGCATCAACATCTGCACTGAACTTCGTCAGCTCACCTCTGACGATGAAACGTTCTTGTCTAGGGTCATCACTGGTGATGAGAGCTGGGTTTACAGTTACGACCCTGAGACAAAGCGACAATCCTCCCAGTGGAAAAGCCCCATGTCACCAAGGCCAAAAATGGCCAGACAGGTGAAAAGCAATCTCAAGAGCATGATCATCACTTTCTTTGACATCAAGGGGATTGTGCACAAAGAATTTGTCCCAACAGGCCGAACTGTGAATTCTGGGTTCTATTGCGAAGTTCTGTGGAGAATGCATGAAAAAGTGCGAAGACAATGCCCCCAACTTTGGCAAGAACAGACCTGGCTGCTTCACCATGACAATGCCCCATCTCACACCTCCGTCCTCACCCACCAGTTTCTGGAGAAAAACAAAATTGCTGTTATCCCCCACCCACCATACTCCCCTTATTTGGCACCCTGTGACTTCTTCCTATTTCCAAAAATGAAATTGAAGCTGAAAGGATGCTGGTTCGATACCATTGAGGAGATCCAGGCTGAATCGTATAGTGTGCTCGACACTCTGACAGAAAAGGACTTCCAGGAAGCGTTCCAAAAATGGAGGAGACGGTGGGACCGGTGTCTACATGTGGGAGGGAACTACTTTGAGGGTGACAGTGGCCGATGGGCCTTATGGTGAGTTTTATGATTTTTACAGCGTCAGTCCAGAAAATTTCGGATCAACCCTCGTACATTCCATCAAAAAACCATCACAGTACACAAATTCCACTACACTGTTCCTTTTATATCTTGCATGTTTCAGTTATGACCAACCATCATCAGAACATGCCAGTAGTCTAAATAGAAATCTACAAGTCTGTTACAATTACAGTGCGACTGTGTTTTATTCTAATTTAAAATATATGAATTTTAAAGACTGCAGTACAAAAAACATTAATGAAGTCTCTCTTTATGCACAAAATCTGAAAATGAAATTTAAAAAATTAAAAATTTGTAAATGGGAAGGTAGCACGCCCTAATTAGGCAGTGTTGTATCTCCCATTCCTTCAGTGTCATTGGAATAAAATGATATGCTCCACTATTTCAGTTAGTACACTACATTAACACAAGTGTCATTAAATATACTTTTATTGTTTATTTCTTTATATTGTGCTGAAAAGTCCATTTAAATACAAACATTTGCTACACTAGTGGTAGATTTATGTACTCTGGGAATGCAACCCCCCCACTTTACATTTATAAACATGGGGAAATTAGCCTTGAATTATGGCAGGTCTTCAGGAACCCTTCTGTCACACAAAATGCAACTGTAATGTAATACAAATTGTTCAAAGTATATCCATATCTTGATGGAATGCTCTCCCTGAGAATGGTCAGTTGTAACCGAAACATGTAAGTGACAAAAGGAATGCTGTAACAGAGTTTGTGTACTGTGATAGTGATTTGAAGGAACATATCTAACAAAACAGTTAAAAGTGAAATTAAAAAGGTACATATTTACAGAACAATGTGTCACACAAAAAAGTTTCACTTGTATAAGTTTGAAGTCCTCACTGTGAGAAGTACAGGTACCAGAAAAGGCTGTGAAATATGATACCATGTACTTTTGATCTCAGATAATCTTGCGGCACTCTTCCAACTGAGAGTGCAATGTAATCACTTACCTTCAGACATACAAGAGCTTGTGACTGGTCCTCCTCATGGCAGAACTGACGTATCATACGTCTGCATGTTGTCAGAAGTGTGTAATCCACAGAGCTATCCTGCAGTTCTTGCTTCTCAACACTGAAAATTGCCCGATGACATTCATCTGTGAGTCCTGGTTTATTCATCTGAAGACATTCTAACACCTGGCAAAATCAACACAACAATATTCACTGAATATTACAAAGAAGAGTTACAAGCACATGCATGCATGCTCACACACACACACAGTTTATTTATAATTACACACAATAAACATAAGAACTCCTCTACTCCCAAAAACAAACCAAGAAGTTCCTACAAACATAGGGTATCAAATGCTGTGTTAGCAAGACATGGCACCTGACAAATTATCTCAACCACTGCAGTATCTACTGCTTATAACATGACAAACATAGTGGTTCAGACAAGCTGGAGCTCCTCTTAATTTTATATACAGCAGTTTTATACAAAGCAGTTTTTGGACTTTGACTTCCTGGAACAATAGAAAGAATAACACACACTGGTTATGTCACATGTACTGCCACATGATCTCATTCCTGCTGACTGCTGAGAGTCACTTGAATGGCACAGTTTGCTTACAGTTTTACCACACAACCTCTTTTTGAGACATAAATTTGAAGTCCTGGCAGGTATTCCTCACACACAAAACTGCGAAGTTTTTAGCCATCAATCCAATTACAAAAAAAAGATGATGATGACGACGACAATGATAACGATGACGGTTCACATTTTGTTGTCATTTTTACTGTCATTATTGTCACCACTGCTGCTGTATTCATCCTCATGCTTACCACCACAACCACTACCTTCACAAATGATGTATGCAGTGCTCAATAGCATGATATTTAGCAGCTCTATGCTGAGGGGCAACCTGGGAGCAACTGAAGGTTCTGATATAATCCCTTCTTAATCATTCCTAATGTTCCAATTATAACTGGCACAATATTTGTCTTAATTTTTGCTGACCTCATTTTCCAGATCCTTGTACTTTCTTAGTTGCCAGTTTCTTTTGTGCTAACACTTGAATCCTTTGGTATAGCTATATCGATTGGTAGACAAGTCTGGCCTTTTTTTTATCATGCAGTACTGTATCAGGTCAGTATGCTAGTATTGTTCAATCTATGATAACTGGTATGTCCCACGTAACAGTGGTACCATTGACATTTATGACCCTCTCAGGTATATGTTCCTAGCACTTCTCAGTAACCTGTAACCCCATATGATTACAATGTCCAGTGGATGTAACCATTCACCTTATTGTGTCTATTAGTGAATTTAGATGGTGCAAGTGTTGTGCATTACCCAACAATATGTTTTCTGTGTTCTGCCTTCAAGCACATTCTACTTTCAATATCATTTGCTTCATGATGTTCCTCTGATGATAACGTGTACTGAGCACTCAATCTTAGGCTGCTGTTGCTAAACTCTATCTACTGATGGTATTTCAAGGTCCCAGTAGAATTATTCATGCATTGGGATGCTTCTGAGTTCTCTTGTCTTTTTGTTTTCAATGCTGGATTTAAACTGATTCCTGATATTTTGGGCAGCAATTTCTTGTGTCATGTATTTTTGCATTATACGAGTAGCTTCTTTTGGAGGGCGTATTTGGCTTTTCTTGCATCATATCCTTGAACTAATCTGGTAAACCTATCTTAGCCTCACTTAATGTACTTACTAAGACCAACAGCATCAGCATTATATGCAGACTCCAGTTTCACTAATCCACATACACTATTTTGTCTTTTAGTGTAGAGTCTGCTACAGTCTGCCTTCAGGTGGTGGATTCCTTCTTTAACAGTGAAGAGTTTCTCATTGTTTGATCCATATTTTCAATTTCTTTCCTTAAGCAGTTTACTCTTCTGAAGCCGTAAAGTAGGAATGGTACAGCTAAGATGTTGACAGCTGTGATCTTGTGCTTCAGTTTCAACTCCATCTGGAGTATATGTCAGACCCAACAGTAATATCCTTTGTAATTTTGCCTTTAATATGTCCAGATACATATAGGTCTCATCAAGCTCTATGTTGTTTATTTCTATTTGGTTATTTACACTAATATGTTGGCCCTTATTTAGTTTGCCATGCTTCAGAACTGCTGTTGTGCCTTTACCTTAGCCAAACTCCAGTCTTATGTCATCAATAAATGTTTTGACAGTGGTTGCTGTAACTTGGACTCATCTCTGGAAAATAACTCTAAGTCATCCATGTAAAACAAATGGCTGACTTTATGTTTTCCTTAACTTCATACTCCACTCCCTGTTCAATGAGCATGTTGGTTAGCAGTATAAGTGCTACGCAGAACAATAATGGAGACAAGGATTTACCTTTGAATATTCCCTTTTTAATAGCCTTTTTTTTTTTTGTTTTGATGTGCCCTTCAGTATGCTACAGCCAAATTTCAGTCTTCCATTCCTTTATCAATACCTCCACAAATTATCTTACAGTTGGACATACACAGTACAACTCCAAGGCTGTGACCACCCAGGTGTGAGGTAGGCTGTCAAATGCTTTCTTGTAATCAATCCAAGCCATTCACAGATGCCTCTGATGTTTCTTCACAAATGACATAATCATCTTTTTCACCCGCAGCTGGTCTCCATCCCTTAGACATTCTGCGATGGCCTTTCTGTTGTTCTCGGACTACTGTTTCTGAGTAAGTGGTTACAGATCCTATTTGTCCATGCAGCTGTAAGAATACAACACACTGTGGGGAGGCAAGTCACTGGGCAATAGTTTTTTGGGTCCTTCATCTCTTTGCCTTTTGAAAGTAGGAGGTAATTTCTGATGTAACCTTGCAGGAATATTTTTGGATCTTTCTTCATATCAGTGAGAGCCCTAGTTAAACCTTCAGGCATGACAAAGAACCATTTAACGCAGAAATGCTGTAATTTGTCTAACCCAGGAGATTTCCAATTGTGAGTCTGTTCAATGACTTTCATCATTTGATCAACTGTGAAAGGGTCAGGCATCAGGTGTTCACACTCTTTCTTCTCCTGTTTCATGCAGGTAGGTTTATCAATGTAAGTGACAACATCTTCAAGGATTCCATGCCAAAATCATTCTATTTGTTGCTTGGTAGGCGGTTCTTGAACATAAGCTTTCTGCTGCAAAAAAATATCTGGTGGCGGTGGTGGTGGTAGTAGTAGTAGTAGTGGTGTTAGTAGTCATAGTAGTGGTAGTGGTAGTGGTGGTGGTGGTGGTGGCAGTAGTAGTAGCAGCAGCAGTAGTAATAGTAGTAGTAGTAGTAGTAGTAGTAGTAGCAGCAGCAGTAGTAGTAGGAGCAGCAGTAGTAGTAATAATAGTCATCATGGAGGTGCAGGAAGCAAAGGTGGTGTTTTTTGTTATTACTATCATCATCATTATTGTTATAATAATTATTTTCTCAGGCTATTAGACTGTTGGGGTTAATTAAGACAGCGACTTTCTTCGTTTCATCACTGCACAGCCTTCTAACATTATACTGCAATTTAGTCAGACCCAAGTTGGAGTATACGCTTCGGAGGAAAATGCCATCAAAAATGATACTGATATATTCAGTGGATATTTGGCCTTGGTTCACATGATTAAATAGTATCTTATACTTTTACTACATAATTAATAAACTGTCTAAACTTCTGATCTGGTAGTAAATCTAACCTGTCAGCATGTTACATATATCTGATTCTGTTAATTTTATATATTTTGTGTTAGTTCTAAATTTAATTATTATTACTGACTTCCATCTTTTGTAGGGATAGATACAGCTCAGTTACCAAATTAAATTTTGAACCATATTTTAAGGCAGACGCAAGTTTCACCTGAGTTACAATTTTAATTATTGATCTAACATAAGTTTTGGTTTAAGCTATAGGTCTATTTTTTCAGTCTGTAGTGATTTAGGTATTTTTAAATGGCAAATTACCACACTTTGTACATTTTGATTATTAGTTTATAATTATAATGTATGCTAATTAATGCTTAAGTTTCCTGTTATGTGTTTTATACGTGTATGTTTCACATGTGCCCTGTTTATTGTCCTTTATTATTTATGTTTGTATGATGTGCTGTTTCTGTAATTGGCCATATGGCTGCTGATTCGGCATGTTAACCCTTTAACACCAAACAACTTCTAAAGAAATCACGCAGTGAGTCCTTTAAATTGCCAAATGACTTATAAAGATGTCACAAACAGTGTGTCAAAGTTTGGAGGAATTTTGTTCATTCCTATCTGATAAAATGCAGTGACTTGCTATGCTGCAAGACCCTTGAAGGTCAGGGTTTCTTTATGGAGCCAGAATGTACCCCCTCAACCTAATAAAACCCCTCCACAAACCCCGATTTATAAGTCGACACAAGGTAACTGCGCATTTTGTTCCAGCTGTCTAATCTGGTTTAGACAATGATAACTTGGTTTATAGCTGGCACTGAGGTTAACTGTGGGTTGAAATATCAACACTGGCCTATGAAACAAACTCTAGTTGTTGACCAGAAAGGTTGCCCATGGCGTACTGTACTCATACAATTCAGGCAAAACTAATGCTCAAAAATGGTAGATATCCACAAAAATTGATGTTTACAGCTACAGGAGGACCCACAGACATGCCTATTGTAGTGCTGGGGTAATCTGTAGGAGTTGTGGGGTAGTAATATGCAACATACAACCATCAAACTAGTAACAATGCCTTGGGCATCCATGAATGGCTGGAATTTTATACAGCACTCACATCATAGCTTTAGATCTGTTTTGCTCTCACTGTAGAAGACATCCATATCTAACTGGTATTACGTTTCTGCAACTGTGCCCCATCATACATAGTAGTTTAAAGAAGGCAGGACATTGTGGGTATTGAGCAATGGCCGGAAAAAAAAATAAAACTTGAGGAAGCCATCAGTGAAATTCTGGTTGCTGACAATGACTTGGAATCAGGTGCTGAGGCTAGCCAAAGTAGAAGAAGATAAGGAACAACAACATCAGCAGCAAGCCTCAGTAGATATCGCCATAACAAATAGCGGCCAGCGAAATCATCAACCCAACTGCGCTGCCATCTGTGTTCTTCTTGCAGCCAAAGAAAGGGTACAGTGTATAAGAGCGCCAGATGTGACATGCACGTGTGCATGGTGCCTTGTTTCACAGAATATCACACAAAAGTAAATTTGTAATATATCACCCTCTTTGTGAATACTGTGTGTCATGGTAAAACAGTGATCCATGGTGCCACAGACCTTCTGCAGTAGCCACAATTATGTGAGTAATGAACTATTTACACCACATTTTATATAATGCATGCGATTCACAGGCCTAAATTTATTATAAAAATAGGTGAACATTTTTTCTCGAATTAACCAATTCATAAGCAACGTGCTAAATTTTATTTTGTTAAATTTGAAGGAAAAGTCTATGAGATGTGCTTTTTTCCTAAGAGTAAACAATAAAATTTTAAACTCCCCAGTAAAATATCTGCAGGCAGCATTGCTTAGAGGGATTTAATTCCGGTGACAAAGGGTTAATAAACGTGAATAATAATAATAATAATAATAATAATAATAATAATAATAATTCTCACTTCTCAGCTTTGGCTGGGAAATATTCACCTATCCTGGAATGAAGTAATCAACAGGATTGGGCTCGGTGGTCTTATTTGTAGTTTAAAAAGTTTCTTACAATTGAACATGTGCCAAGAATTACAGATTTTTGCAGTTGTATATATGTATTCAGGTGCAAGTTAAGTCTTGTTAGACTTTGTGATAGTGACTTTGGAATTACTCCTGTAGATGATATTATTATTGGGATCACTTGTGCAGTCTTTTGCTTCCACATAGCACATATTTCATTCGATAGTTCTTGGTACTTGTTTTGTTTGTCGGTTATTGTTTTGGTGAGATTATGTGTATTTGGGACAGCTATGTCTATCAAAAAGGTGTTCTTTGTTTTCTTATTCATAAAAGTTATGTCAGGTCGATTAAAAGGTACTGTTTTGTCTGTAAGAATGCTGTGATACTAGTACAGCTTGAAATTTTCATTCTCCAGTTCATTGGCTGGTGTGTACCTATAAT
>Ga0209755_10003423_pt1 | contig 19917 bp, 10 predicted proteins | sample TergutCo191P1_FD_187301 | JGI IMG/M metagenome (GOLD analysis project Ga0209755, IMG submission 187301) | Cornitermes sp. P1 segment gut microbial communities from Petit-Saut dam, French Guiana - Co191P1 (SPAdes) (version 2) | ecosystem: Host-associated > Arthropoda: Insects > Digestive system...
AGCAGCTCTCAAGACCACCACCCATCCAAAAACTCGGTGCAGAAAACCATATGCCGCAACTCAACATCTAATGCTCCTGATGATGGGCGTATGTACCCGAAACATGTCGAGCTAAGAATACATCGATAAAACTACCCAGTTGCATCTCACTTTATTTCATAATATACCATGTTTACAAACATTACAGATTTTATGTGTGAGCTGTACTCTTATGAACAGTGATGTTTTTATTGATTTATTTCATTGCACAATGTCCACATCATATGCATTATCATATGAGTAATGGAAATGTAATTGTTAGTGAACTGGGAAAAATTGTTAGGGTGCTCTTATAGGCCAGAGATATGGCATGCATGGTAGAGTCCAAAAATACAGAATTTTTGTTAGCAGACCTGAATGTTAGAGGCCACTCGTAAGATCTAGGGATAAATGGAAGAATACATTAAGATATATCTCAAAGGCATATGATGGTTGTATGTAGACTGTTTCACCTGGCTGAGAATATGGTCCTGTGTTGGACTTTAAGGATTCTTCTAAAAGTGGCATAGAGATCAGCAGATATGGTGGATTTGAAATTCGTTATGTTTACAAAAGATGGAAGTGTCTACACAGCAAGTATGAACACATACCGGCATTAGGTTTGGGAAAACATGTTTCAAAAGTCACACCCATAATGACCCAGGTACAGCAAAGATACCATATTACAGGCACCTGTAACGTTATGGGCCTAGTGTTGTAAAGTTTAATAAAGGGATCACCAGCCAACAGTTGAGAACCAGTAGATTACAGATTAATGGTAAGTCATTGTGCCTGGATATTGCAGAGAAAGGTGCTGACAGGCTCAGTGATGAGAGTTCCAAAAAAGCAGACTCGGACTCACATCCTGAAAACTGGACGGACCATGAGCACAGTGACCCACAGCAGCCTACAGCATCATCTCCTCCTAAGAGTTCTGAAGAAAAGAACAAGGTTAGTTCCTCTAATAGGTTGGTTCAGTAGACTGTGAGACAGCTGTTATGCACAAAGAGTAGAATACACACAAACTTTGCACTGGGCAGAATATATGCACACATGTGAACAGAGGAATAAGCTTTTTTCTTAGATCAGACAAAATGGTGGGTGACTGCTAGTGAAGCAGTAGGAAGAATTTATGCATGATTAACATTAAACCAGTCAGTATGATGCAAGATTTGACATTCTTTTAGCAGTGGCTATGAAGATTACTGTCTTCTGGGTTGCAATGCCATAAAATCAGGTAGAAATTTATAAGTTCTCTTCATCTGGTACCTTGAAGATGGAAAGTAGAGTATGGAGACAGGACGTTTCTCCAAAAATTAGTTAATTTCTGTCAGACCACATGGTGTCATGTCCCAGAAGTCTGTAATCTTCATTTAATATCAGTTTGCAGTATGAATAATATCTTCTTTCTTTCATAGTTTTTACAGCTTACTGTAATGCATGTATGGAGGTTATATGTTTTAGGCAGTTGTTTCATTTTAGTGTCATTCTACTCTTGTTTTCAAAGACAGAAGAAGAAGGATTCCAGCATTCAAGTTTGCATGTTCAAGCTACAGATGTAGTTTTAGCAGTGTTACATTTATTTGAAGTAGGAGTTATAGTATGTTGCTAATTTTCAAGAGTGTGCTGCTTAGGCATGTGGTATCAGACACACCAGCCAGTTATGAATAGAAGATATGGCAGATTTTATTTGAGGTTTTCACAACACTTGAATGCAGTATGGGTAATATCTTATGTGTGACATTAAATCACCATAGAAGCGTTTTTGTGCAAAACACAGTACTGTAATATTGTTGACAGTGTGACATGTAGCTCAGCCATACACATTGTTGCATTTCCATTTTCTTGTCCCCCCCCCACACACACACACACACACACACACACACACACAAAAAAAATTGCAGTACTGTAAAGTGATGTATGAGTTTGAATGGCAGTGAATTGTCATCTCTGAGACTCTGTTGCTACCTTTATCATTGGGTAGCCCAGTGTTGGAGTTCGCAGGTTTCCCTAAAACAGTAGTATAGATCCATTAAACTATCTGGCATCCCATATGAGTAGACTTATAATCTTCAGTTTTATAAACTGCTTGCTAGACCAGTAGCATGTCACATTAGAGCACAGAGCCATAGGAGAGCCAGTAAATGAAAAAAACTCTTTTATTTTAGTTAGACCATCTGGATGAAAGAACTTAGGAGACCTCTGCATAAATGAAAGGTTAGAGTGAAGATTGATGGTATGTGTGATGATTACAGGATGGTGGAGAACGCGAACGCAAGAGTCGACTGTTTGCCAGGGATCGGAATCCCTCAGCAGGGAAGACCAAGAAGCAAGCTGAGAAGACTTTGAGTGTGGAGCAGAAGCCCCCATCTGTAAATACAAACCCCACTGGCAGTGATAGTTGTTTTAATGAGGTCAGTTTATGGGTAATATTGTTTGTTAATTTAACAACACTTTCTCAGTTAGGCCTATTAGCTTTTTGATGAGATTGTGGTAGCGTGCTTTTCTGTAGCTGCTGTGAGTAAGAGACATGAACATGGCCATGTATTTCTCAATGGTGTGTTAGTTGCATTATTACATCAAAATCTGCTCACACAACAGCCTGGTCTTAGAAGAAAATTTCTTTTGGTCCCATGACTGTATCAGAAAGACACTGAAAGATTGCCTCCAATCCATGGAAATAGTTTTAACTTTTGACTGCTCAAGAAAGACTCTGTATCAAAGTGTAGAGCACTTTTTTTTTTATGTGTGTTGGACCATGCATCATTGTGATAACTGAAGAATAAGAACCAACTAGATTCTACTTATTATTTTATTGTACTTCTTGTAGGCTCAACATGTTTCAGGCACTACTATGCCCATCATCAGGAGCTCACGACTAAAATCTTGATTACCACATTGGTCATCTAGTTCTGTAAAGATGGAAAAGGTAGTGTTAATGTAATGTAGAACACACTGTTTTGTATCACCCACATGCTGTTTTTTAGGTGCCACGGAAGCAACTCACAGAGCAGCTGTTGAGGGTGCTGCCTACTGATGATGTCTCAATCCCAGATCACATCACACTGGTGAATGTGGGTGATCCTCAGGGCTCATTATTGGCAACAAGGCTACAGGAGCGACAGCAGAAGGTTATCAGTACTCTTGGTCCAGCAGACATCAGAGCAGCTGTTACATGTCTAGTCAGCAAGATCCAGAAATTGTGAGTAGCATCACATGTGCTGTCCAGACAACTTGAAACAGATGTTGAACCCTATACCTGCATGACTTTTTGTCATAGTAGCCTGAAACCGCACATGTAGAAGATATATTTCAATTTCCTGTGATGGTACAGTGTGATTTCTATACAACACAACTGTCAGGTGAGCTTATACCATATAGGTGCCTCACGTATACATCTCATGTCTTGGTGCTGATTCAACTCCTGCAACCATACCTGTCTTGTGCAGTAAGCATGCATGCACTGAGTTGTGTTATTTCCTCTGTCAAAATGCAGACTTTGAGATTTCATTGGACAAAGTGATCGTTTACAATGTGTGTCGCAGAATTGATTCTGCAAGGAAGGCAAGTACAAAATTTAGGTGTGAATTTCAGGACCTTGCAGTTCAATGTACATATACTGGTTATATGAATGTTATTAAATGAAGACACACAAGATCATAGTTGGACAAAAGAAAACCAAAATTTGCTATAGCAGATGTGGAGAAAATCAGTGCCATGGTTAAGTGTCCCAGAAATTGTGAATCTTTAGGCTTCTGGAGCAGTGTGGTTGATGTCTGTTCTTCTGGATATGGGTTTGCATCACTGCGTAATTAGTATTTTTGGACATTGTGACCTTTTGAGATGAGACCTTAATGTTTTTGGACATTGTGACCTTTTGAGATGAGACCTTAGTGTTTTTGGACATTGTGACCTTTTGAGATGAGACCTCTGTGTTGTTGCAAAACATCAAACACCAATTACACAGTGGCATGGCACCAACTGCCAGAAGGACAGAGACCTCATCTTGGATATTCCTCAGGTGCATCAGTTACAACCATACTGATGTGGTGGATTTTTGTAACTGGATTTTCACCTCAGGATTTTCTTTCCTGGCAAAATTTTTCCTCATTTACACTGGGAGTTAGATCCACAGAATATCAGGTAGTGGATTTAACACAGACAAATACATGATGTTCCACAGCATCATTCCAAAACTGTTGTGTAGTTTGATATGAGTAGAGACAGAATAATCAGAATGATTTCCTTGAGGACATGGTCAGTTCTGAAACATACATGGATCAGATACTTTACCAATTTTCCAAACTGTTGACCAATGAAGAACTGCTGTTGTACATTGTTTCAACAGTATTCCACTACTGTCTGTACAGCAAGGGCATTCTTGGATGCTCTGAGTGGAGTATTTGCAGATGGAATTATCAGTGGTGATTTGTGACCAGCACATTGCTTTGATCTTAAACCATATGACATTTGTGTATGGAAAACTGTCTGTAAATCAGACCACTTCCATACACAAATTCAAGACAAATGAAGTATCAAAAAATAAATTTTCGTAGTTCACAGTGAAAAATCTGTTCATGTAAGGAGGTACCTACGATTATATGAAACAATGTACAGCATGTCCAGCATCTGCTGTAGTCTGGGCAAATCCTATGTGTGATATCCATAGACGGTAGGTGTGTCGGTTCTGATAGCAGGCAAAGTCTCTTTGGGCCTAACTGAGCAGAGGAGATACAACTGTTTCCACCTGACACAAGTTGAATGATTTGCATTGCTGCTCACAAAAGTCTCACTGTAATGTGATTTTCCTTGCTGTGCAGGGATTGAACGGATTTTAAAATTTTTTTCTGTTATCTTGTGTCCCGTAAGGTTTGTGTAGTGAAATTTTGTTTATTATTCAAGAAGCTTATAATGTTTGCCAAGTATCGATATTTGACTTGCATGGCAGGATAATTTTTGGACATTTGCAAGCATGTAGCTCTGTCTCATGTCACAGTACAGAATGTATGCTAATTCACATCCATATCTTTTATCATGTGGTGCCATACATGCTTTCTCATGCTTCAGACTTGCTGCTCTTTGTACCAGTCACTCATTGTCCTCAAATATACTCTCTATTTTAATTTTCAGGAAGTGTGCAATGAGTACCACTTTTATAATGTAGTATGGTGTATTAACCAGATATAGGTTTAATTAAATAGAATTATAGGCATTCTACTCCCAAGCATGAGTTGAGATTTAGAGGATCCAACTCTTTGTATTTGACTCTAACCCCTTTATTGCCAGATTTTCTTCTCTCAAGTACTTATTGCATTAGCAGTTTGTTTGTTTTTGTGTAGAAGACTAATTAAAAGGCATAAAAATTAATGAGGTGCTGTTCACTTGATAGTAATATGGTGTTATACAAGTCACCTGTACAGAATTTATTTTCACAGAATGAGTTTTGATTCGGTGCGTGTTTGTACTGTTGATGGTACATTTAGCCGTAAAAGACATTGAAACACCATAATATTAAATTAATTACATTCATGACATGTCACAGCATTTAATATTTCCATCTTCAGATAAACGGACTCAGTTCACAATTAATTATATATAGTCACAGTTAGTTGCAAGTTACTTTTGGTCCAAATTGTTGTCACCTGTGTGCTATTCGTCTGATCTGTTTCATTTACAAGCCATGTTGCGTAGACTGCAACATTAAGTAAGTTACACACAAACTTTTTTTTTAAATTAAAGTTATGGCTCATAATTTTGATTCTGTCATACACCTTGAAACTTTGGCCAGTGATGACACTATAAACTGGTTTATGGGTGGTAAACGTAAAATTCACCCTATAACATGCTATGAAAGCACAGATGGGAAGTAGAAGTATACCTTCATCCATACGTAACCTCAGTGGTGGAATGGTGTGGTTGGTCAACACCACACTCCAGCCATTTTACTCCTTGGAAAGACACTCAGTACGTGTTGTACATGACGCTAGATGGTCCTTGCAGCCAGTCTGGACAGGTATAGAAATTCTTGCTTCCACCAGGATTTGAACTGCAGACTGACCAGCCTGTAGCATCTGCCCTGTATTTGGGAGGTACCCAGTTCAAATCTCTGTTGGGACACCAGCTATCATAACTGAGGCTTTTCTAGTTTTCTCTAGTCCTTCTAGGCAAGCTCTGAGATACTAACTCAGTTTGGCTATGGCCATTTCCTTCCACATCCTTTCAGTTCATCATTCACCAACCATCCTGTCACTCTCAGATACTATTTATAAAAAAAAAACCCCCACCAAAGAAACCCAGTGTGTAGAGAAATGTGGAACATCATGGTTGGCATAACCAGTGATTAGAAATGGAACACTGTACTGGGTTGGTACAAGTAACTACTATTTTTTTTGGGGGGGGGGCACAGTGTAGAACATGTGTGAGGCTTGTAAACATTTTGTAACCACTGAGCAGAAGAGATATGTTTTTATATTCTTTTCTATTTCATACTTTCTCCTAGTTTTTGAAAATTGTATGTAACTCTGTATAAAATTTAGTTTCTTGGGCTAAGATGAGAAACAAGCATCATACATGCATGGTTATGGTTCAACTCTGCATGAATATATTTTTCTTAGCATTTCCCAACATTTGGTACAGAGTGGAATGTGTCATATTTCTGTTGGGAAATGCTATTACCAATGCAGTTCAACACCATCCCAATATGGGGTAAGTCGGGCGTTGTTTCAGCTGCAACAGCAACGCGAAGCCACCACCTCCAATCAAGGTGCTGTTAGCAGGGTCGGACAGCTTTGTCAACTCGGTACTTCGGAGCTATGTGGAACAGCTGTCAATCAAGCCTCCCGATTGGCAGAACTACATAAAGTTCCTCATTGTTCCACTGGGTGAGTTGCTGTACTGGGAACGTGAATGCTAATCCCTCTTACTGTAGGAATGCTTGTAGTTGTCCTGTTTGTGTTTTAGATGCAAATGCCGTCTTGTGTCTCACACATTTTGCGGTACAAGACTATGCAGATCTTTACAGTAACTGGGTGTGCTAGTATTTCAGTTTTACATGCCTTAGTGCACTTGTTTATTTTCTGTAAATGCACGCTGCACAGACCACACTTACTAGAGAAGCAGATAATTTTTTTTTTTTTTAATTTCATTAAACATACACAACTGAAATATATTTCAAATTAAAGTTGAAATCATAGTGATATCAATATTGTATGTCATAACATAAATTTCTTAATGCTGAGCCATTTTTTTTAAAAAATGATAGTGATTGGTTGATTTGAGGTTCATTTAATGTGGTTGTGTTGGACCAGTATACATATCCAAACTAATTCATATAGTAACTTCTGATAGACTATAGTAGCAGTTTGTCTGATTAGTTTTAGAGACATTTCATCCCTTAGAAAATTATTTGGATTGTGATCTTTTTGAGCCATAGACTTCAGTAATTGGAGTTTATGATGGACTCAAAGGTTTGAAAAATATGTTAATACTATAAAAATTCTTGTACCTTGTTTATGGGTGTCTGGGCTTTTGTTTTCACTTGAGCTGATGCCAACAGACTAGTTGTTTCCATATTGTAATAACAGTCACGTGGATTCATGTTATATCAAGCAGCAGTTCACGGACAATGAAAGACATACACATTAACTGTCTGCACAAAATCCATCTCCGAGGCAGGAAAAAAACATTGAACTGAATAATTTGGAATGAATAACATGCCTATTTGTTGGGTAGAAGGATCTAGGCCAGGGCTTGCAAATCTTCCTGAGGGCACATGCCCAAATTGTCCATACATTTCAATACTTGCCCATGGAAACTTTGAAGAGCAAAATCAGATCTTGGAGTCTTTCATAATTATTATTAGTTACTGCAATATTATCATTGATGTGTATTATAATTATACAATTAATGTACAGTAAAATTTCTATATTTCTAATAAATTCATCCTTGAGGAATGCAATAAGGAAGAACATATAAAAGTAACTTGGACTGCTGCTACTTCTGTTTGAAAAGAATACTGTAAAACATTTTGTCCAATGTTACATATTCGCTCAGTCACCATCCAGCTGCCACCCCAGTGATACATATCCAGCCAACACTTAGCGCCACTCCCAATTTGTGTAAAAATGTTTCACTGGCAGTATTATTTGACAGCAGTGGTAATTCATGCACAGTCTCTCCTCAATCATATATGTGTATATATACACACATTCTTCACAATATAGAGATGCTGGTCAGGCAAAATAAATAAAGAAAAATTGGGACAGCAGTAAATGCTGCGTGCCAAGGAAATCTTTCCACATCCAAAGGTTCACCAGCCCTGGTCTAGACCTTGTTGTTCAGGTTCCTTATCTGGCAGCATTGCATGTTACTCCAGGTTTCAATTTTTGTGGCTGCAGTATGTGAAAGTGTATATCAACTCAAAAAGAACTGGCCTTGTATAGAGATTCTGAATGCTGCTGCTAGGAGTGTGGTTGAGTGAGTATCCATGCTTATAAGAAGGTTGCATCCTTAATAACTGCCTAACTTTTGCAGAACTCGGTACAAAGTCATGCCATTGACAGTGCTAACCCTGTGAAGTTTGAAACATTGTTACTGAAGTTGAATTGTTAATATGTATGACAAATAAATGTATCAACATTGCTTATCTTTGCACAGTGATTCATCCTTGGCATTAAATAACCAAATAAACTCACAGTTTTACTGAATTGATTAGACCGAGCAGTTAAATGAAGTGATTTGATTTTTTGTCATTACTGAGGACTTATTGCAGTGTATTGTGCAGGAAACAACTCTCTGGCACGTTACCTCAGCAGTCTGGATGGCGCGTACGCGTTGGCTTTCTCCGCCGACACATGGAAGGAACTCCTAGAACGGGCAGAGCTGCAGAAAACAGACTGTCAGGAGATGTTGAACCGAGTCCATCGGTACCTGCACAGTGCGAGTGTAACGATCCAGCTTCCTATAGCTGAAGCCATGATCACGTACAAAGAAAAGAGGTTAGCCCACATTGGGTTACTTCATCGGCCTCGTAGTATTTAACAGTATAAGAGTAATTGCCTGGATTACAGTCTTATGCGATGTGACTCTTTGTAGCTTTGCAAGTGGGTACCTCCATTTCAGAGGAATCTGCTGCATCTGTCTTCATGACAGAAGAGGCCACACATACATCTGTTTATCCGTCTTCTATCCTGAGGATGGAGGCAACAATTATCCATGGAATGTTGGTACCCATCTACCAGGATACATGGCATCTCATCCCAGAATACCTTACTCATAAGAGCAAAAACAGTCAGACACATTCACAGATGGGAAATTTTGTGGATCACCAAGTTTGATAGTGCAAGTGATGTTATATCCTTTCATTACAGTGTATAGAGCAGGTTGGTGTAGTAGCCATATTCTGTTCTTGCGTTTAGGAGGTATCTGTTACAATCCTAGTACCTGCCCTCAGATTCTTCTTAGTTTTATTAAACCTTCCTCAAATTGTTACTTGTTCAGCACTCATGATCAGTGTCCTGTATCATTTGTTTTTCATGAGACCAAAAATGTTACTGTAATTATATAGCATTAACATTCACTTTATTAATTTTAAAAGATGTTTAATTTTTGTGTGCAGTGCCACACAAAGCTCAGTTAACAAAATAATACTCCTCAAATCATTTCAAAATGTGCAGCTGATATTAGAGTTCGTAAGCAGTACTCCATCATGCTAATACTTTGTTTTGTTTTGTTTATCCCCAGTTCTGATGAAGAGTCATCTCAGATTTTTGTTCCTTTTGTTAATGTAAGTATTACAATCTTAATGTACTATATGTTGATTATTAAAATAGAGAATGTTTTGTATTGTGATTCAGATTATAAATTGCCATTGTGTTCTTCACTTTTCAGAATACTTAAAATTTACATACAGCAAATGTGTGCCTATTGTTTCATAACTTCATGAGTCGTAGTCTTATCTTGAGAGAACAAATTTAAGTATTTGAAAACTGGAATGTTCAATACTTATTCTTATAATAAAACCAACGAGATGCACTAATTTCTCAGATTTATTTTTGGAATAGAACTCTACATGTTTTGGACAGGTTTTCTGTCCATCATCAGGAGTCTAGTACTGTATACACAGCAACAGGTATATGTGATACAGGTAATGCTGACTGCTTGCTAGCAGGATCAGGATGGAACTAGTTCCAGCAATAGGTATATATCATACAGGTTATGCTAACTGCTTGCTAGCAGGATCAGTTCCATCCCGATCCCACTAGCAAGCAGTTAGCATAACCTGTGTGACATATACCTATTGCTGTGTATACAGTACTAGACTCCTGATGATGGACAGAAAACTTGTCTGAAACATGTAGAGTTCTGTTCCAAAAATAAATCTGAGAAATTAGTGCATCTCGTTGGTTTTATTAAAAGAATATATCACAATGCACGGTACTGTGAATGCCAAGTTCAATACTTAGTTATGAACCTAATGCATATACAGCCAGGCATTGTAGTGCCTATGTGCATGATCTGAAGTTCTCACAGTGCTGTTGCTGAATTTCCAGCTCTCATGGGATGTGATGCTGCATTGCTGGACAAGTCGTTTCGGATACTTCGAAGTATCATAGAGCCTTCATCTTCAGTGTCCAGCAGTGACCAGTGTCCCGCCTTCACAGTACCAGTGAATGCACCACAACCATCTCTTTGTGACCGCTCTGTAATGGTTTGTTGTAGGATGTTCGCCTGGGATCACCTGAGACTTCAGCATCTGCGTCTGTGGATTTGGATGAGACCCAACTGACTGTTCCCCAGTTGTCTGGCTCACCCCCCTCTCTTGTGTCTCTCCCTGATAAGAAGGACCGCATTACACCTCCTAGTTCACCAAACATTAACAGCTTATATATAGGACAGAACAGGTGAGCAGTCTGTAACTCGTGGGAATTATTTACTCTTTATCTTTGAATGTTTTCTGCTCATATTATTAAATTTCATTGCCACACATAACTACAATCTATTTGACGTAACCAGTAATATTCAGGTTGACTGTTACATATCACTATCTTTTTAATCCTTTGAGGTTTCCAACAATGTGTGTAGTTTTTATCAGAGCCTTGTGTGCTTTTCACTGTCAACTTTTCTCTTTATGGTTTCAGATCTGGTTTGGTGTGTAACATGTATTTATTGAAATCAAAAGAGTTCCATTGACAAAATGTGGGTAGCAGCAGATTGTAGCAGCAGCGCAGGTTGCAACCCTCTCACAAATTTTAAGAAAAACTAAATTAATATCTGAATAAAAGCTGTTATTAGAGGCCCAAACAAAAACGTTTATTCAGATATTTATATTAATTTTTCTCAAAATTTCTGGGAGTGTTGCAGCCCCTACAGGTAACCTGCCCCTGCTAATAATTATAATGGGCAAGTGAAGTGATGAGTATGATGAAATTCTGCAGGGACCAGTCGCTTTCAGAGCCCATGGAACTACAGTTGGATTACTGGTTGGTTCCTGGCAAGGCTAGTGAGGCATCTGCAGTTGGCAAAAGTAGCAAAGGTGACACTACGAAGTCAACCTTGAAGACAACATTCCGTTCCCTTCAGATTCAGAGACTTCCCCTGGCTGGGGAGCAACCGACACAACACTTCCTCATGAGCTATTCCACAAAGGAAAAGAAGCAGAAAAGTAAACACAATCACATGATCCAGTTTACTTAAGAAAACTCTTTCACAGCCACATTTATTAACAGAAAAATTTTATGTGCTAATTTTCATCATTGGAGGAATTGAGGAATTGACTTTGGCCACATTCATAGTTGACTGTATTGATTATCATCATGTTCATTTTAAAAAATATTGTAAAATATGTTAAAGGTACTAATCATTGGGTAGGGAAAAATATCTGCACATAGAATTTGCTGAACTAGATCCATGAAACAGAGTCCTTGAGAAGCTTATAGGTGCTCAATTAATCAATTAGTTCCCACCTTTTATGGAACCCTTATGATGTCCACAGTAGCTTGTCACTGATCCCTATCCTGAATGAATGAGTACAGTCCACTTGGTCACCCCAAATTCTTTTGACATCCAACTTTTTCAGTTAAAAATTTTGTACACTTTTTGTCTCTTTTGAATGTGCTAGATACCTTGTCGGTCTCATTGTCTATGACATGATCACCCTATTTGTTGTGTTTTCAAGGGTACAAATTATGAAGCTCCTCATTATGCAGTTTTCTTCATCATAATGTTACTTCCTGTCACTCTGGTCCAAATATTTTCTGCAACATATTCTGTTACAGTCCAAATGTATGTTCTTCCCTTTGGGTATGAGACTAAGTTTATGCCCATGCAAAACAAGAGATAAAACATTCCAAAATATGAGGCATATAGTACACCTTCAACGTATTTTTCCCAATTAAAACCATGTTGCAATTTATTCTCCTATTTATCTGCAGTTATGCGCCTGGGTAAAAAGAAGGAGAAGGAGAAAGAAAGTGAGCCTAAGAGTCAAATTGTTGAAGGAGTATCGCGACTTATCTGTTCTGCCAAGACTCACAGTGTTCCTCTGAAAGGTAATATTTCTGCATTAAAGTAACGCATGCAAGTTTTGAAATAGACTGTTGCTGTTTTGCTGATAGTGTTGCAAAATACAGTGCAATCTTTGAGACATGGTACATATCACATGGTAAGTACACAATTTAAATTTGAAACTGTTTGATTCTTCACATTAATGTCTTATGTTTGATTGTGAAACATTGCAAAGTCTGTTATGTTTTGCAGCCTGTAAGGCTACTGGCCACAGACAGTGGTTGAAAGTCAAATAAACCAGATGTTTTAGAAACAACTCTGTTCCTGTCCTCAGGGAAGTGAATTCTGTTCTTGGATGACAAGAACAGAGTTGGTTCTTGAAATGTTGTTTTTTTCACCTTTCAACCACCTTATGTGACTGGTATCCCAAGAGAGTTTCATTGTATTCAGTTGCTGTGAAAACTTCAGAATATATCATTTACATTTTGTGAGTGGACCTCTGAGGAGAGAAAAAAGGAATGCATTACTGTTACAGGAAATGTAAAACTTTTGTCATAACAGTTAAGTTATGAATTACTTTCCCTCTCATGTTTTATAGTGGGCCAGGATAGCGTAGTTGGTTTAGCGACTCGCTACAGGCTAGATGGTCCAGGGATCAAATCCCGGTGGGGGCAAGATTTCCACATCCTTCCAGACCAGCCTTGGGGCCAATCCAGCATCCTGTATAATGGGTATGGGGTCTTTCTCGGGGGTAAAGCAGCTGGGGCATGATGTTGACCACCCACCCCATCTAGTGCCAAGGTTAAAGAAAGAGTAGAGCTATACTTCTACTTCCCCTCTAGGCCTTTGTGGCCTGTTCTACACTGAACTTTTACGTTTTAGAGGACTAAGGCCTTCACTCTGTGGAATATTACACAGTGTGTGGTGGTAATTGTTGGCCAGCATTTCAAGTCAACTGCTTGACCTTCAAGATGGGATGGATAAGCTGTGCCCAAATGACAGTAAAGAACTATCAACAAAGGTCTGAACTACATTACAGAGGAAGTCTGAAATCTGACACCTAAATACATAACAGCCCAGTGCATAAAAATGTGGAATTGTTGACGTCATATAGGTAACAAGCTCTGAAATATGCAGTCAGTTCTTGATGCTAAACGTGCTTTATGCAGCAAATGACTCACTCTGCTTATAATAATTTCATACTTACCCCTTTTCCTGCCTATGAAACCATTAGGCCACAGAAACAGGGTCTGCTAGGTCTGCTGTGATTTATTTCTGTAGTAAAACCAACCAGATGCATCAGTGTCTCAAATTTATTTTAATGGAGTAACACTCTACATGTTTTGGACGATCTTTCCGTCCCTTATGAGGAGGATACTGCTGACTGCTTGCTAGCGGGAGCAAGATGGATCATGCTCCCACTAGCAAGCAGTCAGCAGTATCTGTTTGACATATGCCTGTTGCAGTGTATACAGTCTTTAACTCCTGATGTTGGATGGAAAGACTGTCCGAAACATGTAGAGTGTTACTCCAATAAAATAAATTTGAGACATTGATGCATCTTGTTGGTTTTACCATAGAAATGTATTACAGTGCACGGCCCTTGAATGTCAAACAAGTCTGCTATGATATGATCTGATATTTATCTTTTAGGTTGTGTTTTCCTTATCTGTACAGAATTATAGTAAATGATTTGAAAACTTGAATGACAGTGAATGTTCATACTGTTGCAGTGAGCATTGATGGAACAGAATGGTCTGGAGTTAAATTCTTCCAGCTGTCAGCACAATGGCAGACACACATCAAACACTTCCCCATAACACTCTTCGGCTCTCCTGAAGCAAATCTGTAGCCGAAGAGCGACCCACAGCAGCCGTCAGTGAAAGCAACCCAGACCAGCAGGATGCGTGCGTGGGTCACACTCTTTATTTTCCCTGGGTCAGGCTCATAGATGTTTATTACACTGACGTAAGTGCTGTGAATTCGTGACTTGAATTGGCAAGCCATGATAAGACTATATTGAAGTGAGGTTCCAAGTTTAATCTTTACAGGTGAATGAATGAATGAATGAATGAATGAATGAATGAATTTGTTGGTATGCATGTGTGCATTCATGCATGCGTGTATGAACTCTAGATAGTTCCTCATTTAGATTTTAATTCTGAAGAAACAAATTTGTAAAAAAAAAAAAAAAACCCATTAAATGTTATAATATAACAACCACATTGAGGGACCAGCATACAGTCATTAGAGTGAAGGTAAAAATTGACATTTTCAGTTCTATTGTGTTTGAAAGTCTCCCCCAAAAAATGGAAACTAGTCATGTCATGTTTTTCCCCATGCCATGAGTCATTCTCCGTACATCATATGCTGGTCTACTCAGTGACTTCCTTTCATCAACGATACATGAAATGTGCCCCATAGGCATAACTTTGTTATTAAGTTATGTGGGATTTGTTCAGTCTTGGTGGCCAATTAGTTACATGAGAGCTCAGTCTTGTAGTTGTAAATGGTGAAAAAAAATCTGGTCTTTTACATGGCATTCAAAGGGATCATAAACTTCCCATACTAATGCTGCATGAATCCCCATTTTTAGTGCATGGACAATACTCATTTGTTGTTATTTCCACTGAAGGAAAGTTTAAATATTTAAGCATTATAAAAATAATTTCATCCTCTCCCTCCTACCTGTTCCCAAGGAATGTACATTTTGTTTTTGTTATTACACTATAGACATATAGTGCATAAAGATGTGGTAGTGGAGTGATCACTGTCATAAACATGTAGTATTCATCAAGGTCCAAACATTTTCCAGACTGGTACATAAACCTCGATGTCATATCCTGCTCCACATGCTGTGTAACTCTGTTTCCATTAATTCACCATTCCATTGGTCAGACAAGTAGAGTGTTAGAGTAGATTTGTTGACACCACGTGCCCTGTTATTGCTCAGGATATGGCACAGGGGAATTCATACTTTAATAAACAGATTCAAGAACCACTGCCAGGCTTTATTGCATAAACCGTACTCTGACTTGAGGAGTGTGACACATCACTTTGGCTTCCAGTTTCTTAATTTGAAATTATATTTTCATGTAAACTTATTAACATTTGTTGATAGAAAGGGTGAAGCTTTACAGTGAGCCAAAGATATAGACAAAACAGAAATTGGACTCAATACTCAAACGAATACTGTTTATTTGCAGTATTGCTATGCTGTGATCAATAATTTTCAGTGTAGTCAGAGTCAAATACAAAAAACATTCAGATTGATAAATCCATGTTGACATTGGTGTGTTACTTTGTAAAAATTATAGTCTGTTCATTGAATTTTCTAAACCACACATCACAGAAATTTTGTAATGCAAGGGACATTCCAAAATATGAATGCCAGGATTTAATTTCCCTTTTATATAACAGTAAAGGTGGTGCAAAACCTGAGTTTGATCAAGTGATACACAGGTGTAGTCCGATTACTTCTGTGTTTTGAAATGTGACAAGCCCTAGGCGCGTCTGTAAAGGAGAGACGCTATACTAATTGTTGTGTATGCTGTACAAAGCTACGCTGTTGAATGTGATTGTGCCCTAGTGTATTTGTATGTTTGTCAAAGTGTTTTTCTTCCCCACTCCACTTTTGAGGTTTAAACTTCTTGTTGAAACTATCCTTTATATAGTTGGCAAATGTGTAGTCTCATATGAACATCCTGTACTTACCTCCACTAAAACTGTCAGACTTAACTGTATTATTTCAGACCAGAAACATAGCAAAATCAGTTTGGATATGCTGTATTTTTGTGCTTTACTTTAAAAGAAAACTACACAATTTTCAAGGTCATAGTTAAGTTAGATATTCTTGTTCCAGTGATATATTTTATACATAAATATTATATAATTTCTTTAATTTTATAAGAAGCAAATTTTGGAAGAAACTATGTTTAAATAATACAAAAAATTTCAGTAAAAAGGAGTAAAGTTAAAAAGAGAGAATTTACAGCTTTGTTAGGCATGTCCTTGGCAGAAGCAGTCTTCAGGTTGCTCAGTCTGTAGTATCCATACAAGTGCTAACCTTTGAACCTTTAGTGTTCTCCATACAGCCTCCTTGTTCATTGTGTAACAAGCCTAAAGTTACAGTTGCCATTACAATTCTATGAGCAAATTGTAAACTGTCTGATATACTAATAACAGTGTTATAAAAGACAGAACAAAACAATAGTTGTATTGATATGTACAGCCAAGATAATGTACAACTCAAAAAAAAAAAGAAAAGACAAAGAACAGGCATAACATTGTATTCTCATTTTTAGGTGTTGAACACTATGTCCCAGTACATATAATTTTCCTTCATATCAGTGCTTCCCAGTTTCCTTAAGAACCAACAGTTGCATCTTTCTTACTATTGGATTTCCATTTCCATTTATGTAAAACATATCACATCATCAGCACATTGAACCTGCATTTCCCTGTTGACATGTTCTCAGGAAACCTAAGAACATACATAATGGCAAAATTCTTTCCTGTGATGCCATGTGGCATACATATAGGTTTATTTTGATGCTAGCTTACAGTCTGAGGAATGCCAGTTCGTGACACGTACTGCTGCATCATTTCATTTTCCACTCATAAGAATAGGTAAGACACAGATGAGAACGTAATGGACCATAGGAAAGTAGCTGTAGTAATATTTTGTTATGGTACCGCCTAAGGAGTTGATTGGTCAATGATCAGTGATGGAACCACATATACCATTCATAAAATTCCATATTCTTTCTTTTCCTTCTCATTTCTCACTATACTCAGCATTATTTATCCCTGGTTAATTGGTTTTGATATACATAGGTGTGCCAGTACAATTCTGTCCCTGTTGTATATCCTGTTACATTACTATAGCTCTCACATTGTGTTCTTTGCTCTTGTTTCTTTTCTTTTTTCTCCCTTCTTGTTCTCTGCCCCCCCCCCCTTTAACTTTGTGCAGGAGTGAGAAAATTTTGGCCTGTGGGGCTGATACAAGTGCACACAGCTTTTTTTCCAGCCCCTGTAGCTGGTGTGAAAGCTTTGTCTATAATATTTGCTTGTCCTTTGGTTTTGAAAGTAAAAAGTTGTTGAACAAATTTTTAAAATTAAATTGTTAACTTAGCCTACTCTGTAGCCAATAATATTAAATACAACTGCAGTGCAGAATCAGCATATTTGTGATATCCAAGCAACCCTATCTTCCTGCAGATGCACATGCAGCATTTTTGTGATGACTGCATTATCATACCCTGCTGTGTGTGGCAGCATTTAGATTTCCACTTTTGCACTCCTCATACAGTTGAAACTAAGCTTTCAATTATCAGAAGTCTCCAAGAAGATGAATAACAGAGTCAGAATGGAGATAGGATTACTGTTGCACCTACGTTTAAACCTTCAGTTCTGGCCTTATTGCTGTGTACAGACCACGTATTTGCAGATATTATCTGTCCATCTGTTTCTAAACTAGTATCGCTGACTAAACCAACTTTCAGATATTCATGAAATTCAATATAGGATTTCTTCACAAAAAGGTGAGCAAGCTGAGTTTCATGAAAATTGGCTTAGCAACAAGTCACACTTTACTTAAGGGTGTAAGTTAATTTCTACCTATATGTCCCATATTTCTCGACTTTATAGCTTGCTTACATTGACTACAGTGTTTTAGCAGGTTTTGTAATGTTAACAACCACAATATATGGACCTACAATTACATTTAAAGGCTATGTGAGATCATGATTTTATTTCCAACAGATATTTCCACTAGGAAACACTGGAAGATACAAGATTACTTCCACTATTCTTTGATGCATTCCCTTTTGTATAGCATTTTGTGTAGGTCATGGGATAAGACAGTTTGTATATTTACATGAATCCAGCATGGCCAACCAAGGGTGATGTGGAAATCACGTACTTGATTCATTCCATTCCTTCCTACTACCCTCAGCTATTTACACATTCTGTACATTCTGGATCAGAGGTTCTAGGACATATACTTCTAGACAGATGGTGAATTTGCTGGATGAATGCCACGGAGAATGTATTGGATACTGAGTAGGTGAGTTTGAAATACACTTGTTTATTAGATGTAAAAGACAGAGTAAGGCTAAGCAAAGAGTTTGGGTAAGGAAGCAGACAGCAGAAAGAGGTGTCAAATACCTTAATTCTTTGTACAGCATATAATTGGCATTACCTGGAATCATATGTGCTGTGAACTTTGTGTATATAACAACATTTTACTTACATCCTAAGTAAAGCCAGTGTTTTGGCTCTGAGGCACTTGCATATGTGGTAAACAACACTACAGTCATGTGGAAAGTCATTTTGTTGAATGAATATTCCCATTTCTGTCTATGTAACCATCTCCTTGGTTGGGATATAGATTTTGCATCCAGTGTTTGAAGTTTATTTTATCACACTGTCAGTAACCCATACTACTTCATGCATGATGTCTGTACACTACATAGTGTCATATGATGGCATGGTAACAGATAATAAATTCGAAGGGAATGCAAGTGCTTGACAGGACAGACTGAGAAGCACTACAAAAGCCTCAGTATAGTCAGCATATAGTTTCAGGTTCAAAAATGTTAGCTTTCAGATATTCCTTCTTTTTATTCCAGAAATGTCTGCTAGCTTCACGTCTTACATTGTTTAGATTATCTTCATTGCCTTGGTTTGGATCCTGTAACCACTGCATTTTAGCCTGCTTTCATTGATCTAAAAATCATGAACATTCTTCGTCGAACCATGGTATAAGTTGCTTCAATTCATACAGACCGAGATTCTGTAGCTAAGGTTTTGATATTCTCTTTTAATGTTTTAGCAAGCCTTCTGTATGTCCTTGCCATCATTTAAATTCTCCAAAACTGCAAACCTGTATGAGATCTTAATCTGATGCTATTTCCTAACCTCCAGCTCACTTAGCTTTCGTGAGATTAAATCTTTCAACATCAAACTTCTGTGCTGCTTGTTTACTTACTGCCAGTCCTTCCCTAATGTCTGCAACCACCAGACAGAGATAAGTATCACAGTCAGCTCCCTTGGAAGATCATACATTGAGTACACTCAAGTGCCACCTCCTGTCTATCAGTATGTAATCTATCTGGCTGTGAGTCTTCCCGTCAGGAGGACAAGGTGTATTTATGAAAGTTTTAGTGCGGGAACATCATGCTCATAACAACTAGATTTTTTGATGTGGTAAAGTTTACTTTTCTAGCACCATTTTCATTTCTATCCTGATGTAGACCCTCATTCCCAATTGTCAGTTTGAAAATATACTCTTTCACCACTCCTAACAGAATTTTCATATGGTACTTAGGAAAATGGTCAAAAACCTGCTCTAATTCCTCATAAAAACTGGCTTTTGAATCATCACTTTTCTCC
>Ga0209755_10003424_pt1 | contig 19909 bp, 27 predicted proteins | sample TergutCo191P1_FD_187301 | JGI IMG/M metagenome (GOLD analysis project Ga0209755, IMG submission 187301) | Cornitermes sp. P1 segment gut microbial communities from Petit-Saut dam, French Guiana - Co191P1 (SPAdes) (version 2) | ecosystem: Host-associated > Arthropoda: Insects > Digestive system...
TGATAATGTATCCATTCACCGCTTCATCATCAAACACGTTTACCTGACTGGTACTATCTACCGAATACCCACGATCAATGTTTAGAGGTTTTACCGGATCGGTTACGAAGAAGGAGGCGAGGGCAGAGGAAAGCTCGGGAATATGGTGAATGGCAATCACCAAACCTGTAGCCGCCGGTACTATAAACATCAGCGCCAACAGCAGCGCCCTTCTCTTGACAGATTTTCGAGCAAGGCTAAGCCCTTGCGTCAATCGGTCAACTTCTTGCTTCAGCTCCAGCCTCTCGGCTTCGAGTTCCTTCTCTCGCCTCTTTGTGTGATGTGGTGTCTCCATGATTCTTTATTTTAGCATATGTATTTTCAAACTACTAGATTTTATTAGACTCGTCGGCTACGGCGACGGGCAGATTCGACCAAGTAAGTAAGCCTATAGAGGGCCGGCTTCAAAACCAAATCGTGAGCATGCAAATATTTCAGCTCCTCCACGCCAAATCCGCGTTTAAATTGACTAACGCCCCAGAAGCGATGACTAGTGTCGTCTTCGGCGGTAATGCCCCAAAAGTTGTAGCGAACCATACCTTGGTCCCTCGCGTCACGCATGGCGCGCATGTGCAGTAGCGGTGCGCCAGAAAGCTGCGTGCCCAGCTGTGTAGAAACTCCATAATGGTAGCTCGCCTCCGGACCATAAAAAATCATAAAGTTTTGTGCCAAGATTTGGTTTTGAAACTTAGCGGTATATAGCTTAGCCTGGCCTCCCGCCGCAAAAGCCGCAAATTGTTTCGTGAGGTAACTCTCAGAAAAGGTCACAAAGTTGTGTCGCCGAGCAGTTTCTAGTTGGATCAAGTAAAACTCATGGATGTCTTTGGGGTCGGTACTAACGACAACTTCTATATTGTTTTTTTCGGCCTTTTTCAGGGCGCGGCGCAAGCGCTGCGAAGCACCCTGCAATATCTCTTCTTCGGTCTTGCTTAGGTCCAACACCCCGGCAAACTCCACCGATAGGTACATTGGCGCCGGTTTCAGCCCCAGTGTTTTAAAGAGGTGTTCGGAGGTTTGACCTGCGGTCAACTGCGGACGCACCCGCACAAAAACGCAATTTTGCGCCCTGCCTTGGACAGTAATGTCGTCAAAAACAGCCCGCACCAGTTCCAGGTTTTCCCAGTCCAAAATCGGCCCGCCAGCAATGGCCAAATAACGCCCGCGCCGCGCAGTTTCTACTTGACCCACATATGCGCCAAGGACTTTTTCGCCGTCCATTATCAGCCGGCGCACCACGGTTTTGTCTCGCGCCAAGTGAAACTCCCCCCACGCCCAGGCCTGCAAAAAATTCGCCTCTTCGTGGCTAGCAACGAAATCATCCCACTGTTTTTGGCTAGCAGCATCAATTATTTGCATCTTATAGGCCTCTCTTTTTTTTGCGAATAAGCTCAAACATCCTAGTGGCCTGATACCTTACCGGGTTGACCACCAAATCATAAGCCGGGATATAATTGATCTGCTCGCCGCCAAAACCGGTTTTGAAGGTAGTGACGCCAGCGTAGCGGTGATGCGTGGCGCCGGGCGGGGCAATACCAAAGAGGTTGTAACGTTTCAGCCCCAGCGCTTTGGCATCTCGGATTATTTGCCATTGCAGACCGTAGGCCCCGGGCAAAGAACGGCCCTCCGGAGTAGATGCCGCTTCGTGATAAATCGCTTCGGGCGATTGCAAAATAACCAAGGCCAACGCGAGCGTCTTGTTACCTAGTTTAGCCTGGTAGATCTTGGCTTTGTCGCCAAACGCTTCGTGCTGAGCCAAAATGAAATCTTCTGGCGACGGAATAAAGTTTTGACGCTTGGCCGTGGCTAGTTGCGCCTGATAAAAATCCCCAAAAGCCGACTTCTCGTGCGAACTGGTGACCTTAATGCCCAGCTTGTTCGCCTGGCGCACCTCGTAGCGCGTTTGGCGGCGCATATCCGCCAGCAGTTGCTCCTCAGACCTAGCAAGGTCGATCATCACGGTGTGCTCGGCATGAAGGTGCATCGACGAGAGATGCAGGCCGTTTTGCCCGAAAATCTTGCGATTTTCGGGCGTATCCGGAATGTTCGGACGCATGCGCACAAAAACACAATTTTCCTCTGTAGCAAGGTTTTTTAGCCCCGCAAAAGCATGCTTGACCTGAGGTTTGTTTTGCCAGTCAAGCAGCGGTCCGCCAGGAATCTCAAGATAGCGCCCGCGCTTGGCGGGTTTGACGATAGCTAAACAACTGCCAACTAGGTCGCCTTGACTATAAAAACCCAAATAGTGCACTTTCTCACCAGTAAGCTCGTGCGCTTTGCCCCAACCCGCCGACTGCAAAAAGTTGGCCTCGGGGTGTTTTTTGGCAACAAATTTATCCAGCTTGGCAGGGTCAATCGCTTCAAACTGCATATGCATTGGTACTTTCATTTTACGACCTCTGGCCGGACAATTTCAAGAGCGTTTTCTAGTTCGCTTTCCGGCAACAGGGGTAGGTTGAGCATCTGGCTGGCCACGCGAGTAGCGGTGGGGCAAGATTTCTCCGGAAAATCACTTCGAGCGTAGTAGCGCTTGGGCGAAACCGGCACGTCATACCAAGGGTCATCTACGAAAACATTATGTTTCTTTAGTTTCTTGATCAATCGGTCGCGATTGTTGACCAAAAACGGAATTCTGAGGACAGATGAAGTTTTGGGATAGCCGTAGCGCGTGGCATATTTTGCCCGTTCTGCGGCGGTTTGACCCAGGTCTTTCATCCGCTGCAGCGCCAACTTGGCCTGCCAATGTGCCAGGCGAACGCGTGGATCCACTTTGCCCTCGGCCGAACGAGTGATGGCGCGGGTTTTGAAGGCGCAAGCCGCGATCGCTCGTCCCAAGCCAACGCGGTAGGTCTTGCGAATCAACCAGCCAGTAATGGGATAAATCCGGTCGCGAATGCGATCGGCAAGTTGCGGCGTCACCTGCCTCTGAGGAGACTCGGTGCTTCGTGACGTTGCAATCCTCAATACCAACGCCCCGCCATTTGTCGTGTCGACGGCCTTGTTCTTGCCAAAAGACAGCGCCGCCGCCGCGCCCACCGTGCCCACCTCCCGCCCGTCTCCGTAGTGCGACCCAGCACAATGCGCCAAATCTTCAATAATCGCCAGCCCATGCTTCTTAGCCAGCTTCTCAATAGCCCCAATATCCGCAGCTAGACCCAAATGATTTTGCACAATCACCGCCTTGATCTTCGGGTCGGCCGCCAACGTTTCGCCCAAGCGTTTGGCGTCAAAGTTAAAATCCCGCTCATTAACGTCCACATAAACCGGCGTGCAACCGGCGGCCTTCACGGCCTGCGGCACCGCATAGCAAGTCAAACCATTAATGGCTACATGGCTCCCTTCGGACACCAAAGCCCGCACCGCCTCGGACAAAGCCGTGCGGCCATTGTGATACAATCGCACTTCCGCCCCCCGGTAGCGCTGGCGCAACTCGCTAACCAAAGCCTCAAAATGCTTCCGCGAACCCACCGCGCACAAATGTTTGCACGCACGAACAAAGTCAAATTCTGTCGCAAAAGACAAAAAAATCATTTGGCAAGCTCCCTCGCCGACTGCGCAATCACTTCGGCCAACTTTTCCGGAACTTTCAGATATGGCGCGTGCTTCCAGCCCGGCTTGACTATCAGCTTGGAGCCCTTGATCAACCGATGCAACTTTTCGCCCTGCCTCAGAGGCGTGGTGGTGTCGGCCGTCCCCCAAATAATCTGCGTAGGCACAGACACCTTCGCAGGGTCCAGCTGTTTGTCCGACACGATCATATTGTGCAGAGTCTGCTTCATATTTTCGGGGGCTTTGGTATAGTCCGAAGCACCGATCAACCTATGAAACAGTTTGCGCAGCGTCTTAATATACTTTAATGGCGCAAAAATCTTAGCGGTCACACGCAAAATAGAGCGCTTGAGAGAGCTTTTATAAATACCCGCCGAATCCAGCAAAATCAAACCCTTCAGTTTTTTGGGTTTTTTGGCCAGCAAATTCATCAAAATCCGCCCGCCATTGCTATGACCCAGCGCAATCGCCCCGTCAGGAATGTTGCGGTCGGCCCAATCAATATATTTTTCAATAGTCCAGACTCGCTCTGAAGGCTCCGTCAAACCCGGCACACGCAGCAACTTCGCGTCGACACCTCGTTTATCTAGCAGTTTGACGACCTTTTCCCAGCCAGCAACATCATAAGTCCAGCCATGCACGATATACAGTTTCATTCCAACCCCCAACTTTCGCGCCGTCGCCGATGAGCAACGTCTTGGCGCGTCAATAGCCTAGTGTCTTCCGGATCGTCCAGTAGTTTCTCTATAATCCATTCCAAATATTGACTGCCCTTGAAAACCACCGTTTCCTTACCCTTTAGATGTTTCTCTAGATACTCCAGAGCCGGTTCTGGTTTTTCAAAACTCACTACCGGCAAATGTCCCGCGAGCAGCGGATAAGTATATTCGGCCGTGCGCCGGCCAATCAACACCACTTGTTCGGGCGCCGCGTCGCGTATCAGCCCAGCCAGCTTTTCGTGCTCAGTCTTCTCCTGTGCACCTTGCTCTATCATGTCGCCAATCACCAGCCATTTGTGCTTGACGCGCAAACTTTTCACTACGTCCAAGATCGACGTCATACTCACCAAATGCGCATTGTAACTACTGTCGATGATTTTCAACCCATTTTTGCCCCTCAATGGATTACTTCGCCCCGGTGGCATCACAAAGTCCGACAAATCATAATTCACCGGCAACTCAAGATATTTCATCAGCTCCACCAGCATCACCAGCTGGATGCCCACATCGCGCGGCATCGGGTAGGCAAATTCAAAAGTCCGCTTGCCCACCGTAAATTTGGCCGTAGTTGGCGTCACGTCATAGCTAGTGACGGAATTTTTGTTCAACCTTTTGACCTCCGAATCAACATCTTTGGTAGTTTCGCGCATCAGTTTGTTGTCGGCGTCAACCAAAGTCAGCGCCTGCGTATACCTGGGCAGCATCGAAAATTCGTGCGCAATCGCGTCTTCCAGGCTGGCAAATCGCCCCTTCTTGACCTCTTGCTCGTAGTATACCGCGTGCGACAAGCCAAGACTAATCCATATCGTCACCTCCGGGCGCAGCCACTCGGCCACAAACTCAGTCTCGTATGGCCGCTCACCGTCAATCTCCACTATATAAAACTCCTCGCGGTGGCGGAAAAACAGCGCGCGCAAAGGGGTAGCGACAAACAAATATAGCCAATACAGCTTGCTGCCAGTAACACCCCTCATCCCCAAAATATCAAAAGCTATACCATAAGCACTGTTAGCATTGTGCGAAAAATGCGCCTTCTCGCCCAGTTGCGCCTCCACCAAGTTCAACATGGTAGTTTTGCCCACCGAGCCAGTAATAGCCACAATCCGCGGCCGCCATCGCCGTAGCGAAATGTTCGCAAAAAACTTAAAATACCGCGCCACCACGAAATAAAAGCGTTTTTTAAATTTAGAAAGCAACGTCATATGGCCGTAATTATATCACTTAAGCATTAGCTTTGGCCAGGGCATCGAGGGTTTTTTCCACACGCAGGCGGTTTTGTATGTCGGCTTTGGCTTGAGGCGTGTCCAGCTGTTTCAAAGCGTTCGGATCTTTTTGGTAAACTTGGTTCAGCTCGGCGATTTTTTGTTCAACCTCTTTTTCGGCAACTTCAATTTTTAGATCACTCGCCAAAGTCTGCAGTACCAGCATAGTTTTTACTCGATTTTCCGCCGCCTGTTTGACTTCTTTTTCCCAGTCCGCCTCGGTTTTCTTGGTGTTTTTTAGATATTGTTCCATACTAGTGCCGCGAGCTTTCAGGTTGCGCTCAAAATCTTCGCTCAAAAAACGCGTCTGGTCGGCCACCAAAGTCTCCGGCGCCTCCACCTTGCTGGTCATCACCAGCTCCATCACCAAATCATTCTTAAACTTCTCCTCAATCTGATGAGTGTTTTGCGCCTCCAGATTTTTCTTGATGTCGGCCTTCAGCTCCTTCAGCGTCCCAAACCCGCCAGATTTTTTGGCCAGCTCGTCGTCAATCTTTGGCAAAACATTTTCGTTTACCTGTTTGACCAAAACCTCAAACATTACCTTCGCCCCAGCCAGGTCCATGTTGTGGTAATCTTTGGGAAAAGTCAGCTTCAGGTCAAACTTATCGCCGGACTCATGACCAACCACGCCGTCCTCAAAGCCCGGAATCAACTGCCCACTCCCCAGCTCCAGCTTGAAATCTTTGGCACTGCCGCCCTCAAAGGCCACGTCGTCCCGCTTACCCACAAAGTCTATCACTACTTCATCGCCCAGCTTGGCCTTGCGTCGCACCACCTTTTTCTCAGCAAAACTTTTGGCAATGCGGCCCAGCACATCATCAACGTCGGTGGCTTTGGTTTCCACCGCCAGCTTTTTGGCCTTCAGCTTTCGCCAGTCGCCCAGCTTTATCTCTGGCATAATGTCCGACTTCGCCACAAATTCAATCATCTCGCCCGGCACATATTTGTGCACATCTACGTGCGGCACCGAGATCGGTTGAACCTTTTCTTTGGCAAAAGCCTTAGGCAGAGCCGTGCGGATGGCGACGTCAAGCGTCCGGCTGGACAGCTCGTTGGCGTCAACGTGCTTTTCCACGATGTTCGCCGGCGCTTTGCCCTTGCGAAAGCCAGCAATCTTCAAAGATCCAGCCAGGCCAGCCAGCGCCTTCAGCCGCGCAGACTCCAAGTCCTCCTTGCTCAAAGTTACAGTAATTTCTGCCGATGAGGCATTTTTGTTGAGTATAGTCTTCATATCCTACACTATACCATGAAAATCGTAGTTCATTCGAGATTTATTCGATCGCGTTTGCTCTTTTGCCCCAGATATGGTACAATGCTTAAGGAATCGGAAGCCCAAATGAGAGGAAAACTACCCCTCATCTAGATGAGGCTTTTTTGTCGAATGACAAAAAAGCCACCGGCACTCCAACCACCCCGCACCTTTACAAATCATTTTCATCACCAAACAATCATTTTCCCACGCTACCCGCTAGCAGCATCATGGCTACGACTCGTTCGCCGCCATAATGCTGCTAACGAACCAAAATCTTCGCCCAGTCGGGCAGAAAAGGGGTGACAAAGTGGATTCCTTTATAACATTTGTGATGATCGCCATTTTACCAGCGATGATCGTCAGAATATTCGGTGGGGCTATCAAGAATAGCCCACGTATTGTTACCAAAATACCAGAAAGGAGGCGATGAAAGTGAAAGTCCATAAATCCCGCCAGTCACTTTAATGGCGGGATTTTTGACGGTCTTCGCACCAGTTCGGGATGTCGCCCCTTGACGCTTTCCTCAAAATCACCTATAATTTCACCCAGAACAAACTTAACATTATCTCTGATAACTCATCGACTGGGCGCGCGATTTTCGCCCCAATCTGAGGTTACAGACATAGCACAAAGGAGCAAAAACACTATGGCAGAAGCCAAAACCACCAAAGATACTGGTCTCAAAATCCGCATTCGCCTCAAGGCCTACGACCACCGCATCATCGACCAAAGCGCCAAACAAATCATCGACGCCGCCCTTCGCACCGGCGCCACCGTCAGCGGCCCCGTGCCTCTCCCCACCAAGCGCAGCACTTTCACTGTCGTCAAAAGCCCCCACGTTTACAAAACCGGCGGCGAAGCTTTCGAAATGAAAGTCCACAAGCGCCTCATCGACATCCACGGCGCTTCCCCCAAAACCATCGACAGCCTCCAAAACCTTTCCCTCCCCGCCGGCGTCGACGCCGAAATCAAAATGTAACATACTAGATGCCAAAACCCCCGCTCTGTGCTAGTATTTGCTTATGCATTTATTCGATTTTTTTCGCAAAACCAAAGCCAAAGATCAAGCCCGCAACCTTACCGAACGTCGCCTCAAGACCCTCGCCAAACTCCCCCTGCGCGAACTAATCGCCAAGTTCGACATCACCTTCAACCGCGCCACCAAAGACCCCGTCGGCCTCTCCTATGGCCAAGTCAGCCAAAGGCTCAAACGTTACGGCGCCAACGAGATCACCGTCGCAAACAAACAAACCACCTTCACGCGCATCATCGAATCTTTGGTCAACCCTTTCAATATCGTTCTGCTCATCATCGCTCTCATTTCCTACGCCGCCGACCGCTACAGTTACGGCGAGGTCAACTGGACCACCATTTTCATGATTTTGGCCATGATCGCCATCTCCAGCATTGTCTCCTTCGTCCAAAGCGAACGCTCTTCTCGCGCCGCCGCTCGGCTCGCCTCTATGGTCAAAAACACCGCCAGCGTCTACCGTAGCGGCCAACTCCAAGAGCTACCCATATCCGAACTAGTGCCTGGCGACGTCGTCAAACTTTCTGCCGGCGACATGATCCCGGCCGACGTCCGCTTTCTCTCCACCAAAGACACCTTCATCGCCCAAGCCGCCCTCACTGGCGAGTCTGCTCCGGTCGAAAAGTTCGCCGCCGCGGCCCCCGAGTCGGGCACCAGCCTCACCGATCTCAAAAACCTTGGCTTCATGGGCACCAATATCGTCTCCGGCAGTGCCACCGCCGTAGCCCTCGCCACCGGCAACAACACTTATTTCGGCTCCATGGCCAAAACTTTGAGCGGCAAAACCCAAAATTCTTTCGAGCGCGGCGTCGCCAGCGTCAGCCGCATGCTCATCATCATGGTCGTCGTCATGGTTCCTTTGGTCTTTTTGCTCAACGGCTTCCTCAAGGCCGACTGGGCGGCGTCGCTGCTGTTCGCGGTGTCCATCGCCGTCGGCCTCACCCCCGAAATGCTCCCGGTCATCATGACCACCACGCTCGCCTCTGGCGCCGTGCGCATGTCTCGGCACCAAGTCGTCGTCAAACAGCTTGGCGCCATCCAAGCTTTTGGCGAGATGGACATTTTGGCCACCGACAAAACCGGCACCCTCACCGAAGACAAAATCATCCTCGAAGAATACACCGACGCCAGCGGCAAGCCCGACCATCACGTCCTGGAGTTTGCCTACCTCAACGCCTACTTCCAAACCGGCCTCAAGGGTTTGCTCGACCTTGCCGTCATCAAGCGCGCCGAAAAAGACGGCCTCTCCTACTTGGTTGGCGAGCATACCGTCGTCGACGAAATCCCTTTCGACTTTGTCCGCCGCCGCCTCAGCGTGGTGCTCGAAAACAAAAACCACACCAAGACCCTCATCACCAAAGGCGCCGTCGAAGAAATCTTATCCATCTGTTCGCACATTGACATCAACGGCAAAGTCCAGCCTCTGACCGCCGAGCGCCGCAAGATCGCTATGAAAACCTACGAAAAATACAACAATCAAGGCCTCCGCGTCATCGCTCTGGCCGAAAAGCCCTTGCGCAAATTCCATGTTGGCAAATTTTGCGTGCGCGACGAAATCGATCTCACCCTCACCGGCTTCATGAGTTTCCTCGACCCACCCAAAGAATCCGCCCGTGCCGCCATTTCCGACCTCAAAAATTCCGGCATCAAGGTCGTAGTCATGACCGGCGATTCGCTCGGCGTGGCTACCTATGTTTGCAAAGACGTCGGCATCAACCCCGAAGGCGCCCTCTCGGGACAGGACATTTCGTCCATGGAAGACGACGCTTTGAAGTCCGCCGCCAAAAACTGCCAACTTTTCTACAAGCTTTCCCCCGCCGAAAAGGAACGCCTGGTGCGCATCCTCCAAGAATCCGGCCACACCGTCGGCTACATGGGCGACGGCATCAACGACGCTCCGCCCCTGCACCAAGCCGACGTCGGCATCTCGGTCGACACCGCCGTCGACATCGCCAAAGAAACCTCCGAGATCATCTTGCTCAAAAAAGATCTCGCGGTGCTTGGCGAGGGCGTGGTCGAAGGCCGCCGCACCTTTGGCAACGTCAACAAATACATCAAGCTCGCCGTCTCGGGCAACTTCGGCAACGTCATCTCTGTGCTGGTTGCCTCTGTCATGCTGCCGTTTTTGCCCATGCTGCCCATCCAAATCCTCACCCAAAACTTACTGGCGGATTTCTCCGTGCTCGGCCTGCCGCTAGACAACGTCGACAAGGAATACCTCAAAAAACCCCGCAAATGGTCGCCTCGCTCCATCACTACCTTCATGGTTTTTGCCGGCATCACTTCGTCGATTTTTGACATTTTGTGTTTCGGCGTACTTTGGTTTATCTTTGGTTTCCATACGCCCGAAACCATCCCTCTGTTCTGGGCCGGCTGGTTTGTGTTTGGCGCGCTCTCGCAAGTCCTGGTCATCCACGTCGCCCGCACCGGCCGGATTCCTTTCTTGCAATCTCGCCCCTCTATCCCACTGCTCGTGTCCACCCTGTCGGTAGCCGCGATTGCGCTATTCTTTGCCTTTTCGCCGTTCGCCGCCTCCATCGACATGGGCACTCTGCCACTCATCTTCCTGCTGCCTCTAGCTATATTGATTGTCGGCTACTTCTTTGCCGTCCAGTTTGTCAAAGGCATCTACCAGCGCCTCTTCCACGAATGGATCTAAGGGGCCTCATCGTCGCTCCCCGTCCCACCTCTGTTAAAACACTATTGACTTTTTGTCCAAGGTGTGCTATAATGGAAGAGAGTTGGGGTCTACCCCCGTAGCCAACCAACTCGAACAGAGACAATCCGGCATGTACCAGATAGGTGGAAAGAGAAATTTACTCCCCATCTAGATGGGGCTTTTTGTTGTTATCCGACAAAAAGCCAATCTGCCTAACCGTCCCGCACATTTACAATTTTCATCACTAAAACATCCAATCGAAACTTCGTCTCAATTGATGTTGCCGAAAGGCGAGCAAAAACCATTTCGTTCGTCCCTCGGTGACATTAAAAATGGAGGTGAGAGAATGACAGGAACGCTAAGAGGTGCAAATCGCGGCCACAACAAGCCTGGTTACAAATGTTACAAGAAAGGCAAAAGCAGTGACAATAAGGGTAATAGCAGCGAAACAGCCAAAAACACGAAAGCTAAAAGCAGAAATAAGGCATGATCAATAAACCAAATCAAACCAAATCAAATCTCAAAAAAGGGAAGTGAAACAATGAAATTTACTGGCATCGTGAGAAAGGTCGATGAGCTTGGTCGGATGGTTATTCCTATCGAGCTGAGACGCACATTGGGTATTGACGAAAAGGACGCGTTGGAGATTTATGTCGACGCGGAAAAGATCATACTGAAGAAGTATGAGCCGGCGTGCGTCTTCTGTGGTAATGCCTCGGATGTACAGTATTATCGCGGTAAATTAGTCTGTCGGGAATGTGCTATAAGCATGTTCGAAAACACCCAAGCTAATACCCAAGCTAGTGATGAATAAATAGCAGTCCCTGCCGGCACCACCGGCAGGGGTGACCCTTTTGAAGCTCCATACCTCCCCGTGGCCACAAACCACGAGCAGCTACGGACTTTTTCAAAACCTCAGTGTGCTTTATCGCCCAACAATAGCCTCAATTTGACTCTTTAGGTCCGGAATATCATTTCGTCTAAGATTTTGCCCAGCAGCTCTCTATATTTCTCATCCATACAACGGAATTTTCTTGCCGATTTTGAAATTGCGGTAGTAGAGGTTATCTGGACTTATGGGGTAACGCACCACGTCTACGGTCTTTTTTAGCTCATCCTGCATGCGATTTTTAAACCCTAACAGTTTTAGTAGAGATGGTGTCTGGTGATATTCCACCAATAGGTCAATGTCGCTGTCTTCGGTAGCACGGCCATCTGCGTAGGAACCAAAAAGATTCACTTGTTTTATGCCATAATTGCGGCGCAAATTGCTCAACCAAATTTCTGATTTCGTCTATATTGATCATGCATACATTGTATCACACAGGAGCAAACTGGGGAATCTTCTAAGCTCTCATCAGAATTCGAGCGTCACCAGAAAAGTTATTTCAATCCTCTCTTTGCCGTTGTTTGTAATTACCACCTTGCCATCACGTTCTAACGTCGCCCAGGCATTTTTTGTAGCGTTCCTAAAATCATGAACCGAAATAAACTCCGTCCGCCTCGCTGGCTTTGAAATAGTATTGGTTGCAAAATCTGTCATAGTTCAATGGCACACGATTGGGGAACGGATGTCAATAGCCATTGACAAAATCCGCCCAACGTGCTCTAATGTACATGGAATTGGGCAACAACCCCAATTCGAACCGAGATAGTTAAGTGCAATCACAAAATCTAGAAGTCGGAATATCTTCCCTCATCTAGATGAGGCTTTTTGTTTACCAAAACAAAAAGCCAATCTGCCTGTCCCGTACATTAACAAAATATTTCATCACTAAAACATCCAAGAATAAAGTCGTATAGCTTCAAAAAAAGGAGGTGTATGTATGGCCAAATCCAGCACTATTGGCGATGAGTGCACAACGTGCGCTCATGTTCGAAAAAGAAACGTAATTTTTGGACAAAAACAAAAATATGTCTGCGTTACCAGAAACGCTTGTATTGGCGGCAGTTTATACGAAAAGCGCGATGCTACTAAAGGGTATATACTTTATAATTTCGAAGTTTATAAACCCCAGGGAGAGCGGAGCGAAAAATTACCTTTGGTAACATTATCGGAAGATTCCTTAGTCATGAACGATAGGGCTCACAAAGCGTTAGGCAAACCTGAAATGGTTGAGTTGTCCTACTCTAAGGACGGCAATACCATCAGGATAAGGCCTATCGGCGAAGATGGCCTGAACGTTGAAAAGGCCAAAGTATTCGCCAAAGGCTTTTTCGGCCATTTTCGTATCGGTGACGAAGGCAGATTCGTTGCCGTCTACGACGAAATCGACAACGCATTATATGTCAGTCTTGATCCGCCTAACCGGCAATAGCCGATTAGGCAGTGATGAAATCCCAAAAGCCCTGCCGCTTTTAAAAGCGGCAGGCACAACCTTGAAATTTCACAATTTTCCATGGCTAAACCCATGGACGGCTATGAATTTTCAACCCAGCTCCAAAAACAGTATTTCGCCGTTGACGCGCCCCCTGAGCCATGATAAAATACCAGAGTATATATTTTTTAAAACAACAATTGCTCTGGCGCAAGGGATAGGCCGACCACAGGAACCACCCACAAGCCAAGTAATTTTAATGCAAAAAAGGAAAGAGATGAAAGTCATCCTCGGCACCAAGATTGGTATGACCCAGATCATCGGCAAAGATGGCCTAGTTACCCCTGTGACTATCCTTCAAGCCGGCCCCTGCACCGTGACTCAGACTAAATCCGTCGACACCGACGGATATAGCGCCGTGCAAGTGGCATTTGGTTTTGGCAAAAATCTGAGCAAGGCCGTAGCCGGACACGCCAAAAAATCCGGCACACCAGATCTAACACCAAAACACATTCGCGAATTTCGCGTCGAGCAAATCCCCGAAGACATCACCCTGGGCAGCACAATCACTGTGGAAAGTTTTGAACTCGGCGACAAAGTACAAGTCACCGGCACCAGCAAAGGCAAAGGTTTCGCTGGCACCGTCAAACGCTACAACTTCAACGAATCCCGCAACACCCACGGTTTCAAAGGCAACATCCGCCGCGTCGGTTCCATCGGTTCCATGTACCCCCAAAAGGTCTTCAAGGGCAAAAAGATGCCCGGCCGCATGGGCGCCGACCGCACCACCGTCAAAAACCTCGTTGTCGCCTATATCGACACCACCAACAATCTTCTCGGCCTCAAAGGGGCCGTTCCTGGTCCCAAGAAGGGCCTGATTATCGTTAGGGGCAAGGAGTAAACCATGGCAGACGCAAAGTTCAACAAAGCAATCTTCAACCTCGAAGTCGACAACCACGAGCTAGTCAAGCTAGCTTACGACGCTTACCTGGCCAATTCTCGCAGTTCGCACGCCAAGACTCTGAAGCGCGGCGAAGTCCGCGGCGGTGGCAAAAAGCCCTGGCGCCAAAAAGGCACCGGCCGCGCCCGTTTCGGCTCCACCCGCAACCCCATCTGGCGTCACGGTGGCGTCGCCTTCGGCCGTACCGGCGAAGAAAACTTCACCAAAAAGATCAGCCGCTCCGCCAAACTTCAGGCCGTTCGCCAAGCCCTGTCCATGCAGCACAAAGCCAAGCAAGTCACCATTATCGACACCTTTGCTTGTCCCAAGGGCAAAGTCAAAGAAACCCTAGCTCTGTTCGCCAAATACAAAGTCCAGCCCACCGAAAATATCCTCCTGGTCGTCAGCGTCAAGGATGATCTCGTGCTTCGCGCCACCCGCAACGTACCCAATCTCCGCGTCGTCCGCCCCACCTACCTCAACGTTTTCGACATCCTCAACGCCGACAAAATCCTCATTTCAGAGAAATCCCTTTCAATGATCGAAGAATGGCTACTCGGAAAGGAGACCAAATAATGCTAATCCGCCCCATCCAAACCGAAAAAGCCCTGGCCCAGAGCGCCAAAGACACCTATATCTTCCTAGCCCCCGCCGGCGCTAGCAAACAAGCCATCAAGGCCGCCATCGAGCAAGAACACAAAGTTTCTGTCACGTCCATCCGCACCCTCACCCGCAAAGGCAAACCCACTCGTTTCAACCGCGGCAAACGCGCCAATCCTGGCACCACCCACCGCCAGGACAAACATTTCGCCTACGTCACTCTGAAGTCCGGCGACAAGATCAAAGTTTTCGACGAAGAACCGGCCAAAGATGCCAAAGACGCAAAAGATACCAAAGACACCAAAGCTGCCGACGCCAAGGCCGCAGCAGATAACCCCACCGCCGGCGAAACCAACCAACCCACTACCGAGCCCAAAAAGCGAGGTTTGTTCGCCCGTCGTCGCACCGGCAGAAGAGGAGACAAATAAATGAGCATTCGTAAATACAAGCCCACCCCCCCCGCCCAAAGGCAAAAAACCACCCAAGATTTCGACGGCATCACCACCAAGCGGCCCCTCAAGAGCTTGACCAAACCCAAAAAACAACGCGCCGGCAAAAACAACCAAGGCCGCATTACCGTGCGCCACCGTGGCGGCGGTGTCAAACGACACTATCGCATCCTCACCTATGCTTTGCCCGCCAATCTCACCCTTACCGTCGAAGAAATCGAATACGACCCCAACCGCAGCGCTCGCATCGCCCGCGTCAAAGACCAAAACGGCGTCTACTACTATATCCTCGCCGACACACAGATGAAAAAAGGCAAAACTATCAAGGTCGGCACCGACGCCCCCATCGAAGCCAGCAACCGTCTACCCATCGAGCAAATTCCCGTTGGCACCCAGATTTACGCCATCGAGCTTACCCCGGGCAAAGGCGCCCAAATCGCCCGCGCCGCCGGTAGCTCCGCCCAGCTAATGGCCAAAGAAAACGGCTACGCCACCATCCGTCTCGGCTCTGGCGAAGTTCGCAAAGTTCTCGTCACGTGCCAAGCCAACATCGGCGTCGTCAGCAACGTCCAGCACCAAAACATCAAAATCGGTGCTGCTGGCCGCCGCCGCCGCAAAGGCATCCGTCCGACCGTCCGCGGCGTCGTCATGAACGCCACCGACCACCCGCATGGTGGTGGTGACGGTGGTCGCCACGGTTCCGGCAAAGCGCCGCGCACCCCGTGGGGCCAGTTGACCTTGGGTTACCGCACTCGTCGCAACAAGAAAACCAGTAAGATGATTGTTCGCAGTCGTCATGAAGGCAAAAGGAGATAACTAGATGTCACGATCCCTCAAAAAAGGCCCCTTCGTGGACTACAAGCTTGAAAAGAAAGTCAAAGCTCTGTCCGCCGAGGACCGCACTATTATCAAAACTTGGGCTCGCGCCAGCAGCATCAGCCCCGAGATGGTCGGCCGCACCATCGCCGTACACAATGGCAAAGTCCATGTGCCGGTCTATGTTTCCGAAAACATGGTTGGCCACAAGCTAGGTGAGTTCGCTCCCACCCGCAAGTTCAAAAAACACGGTGGCAAAAAGGCCGCCGAAGCCGCCAAGGCGAAAGGCAAATCATGAAATCCGCCCACGCATACATCAAGGGCATAGATAGCCAACCACGCAAGACGTCCGTCGTTGCCGCACTAGTGCGCGACCGCTACGTTGCCGATGCCATCGTCATCCTCGAGCACACTCCACGCCGTGCCGCTTTGAGTGTCAAAAAAGCCATCGAGTCCGCCAAGGCCAACCTCCTCAGCAACAACAGTATCGACGCCAAGACCATCGCCATTTCCCGCATCTCCGTCACCGCCGGCTCTCGCATCCGTCGCTACAAACCCGCCTCCCGTGGCCGCGCCCTCCCGTTCGAACGCATCCGCTCCAATATATTTGTAGAAGTTATTGGCGAAGAAAAAGTAAAGAAAACTGCTCCAAAAGCAGAAAAGGAGAAGAAGTAATGGGACAAAAAGTTAACCCCATCAGTTACCGTCTACAAGTCTCCAAAAACTGGAGCAGCAAATGGTTTTCGCGCAAGAGCGACTTCAGAAAGTGGTTGATCGAAGACGTCAAAATCCGCGACCTCATCGAACAACGCTTTAGCTCTCGCCCCACCATCGCCCGCATCAACATCGAACGCTCGCCCAACCTCACCACCATCTTCATCAGCACCGCCAAAGCCGGCGCCGTCATCGGCAAACAAGGCGCAGGCATCAACGAGCTCAAGAAACAAGTCGAGATCATCACCGGCGGCCCCATTCGCATCAACGTCGAAGAGGTCAAAAAACCCGAACTCAGCGCCAAACTCGTGGCCGAAAACATCGGCTTCCAGCTGTCCAAGCGCATGAACTTCCGCCGCGCCGTCAAAATGGCCTCTGCTAGCACCATGAACGCTGGCGCCAAAGGCATCCGCATCGAAGTCGCTGGCCGCTTGAACGGTGCCGAAATGTCCCGCCGCGAAAAATTCATCGAAGGCTCCGTGCCTCTGCACACCTTGCGTGCCGACATCGACTTCCACGTCCACCACGCACAGACCGTCGCCGGCATCATCGGCGTAAAAGTTTGGATCTATAAGGGGGAGAAGTAGTATGGCTACCTTAGTTGCACCCCGCAAAGAAGCTCACCGCAAAGTTCGCAAGGGCAAAAACGCCGGCGTCGCCACTCGCTGCAACACCGTTGCATTCGGCGACTGGGGACTCCTCAGCCTCGACAACGAGCGCATCAACGGCCGCCAGATCGAAGCCGCCCGCCAAGCCATCACTCGCTACGTCAAACGCGGCGGCAAAGTTTGGATCCGCGTTTTCCCGCATATTCCAGTCACCAAAAAACCGCTCGACGTCAAAATGGGTAGCGGCAAAGGCGAACCTTTAGTCCACGTTGCCAAGGTCAAAGCCGGCACCGTCATGTTCGAAATCGCCGATGTCACCGAGGAGCAAGCTCGCGAAGCTCTTCGCCTGGCCTCCCACAAACTTCCCGTAAGGACAAAGATTATTAAAAAGGAAGAATTATAATGGCCGACAAAAAACCCACCAAAAAAGTTGACAAAAAAGCCGTCAAAGCCGCTGCCAAAGAAGCCGAAATCATCAGCAACTTGCCACTTCCCGAGCAGCTAGTCAAAAAACGCGCCGAACTCCTGGCCCTCCGCCAAGGCCTCGGTTCTACCCTGCAAAACCCCCGCGCCATCACCAAAGTCAAGAAAGAAATCGCCCGCATTTTAACTAAAATTAACGCCACGAAAGGAAACGAATAACATGGCACATACTCTACAAGGTATCGTGGTTAGCGACAAACGTGACGAGACCATTACCGTGGCCACCACTTCTCGCGAAACCCACCCCATCTACAAAAAACAATTTACCGTTACCCGCAAATATTCTGCGCACGACGCGAACAACGAAGCCAAACTGGGCGACAAAGTCATCATCACAGAGTCCCGCCCTATTTCCAAGACCAAAACTTGGACCCTGTCCAAGATCACCGAAAAATCCCAAGGCCAGGTCGAGTTGAAGGAAGAAGAAATTGTCGCAAAAACTGACGATTCGGAGGAAAAGTCGTGATTCAGCAAGAAACTAGGCTAAAGGTAGCCGACAATTCCGGCGCCAAAGAACTCGGCGTCATCCGCGTGCTTGGCGGCACTCGGGCTCACTACGCTCGCGTCGGCGACATCGTCACCGCCAGCGTCAAAGAAGCTTCGCCCACCGGCAACGTCAAGAAAAAAGCCGTCGTTCGCGCCGTCATCGTCCGCACCCGCAAACAAATCCGCCGCCCCGACGGCTCCACCATCTGTTTCGACGACAACGCCGCGGTACTAGTCAACGAAGACAAAACCCCTCGCGGCACCCGCGTTTTCGGACCAGTCCCCAGAGAGCTGCGCGACCTCGGTTTCGCCAAAATCATCAGCCTTGCGCCGGAGGTACTCTAATGAAACGTCAAATCAAGACCGGCGACACCGTCAAAATCATTTCCGGCAAAGCAAAAGGCCAAACCGGCCAAGTGGTCAAAGTCGCCCCCGCCGACAAGCTGGCCTTCGTCGAAGGTATCGGCAAGCGCACCCGCCACTTGAAGCCCACCCAGCACCAAAAAGGCGGCAAAAAAGACATCCACGTCGGCATCCACGTCAGCAATTTGTCCGTCATTACGAGCGCAGCGAAGCAACCTAGAAAGGATACCAAATGAACACCCCGCGACTAAAAGAACTCTACAGCAAAAAAATCAAAAGTGAACTCGCTAGTGAATTGAGCCTCGCCAACATCAACCAAGCCCCCCAGCTCGAAAAAATCATCGTGGCCAGCGGCGTCGGCAAAAAACGCGAAGACAAACGCTTCGTCGAAACCGTCGATCTCACACTGAACAAAATCACCGGCCAAGCCACCACCAACCGCCTAGCCAAAAAGTCCATTGCCACCTTCAAGGTTCGCAAAGGCCTCGGCGCGCCAGTCGGCTACCTCACCACCCTGCGCAACCACAAAATGTACGAATTCGCCGACCGCCTCATCAACGTTGCCTTGCCGCACGTGCGCGACTTTCACGGCGTTCCCCGCAAATCTTTCGACAGCCAGGGCAACTACACCCTCGGCCTGCGCGAACAAACCGTCTTTCCCGAGATCGGCTTCGAAGACGCCCCAGTGTTGCACGGCCTAGAAATCACATTCGTTATCAAAAACGGTTCACCAGAAGGCAGCCTCAAATTATTAGAAAAATTCGGCATGCCCTTCGAACGCGAAGCAGCCCAGAAAGGAGCAAAGTAATATGGCTAAAACATCCGCAGTCCTCCGCGACCAAAAACGTCAAAAAATGCACGACAAATATCGCGCCAAACGCGCCGAACTCAAATCCGTCGGCGACCTCGAAGGCCTCCAAAAGCTCCCGCGCAATTCCAGCCCCACTCGCCTCAAAAACCGCGACCTGCTGGACGGTCGACCCCGCAGTTACATGCGCCGTTTTGGCATTTCCCGCATCAATTTTCGTAGGTATGCAAGCAAGGGCGAAATCCCAGGCATAACAAAGGCCAGTTGGTAGGAAGGAGAAAATATGTCTATACAATCAACCGATGCAGTAGCAGATCTCATCACCCGAATCAGGAATGCCATTGCTGTTGGCAAAACCGAAATCCGCGTCCCCACTAGCAAACTCAAAGTGGCCGTTGCCGAGAAACTAGCCAGCACCAAATATATCGAGAAAGTCACCGTCGAAGACGCCGAGCCGCGCGGCATCCTGCACGTCGTCATCAACAAAGTCGACACCAATTCCCGCATCAACATCATCGAAAAAGTCAGCAAGCCCGGCCGTCGCGTCTACGTTGGCGCCAGCGAAATCCCCACCATCAAGTCCGGCCGCGGCACGGTACTCATCAGCACTAGCCGTGGCATCATGACCGGCCACGAGGCCAAAAAAGCCCGCCTCGGCGGCGAAGTCCTCATCCGCGTCTACTAACCTAAAGCCAAGCGCAGCAAAATCCTACTTGTTTTTGTTGCGCTTGTGCTATAATGAAAACGACTGCGAGGCAAACTAATCTAATGCCAAAAGGAGGCAAAAATGAACACATCAGAAATTAGGGGGGGG
>Ga0209755_10003425_pt1 | contig 19906 bp, 15 predicted proteins | sample TergutCo191P1_FD_187301 | JGI IMG/M metagenome (GOLD analysis project Ga0209755, IMG submission 187301) | Cornitermes sp. P1 segment gut microbial communities from Petit-Saut dam, French Guiana - Co191P1 (SPAdes) (version 2) | ecosystem: Host-associated > Arthropoda: Insects > Digestive system...
GAGCGAGCGAGTTCTCCTTTATGCTGAATAGCATAGTGAATACGCTGTTCTTGTACTCCCGGCTTGCATCGTCTAAGTTTTTAGACATTTTTTGAACCTCCTATCTTTGTCCTAATACTTAGACGGAGTTCAGAGGCAAAAAAATGAAAAAAGTGACAAAAAAAGTGAAATTTTAGCAAAAATGTCGTTTTTGCGTGATATTCGTCACATTTGTTGTCGGAATTATAGTGTATCCCTTTTCCCGTGTCCCATGTTCCAAAGCGACTAAATCAGCGTTTACTATTTTACTATATTCCTTAACATGGTCAGCATAGGTATTGAAAATATGAAAAGGATTTTGACTAAAAACCCAAAATCCTTGATTTTTGCGCAGTATGTAGATGCCCTTAGGCTAGAAAGCTCTACAGACAAGCAAAAACTTGACGAGGCCTTGCAGGTTGCTAATAAAGGTGTAGAAATAAATCCGGGTTTTTCTACGGGCAAACTCGTCAGAGGGCGCGTGCTCCTTGAAAAAGGAGATCTTGCCTCAGCAAAAATTGACTTTGAAGCCGTGACCGAACAGGACCCATTTTGCCTCACTGCACATAAACTGCTCATAGAAACCGTTGGAAAACTAAGTGTCCCGTTTGATACCGAAATTTGCGTAAAAATTTTAAAATCTTTGGATCCTGCCGCTATAGCAGCTCAACCCGCTGCAATAAAAGTTCCGGAAACTCCGCAGATTGCCAGTTCTTCTGCTCCACCATCAACTAAAGCTCAGATAGCATTGGCCGCTGCGTTGGACGACATTGTGGAAGAAGATGAAAAACAGGAAATAGAAACTGAAACCCGGCTGCTTAAAGCTGTTAATAGCATAATTGAATCCGTAGTGCCGCTTTCACCACCGGTATTGCCGGATGTAGCCCCTATTTTCAATAAAGACCTTCCACCAGTAGCTTCTGCTGAACCCAAACCGGAACCGGAACCTGAGCCCGCACCCGAGCCAAAATCAGAACCAGAAGCTTCATCGTCAAACTTAGACGATATATTAAAAGAACAATTAGCAGACAAACCTGTGGATAACCTTCCGGATTTAACCGGGACTATGGATTCTCTTCTTTCCACGGCAGAAGTACATGAAGCACCGAAAGAAGTGCCTCTTGATTCGGCTTTGGAAGCACCATTGGCCGAAAGCCATGGCGAAATAAACATAGATTCCATTTTGCAGGAACAGTTGGCTGACAAAGTGGAAACTCCCGATTTAACAGGTGATTTGGATGCGCTTTTGGCCACCGCACAACCTGCGGAACCTGCACCTGCGCCAACATCAGAACCGGAACCTGTTCAACATGAGGCGGCTGCTCCCAATTTAGACGATATACTCAAAGAACAGTTGGCTGACAAAGTGGAAACTCCCGATTTAACCGGTGATTTGGATGCGCTTTTGGCCACCGCACAACCTGCGGAACCTGCACCGGAACCGGAACCGGTTCAACATGAGTCGGTGGCTCCCAATTTAGACGATATACTCAAAGAACAGTTAGCAGACAAAGTGGAAACTCCCGATTTAACTGGCGATTTGGATGCGCTTTTAGCCACCGCACAACCTGCGGAACCAACACCGGAACCTGCACCAGTTCAACATGAGTCGGCTGCTCCCAATTTAGACGATATACTCAAAGAACAGTTGGCTGACAAAGTGGAAACTCCCGATTTAACCGGCGATTTGGATGCGCTTTTAGCCACCGCACAACCTGCGGAACCAACACCGGAACCTGCACCAGTTCAACATGAGTCGGCTGCTCCCAATTTAGACGATATACTCAAAGAACAGTTAGCAGACAAAGTGGAAACACCTGATTTAACTGGCGATTTGGATGCGCTTTTGGCCACCGCACAACCTGCGGAACCAGCACCGGAACCTGCACCGGTTCAACATGAGTCGACGGCTCCTAATTTAGACGATATACTCAAAGAACAGTTAGCAGACAAAGTGGAAACCCCTGATTTAACAGGCGATTTGGATGCGCTTTTGGCCACCGCACAACCTGCGGAACCAACACTGGAACCGGAACCGGTTCAACATGAGTCGGCTGCTCCCAATTTAGACGATATACTCAAAGAACAGTTGGCAGACAAAGTGGAAACACCTGATTTAACAGGTGATTTGGATAAGCTTTTGGCCACCGCACAGCCTGCGGAACCGGCAGCGATTAATGAGGATGAGGTGGAATTAAGACCTTACGTTCCAAAAAAATCAGCTCCCAGCATAGAAGATATATTTAAAGAACAGCTTGCAGATAAACCTGTCGGTGATATTCCGGATTTAACCGATGATATGGATATGCTGCTCGCTACGGAAACCCTTGCAGAACATTATATGGACCAGAAATTGCCGAAAAAAGCCGTTGCCGTATATAAGGAATTGTTATCCCGCGATCCGAACAACGATGAATTAAAGGCGAAACTGGATATAGCCGAGACACAAATAGTTTAAGGAGAAAAAAATGGCTGAAGCACAATCGCAAGCTAATGTAGTTAATGTACGCATAGAACAGTTGCTAAAAGCAATGGTGGATAACGGAGCATCCGATTTGCACATTCGCGTTGGTATTCCACCTACATTTCGCATTCATGGTGAATTGAAAAAACTCTATGATATAAAAATCACCCATGAATTGATGGAAACCTTTTTGAACACAATAATGAACCAGACCCAAAAGGAGCGTTTTGAAAACACAATGGAATGCGACTTTGCCTTGAGCGCAAGGGAATTGGGGCGTTTTCGTGTTAATGTGTTTCGTCAAAGAGGAACTCCGGCAGTTGTGTTCAGGCATATAAACTCGAACATTCCGGCTTTTGAGAGTTTGAATTTGCCGGAAATTGTTTTGAAATTATCTCTAATGAAACGCGGCCTGATTTTGGTTACCGGCACAACAGGTTCGGGCAAGTCCACTTGTTTGGCCGCCATGATAGACAATATAAACAGAATTGAATCAACTCATATTTTGACAGTGGAAGACCCTGTGGAATTTATGCACAGAGATAAAAAATCCATAATTTCCCAACGCGAAATAGGCTCGGATTCATTCAATTATGCTGCAGCTCTAAAGGCTGCACTTCGCCAAGACCCTGATGTTATGCTTATAGGCGAAATTCGAGATTTGGAAACCATGCAAATAGCCCTTACCGCCGCAGATACAGGCCACATGGTTTTTGCAACAATTCACACAACAAATGCAACGGAAACAATTCACCGTGTGCTTTCAATGTATCCTCCTCATCAACACGAAGAAATTCGCCTTCTTTTGGCTTCTTGCCTTCAGGGCATTATATCGCTCCGTCTGTTACCCAGATGCGATAGCACCGGACGAATTCCCGCTGCGGAAGTTTTGGTAAACACGGCTGCCATAAAAGAATACATTATGGATAAAAATAAAACCGAGTTTATAGAAACCGCAGTTGCAGAAGGTCATTTGCAATATAAAAGCCAAACTTTTGATCAGGCTTTGCTGATTCTCTATAACGAGGGTAAAATTTCCAGAGAAACCGCGCTTGATGCGGCAACAAATCGTGATGATTTTGAACTTAAACTACGCGGCATAACGGGAACATCCGACAGAGGCTGGCAAGTAGGTGGCAATTAAAGTGCCCAAATTCGCGATAGGTCAAAAATGGACAAGTGAAACGGAGCCGAAACTCGGCGTTGGGCAGATTATTAAACAGGATTTCAGGACTATCACACTGCTTTTTCCCGTTTCCGGCGAACAGAGGATGTATAATTCAAAAAGCGAACCGCCGTTGATTCGCTATTTTTTGAGGCCGGGTGATAAAGCTACTTCAGTTAAAGGAGTTTCTCTTTTTGTCGAAGCTGTTGTGGAAAAAGACGACCTTCTGTTTTACAAAGGTAAAGACAAAATTATCTCAGAAGCCTTGCTTGTTTTCAAACAGCAGAGCGAAGACAGTTCCATCCGGATTTTAGACAGGTTGTTCACCAAAAATTTTTCCACTAATTTTGATTTTTGCTTGAGAGAACGGGCTGCGAAATTGCGCGGAATATGGAAATCTTCTATCGCAAGAGGAATGCTCGGCCCAAGATTGAGGTTGTTGCCACATCAGCTTTATTTGAGCTTTAGAACTTTGAGAAGTGCATCTTTGCCTAGATTGATGCTTTCCGATGAAGTGGGGCTTGGCAAAACCATAGAAAGCGGCTTGATTTGGAACGCCTTGCACACAGAGGGCAGAATAAAAAAAACCTTGATAATTGTTCCCGAGCAACTGAAAAATCAATGGATTATTGAGCTTGGCAAAAGATTTAATCACTGGTTTACAAGCATAGATGAGAGTTGCATAAATGAAATTGCGCTTAACGACAGCGTTATTTGTTCGCAGGAATTGCTGGTTGCCAATCGTTACGCCATAGCTGCGGCTTTAGGGGTTAACTGGGATTTGCTTATTATTGATGAGGCGCACAGGCTGGTTAAAACTTCGCTGGGAGCAAATGCGGAATATACTGTTGCAGAAGAACTTTCGCAAAAAATTCCCGGACTTCTGTTGCTATCCGGAACTCCTATACAACTGGCCCCCGAAGCCTATTTTTACAGGCTGCGGCTTTTAGACAGTGCTCGGTTTCATAACTGGAAAGATTTTGAGAAAAATCAGGATAACTATAAAAAAGTAGCTAAGGATCTGTCAAAAATCCCACTGGACTCGGATGAAGAACTCTCATGGGAAGAGTTGCAAAAAAGCATCCCAAAGAAATCTCTCATTCGCTCATGGTTGCCCATAAAAGCGGATTTATCACTGACCGCAGCGGAATGGATGAGGCGTGTTATAGATGCCTTGGGTACAGGGTCTTCTGTCTTTCGCAATACGAGAAAAAGCGTAAAAGGTTTTCCCAAAAGAATTTTGAAGACTTATCCAACGGCTAATGTTAAGTCTTGGCTTATTTCTTTTGTCAATGAACATAAAAAGGAAAAAATTCTTCTTATCTGTTCTTCTTCTGCTACGGTTTCTGAGTTGCTTTCGCTTTTAGATGAGGGAACTGCGGTTGCTTTTAAGGAAGAAGAGACCTCTTTGGAGCGTGATAAAGCTGCGGCAGATTGGATGCAACCTGATGGTCCCAATGTTTTGCTCTCTTCCGAAATAGGCTCGGAAGGAAGGAATTTTCAGAGTGCGCAGCATTTGGTGCTTTTTGATTTGCCTGAAGATTCATCTTTGCTTGAACAGCGTATTGGTAGATTGGACCGCATTGGGCAGGGAAAAGAAATTTACATTCATGTGCCTTTTATGCAAAAGAGCAAAACGGAAATGCTTTACCTTTGGTACCACGAGGCTTTGGGAATTTTTGAGCATTCGCTGATGGGCGGCGGTGAAATGTATGCGAAATTTGAAGATGAATTAAAGAGCTATTTGGAAAATCCAGCTAAAAAATACGGCAAATTTGTAAAGGAATTTTTGCCGCTTGGCAAAAAAGAAATGCTTTCGCAAAATGAAAAAGCGGAGGAGGGCAGAGATCGTTTGCTGGAATTTAATTCGCAGAACAAAAAGATATCCGAAGAGTTGTTGGCAGAGGCTCAAAAAATGGATGCAAATGAGAATATTTTGCCATTTGCTTTTGACATGCTGGAAAGGCTGGATATAGATGCGCAAAAAGGCATTTATCCCAACAGTTTTGTTCTTAGAGGTGCTCCGGAATACCCTGAGCATGCAGCTCTTTTAGGTGTGGAAAACACCCGCTCATCCGAAGACGGCGAGGTATCTGAATCCGATGGATGCTCAACTACGGTTATTACCGAAAGGGAAGCAGCTTTGAATTACGAAAACATAAGTTTTTTCCATTGGGAGCATCCCATTATGCAAAGGCTTTTTGACAAAGCCTTGGGCGAAGATTTTGGAACCGCAGCTTGTGTTGCCTGTGAAGATGTTCCCCCAGGTAATTTTTTTGTTCAATACAATTTTATTCTTGAATTTGCCGTAAATTCAAATTGGGGGATAAACAATTTAATCGGAGAAAAAGTTTTAACAATAGTTTTGGATAATGCCGGTAATATATGTGATATTCCTGCAAATACGGATCTGAAAAATTCAAACAATACGGATATTTCTTATTCGGTTTTGGAAAATTTATTTGAAAAATCCAAAAATATCCTGGCTACCCAAGCTAAAAAAATAGCTGCAGAGATGGAAAAACCGGCAATTTCGGCCTTGGAGAGCGAATTGCATCGTTTGGAAGAAACCCACCTGCTGTTGCGTGATTTTGAGCTGGGCAAATTGCTGGAAAAAAAGAAAAAAGACATAGTTGCCTGCAAAAAAAGCCTTGAAAGCCCCAAATTGAGGCTAGATGGCGTGAGAATTATATGCTCAAACTAGATATTCGCTTTTTCCGTTTTTGGCGCAGGCATCCGTTCCCAGCCGGTATGGACAAGGCTTTAAGGATTTATACGCGCCTGGGTGATGGATACGTATGGGCGTTTGTGATAGCGTTTCTTTATTTATTTTACGGCAAAGAGACTCTGCTTTTGATTATAGAACATGTTCTCCCTGTTATTCTGGTAAGTTTGGGCCTTTATTGGGCAATAAAGTTCTCCGTTCGCCGCAAACGGCCTTTTGAGTTGTTGAAGAGCGTTAGCGCAGAAGTGCCGCCTTTGGACAAATTCAGTTTCCCCAGCGGCCATACAATGAACAACATGGCTGTGGGTTTTACTGTTTTTTCGGTAGCCCCGGCTATAGGCTGGATTATGATATTTATGCCTGTGACCTGGGGGCTTTTGAGGGTTTATTACGGCGTACACTGGCTTTCGGATGTGGTTGCGGGGATTATTTTGGGCTTTTTAAGTTTTTGGCTTGGTGAAATTATGTATATTATATGGCAATCGTATGGATGAACAGTTAAGATTAAGGCACAGAAGACGAGCCGATCGCGCGGCTTTGTTTTGCCTTATGCTTTTTTGCATTTTTAGAATAGCAACGGAATGGTTGTATGAAGACAGTCTGCAAAACCTGATTATAGTATCGGCTTGTTGCTGTTTTGTTGTACTTACAGTATTGTTTTTGCAAAAAACCAATTTGAAATGCCTTCCGTTTCTTATCCCCTTTGCCATGTATGCCGGTTATATAGGAGGATCTTTTGCCATAGATTCCTTTAAATATGTTTATGATGTGTGCATGATAGTTTTGGCAATTGGAGCTCTATATTTAAATGTTAAGAATTATTTGGCCTTTGTTGCGGTGACTCAGTTTGTAAATTTGCTTTTATGTATTTTTGTGCTGCCCAATTATATACTGGAAGGGGAAACCGTTTGGGTGCATTTTATGTTGGCATGTGCCGCAAGCATAGCGATTTTTGTGGTTATGTATTATGCGGTTAGCAAATCAAATGAGGTTGAAAGTGCTTTTGCTTCATTCGGCGCATTGATGAAAGTAACTCCCAGCGCGCTTATTTTAGTGGATGACGATAATAAAGTGAAATATCTGAGCCAGTCAGTTCGCAAAGTTTTAAATATAAATGATTTGGATAATTTTGTTGGTCGTAATTTTTTAGATTTATTTGATGAGCCGTCTGTTAAGGAATTGTTTTTGGATATGGCAAAAAAGCTTTCTTTGTATGAAAGCTATATGAAAATAAATGTAAGCGGGCAAATTAAAACCTTTGATGTATTTGCAGATAAAATGTCTGACGATGTAAAGAGTGGCATGTTCTTTATGCTCAACGATGTCTCGGAAATTATGAGGCTAAAGGAATTGGCCGAGCATGATTCTCTTATGGACAGTTTAATTCAAATTCCGAATCGCAGGTCTTTTGACAAGCAAATTGTGCAAGAATGGAATCGAGCCTTGAGGGACAGGGTGAATTTGAGTTTTTTGATGATAGATATTGATTTTTTCAAAAATTATAATGATACTTTTGGGCACAGGCAGGGTGATGAGCTTTTAAAAGCTGCCGGAAAGATTTTCAAGAAGAGCCTTAAGCGCAGCACTGATTTTATAGCCAGGTTTGGAGGCGAGGAATTTGCGGTTGTGCTGTGTGCAACAAATTCCTATCAGGCCAATGTTATTGCAGAGAGAATTCGCAAAGCCGTTGAAAGCGAGATTGTTTTAACTTCAAGCGGCGAAAAAACAACTTTCACAATAAGCATAGGAGTTGTGACTCTTATTCCTCATCAGGGTTTGGAATATGGTTATATTATTGAAGAAGCGGATAAGGCACTGTATAACGCAAAACAAAACGGAAGAAACAGAATTTGGGTAGCAGATTCGGTATAATAGTATTGTTTTTAGCCATGGTTGCTTGGGCTTACCAGCCACTTGGAAGGACTGCTTATTTAACATCTTCTTTTGGTGAAGACAGGGGAACGCGTTACCACATGGGAATTGACTTTTCAACGGATATGGAAGAGGGTTGGCCGGTTATTGCGCCCAGCGATGGGGTAGTGGAGTTTGCAGCGCGGGGGCCATTCGGTTATGGGCGTTATTTGAGATTCAAAGCGCAAAGCGGGCATGTTTGGCTGTTTGCGCATCTTGCGGAGTTTCATCCGAAAATTGATACTTTGATTCGTGCGGAAATATTGAAAAGAGAAAAGATCAATGTACAGCTTTCTCTTAAAATGCGTTTTAAAAAAGGCGATACTTTGGCATATAGCGGCAGCACAGGCATTGGCAACCCGCATTTACACATTGAATACAGAACCCCGAACGGAAAAGCCGCCCTTAACCCATGCGCAAGAATGCAATGCACAGATACAATAGCTCCTTATATTTTAGATGCAGCTCCTTTTGATTCCGGTTTTGCCGTAAAAATAGTTGATTACAGCCGTGAGCCTTTGGAAAATCCCATGTCCATATATTCGCTGGAAATACTTCAGAACAAAAAAAATATTTTCAGCAAAAAATATGACACTATTCCTATTGGCCAACCGTCAAAAATAAGTGAAGATTTGATAAAAGTAGAAGATGCAGACAGCGTTGCAGACTGGCATTTTATAAATGCTAAGGTAAAAGCCGGTTCTAAAATAATGGCGATTGCAAAAGATTTTGCAAACAATGTTTCAAAAAAAGAATTAACCTTAAGGACGGATACTTTAAAACTCAAAGCAAAAGACACATCTGAAGTTATCATTGCCCCTCCGAGCTTGGGTACTATTTTTTTAAAGACCGATTTTGCAGGAAAATTGCAGTGCCGCATTCCGGTGTTGAATTACAGTACCGCAGATTTCAGAGATAAAGACAACAAATGGCTTATATATGACTATGATTCCGATCCAAAGGAACTGCTTGTTGAAAGACGGGATTTTGATTTCGCAGAAATGCTGAAAGTCAAGGTGTGCAATAAGACGGAGGATTGCATTGAAGCGGAGGTAAAATGCCGGTAATTTTGCTTTTGGTTTCTTTAGCTTTTGCTCAGGAATTGTTTGTTCCTCAAAAACCAGCTAAACCGTTGATGTTCTGTTCTTCGCACAGGGAGTGGCTTGCTGCAGCCGAGAAATTCGAAGGTTGGCAAGAGATCAGCGGAATAAAGAATTTGGTGATACAAATGCCTTATGCAACTTTTGATAATTTTTCTGGGCATAATCTTTATTGTGGCGTTCAGAGAGCCTTTCTGCATAAAGACGCTATGCAAAAGCTTCGGTGGTCTGCTGCCGCTTTGAAAAAGCTGGAACCCGATTATAAGTTTATCATTTTCGATGCTGCTCGTTCAAACCATGCGCAGGAGGTTCTCCGAGCCACAGTGCGAGGCACTGAGTGGCAGCATTTTGTCTCTTCTCCTTCAACCGGCAGCATACATGCGTATGGAATGGCTGTGGATATAGGTTTGCTGGATGGTCAGGGTGAGCTGGTGGATATGGGGTTGCCTTATGATTCATTTGCCTTTTATGCGGGCAAAAAGGGCGAAAAACAGGCTTTGGAAGAAGGTTTGCTAACAGAAGCCCAGATAAAAAACCGTGAGCTTTTGCGCAAGGTTATGGGTATGGGCGGGTGGATAAGTTTGTCCAGCGAATGGTGGCACTTCAATGCTGCGCCCAGTGACACTATCAGAACGAAATATGCTCAACCCCTGCCTCTCCAGCGATAAAAGCTTCTTTTGCCAGCCCTATAAATAAGCCGTGCCCGACAATTCCCGGAATGGAGTCCAGTTCTTTGCCAAGGGCAGGGGAGTCTTTTATTAAACCGAAGTTTGCATCTGCTATTATGTTTCCGGAGTCGCTGATGGTGGGGCCGTCTTTGCAAGCTCCGGCCATACGAATTTCCAAAATACCTTCCAGGCTTTTTACCCTGGCTTGAACTAAACCCAGTGCTGCAGGCAAAATTTCCAGAGGAACCGGGAACTTTTCGCCTAAATGCTGCACTTTTTTTGCGGAATCCGCAACTATAATGAATTTATCTGCTAAACTTGCCACTATTTTTTCAAGTAAATGAGCTGCTCCACGCCCTTTTATCAGGTTCAGCTTAGGGTCTATCTCATCTGCGCCGTCTATTGCCAGGTCCAAATGCGAAACGGAGCCGCAATCTATTAATTCTATGCCCATTTTTCGGCAAAGGAGGGTGGTGCTAAAGCTTGTGCTAACCCCGGAAAATTTCAAATTTTCCGTTTTTTGCCGCTCTGCGAGCCTTTCAAGAGCAAAAAACACCGTGCTGCCGGTGCCAAGCCCGATTTTCATGCCATTTTGAACTAAATTTGCCGCTGCTATGCCGGCCTGTTGTTTCAGGTTTATCATATTTGGAAGATAGTAAAAAATTCTATATTTACGATTCAAAATAGTAACTGTCAGGGAAGATGAAGAGAATTGTCAAATGGATTTTTTTAGGGCCGGCTAAGGATTATTTGGAGACCGGGCGTGGATTGCAGATAGTGACTGTTAATATGGTTGCCATGCTCGGAACCTTTTATACCGTAGTTTTTTTCACCCAATTGCTTTTGGCAGTGGAAATTCCATTATATCAGGCAGTGCTGGCTTACTTTGCCACTTTTATTTTTGCAACCAGCTTCATTGCAAGCCATACGGAAAAGGGAATAGAAAGGTTTTATATTTTGAAAACTATTGTTAGCTTGACCCTTATTCTTCTTTACGGCATGGTTTACGCAGTTGTTCCTCACGGTGATAAATGGGCATTTTTGATTCCGCCCATGTGTATTTTTATGATGGAGCTTAAATGGGGTGTTATTCTTTCTGCCATATATTTTGCTTTTATGGTTATAGCAGAAATTCTATTTGATTTGCGTAGCGTTGAAATGTTTGCCCGCTATGCAGCCATTTATTGGGCGCAGGTAGCTCTTATAATAGCTTATGAGATACTGAGAAATTACTATACCAAGAGATTGCAGAACGATAAGGCTGCAATTGAATTTTTGAGTGTGACTGATTATTTGACAAAACTTTATAACCGCAGGTATTTTTCCGCTTCCATAGAGAAGGAATATGCAAGAGCCATAAGGCAAAAGGAGACCCTGAGTTTTTTAATGATAGATGTGGATTACTTCAAAAAATACAATGATGCTCATGGGCATTTGAAGGGTGATGAAGTGCTGATTTCTGTAGCAAATATTTTGATGCACATAGCCACGCGCTCCAGTGATTTGGCTTTTCGCATGGGTGGTGAAGAATTTGGAATGCTGCTTCCAGATACCGATGCTAAAGGAGCGAGTTTAATTGCAGAAAGAATCAGGGTGGAAGTTGGCGAAATGGAGTTTGTAACTGTGAGTGTAGGTTATGCCAGCGTTTTGCCGCATGTTGGCGGAAACCCGGAAGATTTATTTAAGGCGGCAGATGACAATCTTTACAAAGCCAAGGCTCATGGCAGAAACAAGGTAGTTGGTTAATCGTTCTCGCTTTCCTTAGGGTAGCCGTTTTCCAGTTCGACTATAGAAGCGTCTGTTACCGAAATTACTTTTACATTGAAGCTCAAATCCATGCCTGCATAAGGATGATTGCCGTCTAAAACAACAGTGGTTTTGCGAATTTCACGGATGATATAACCTTCCGGTTCATGCTTGTCTTCGATTTCCTTCAAAAATCTTTCGGATTCCGAGAGTTCTTCCCAATCTTCATCTTCAAAGCGTTCCACATAGCCTCCAAGCCAAAAATCGTCTATAAACGGAGCCAGCTCTTCTTTTGGAACTTCTAAGATAAATTTTTCATCGTAAGGGCCATAAGCCTGATCAAATGATAGCGATACGGAAAAAACATCGCCTTCCTTGTGCCCTTCCAAAGCATCTTCAAGGCCCGGCACAATATTCTCATTACGATATCCATGCAAATAATACACAGGCGCATACGGAGAAACCTCCATAACAATTTCGCCCTTGCTGTTAAACATGCTATACACAATAGCAACTTTTTTATTCTTGCATATCAATTCTGACATTTGGGGAATATACAAATTTCTATATTCCCTGCACAATGCCTGACCATTTGGAAAATCTTTACGAAAACTGGTTTTTAGACTATGCCAGCTATGTTATTTTAGACCGTGCCGTGCCTTATTATGAAGACGGTTTAAAGCCGGTACAGCGGCGTATTTTGCACACGCTTTACGAGATGCACAAAAGCGATGAACGGATGCACAAGGTGGCCAATATTGTTGGGCGCGCCATGCAATTCCACCCTCATGGAGATGCCTCCATAGGAGACGCTCTTGTGAATATGGGGCAAAAGAAACTGCTTATAGAAACCCAGGGAAATTGGGGTAACCCTATAACCGGAGACCCTGCTGCTGCGCCTCGTTATATAGAAGGGAGGCTTTCCCAGTTTGCGCTGGAGGTGCTTTTTAACCCGGAAACAACCGAGTGGATTCCAAACTACGATGGCAGAAGCTATGAGCCGGTTTGCCTGCCGGTCAAGTTCCCTCTGGTGCTGGCTCAAGGCGCAGAAGGCATTGCTGTGGCACTTAGCACAACGGTGTTGCCACATAATTTTTGCGAACTTTGCGAAGCCAGCATTGCTGCGCTTAAAGGAAAAAAGTTTGAGCTTTTCCCGGACTTTTCCACAGGCGGAATAATAGATGCAAGTGCCTATTGCGACGGGCTCCGTGGCGGCCGCGTTAAGGTGAGGGCACGCATAGAAAAGCTGGATAGCAAAACCCTTGTGATCAGGGAAATTCCTTTTGGCACAACAACCAAAACACTTGTTGAAAGCATAACAAAGGCAAATGAAAAGGGCAAAATAAAGATAAGAAAAGTTGATGACCACACTTCCAAATCCGTTGAATTGATTGTGCATTTGCAGCCGGGTAGCGACCCGCAAACAGTTATTGATGCGCTTTATGCGTTCACGGAATGCGAGAAATCCATTGCTTCAAACAATTGCATTATAGTTGACGACAAGCCTCAAATTTTGAGTACAACGGATATTGTAAAAAAGAGCACAGAGCATACAAAAGAGCTTTTGGAATGGGAATTGCAGAACAAGATGAACCATTTGCAAGACCGCTGGCACATGATAAGCTTGGAAAAAATATTTATAGACAAGGAAGTTTACGAGGTTATTAAAAAAGCTCATGATAAGGAAGAGATGATTTCCCTTGTGGCTGCCGGTTTAAAGCCTTTTGTGAAAAAATTGCGCCGTGCCGTGGAAAGAGAAGATATTTTGAAATTATGTGAAATTCCCATGCGCAGAATTTCTCTTTTTGACCAGAAAAAAGCAAACGAATTGCTGAAAGACATAGATGTGCAAATAGAGGAAACCGCTTATAATCTGGAAAATATAGTGGAGTTCTCCGTTAACTGGTTCAAGAATTTGCTGAAAAAATACGGCCCGGGCAGGGAGCGCAAATCTGCTATGGGCGAGTTCGGAAAGGTCAGTGCGGTTCATGTTGCTCTTTCCAATCAAAAGCTGTATGTTCATCGCAAAGAAGGTTTTATTGGCACAGGCTTGAAAAAAGAGGAATATCTGTTTGATGTTTCGGAATATGACGATGTTATAGCTTTTTGCCAGGATGGAACCTTCAAGGTTGCCAAGGTTTCGGACAAGGCGTTTATAGGCAAAGATATTTTGCTTGTGGAAAAATTCAACAAAGACGATGCCCGCAGAATTTACAATGTGATTTACCAGGACGGCAAGGATGGCCCGGCCTATGTGAAACGGTTTAATGTGGGCGGCATAACAAGGGAAAAGCCTTATTCAACAGGCAAGGGAACTCCTGGTTCCAAAATTTTATGGATAACATCAAATCCGAACGGCGAAGCTGAGAGCGTTACTGTTTTCTTAAAGCCCAGGCCCAGAATAAAGCTGGAAATTCCGGTTGATTTTTCTGATAGCCTTGTGAAGGGCAGGGATGCAATAGGGAATCTGGTGACAAAATATCCGGTTAAAAATGTGAAGATGCATAAAAAGGGCGCAAGTACTTTGGGTGATATGGAGCTCTTTTTTGACCAGCTTTCCGGCATGGTTAGCATAGCGAACAAGGGCGATAGTTTGGGCGAATTCGGCAAGTTCGACAAAATTCTTGCTGTTAAGGAAAACGGAACCGCAAAAATTTATGAGGCTGCTGAAACTGTTTTGGTGGGCCAGGATATAACTTATATTGCCAGATATGAATGTTCAAAAATATACACCGTTTTATATTTTGACGGCCTTAGCAGTCAATATTGCCTGAAAAGATTCAATTTGGAAACAGCTCCGCAAACAACGGAATTCTCTCTTGTAACTGATAGCTCGGATAGCTCCATGCTTTTATTCTTTGACGATGAGCTTCCCATAGCTATTATTGACGGCAAGGAATACAATCTTGCAGAGATGGGTGAGGTTAGAGGCTACAAGGCTATAGGCAATAAATTGGACTTTAAGAGAATTAAAAAGGCGGTTAAGGTGCCTGCGTTGGTTATGGGGTAGCTAAAATCCCAGTGCCAAAGCCAAAATAACGTTGTGAATAACTGCGCTGTTTCTGCTCATTGAAGTTGAATACTCCAGAGATAACCAGAGATTTTCCGTATTGTTTTTGAATTTATCAAATCTATCACGCAAATTAAATGCAATTGAACTGCTGAGCGAAGCTATAAATGTTCCTGTAAATGTCAAATCCAAATTATGTCCAATGCTAATACCCCAATTGGGCGTTAATAAAAAACCGGCACCGCTTTGATAGCCAATGCTTGAACCTATTTCCGCATACATCCTGCTGCATCTGGTTGCAATTTCAATATTATCTTCATCTCCTATGTTTGAGAATTCATTTCTCAATTCGCTCAAGTCTGTGTTTTCAAAAGAGAATACCGGGCCTGCAAATAAAGCATATTTTGGCTCGCTACGCGTGAATTTTGCATTTACGGAGTATCTTTGATTTACAAGATTATTTGCGCTGTCTAAATTGCCACCCACAAATTTTATGCTTGCGCCGCCGGATAAATTTGAATTGTAAGAGTAATTTCCTTGCCCGGCCCAGGACCATAACATTTTGCAACCAGAACTTTTTAATGTACCGACCCCCATGCCGGCTGTTAAACCTTTGCCTTGTGCTATACCGTGCCCCGGCAACGGGATTCCCTCCGCTCCGGAATAAGCAAAGAGAAAAAACAGGCTAATACCCAGCTTGAGCAAAAAGTCTGGCCACCGCCATATTGTATTCATAGACTGCAAAATAGTAATCTTTTTTCATAAGCAAATTCTTTTTGTAAGCACTAGCCAAAAGCCCGGATGTCTTGCTCGGATTCAGATCGTATTGCATAGCCGCGCCTTTCAGCATTCCTTCCGTTGCCCGCAAAGCGTTTCTTGCGCTTTCCAGTTTGCTCTTTGCAACCAAAAAGTCTTCGTATTTTTCTTCTATCTGTAATTCAATGCCTCTGTTTGCATAACTCTCGGTTTGTCTCAAAATGCGGTGCTCAATGCGTGCAAGCTTGTAGTTTTCCCATTGATTCCAAAAATTGAGCCTGTATTTGATGCCAACTCCGAATGCTCCGGAAAGTTTGTTCACAGGGTCTTGAGCAAAAGCATTTTTTGAAAGACTTGTGCGATCTCCCGCCCATGATTTTGCGTACTCAAATTCACCCATAATAAAAAATTCCGGAGCCATTCTTGCAGAAGCCAGCTCCATTTGCATGCTTGTAGCTTCCAAGCCGGCTGTCAAACGGCGAATATCGGGGTGGTGCATATAAGCCCAGTTCTTTAGAGAATCCAAATCAGGAACAAAGTCCGCCACAGCGGCCAGAACACTGTCTGCGGGTTGAAATGAAACCTCATCCGGCAGGCTAAGAGCAAATTTTGCGGCTAATTGCGCTTTTTTCAAACCTGATTTTGCCTCTAAAACTGCTTTATCAATTTCAAAGAAGCCGGCTTTCAATTCCAGCAAGTCCATTTGCGAGGCATCTTCGTCTCCATCGTCAAGAGCTTCTTCCAGATTGTCTGCGGCTTTACGCATTTGTTTGTGTCCGTCTTGTGCCAGCTTATTCATCTCTTTTGCCAACAGATAGCCATAATAATAGCTTAACAGATGAACTTTTAAAAACTGTTCTTTTCCTTCAATTTCCATTTTCTTTTGCTGCAAGTCTGCCCTGGCAGCTCTTAATCCCAGTTGCAGTTGCCCAAAGTTTAAAGGTTGTGCCGCCTGTATGTTCATTCCAAAATAGGGACCCATTTTTGTAAAATCCCAAGCTTTAACTTCTTGGCCGTAATAATCGGTCTCTTTTCTTAAACCGGGAACAACCCCTGTTAGCATTGAAAGCTCAAATTTCGGGAGCAATGCTCCGGCTTTAATTTGCTCAACTCTTCCTTCTTTGGCTAAAACTGCCATTCTGGTTTCTTGAAACCTTGGCTCATTTTTCAAAGCAGTTTCAATAAATTCATCTCTATTCAAGCGAAGAATTTCACCTTCGGCAGCAAAGGGGAGGGAAATGAGAAAGATTATAAATAAAATTAAATGCACGGCGGTAATTTAGAAATTTCTATATTTACTTTATGCCAAAAGACTACGTAAAAAGTAATCGCAAGCAACTGGACATGGAACAGTTGCAGGATTTGCGCTTTACCATGGTTATGGAATTAGGCGCAACAAGGATATCCGTCAGGGATTTGCTCAATTGGCGTGGGGAATCTGCCCCAGAAAAGAAAGACGGCTCTGTTATAGAGCTTGACAGGGTGGCTGGTGAAAACGTCGATTTGCAGATTAACGGCAAAGTTATGGCAAAAGGCGAAGTTGTGGTTATGAACAACCACTTGGGCTTCAGGCTGGTTACGCTTTTAAACCCCGAAGAAAGGTTAAAAAACCTGTAATGTGCAAAAATCGTAAATTTCCAAAGTGGCACGTTCCTCCACCGGTAATCCATATTCTGGTATGGATTTTTATCTATTTGGCTCCGGTGATTTTCATGTCTTCCGATACTCAAAATTCCTGGTATATTCGCTATAAAACTACATTGCCGTTTCTAGCAACGCTGCTGGCTTTTTATACAAATTATCTTTATTTTATCCCTAAATATCTTTACACAAAACGAATATCCCTTTATATAGCTGTAAATTTGGCTATGTTTCTGGCAGTATATTGCTTAATGGACATCTGGCAGAGCAATGCTGTGGCAGCCGGAGTTATACCGCCACCTCCGGAGTCTAAGGTTCCATTCGGGTATCTGTTGAAGGGCCTCGCTGGGCTTCTGTTCATAAATGGCATCGCTATAGCAGTTCGCTCAACTTCAATGTGGTTTCATTCCAGAGAACGGGTGCAAAAATTGGAACTTGAAAATACGCTGTCAAGATTGTCCTTTTTAAAAATGCAAATATCGCCGCATTTTTTGTTTAACACGCTCAACAATATCTTGGCTCTTATAGACGAAAATAAAGAACTGGCCAAGCAATCCGTGCAACAACTCTCAAAACTGCTTCGCGCGGTGATTTACGACTCGGAAGCTAATTCGGTGGCAATAAAACGAGAAGCGGAATTTTTAAATGATTATGCGGATCTTATGAAACTTCGCTACGGCCCGGAACTCAATTTTTGCTTGGAAGCGGATTTAAAAGAACCCGAAGCTCCCATAGCTCCGCTTTTGCTTATACCGATTTTGGAAAATATTTTCAAGCACGGCATAGGGCCTTCGGTGGAGGATAGCTCCATAAATATAAAAATAACATCAGAAAACGGTAAAATTATTTTTGAAAGTTCAAACACATATTTCCCAAAGACTCATCAAGACAAGAGCGGCAGCGGAATAGGCATTGCCAATATGCAGGCACGGTTGGATATGCTTTACGAAAAACGCCATTCTTACGATTGCAAAATCGCAAACGGAAAATATATAACAAGATTAGAATTGCAATATGAGCCGCTTAATTGAAATACGCAAAGCAAAAGAACACAATCTCAAGAGCATAGACATAAGTCTGCCGAGAGATTCTTTTGTAGTTATAACGGGAGTCAGCGGTAGTGGCAAGAGCAGCCTTGCCTTTGACACAATTTTTCAAGAAGGCCAAAGACGCTACATAGAATCGCTATCAGCTTATGCCCGCCAATTTATAGGCACAATGAAGCGCCCGGATGCGGAAAGCATAAGGGGAATTTCGCCCACAATTTCCATAGATCAAAAAACCATAAACCGCAACCCACGTTCCACAGTCGGAACGGTTGTTGAAATATTTGATCATTACAGATTGCTCTTCGCAAGGCTTGGCACGGCGCATTGCCCAAAGTGCGGCAAAGAGATAAACGCGCAAACCATGGAGCAAATAGCAGATAATATTTTCCAAGAGAGAGCGGGGCAGTCTGCGATTGTAATGGCGCCAATAGTTCGTGAGCGAAAGGGAGAATACAGAAAAGAAATTGCGGAGTTAAAGGAAAAGGGATTTGCAAGAGCGAGGATTGATGGGGAAATGTACGAGCTTGACGGGCAAATTCCGGAACTGGCTCGCTATGAAAAACATTCCATAGATGCGGTTATAGACAGAATTTCAATTGAGCCTAAAAATAGAACACGATTTATAGAAGATCTGGAGCAGGCATTTAAAATAAATAAAGGCAAATTAGTTTCATTTATGTTTGATGATTATGTTGTTATGAGCGCAGATCTTGCTTGCGCAAAATGCGGAGTTTCTTTGCCGGAAATTGAGCCGAGGCTTTTTTCTTTTAACGACAAGCAAGGGCAATGCCCAACCTGCAAAGGGCTTGGTAAAAGCTATCAAATAGAGGCTTCAAAGCTGATAAACCCGGAGCTTTCAATAGAAGACGGCGCAATCTTGGCAAGCACGGCAGACGGCAGATTGATCTTCAGCGACATTGGACATGCGGAATATAAAGCTATAGCGAAAAATCTTTCCGTGCCTTGGAAAAAATTGCCGGAAAAAGCGCAAAATGCTATTTTAGATTTGATAATTTCCACGCTTCAAGGATTGTGGGAGCAATGGCATATTCATCTATTGCAAAAATATATGCTTATTGAACCGTGCGGTGAATGCAAGGGAGAGCGGGTGTGCGCTGCGGCAAGGGCTATGAGATTTCACGGAAAGGGGATAAGCGAAATATCGTCTCTTTCCGTTGATGCTTCGGTAAAGTTTTTTGAAGAATTGGATTTGAGTGAAAAGGAAAAAAGAATAGGCAGAGAAATTTTCAGAGAGATAAAAGGTCGCTTAAGTTTTCTGCAAACAGTGGGCTTGGGATATTTAACTCTGAACCGAGGCTCTGCAACGTTAAGCGGCGGCGAAGCCCAGCGCATAAGGCTGGCAGGTCATGTAGGCGCAGGCTTGCAAGGCGTTCTCTACGTTCTTGACGAACCCAGCATTGGCCTCCACGCAAAAGACAACGAAAAACTCTTAGACATCCTGGAAAAGCTGCGAGCCCAAGGCAACAGCTTGATAGTAGTGGAGCACGACGAAGAAACCATCCGCCGAGCGGACTGCGTAGCAGACATAGGCCCCGGAGCAGGCAGCGAAGGCGGCGAAGTGGTAGCCATAGGCACGGTAAAAGATTTGCAAAAAAATCCAAAATCCATAACAGGCGCATATTTAAGCGGAAA
>Ga0209755_10003426_pt1 | contig 19906 bp, 21 predicted proteins | sample TergutCo191P1_FD_187301 | JGI IMG/M metagenome (GOLD analysis project Ga0209755, IMG submission 187301) | Cornitermes sp. P1 segment gut microbial communities from Petit-Saut dam, French Guiana - Co191P1 (SPAdes) (version 2) | ecosystem: Host-associated > Arthropoda: Insects > Digestive system...
AGAGAACAAGTATAACAGATTTATTGAAAGAGTAAATAAATAAATCGTGACTTCCTGAATTACGGTATCTCTCAGAAGAAAGACTACTCAGTACTAATGAAGGTATGGTCTTCACTCCATGCTTTAAAACAATGTAATAAACTGCTGAACTACTGGTCATTGTATGTAACAATAGAACAAAACTCCAAATGTTTCTTACTGACAACCATACAGGAACTTAATTGTAATCTCCTCTCACCTGAGCATAATGTTGAATCACAGGCTGAGACACTGTAGGTATGTGTAGCATGATAAGGTTATGAGAAAGAAAGTATGGTTTCAAGCTCCTTGGAACATGGGTGAAGGTGAAGGGTAGATGGGAAGGTTTGGGGTATCCAGAAACAATATTACATAGTGAATTACTCTTACCATAACCCAGTTCATGATTGCAGTACAGCAATATGCAGCACAGCAGTGTATCAGTATATGTATATTTTACTATTGATGTGAGTTGTTTATGTTTTCAGGTATACGCAATGTGCTTGTATTGTTTTGTGCTATTATGACTGAACACAAGATCCTGTTCCACTCAAAGAGTTACACACGCCTCACAGAGGGATGCCGGGCTCTAACGGCCCTCATGTATCCCTTCCGTTATACCCATGTGTACATTCCACTGCTACCTGCTGCATTGGTTGAAGTCCTTTCTACGCCCACCCCTTTCATCATGGGTGTTCATTCTTCTCTTAAAGCTGAAGTTTCTGAGCTGGTAAGTGTAATGACTAGTGTTGATGCTTCTATCACTGAAGGCAGTAGAGGAGACTTGTCCAGCATTTAAGAACCTGTTGTTGAAACTTATAGTGTCAGGGGGAACAAGGGTGATTCACCAGCAATTACATGAATATGTGTTTAAGTGTGAAGGCATATTTGTTTGACCTGCAGTTTAGTTATATACATTAGTTTCAGGGTTAAGGCATGTTCAGTTGACCAGCACATATTTAAATGCATGTTGTCAGGAGTAGTTTGGCTGATTGGCCAGCAGTTTCAGGTAAGACATGGTTGGTTGATGAGCACCTATTTGAATACATATTGTTGACAGCAAGAGGAAGTTGGTTGTTTAGCAATTACTGAAATGCATAGCTTGAGAGTAAGACTTGGTTAATTGACTAACAACTGTTGAAAGGTTATTGGTTGATTCTGCTCATAGGGCCAAGGGTAAAAGCATGGTTGGTTGAGCATCTGTGAAGCAACAGAATAACATTCCCTGGAAATCCTGTACTGAAACCCTGGGTGATATTACACTTTGTTGGTTTGTTGACATTTTGAAGATTGTAGTCTCTTCATCTTCAGGGTAAAGCAGTCCAAAAAGAGTAGCTGAGTGGGAAGAAATGGCTGTATTCTGTATGAAGAGCCACAACATGTTCTTTCCTTAGCCACTTAAGTTATGTAATTCTGCCAGAACTGTATAGAAACTCCCTGTCCCTTGCATTTGTTTCAGTGGGTGGTGTCAACAAAACTGTATGTTGTGTACATGTATAGAGAACTGTGTTTATGAAAATGCTGTGCTGTGTGGGCTTTTTATAGCAGTACCTGAAAAAACTGTGTGAAATCTCTACCCATCTTTCTTGAGGGACTGTGAAAAAAAAAAAGATAAATGTAGGAAAACAATGATTGCAGGAGCATTAAGTGTATAAAAACAAAGAAATGAGCACAAAATGAAAATTATATATTTTACACTTAAACGTACAAAAATATTAAATAAACACAAGATTACTGTTATACATATGTGCAAATTGCTTGTGTTTCCATATCTGTAATTGACTACTGAATGGTTGAAACCCTTTGTTTCAGGTGAAACAGTGGTAGTTCAAAGTTCAGAATGGTCTGTTTATCATGCTGACCATTGTTGTGCCTCTAAAATAATGATATAATAGTTTTGTCAGCAGTTTGGACTTTGACTTGACTTGACAGTGATTCAGGGTTATGTTTGTCTCCTTACTCTTTCACACTACTAGTACCAACATCACCATCAACAGAACACCTTATTAGGGCTGGTAATGCCACCTGTGAAAAGCTGGTGATCTCTCGATATGTTATAACTGGTTGACATCTGCACTTAGCCATGTCCAGCCCTTGTGGAAGTATACTTCCACGTTCTGTAGAAGTGGTGCATTTTGAGGATGAGTGAACAACAAACTGTTTTTCTTTGTACACCCTTGGAGGCATCCAGTGTCCTTAAAACTTGAAAGTGGTTGTCGTCATACATGCTTTTTTATTTATGTAGTATTACACTGGAACTTTTATTTAACTGTGCTTTCAGTGATTCTCCAACCATTGCACAAATAACAAATACAGAAGAGGTTTTACACTCCCAAATTTTCCATTTTCCATGATTTTATTCATTTTGTAGGATTTCAGACAAATGTTCATAAGAGCCATATTTTTTCATATTGTACACTGTCCTGGATTTTATTCCAGTCGTAGGTTGGCCCCATAAGGACATCAGATATGGATGTTACTTTGACAGCAATATACTGAATCAGTCAACCGTTAATTGCCATACTCTTGAAGGTGACACAAAGGAGGTTGTGCCGAGAACTTAAGAACATAGTTTTCACATTTGCTACCTTATGATGTAAGCCTCCCCGTCATCCCCTTTTCTGAATTATCATTTGTACTTTGCTGACAAATAGCATCATATCATAAGTAGATATTATTTACCAGTGTAGATAGTTTACTGCTACTGTAACAGTGGTGCTTAAGTTTACGTAGTGATCTCCTTTGGCATAATTAAATTTCCTTTTGTTCCCACTTTTGAAGGTTTGCCATATGTATTCACATGAACTTCGCAGTGTATTTTGGAACAGATTTGGTGGAGGCTGCCAACAGGGATTTAAAAATTGGATTTGGAATCCAAAAACAGTACTCTGACGGAGAGTGTTAATGGACAGCAGAAGTGATGCCTGTTGAAAGAGCAGCTGACATAGAGTTGATTTTCTCGAGTATGTAAAGCCGTCCATCTTGTTCATCAGATGTTTTCATTTGCACCACTGTTCTTTACTTATTGTGCCCCTACACCAAACAGAACTAGCAATGCATGTATGTATATATGTATGCTTAATTACAGTAACCAGTTTATTTCAGTAAAAGTTTGTTGTTTGTGTGTTGCAGATGGATGTGATCATCGCAGATCTGGATGGTGGTTCCATTACAGTGCCTGATGGTATCTCATTACCCCTTCTTCCTGAGCCTCTGTTGAGTCACATGCAAGAGTCACTGAGTCTTGTTCTGCAGCCAGAGCTGTGTTGCGCAGACCATGCCTTTCCACCTCCAGCTGTACGTGCTATTCAACCTATAATGCTGGACAAAGAGATTCGTTCTGTATTTATGAGAACATTTGCTCAACTTCTACACGGTTATCGGAGCTGTTTGACCATCATACGTATTCACCCTCGACCAGTCATTACCTTTCATAAGGTATTTGAATGTGCATTTAAATAAGTTGGTGTTTCCTGTTATTTTCTTACAACAACATGCTGTAGGAGCTGAGGGGGTTGTGGGGACTTCCATTTGTTAAGGTGTGAAGTATGACTACAGACTAAGTGAACACTGCTGAAGAAACTGATTTCTATAGAAAATTATGTTACAGTAAACAGAAATTTCTGTAATTTAAACCAACTAATACGCACAGTTTTATTAAATTTACAATAATATTGTAAAAATCACTAAGTCCTACATGTTTCAGGACTTACTGCCCCATCGTCAGGGAGTACAATAACAGAATTGCTTGATATATTGCTCTCTTGCATGCAGAAGAACTACTGAAAATTCTTCAGTGTAGAGTATGTATAGTGGACAGAATTGTGCGCTGAAAAGTAAATATAAATTTAGAAATACAAAAATATATATATTTTAAAAATTATAAAATGTATACAATATTCAGTCATTTACAATTATTACAATTAGCATGGTCTATATTCTCCTTCATACATATAAGAATTGTAATGACCAAATATTGTATAATAATTTTTAAAATTTTTTTATTTTCACATTTCTTAATGTAAATTTAATTTTCAGTGCACAGTTTGGTCTGTTATACGTATTCTACACTAAAGAATTCCCAGTAGTTTTCTACATGCAAGAGACTGGTATATTAGGCATCTGTTTTATACAGTTACAGGTAGCCCTCAGTTTGCAACGGTTTGTATTGCGGCAATTCACCATAATGACAGTTTTGAAAATGGAAGGCTAAAAATATGAAACAACTATAAAAATGTTAAAAAATACACAACTGTAAATACCAGATGTGATGTAAACAAACAGTGCAGCCAATGAAAGCTATCCCCATCTACCACCTAAGCCAATCAGGTATGAGGTTGATTAAATTACTAAAATAAGAGCCACCATGTTTAAGAAGAGAAGTGCAGTGAAGCCAAGTGAATGTGAAAATGTAGCTTAAAAAAAAAAAAGATTCTCAGCCAGGGACTTTATCAGAGAAGTAGAATCTCTGCATTATGCCACAGTCAAACAAGGCCCTTACAGTGGCACTTAAAAACATTCAGTCTAGGCTTCAAACATACCACAGTAGAGGTACAAATTTTAATTGATTTACTTTATTCAGTGAAGTTTTGTTATTTTGTATTACATTTAATTGATTTATATTCATACAATGGTGTTGTTACAGTTATAGTGTTTATTTTTAAAGCAGTTCCATTACAGGCCTGGACAGGCCCAGAGGGTTCCAGGAAGTTAAGGTTCCCAGATTTCGTGACAATGGCACAGGATGGTGGTAAGGTTGTCAGTCTTACGCACCAGCCGCATTTACCCCCAGGAAATATTCCTGGTGCTCATTTCTGTTAGAGGCTATTACAGTGTTTATTTAAGAGCTTTAAATGTGATAATACCTATTATATTACTTATGCCCATTTTGAGAGGGGACTGGAACATAACTCATTGACTTCCCATTAACTTATGTTATATGATTAGGTTTACTTTACACGTATTTGTTTTGAGACAAGTTTTTCCACAATCAGAACAGTGCTGTAAAGCATAGGCTGTCCATATTTTAACCCCTGATGATGGGGAAGTAAGGCCTGAAAGATATAGGATTTAGTGGTTTTTATAATATTATTGTAAATCTAATATAATTGTATACATATTTTGGTTTAAATTATACTAATTGAATTGTACTGCATGGAATGGAAGATGTGAAATTAGTAAACAGAGAATTTAAAGGTGTGTGAGGTAGTTGTGCTAGCAGCACTTACTAGTTTTTGTTTTATCCACACTTCTAGCATTGCTTTTCACAGTCTGTGGGAACATAAGTCATGGCTGGACATGTTTTTGTCACTTGTGCTGGAGAAATTTCCTTATGAGGTAGGTGTGACATTAGGGATTAGAGATTGAATTTCTGCTTTTGTCAGTCTAGATCCTATTTTTATTGCAGCTTTGTTACATCAGGCATATAATTCACAATTGTTATCTCATAAACAAAAGAAGAGAGTTTTATTCCTACTAGAAACCTAACATATGAATAAATACTTTCCCTCCTGGTTGGAGACTTCTATTCTGTTGTGATTCAGAAAATTTGAGGGGAGAAGTTTTTGTGTTTGTGTCTTTGTGTTCAAGTCTAAGCGATACATTTAAGTCTGTGACAGTGTTAGCTCATGTTTTAATTCATGTAATTTCATTATTATTCCTGTTGTTTCAGGCTTATACCAACAGTAGGCTTATAGTAATGTGAATTTCCACTGGAGCTAAGATATGGGTTTGGGAAGAAGGTTTTCTGATATTGTCTTCTGGAAGGACCCATCATATACATGCAGTAGAAATGTATCTTTAGACTTACTGTATGTATGTGCAGCTGTTGCAAACTTTTTGTCACATACAAGCCTGCAAATACCAGGAATTTTAGAGTCTGTGTTTGCACTGCAGGTCAACCCATCTTAATTTAATTGAACAATCTCAAAGTGCTAACCTTCAGCTTCTAAGGGAGGCTTGCTGCACCTAAAAGCATTCATTGACACCTGAAGGAGGTCTTGTCTTAAAATACTGACAATTTCTCTTTGAATACTGTCTTTCTTTTGTAGGTGAGAATGTAGATTGTTTACATAAACTCTAATCTTCCATTGTCCCCCCACAAACTGTAATCACATTAACTGAAACCTAGAAATCTTGTAGGCCACATTCTGTGAATTGGCAGCTATTTGTTGAATACGTCTAGGGTAGTCATTGAGAAATTTGTTGTATGGTCTGTGCCATTGTCCTGCATGAAGTAACTGTGCATTTTTCTTGTTCTGGAAATGCAAGACAACTCTAATCTAAGATGACCCCCAAATAAAACATGTTTTCCAAGGGGTTTCTATCATGGATTTTATTCAAGGGATTGCTTCCACAAAACACGAGCACACCCAGCATCTGAATCCAGTGAACCCTTCAAGTCATCCTGTATGTACATATTCCCACCAAGTTAACCTGAAAATTATTCTTGTAGAAATAAGGACTGTTTCACATGCTGTACTGTCCTTCGTAAGAGGGGCAGCATTGCCACTAGGGTTGCTGATATCCCTAAATAATCTCTTGCATGTGGAGCCAACTAATAAAAATGTTTGTTATTCTTCTGCCACAACATGTGTGGATGCCTGTTGTAAACCCCTTATGTAGCAGTTTGTTATCTGAGAGACTTGCTTTCTGTTTAAATTCTTCAAATTGCATCATAATGAATGTGATGCCACAGGCTGTGGTTCAGACTCCTCATCCACAATGATTTGTGAATTTACAGTTCTCACTGTAGAAGATATTTCTTGTTCAGTCAGTACTGCTGCTCTGAATTTGAGATCTACAATCATGGAAGTTATGCCTTTTCTTACATTTTAGTATAAAGGAATTCAAGAAGTTCTACATCTTGCAGAGAATTTGCAAGTAATACCCAACTCTTGTCCTCTTAAGTTACTGCTGTATGACTCAAGAACAGAGTCACTTCCATGAAGGCAAGACATTTTAGCTGACATAGTCAGTCACAGTTCCCCAGTAGTGTCTTTGGTAGGTTTTAATGTCTGGACTAGACCTGATGTCTGGGTTACATTTCCTTATGCTGCAGCAGTCTGTTGTGGATGATCCTAAGACTAGAGGCATGAGGGAAAGTAGAGGCAGGAAGTATCTTGGAGAAGTTGGTAACCAGTTATCAGACTGCATGTCACGTCCCAAAGGACGGAACCTTCGTAGTTATGTGAAAATTATCTGCATTATCTTCCTTGATTTGATCTTGATAGTTTGAGGCACATGTTTGCTAATGTTTTCTACAGAACTTTGATGTGATGTATAACTTTGCATCATAGTGTATTCCCTGTATATCAGAATTGATCCAGAAAGTTAGTTTTTTCTTGGTACAATAACCTTACTGATTTGTGTTATCATTTGGAAATGAATGCTAATAATTTTGAAGACTTGTTGAAAAATAAAGTTTGTAAGTTATTTAAAAGAGAGATCCATCTTAATTCTGTACGCTGCCAACTTCCATTTTTCCGCCATAGACCAAGGGTCTTGTGAAGAAGACTTTCAGATGCTGATATGGAAGAATTACATTTAGTATGACTCCATATAGACTGCACCTGACTAAATGCTTTGTGTTGCACCATCTGGAATTTGAGAAAAGGTACATATTGATAAGGTAGCATATGAAATGGCTCACCATGTAATCAGACAACTTGTTGTCATTGTCACTGTGACACAATTGAAATGATATGACATAAAACAAAGGAAACACTACTAGGCTGTCCATTCTAGTGAGATTCATGAACAAAGCTATTCATAGTCACTGTGGAAGATGGGAATTATGTTTTATTTGAATTAGGTAAAACATAATTTTACATTACATTTCTTGCTTAACATCACATAATTAGCTGGTTGGTAAAGCAGTAACAATCTAGACTGCACTCACAGTTACACCATGCCAGCTACTTTCTTTCATATTCTTTCCAATTCCTCAGTTACCATTTTATATATTTTTCTTAACAATTGTTGCTATGTAGTCTGACATACTGACATTTTTAAAATTTACCATACAAAAATGTTTGTTGTGTTTCCTTAGCATTGGTCTTCCATATTTGTATGTATGAATGCTCAGTAAGACCTGTCCTTTTTTCACCACCCAGAAAGTGTCTGGCAACTCATCCACTTCCCTAGGATTTGCGTATTTCTGTATGCCTTTACATTCTGTATTGGATGTGTATCACCTGAACTGGAAACTGAAAAGATTTTATCTTGGTTTGTAATAAATCATTTTATTTGAAAAGACACACTTCTAAGCACTTCCTGCAAGAAGGATTTGTAAACAGAAACTCTGACCTCAGCCTCCACCAACTGGAGGTTTTACATCAATAGGCATAATGATAAATATCATCTCTCTCCACTGGTTTCTGTTGGGCTTGAGGATGTAGATTAGTGAATTTATGAAACCATTGCATCTACTGTAGAACATTTGGAATGAGTTCCTCTGTCCCCTCGATGTTATCATATGTGGTAGGTATATATTCCAAACATTCTACCATGCGTGGATTTATTGTTGTGGTGTGTTGTTGATTAGAAACATATGAGCAGAGTGAAAAGTGTAAATAAAATGTTGAAACTGTTCGTGACAGAAAGCTTGCCATTTCCTTAGGCTGCATTCCTGGGTGAACGAGCACTGATGGATTGTGACTTTGCAACGCGTGTTCTTGACTGCATGTTCTTCACTGGATTTGTGTCTGAGAGAGGTCCACCTTGGCGACCCTGTGATGTCTGGGATGAATTGTACAGTAATATAGGCGATCTGCTGCGGCTTGAAGCTCAGGATCAACGCATGCTGCTAGTTCACATACAGGTGTGCACCATCTTTCTTTAACTGCCATTGCCAAGTGAATTTGTGTTTGTTTCACCTGATTGTAAACTTTGATACCTAATTCTACCAAAATTTTATATTTGTAAGGTTTTTCTTTATTAAGATTTTGTGTACTGCTGTCTTGTTTTATAAGTTATAAAGTAGCAGAATACTTGCACTATGCAAAGCGTGTCACTATAACAGTCTATCAGGCATTGTCTGCAGTACATGATATTTGGAAAGTATCTGGAAATGTGCAGGTATGATTTTACGCCATTCAGCATACCTGAAACTGAACATGTTGAAATATGTCAGATTGTTGTCAGATGCTACTGTAATCTCATCAGTGCACTGCAGCAGTTAGAAGTGCTGAAGGTGTATACTTTGCTAGAAGGAGCGATAAACGTAACTGTAATAAAATTGCTTCTTTTTGGTTTCATATTTTTAGGAACTTGCACAGCAGTTGTATACAAATGAAAATCCAAATCCTCAGCCATATGTGCAGAAAATTTTGAAACCACCTGATGGAGCATTTTCACGTATTCATCAACTACCTTTCCCTTCAATTAGTGCTTCTCAAGTTCAAGCAATTATAGATGAAGGACTTGCCAAGAACAACCTCAAATCGAGGTAAGGGGAAACACAGTGATGGTACATTTACAGTAGTATACACTCTTGATATCCATTTCGGTGTGGACCTTTCCTGCAAAAATTGATCTGGAAGTAGAGTGGAAGTTACCTTTGATATAATGTATAAATTTGATTGTTGCTATTGTAGTGCTAAATCATTGCTTCATTTGCAAGATGACTGGTTAGCTGAGAAAGTTAAGGATGTTTAGAGTGTGGAGGCCTAGGGATACTTTACAAGACTTATGTTTGTTATGTGATTAAATTGTTTCAGAATATAGTTCTTTTTGTTGTTGTAATAAATACTTTCTAATATTATTGATTCCTGAAGAATTTGTGTGATTGATGTGTATTGTTACTGAGTAGTGTAAATGATTAGCAAAGAAGGATGGAAAGTGCTGTACTACTCTTTATCTTCTTCATGCTAGCCATGGTAGTGCTGGTGATATAGCATGGTAAGAATCTTAACCAAATATATATTTACACATTTTTGTTCTGATACAGTGTAACCTTGATATAGAGAGATTTTGTACCTTGTGACTAGCATTCATCTACCCAAAAAAATATTTAAAATAATTGGGTATCCTAATTTCTGCACAAGTATTGTTACACTGCTCTTAATTTCTGTGCACATGTCATGACACTACACAGTATTTCTGTGTACGGATGGCCCTTGACTTTCGGACGTTCAACTGTCATACAACCTGCCCTTTCATACATTATAAATTCTCACCACTAATCTGTCTTTTGTGCACCAAATTCAGACTTTTGTACTCAGCTGATGCACAAACTCAGTGCCACTGTAAAACTAAGTTCTGAAGTGTATTTTGTGTCTGCTAAATACCAGACAAGGTATGTGTGATAACTAGAATTTGAGGCAAGAAGTAACTTGAGAAAATTTATTAGTATTGTTTATATTTTGTAATCCAACTGACAAGGGGGAGAAAAGTGTTAGCCAATATTAAAGAAATTAAGTATGAGTGTTCAGGCTGTATTCACTGGATTAAGGTGTGGTAGGAGGTAGTGGCTGTTGTGAACATGGCAATGAACCATCAGCTTCTCAAAAATTTGGGAATTTTTTGTATAGTTGAGTGACTGTAATCTTGTCAAGAAAGCATCTTTGGTATGAAATTTGTTTATGTCATTGTAGGTTTATCTAGTGAACAGTCCCTGTTCCTCTTACAATATATGCCTTTTATCCTGCTGAGTATAGTTTCACCTCTGTCTGTGTACTGTTGAAGACTCGTAACTTTGAGATTTGCGGTGAACGATTAACCAAGATGCCAGGAAATGTACTACTCTATTATGATGCTACTTCATGCAGGACAGCAGTGACAGCAGTTGTTTATCTGCATAAGATATCTGTGCTGATTTCATTCAGATGCAGTTAATCGAGAAAACATGGCAGGGTATAATTGATAAATTCCTCCATCATCATTAACTGTTTAGAACTGATATGTACTACAGACATTACATTGTAATTATTTGTAGCAGGAATACATACATACAATGTATTTATATCTGTTCCAGCATTCTTTGAAGTAGTTTTGTTGCTCAGTAAATGGTAATTTGTTTTTTGTTTTATACATTTTTAAGTCTTCACATTTAACTTGGCAAAACTGGGGAAGCCACTTAATTGACGCAAAGTGCTCTAGACCCCGAGCGTCCCAGTTAACTGGAATCCACTGTATATTTCTTTATGTGTGTTTGTGCTTTGTTGCTGCTTTCAAATTGTACTGTGTGCATGTTGTAGAAAATTAAAGTGATTTACACTACAGTCAGTAGACAGCATGTTAACTTGTACAGGTGTAATGCATTTATTCATACTGTTTATACAGTCTGCAGCTTTCCTAGTTGAAATTCCTACTTATAGTTTATTTTCTCACAGTATGATGTATGAATGTATTTATGCAGGTAATAATATTGTTTTATAGTGTTTTTATTTATTGATGTGTGTTTCCATCTATATTAAAAATTAATTATATAAATCATGTTGTGATTCATATAATTCATTGTCAACCTTATGTTGCAGTTACGTTACAATATTGTGTATGAGTATATACATATGTAATGCTATGTCTTTTGGTATCACTCTACCATTTTGCTGTGCTCAAATTCCTTATGATGGTGTTACCATACTGAAGTGTTGGTGTTATGTACATGTAAGTTGACACACAGCATTATTAAGTGACTGAAATATATAGTGCGAATTGAATGTCAGCTTTCACTTGTATTCAGGATTTCGTGCCACTTCACACCCACTGTTTCTTATTTTTCATAGTTAGGAATTTTATATCATAATTCATGAGATTTGAGGTTCACAGCAGTACTGCTGAAGATATAAAGTCTTCTGGGATGTGATGCTATGTCGTAGGGCAAGTGTCATACATTTTGGAAGATAATGGTGTTTTTTTGTCTTAAGGGTCAAGCAATTCAGTAATTTTGTTTGAACAAACATGAGCATGCTTTGAAGTATTTGGTGTCACTCAGTATACATGATTGATTGCATTTATGTGACAGGCCTTCAGATACTGGACAACTGGTATATTGGGTTGTTTGTGAGTGCTGTGGTTATATTGAGTAGTATGAATTCAGTTGTGTAATTCCTATGTTTAAATCAAATTTAGAACTAGTTACTTGTTTAAGTCTGTAATTTCAGCAATGTAAGCAATGAGTTGAACACTGATTATTTTTATTTATCAGGTTATCATCTATGAGGCCAGTGCAACCACGCATTGTTCCAATGGGGCCACATATTTCTAGCATCCATGACTCTCGTCATGTAGTCAGCAACTCAGCTCGTCGACTTGAGGTAATTTTTGTAGCAGTAAACAACCCTGCCATTATCAATTACTTGTTAATATTTGAAACATTTTGTTCCTTAAGAATCATGGCATTAATAGAAGTGCAAAAATATGTGGTGTGGCCAGTCGAGGTAGGTTATTTGACAAAGCTTTATTGGATTCTCACTTTTCATCATTTGGAATACATTTCTTACTAGAGTAAGGTATGAAGGTGACTTGCTATGATTTTTGGTGTTACCATCATTGAATCTGGGCTGATACCAGAGAGTATGTTAGTTCATGTTCACTGTTAGTTTAGTTTTCTCAAGTTAATTTTTATTTTAAGGTGTTACGTAATTGTATCAACTGTATCTTCGAGAACAAGATATCAGATGCTCGGAAAACATTTCCAGCTGTTCTTCGTGCATTGAAGTCAAAAGCTGCAAGACTTGCCCTTTGTACTGAGTTAGCACAACATGTGGTTGGAAACAAAGCAATGTTGGAACACCAGCAGTTTGACTTAGTTGTCAGACTTATGAACTGTGCATTACAGGTAGTTTCACTATATAGTGCTTTAATTGTGTTTGTATTTTCTGATATATGTGTGTGTGTTTTTATGGGAAGTGTGCAGCTTGTGAGATTTGAGGACTAGGACAGGCTTGTTGCTGAACATGCCAAGCCTCATGGGATATGATGTGTCATTGGGTGAGTAGTTCCGAACATTTTGAAGGATTATGTTGTCTTTATCTTCAGGGTCAAGCAGTTGTTTTAGACTGTGTGTTGGTAAATATGATCTTTTGAAACATTAGGAACAACTTGTCCAATGACATAGCATCACATCCCAAAAGACTTTATAATCTTCAATATGCAATTTTTTGCTTACATGAATATTGCTAATAATGTATTTACATCACATGGTGTGTAACGTTGAGTTCTGTAACAGCTATCTGAATAGTTTGCAAGTAAAAATATATAAATAACCAACAAAACCCACTTTAACATTGTGTAATGTATTTTGTTCACAATATTCTCACCAACTTATTTTGGCCAATATTACTACCATCTTCAAGGTAATGTTCTTGTTACAAGAATACAACTGTGGTTAACTGTGGAACCATTACCCCATAATAGTTAAAACTATATAATTTTGGTTAAAATTATATAAGTAATGTAAATATGGGATAAGAATGAATAATTATAAAAATTATAGATGGTAAAATTGTTTGGTGTTTACACATTGATGACTAAATTGAGTTCTAATCCAGAGTAAAGGTGATGTTTGTCATTTATGTGGTGTTACAAGTTCCAACTAATACAGCACACTGACGACACACGTCACCAAGTGGCTAGTACACCACGCTGATGACACTCACTCTGCATTGAAAGTCACCATACTACTACCTTAGTCGTCACTGTGCAAACACCAAACAATTTTAACTCCCACAATTTTAATAATTATCTATTCTTAGCCTTTATTTATATTACTTAAATAATTTTAACCAACATTATATTATTTTAATTATTATGGAGTGGTGGTGACTCATTTAACCACAATTGTATTCCAGTAATATGAATGTCACCCTGAAGATCGCCGAAATATGTTGGCGAGAATATTGTGAATAAAATACGTCATGGAATATTAAAGTACATTTTGTTGGGTATGTGTTTTTAGATCTAATTAATGAATACAAGATGGAACATATTAAAAGAGTGCAAGTAATCTATAATAATTCACCAACAAATGCACATTTTTTTTTTTATATTTACATGGTTATTTGTGTTAAAACAAGGAAAACTTTAACATATTTCGATCCTTCAGGGATTTTGTCCCAGAAACAGTGTATGGGGAGAGTGACAAGATTTTGGACACACATCACACTGGTAGTAGTGGCACACATTGTTTCTTATTTGTGTTGTCACACTGAGCTGTTCAGAGTACATTGTGAATGCTAAGAGGTAAAGTGGTTGTGGCATGGTGCAACTGAGATGTGTGAGAGCAGCAGTTTAGTTTGTACATCGTTGCTTTTTCACCATGACAAAGCTCTAACATTGTTCTAGTACACAGCAAAAGGCACATGTGACTTACATGTTATAAAACTGACTTTAGCATTAAAACTGCAGTTTTCTTTGTTGTAATTCCATGTCATCTGGTAGGTATGCGTATTTTGTAGGAACACACTGCCTCCAATTTGAGGGTAGAGAATGGAGGCAGCATTTTTCTAGAAAATGCTGGTAGTCTTCTGCCTCACTTCAGTGTGTGACATCCTGGAAAACAGCAGCTCAAAACTTCACCAGCGTGTGAATTTAACATTTCATACAGTGGCTAAATATGTAAATCTGTACTGAGAATAATTATAAGTATTAATAAAAAACAGGATCAATGTCTACAATTTGTGGTACTGTGGACATACTTGGGAAATGAGCCAACAATGACGTTTTTAGCATTAACATGAATGTGGTGTTCTCTTCAGGTCGGTCTCACACACAAGATACGAGAAATCAGTTTTGCCTTTTCCTTGTAGTGTACTGATGTTGAGGGTATAGTGTTTAGCACTGAGTAACACATGCGTATGGTTGGAACATATTTTAAATAATTTATCCATCAGAAAATTCTGCTATACATTCCACCAAAGATTACTTTGTGTTTATCTTCTTAAGAAATCAGTGGTAGAAAGAGTAGTAAAAAACATTGTAATTTAAGGTCTGTATCAGTTATAAAGCAAAATAAGAAGTGGTGTTTATGAAGGGTGCTGATAAGTCCTTATTCCGACCAGGAAGGAAACAAGCTTCAGTGATGAAACTTGGGATTTATTCAACATACTCCCCACAAAGCTCAATACACTTCTTAGCTCGTTGCTGTAACTTTTGCAAAACACTCAAAAAAAAAAGTTCAGGAAGTTGTCTGTCCAACCAGGTCTCCGTGGCAGTGATGACCTCCACGTCAGACAAAAATGGCAACCTTTCGATTGTTTTTTCAGTCCAGAGAACAGGTGGTAGTCCAATGGGGCCAGATCTGGAGAATAGGGTGGGTGATCAAGACATTGGAAGCCCAGGTAGGCCAGTTTCTTCTGGGTTGCAAATGCCTAGTGAGCTGGGGCATTGTCATGCAAGAACAAGACCCCCTTAGTGACCTTCCCGCAGCATTTTTCCTTCAAAATGTCCTTCAATTGCACCAGAAGAAATGAGTAATACTGCACATTGATAATTTGGCCCTTTGGAAGATAATCAAAGAGGAGAATGCCGTCTTGATCCCAAAAATTGGGGCGAGAACTTTTCCAGCAGATTTTTGCACTCAGCTGGGTGAGCCACTATGTCACCACTCCATTCATTGTTGCTTTGTCTCCGGGTCATAGTGATATAACCAGGTTTCATCCATGATCACCAATCATGACAGGAAATCGTTTGGATCGCGCCAAAAGAATTCCACAAGTTGCTCAGATGACTGACACCATTAATGTTTTTGATCCGTGTTCAGGCATTTCAGGACCCACATCGCAGAGAGCTTCCCCATGTCCAAATCTTCATGAATGATGGACCCAGCCCACTCACATGAGATGCCCAGTTGCTCACCTGTTGATTTAACTGAAATCCAGTGGTCTTCCAAGTTTAGCTCGTGAATTTGATCAATTATCTCCGGAGTGGTCACTGTTTTGGGTTGTCCAGGACGAGACACATCACTGGTGGAAAGATCACCACGTTTAAACTGGGCTACCCCATGTTCGATGGTGGCATATGATGCATGTTCCCCTGATATTTCTGTCAGAATGGCATGAATTTCCTTTGGCACCTTGCCTTGCAGGAAAAAAAAAAATTGATGACAGCTTACATCTCAGTGTTGTTGAAATTGCGCGCATTGCCTGACATGCTTCCTTTCAGCCTCTGTAACAAGAAAAGACTTGCAATTCGGCACATGAACAGATCCCTCTTTCCAACAACACTATCGATTCCATCCTACAACATTGGGAAATAGGCCAGGCTAAGGACTTATCAGCACCCCCTTGTACTGACAGATGAAATTGACAGGTGAAATTTGGGCTTTTTATTACCAGGAAGTCCAAGAAAGTCTTTGACACATTAGCTACACAGTGTGATATGTTATTGACACTTACTGTGACAGCAGTGAGACTTTTGAAGTTTTGACTATATAAAATACCTTTCGTTCAGGGACACAATATACACAGTAGTGGCACTAGGATTTATCACTGTAGTTCTGAAAGATCCACATCAGTTGTATGAATGTCCTCTTCATGGCATTAAGATAGCGGTATGTTGGACAAGTTACTCCACAATTTTTTAATGAGACCGAAAGTTATAGGTGTTATATGAACTTAATACTTTCACCATTTGTAAAAGAACTACTGAAATGAGCTATTGAAAAATGGTTACTTCATGCAAGACTGTTGTGGCTAATCTGTTAAAGCTACCATTAAGACAGATGTTTGGTGACAAAATTATTGATTAGTAGCATCTTCATTCCCAATTCTTTTAAACCTATGTGATTCTTGCTTGGGGGGCATTCTGAAAGACAGTGTTTATGTTAGTGATGCACATACAATAGATAATACATATATGAAAATATGTGATGGGTAATTAATAGCATTTTCCAACAAGAGCTTGATTGATTATTTTGAAATATGTTAACAAGATGTGAAACTGGCTTGCAAGCAGTGAGTAAAAACAATCAGTGTAACACAAAGCTTTGACTAAAAATACTTCTAATCTCCTGTTACTAGCAGGAAGATGAGCTTGCATTTTTTTGGCTGCTAAGCAGGGTTCATGCAGGAAAAATTCTGATCAACTGACACAATGTCATGTAATGAAATCCAAGTACAAAATACATGGAATTTTTATTGCTTCTGCTGCTTGTGGCAGCAGTAGTGATGAGAAGGTACAGATGAACTTTAACAATATCTTGTGACTTCACCACTGGTACCAGTCTGTTTCAGAAGTTATTTTTGTTCAATAATTTTAATGAAATTTTAGACTAATAATATGTGAATTCATTTTGCAGGATGACTCTGCCATGGATGAGCATGGGGTAGCTGCTGCTCTTTTGCCATTGGCTACTGCGTTCTGTCGCAAACTGTGCACTGGTGTCATACAGTTTGCCTACACCTGCATACAGGTACACTAGATGCAGTCAGAATCTAAATGTGTGTCATGCGTTGGTTAAGAAATCTCTGCAGTTTTATTAGGCTGTTGATTCAGGAAAGTTTGAAGTAGTATAATACAGGCATTGAATCTGAATGAAAGAACTCTTATAACTATTTAGGAGCATGGAGTGTGGCAGAACCAGCAGTTTTGGGAGGCAGCATTCTATCAAGATGTGCAGAAAGACATCAAGGCCCTGTATCTTCCAAGGTTAGAGACCAGTCCGCCAAATTCTCACCTTAGTTGTGACTCATCTATTAGTCCAAGAGAGGTAAGTGTACCAAATGTTGGTTGCTCATTTGACAAGTATGCCGTGTTGTTCAACAGACAAGTTGGCATTGCAGACAGTTTTTGACTTATGTAAGGAGTCAGTTCCTGAAACTTTTCATAACCCAGAATTTATGAAAGAATTGACCTCTCCCCCATTTATTTCTCACACCTCATTGGTTACGTATTCATTTTTACAATGTTGATACACATATTTATAATGTTATTTCTGTCAGTTGTTTCCTATGAAATGCTCAATGTAAAATATTACAGATTATATTAATACTATTAATTATTAATAGTTACAGTATTAATAATTAATAGTATTAATATTTTGTGTAATATTAATATTATTAATAAGAATTTTTTATGTAAGTCCGAGTTCATGAAAGTTGCATATTATGTAACTTAGAAACTGCCTGTACAGATGAGTATCCCATTAATTTAACAATATAAGACAAGTATCTCATTCTTTTGGCAATATACAGATAAGTGACAGTTAAGTTAGTAGTGTGCAGACAAGTATGCCATTCGCTTAGCAGTGTAGAGACAAATGTACCATTCATATGACAGTATACTGACAAGTATTCCTTGCATTTAGCCACACACATATAAGACTTACCATTCAGTTGGCAGTATACAAAAAAATATACCATTAGCTTGCATTATACAGAGAATTATACCATTCATTTTGCAGTATACAGATTCATACACTATTCATTTGGTAGTATACAGACAAGAACATCATCATTCAGTTTTTTGTATATATACAGACATGTATGCCATTCGTTCATCAGTCTACAGACAAATGTCCCATTGGTTTGGTTGTATACAGACAAGTGTTATTCATTTGGCAGTTTGTGGACTAGTATACCATTCAGTTAGCAGTATAAAGATGAGTTTACCATACAGTTACTGTATCTGTACAAGTATGTTATGTAGTTGCTATTAGACAGAAAACTATGCCATAAAGTTGATAGTTTACAGATAAGCCTACCATTCAGCTTTCAACAAACAGAGAAGTCTTATCAGTCACTTTACAGACAAGCATGCCTTCCAATTAGTATTGTACCAACAAATATGAAGTGTCCCAGAAAATGTGTGTACTCTATTTACCTGTGTATCAACAAGTAAAGTGATGTATTAATCCGTCTTTGTCCCGGTTTCTGTAATGTCTTAGATGTTTGAATTATCCACCACCAGTATCATTGCAGTGTTGATAAGTATGTGCAATAGAGTGGCATACTTCTTGTTTGTAGTGGAATGGCAGCACAGGCAGTTAAAGTTTCAGCAGTGTTCTTTGTGTTGTAATGTGCACGGTGTTCTGAGAGTACCCGAAAAGTAAGGTTGTAAGGGTGTTAACTCAGGTGATCAGGGTGAATATTGTGCCCTTCATCTACACCCTATCCAACTTCAAGAAAATTATCATTGACAAAACATACCAATTCTCGCTTCAAGGGTCAAGCTTATTGGACTGCTTGACTCTTGGAGAAACATAAACATTTTGGCTTCAGTAATGTCATGTTCAGGAAATGGTCCATCATCAAGTCTGCCTATGTAATCTTTGTTGTAGTGGTTAGTCTGCACCACCAGCAGAGTGATATTTTCTGCAAAATGCAAAAGAAAAATGCTAAGTGGACTTGTGCCATCATTTATGTGTGACACTTCATAGTCCTTCTTTCCTCTGGGGCCTCCTGTATATGTGTGTACTACACTGCTCTGAGGTCAAGAGGGGTGTGTCCATTTCAGGGCTACTGGCTGTTGAGTCTGTTCACCTGGCCCATTCTCACTGACATCCTCTTGGAGACAGGCAGTATTGTTGAGGCTGTTGCACCCCTGGTACACTTTCAGAACCTCCCTCAACTGAACTAATGTTGCTTGACACTCTCGTTTCATCACTATCAGTGTCAAAAATGAGTTCAGATATTTCACTGGGCCTCAGCAACCTTGGCGTCTTGCCTCGTCCACTCATTACGTTACCACTCACACCAACTGTGTAATGCTTACTGAGAATGATAACAAGCTCTGTATGCAGCACTGTGGTTGTAAACCCAGCCTGAAGTTTGAGAAATGAAATGTAATGTCTAGAGCCCAAAATGGGGCCCTGCAATCAAAAAGGATGGCAGATAAAAGTCTCCTTCTGGCTGCCTGTCAACACATTATCATTAAAAATAGTGCTGTATAGCTGCATTCTCCAGACCAAACCATTAGTCGTACACAACCCAGATAAACAGAGCAGGAA
>Ga0209755_10003427_pt1 | contig 19899 bp, 12 predicted proteins | sample TergutCo191P1_FD_187301 | JGI IMG/M metagenome (GOLD analysis project Ga0209755, IMG submission 187301) | Cornitermes sp. P1 segment gut microbial communities from Petit-Saut dam, French Guiana - Co191P1 (SPAdes) (version 2) | ecosystem: Host-associated > Arthropoda: Insects > Digestive system...
ACAGAACACAATTTTGTATGAAATTGTACAATAACCCCACTTTTTCAGGTGATGAATTCAGAAAAAAAAAACTTATATTCAGGTTAATATAACGTTTTAATTATCTCAATAGTGTTAATGCTGGCATGCAACGTCAGAATGAAAAAACACACTACAGACAAGCCTTTAGCTTTCTTGTGGGGGTGGGGACTGCAAAAGGAAAACAGATGACACAACTCCTGATATTTTTTACTTTGATATTAAATACTTTCATAAAAATGTTCACAGTGTGATCGAACACTGGAGGACAATACTAAAAAAAATACTCTCATTGCTTGAATATGGAAAAGTGTGATTGGGTAGGAGATCCACTTATGGAGATGACATCAGATTTGGATTTTACATTGTGACAAGACAGAGAGTATTGGTATCTATTATATTAATACACTGCAGCCAGAAAATAACACACAGACTTGCCTCTTGATATATTTTGGATTTCTAGTAAAGAAGAATACCCTGAAATTGCAAGAAAGCCTGTCCTAATTTTGATGCTGTTTTCTGCACCTTACCTCCATTGCTTACAATCATGAACTGCAGAGAAAGGGAAAATCTTACTTCCAAGAAAGATGAAATGAGAGTCAACCTATCACACACATGCCTTCTTATCAGTGAAATAATTGTGAAACACTAATGAAGTTTCAAATTAATATGCTATTATATGTTTGAAATAGTGCAGCATTTTATAGTTACATTGCTCATTGTTGAAAAAGAAGATGAAGGAGATGACCCCAGCCATTTTAAACTTTTTTTTTCTTTCACTTTTCATTGCAGCTAACCAAAAGTATAAACTCATACCTTTTATGAATGTTTACATATAATGTTACAACAGTAACCATATAAAATATGTGTACTGTGTATTGCTTTTCTTCTTCATATTACTTCCTACTGTACCACCAAAAATGGTATCCCAAAATGTGCCATGAACATGCAAGGTTGGGAGCCACTGCTCTAGATGTCATAATCCACATCCATAATAATTATGCTTTGTAGGATGTTATGGGTCTGAAATATACTCATATACTCAGCTCTCTAATACTTAATGTAATTTGGTGTGAAATGCTGTATGTTTGTGTGTCATGTATACTTAATGGTCAGTACATGTAGAGAGGATATTCCATTTCAGGCATCTGGTAGAGTAGTGTCCATTTTCTCTAATTCTTGCTGCTAGGTTGTATATGGAGGAAAGTATGACAGATAGATATGGAACTGTGTATGGGACCTATGTTATACTTGTCTACAGGATGGACAGACATACAGAAAGTGACTCACTGAAGGAATCTGAAATGCTCCCATTTGTTGCTTCACTAACCCACAAGATTCTTCATTCCCTTACTCTCTGTGACTAAACTGAAGCAAATTTATGGCTGATACAAGTCCACAGTCACAGCTACTAGGCCGCTGCAATTTACACCATAACCATTTCAAGAGGATATCAGAAACTAAGGTCCACTGGATAAAAGGGCAACATACATGCTTTTTATTGTTTGTCAACTTTCCACTGACCCAATCTCCATTGAAATCCTTCACCGAAGACTGATGATCTTGCCAGGCAAGAACCAGTAAGTACAGTTTAGCTATGATAAAATAGTTTGAGACTTGTAGGTGCCAAAGTACATTCATATATTCTTCAACCAGATGAAAGAGCCTGATAATATTTAATACAAGACACTGTTTTTGAGACAGTTTTGACTGTAACATAATACAGTAAAGTAGTAACACAGTTCTGTGCACATGTGAAGATGCTGGATGACAAGGAAGCAGAAGCAGAATCAGACACTTGTTAAAACCTTGTTGGTTAACATTAAACTGTGGTATGTATTAACCTTCTGCATTCCAATGCTGAACAGTATTTGAAGTGCTAATCCATACACAATGTGAACACTGGACTGCACAAGATTTTGAATGAAAAATCAGATGCTGCCAATGTTTTTCACCATGTTCTCAGTACTGTTTAAACCATACCATCACACCCACATTTTGGTTATATACACTTGGTAATCAGAAGCAATGAACTGCCCAGTATGTTCATGTCCTTAAGGAAAATGCAGGCTGTGTATTGCTATGACACAATTCACAAGAAATACTTTTGTAAAGGAAGATAGTTTATTTATTACTGCAAATATGGAGCCACAGCATTTAAACCTGTCCATGCTTTCTCCTTAGTATCGAGTGACAAATAGCCATAACTGTGAACAGGTAACAGGGCACATTTCCTCAACTGGGCTCTAAAAACATCAAATAAATTCAGACCAGAAGAGCCAGTGCTTTTATCAGAGATATTTTGTAGACCATGGAAATTCAGATAAGTCACTTAAAAATCCAGTGAGAGGTGTAAAATATGTTTTTCAGACCACTATGCAAAAAGGTTATTTCTCTGGTTTCTTTTGGTAAGTAAGACATAACCTCAAATGTACATACACATTAAACTGACTTAACATGAACATATATATTCCAAAGTTAATACTTAGTTTCTACACTTCAATGTCCATCTTACATAAAGTTTCTTAGAGGATTATTAATTATATAAGACAATGGCTTTATTATTATTATTGTTGTTGTTGTTGCTGCTGATGTCAGAATGTGACTTTTTTTACATTTGCATCATAGTCTTGCAGGTTTTGACATGTAGGATGGTAGATGGTTACTCTTTGAAGGAACCTAATGCCTACATCTGCAAGATAAATGTGCTCTAATGATGGAGCAGTAGGTTCCTCAAAAAATTTGCTAACCTTCTACAAGTTTACATGGTATCATTGTCCAGAAGGCATTCTAATATTCATTGCCAAGAAAACCTCATATTTCATTAAATTATTACATACATATGACTTAGTTTCAAGGTAAAATGCTGGTACTAGACCAAAAAGTCCCACTTCTGAGGACTGCTGAAAATGTTTTTGGTATCTTGTAGAGATTTCACCGTACTACTACAGTATAAAGTTTACTGCATGAAAACATTGGCAGAGCCTGAAATTTCTTACCTTTTGAATATTAGGGAATAAAGATATCACGACATATTGCTTTCATTGACATCGTGGGTTTGTAACTCATGTAGCGCATAAGTGAATGTGCATGAATGGCAACAGTCCATCACAGTTTGCTGCCAAATTACTTCCATAATATTGCACAGGCCCTACTAACCTGGCCTCAAGAAGTTTTACATATATACCATTTTACTCACATACACACCAGCAGTTATCAAATAACAGCACGGATGACAAATCACTTAAAATTAGGCAGCATAAATCAGTAACGTCCACAATAAAGTGACCAGCAGAGATGCATGTCTGAATGAATACATGACATTATTCAGTTCCTTAGAAAATGATTCTACAAGAAAATTATATTTGTTACATATTATATAATAAAGAACAAACACTGTGTAGTTCCTCAGTCATGATAAATATGTACTGGTTATATATATACATTTTTTTTTATAGAAAGAACACAAGGAGCTGGAAACACTCATTTCCAAATGTACCGTCGCAATTATTGATTTGTTAATTAATCACCAACTCCATGGATCAGAAGTGAATAAGCAGGTTCTCCGTCAAGAATTTCCCCATGTTATGGAACCTGAGGGTTCAGTACCATATTCACAGTAGCCTATCACATCCCTAATTTGAGCCAGATGAATCTATTCACACCATCCCATCCTATTTCTTTAAGCTCCATTTCAATCTTGTCATCCCATCTCCAAAACCAAGTATGCACATACAGTATCTTTTCCAACATACATGCAACATGACCTGCCCATCTCATCCTTCATTTGATAATCCTATATTTGGTGAGATACACATCATGAAGCTAATCATTATGCAACTTTCTCCATTATCCTCTTACTTTCTCATTTGTAGGATGAATTATCTTCCTCTTCATCCAGTCTCAGACATTATCAGCCCATGTCCTTCCCTTAACATGAGACCATGTTACACACCCATACAAAACAGGCAAAATTACAGTTGTGTATATTTTCATCTTTGTGCTTTTAGATAGCAAATGAGAAGACTAAAGATTCTGGGCTGAAGAGTAGTAAACATGCTCTGAATTGAATCTGCTCCTAATTTCTTTATGCATGCATTTGATCTGTTGGTGTCATTCCCAAATATCTACACTTTGCCACATTTTCCAAGGATTTATTGCTACTTTTACATTGTGATTTTTACCTCCATTCTGCTGATGAGACGTGTGTGCGTGTATACTGAGCTCCCTCAGCATTTACTTCTAGACCAACCTCCCTATTGGCTTTTAACAACACTTGTGTCTTTTCTACAATATTCATGTTGTCAACCAATAAATAAACATTATCAGTGTAAACCAGAAGCTGATGTGTCCCCCTCAATTTCCATCCCTCTGTTCCAAATGGCATATTTTAAAGCAAAACTGAAGAGCAGTGGCAGTAAAGTGACCATTCTGAATAAGAACTGTATCAAACATTTACCTATCCAGACTTTACCTTAAATTTCACTTAATCACATTTTAATTAACCTGCCTCTTTTCATAGGTATACCAAACTCAGTGACCACAATATACAAAACCTCCCTCCTAGCTGAATCATATGCTTTCTTGCAGTCTATATGTAGCTGATGTACTACCCAACTGTACTCCCATTTTTCCTTATAAGTACTTAAGGAATATAGAATATCAAAACAGTAATTGATCTAGTATGTCAAAATCCACACTAATGATACCCAATAATTGTTTCCATATGCTATTAACCATGACAGAAGAATGATGGAAAACTTGCATGTCACTGTTAAGGGTATTACAATTACACCTCATTAATTACTAGTCTCTTTTATCACCCTTCTTGTATATGTACAATGGTCAATTTCCTCCACTATTAGGCAATTCTTCCTTATTTCATGTAGAATTAACAGGTTTATGGATCTTGGGACATACTGTTTTACCTCATCATTGATTTAGTTCTCCTGAAATTTGATCAGCTGCTGATGATATATCTTTTCAGCACCTGTCTCAATCTAGAAGACACTAGCCTCAGGTACTGGCTCAGCTGTACATATTGCAGTCTGCATTACATCATTAAACCCATCCACATGTAATGATTGACAAACATGATTCTTCCACCTGTTCAAAATACTGTAAGAATCTGCAAGCATGTCTCCCTTCTAATTCTTTACCAAGTTACTTCTACATGGGTAACTGTTCTTAAATTCATTTATGCCTCTACATGAGTCTCAATATTCTTGTTCATACTCTTTGTTTCACTCTCATTATTTCCCCTTTCAAATATGCCCTCTTTTTATTCCTGAAAAATCAACTACTTTGTGCAGATTATCTCCATTGAATTTGGTTTGGAACCCATAGGCACCGCAGTTTATTATGCTTTGTCTGACCTAAAAATTTTGAATATTCTTCACCAAACTATAGTTTATGCTGCTTCTGTTCTCAACCTGGACTATACTTACTTCATCTGAGGTTTCGGTATTCCATCTAATATTTTCCTAAATCCCACTGATGCACCCACTATCATCTAAGCTTTCCAAAACTGCAAATCTGTTCTGAGATTTTAATCTAACAATGATACCTTTCTCATCATTTAGCATGTTGAGATCAAATCTTTCCCTGTGGAGCTTCTGTGAGCATATCTAAGTAACAAAAAGTGACAATGTACAGTTTTAAAATCATTACTGTATTTATACCATCAAAGTTTTCATAGGCAGTTGTTATGCTTTCCTTTAGATGAAACATATGAAGTATAGCCTTCACACAGCATGGCTGTAGTTTGAATATGTTTGTTGAACTGTAAAGATATGGCCTGAAATATTTTTCACTACACATTTAATTCTGATGTTTGGATGTAATGGTAAAGCAGCTGACAAACACTTCATATTCCTCCCTGAGGAGGGGGCTGATGCTGATTCCAGGGTACATCAGACATGGCTGGCATCCGTGCAACCTGCCCACCACTTCGCATAATGTCATCTGCTGGAGGACAATGTGGACGTGGTCCAGGTTCTGGTGTATATGTGAAGGTTAGACCAGTGGCATAAATGATTCCATCATTTCTCACCAATGACACTGGCACTTGAGTGGGTTGCCGCACCCAAAGCCACTCACCACGAAATGAGGATATCTCAGGGACGACACATAACATGCTCTCTTGACAGCGATACATTGTTTCTGCTTCTACATCTCCAAACCACACCTGTAGGGTTGGTGTGAAGTTCTCCCCTGTGAGTTCCAACATAGCTACATCACCACCACCATTAAGATGCAAGCTGTGCACAACTGGAACGGGTGTTACAGGGGAACGAACAGGACCCATCCCTTCAAAAAACTGATATTCAGCTTTGTCTGTACTAATGATGGTCCAACAAGCACCATCATTAATCATTTCCTTATTGGGTTCTTTAGGACAGGGCGTGGCCTGGAACTGGATAATGCGTTCCTGAGAAAGGCATAGGTACATTCTCTCTGTGTCTTTCATATAAAAAGCACATTTGTGGAGCTGTGAAACAGGATCATCTGCCTCTAGAAGAGCCATCTGTTTATCAACTTTTCGAATGATGAGTCTTGGAAGAGCCATGCCAGTAACACTGCACACCAACTTCACAGTGCTGCCATAGTGAACATAGCCATCTCTCACTGCAAATTCCTCCGACTCTGATTCATTGTCATCCAGTAAATGGATTGTAAATGCTCCCCACTGTGTAGAACTAGCATGGAAGTTACCATTCTCAACATGAAGATAACGGGTACTCACTGTCTGAGACCTTAGTCTGTTGAAAAGAGCAACTTTAGTGCCACTAGCAATGCATAAATCAGCATTTTTAAGAGACTGTTTCTTCTTTGAAGGTTTGGAGATAACCTTGATCCGCTTGCTATGAAACACCCCAATGTCATGCCCATTCCCATAAAACATCTTTACAGAAAGCATAAAGTGCTTACGCTTGTCTGAGTCAGAAATATACAAAGTCTTTGCAGCACAATACTGCTTGCCATTGTTTAAGTCTAGCTGTTGCATGTCTTGGTCTGAGTTTCCAATTCCAATGAATGCACAAAGCTGGGCTGATTGCTCATTTTCCCCCTCTCGTAACATTTGTTCCTGACGCAGTCGCCATCCTTCTCCAAACAGATAAATGCATGGAGGAGGGCAGAAAAACCTCTTCTCATTGCCATATGATTTTTGAGCTACCTTGGCATGCAGAATTACAATAACCATGTCACTTCTTTCACGCAGATACCGTTCCATGGCATCACGTGTGAGCCTTTGACCTTCTGGTCTGTACAACATAGAACTGAACCTATCAAAAAGATTTGGCGGGGATGGTGGTGACTGCATGCTATGCGCCATGGCTGGTAACCCAAACTGGTGTGGCATCGTGGAGAATGACTATAGCACACCCTCACTCATAACACTGCAACATTCCATCAGCACAGGTTGGAAGGGCATTCAATACAGATCTGAAGTGTCATTCACACCTCAGTGAAGGTATTCAAATCTGGTTTTGTCATTTAACATCTGAAATGAAAGAATGCATATGGAACATTAGATAAGCATGTTTCTTTTTAGCAGACTTCTCCTTTATTCATACAGGAAGCTTATTCTGCATTATTTATTTGTGGTTTATTTCAAAATGCCGTCAGTGGCTTAAACTATATAATGTCAAACGATGGGATGGTTAGCAAATGAAGTTGAAGAAAATGCTGAATGAAGCAGCTGTGTGTAGTCTGTGTTACTGTCCCAATATTTGCTTTGCCTGGAGGGACTCAGTAAGACTGTATGTACACAGTATGACATTATAATTATTATGTACAAATTTAATTACTTGTTATATCCATAACATTAAAACTGTGAATCAGATTCCGAGATATGCAGAATCAGCCCAGATTTCATTCATGTCCAGGATTTATTGCAAAATTATGTGATGTCTGTGATTTTATGCTAGAGGTGGTATGTAATATAATGTCCACATAAAATGTTTTTATTAGCTGTATAAAACAAAATCAAGTTTGCCTCTTTGTTACAGCAGTATATACCTGTATAGAACACCATTTTTTTTGCATTGTTCATACCTTGCATTGAGACACAACTATTACAATTAAAACCAACTAAATGCACTCTTGTTATAATTTAATTTTATAAAAGTTCTTCTACACGTTTCGGGCCATGAAGGTCCATTGTCAGGAAGTCAGTTGTAGAATACAAGCATTATGTCCAAGTATGTATGGTACTATGGTGAATTGTTATCACTGTTTATCTACTCCATCTTATAATACACTGATTACCCTACATACTTGGGACATAACATTACACCATAATGCTTGTATTCTACAGCTAACTTCTTGATGATAGACCTTCATGGCCCAAAACATGTAGAAGCCTGTTTGCAAAATTAACCTATTAGAAGAGTGTATTTAATTGAATTTAATTGTAATAGTAATAACTGTTGATGATTTCCGCTCAGTTGAGATTGTCAATGAACAGAAACTACTATCACTCATTCAAAAGTTGATGTCACCCTCATGTCAAGAAAAGTAAAAAGTTCATGATAAAACTTAAAATGCTGCAAAAGTATGCCATTTATTATTACCATACTTTGGCCACATTGCATAAAGTAGGCAATCATAGTAAGGCATAAATAAGAAAATAGTCCTTCATTTAACTTTTCCAGTTTGTAAATGATATGTGAAGTGTAGTTAGTATTTATCATGAAATGTTAATTACATTATAATGATTTGGAAGACTTTGTTTTCCTTTTCATACAAACCAGATCAGTACAACCGTGTAAAAGCACTAATCCAAAACTCAAAGGCCAATCAAATGGGAAGATACACATTACAATGCCACTATATATGACTTCTTAAATTCGCATCTCCTTGAAAATCATAACACATATTTGAGTAAACACTATCTGCTTGTGCCTCCTGTCAATTTCAAGTTTATTCAGCAACAAAATAGCTCATCTGATTGTAGCATATCATGTATAATTCCAGTAACCACCTTGACAGTATAGCAGTCCGTTACCAACTGTGAAGAGTTGTGTGAAAAATTCCATGCTTGGTCACACCAAGGTATTTGGGAAACTGGCAGTTAAAGGAACCACAGTCTCCAATAACTCTAATCAAAATTTGTTGCCTTTTCCTTCACTAAACACAAAAAATATGTAATTACATCACACATAAAATATAAGTACTAGCTCAAAGTGTCACAAAAAAAGATGCAGCACAATGACAGTGCTGTAAGCTATAAGTGTTACTTCAGATTCGATCACACCCCTGGTGTGGAGACCACTATCATTTTCCATGTGTACTTAAAAATATGCAGATACATAAAATCTAAATACCGTTTTTGGCAGAACTGAATATGAATGGAAACACTTGGTAGAAAGGTGTGTATGAATAAGCCCATATATGTTATGGCTTTGAATCAAATGGGAAATGTTATTCTCCATTACTGCAGTCTTAAAATATGTACACCACAGTAGTGTTTTAAACTGTTCATCAAAACACTGTCATGGTTGGCATCAAAACACCTTTGTTAATGCAATGCATACAGTCATCAACAGACACAGTTTCTAGACATATCCTTCAATAATAAAGCACTGACCATAAATTGTTTGGGAACAGCAAGAATTTTACCACCCAAGTTACTATTTACTGTAACATCTATGAACTTAACATTTTGCCCACATAATTTAATTCTAAGTCGCATTCACATTGTCTGACATGAAGTATTTGTCCACGAAATGAGACAGCCTATAACAAGTAATTTACTGTTGATTTCAGTGGGCTGTATATGAATACAATGGCCTTATTATTTAAAAAACTGTAAAGTACCATATTTACCCAAATATACAATGACCCCCTCTTCACTTTGCATGAAAGAGTCTCTAAAGAATGTGTTTAGCTCTGCACAATTATAAGGCAACTGCCCATTTTTCAGATGAACTATACAAAATTTATCATCTTGTATTTTAGTAAATGCAGCATTCTTCTACAAATACACTGGAAGGTCTTAAGACGAGTGTAACCATTCCAGAAATCCGTGAATTGATGGAAACATGTTTAAGGATGAAAAATGTACTTGTTAGTTAAATACCAAGAAAAGTTTTAAAAACTATGACAAAGAGTATATGGAAATTAGACCCCAAAGATATAGAGCTTTTGTATACTGCATTATTATTTGCAGCTTAAGGAGCCAGCAGTATATTAGAAGAAAAAAAAAATTGTGTATAAAATGCTTTCAGAGTTGGTAATAAATGATCATGGTGTTTCAGAAACCATTCAAATATCATTTTAGAATCTAAACTGAACTTTAGTTTAATGACACTGTAGTTTATTTATTTACTCAAATGAAGGAATTCATGGAATGATGGCAGGGAAAAATGAAGACTCAAAAAGACAGCCTGACTAAAACATTTTAATGTAAATGTATATTTGTCATAAATAACCCTCTGGCCAATACCACTGGTAAACAAGTCAATATTTCACTGAATTTATTAGAAACCACTGTACAGAACAAAGCACCATTTTAATTAGATCACCAAATTACCATGGTAAGTTCTACTTCTCATACAGTATAGAGAAACAGTACTAAAATGGTAACATCTGTTGTATGAGTATATTTATATCTACACTCCATTATGCATCTCGTACTTTACACATGTAAACATCCAAACAGAATAAAAAGCAAAAAATCTTACTTAGAAATACATGAAAAAAGTAATTCATTGAAATAACCTTTTTGGCATTCTTAATAAAGGTATAAGTTTTAGATATATGGGTCACTTTAATGTACTCTGTGCATGTGCCACAGTTGTATATAGAAAATCCTTTCATTGTCTATGGTCTGGGTGTTGGGTGATCAAAGTAAGTTTATGCTGCATAAGCAGTCTGTAGCCACCACTTTTTCATTGTTTCAAAATTACTCAATAGATAAAGCAATTACTATATAATGGTACAACGGAAAATAAACACCCATCAACCAGTTAAAGTGCAGTGACCATTTACAGGTACTGTAGTTAACTATTACTTCCAAACAAATCCCCCTATTCTGATAGAGATTTGGATGTTATACAAAGTTGCCTGCCTTGACGGAATCCGTTTCAACTAAACTAATGCAATTGGTCACAGCACTGTAAAGATAACATAAGTAAAGAATCAGTTAACACATATCCTAATTTTCTTAAGGAACACTGTGAAACTTGCAAGTACATATTATTATACGGAAATGAATAGCACGGCCAAGATTTGAACTTAGGATCGCACAAATACGAAGGTGAAGTGCTAACCACTCGACAGTGACATTCCGGTACCGACACCACTAATCCATGATTGTATATTAATACAACATTCTTGTAACTGGATTCTAACTGCAGGTTTTATTATGCATCAGTGACAGTTGTTACATCTAATTCAACTTTTAAGAATCAGTAAACGACCACCTTATCTTCAATATTTAAAACTAATTTCCTAAAGGGTACGTCTCTAATACCGTGAAACGTAGCGAATTTCTGTAACACGATATTCTGCTACTAAACACGAACTTTTGGTGAAGTTTGCAATATGAACAAAAATAAAAATACTTGTTTAATTTCAGGTAATGTACATTATTATATTCCCTTGGTTTTACAAAAATTTTGTGCTTCGAACGAAAGTTAAAAAATGCAAATCATAAATGAAAATAAACAAAACATAACAGCGTGGTAAAATAAGCTTTTCTAAATGATGTTATCGTCACCACTGTTTCCTGCACCTCACTGTAAATTATATCTGAATTGAAAGTTTCAATGCTGGAATCAAAACATGCTATAATATTTCCATAATTCTGACCAACTTTACCTGCACTGAAATCCCACGTACCTAACCTTCCAATGACAACACACGAATTTTTTTCAACTTAAATACAGTCCCTTCAGCTGTCTTAAACAGCAATATTTATTACACGGATTTGCCATTTCTGGTTCACACACTGTACGAAATCATTGATTTAGAGCACTGGCAAACCATTCTAGCTTACTTCACAAACATCATTTGAGAAACACCTGCTCATGATGAGAATTTCCCACGGCCCCTTTCCCACGCAAGTCGTCGACTGCCAACATAAAGAAAACGACTTTCCCTAGATTTGTATGTACCTACCTCTTGTAGTAACAGGGACTTCTATTAACTGTTAAATAGTCTTAATTTAAGATAGTCTTAAGCTTTAAAAAATGTTTTAATAAATGTCCACTTTAATTGTAAACCGTCTGTCCCGTTATATCTGTGAAATATGAATGAAACTAGCAATGGGGAAAACACAGGCTCTATGAAGTGCCGAGTGATGCGTGACTGGTACAGAGGATGTACAGTTTTCCCACGAGTATGTTCGCACAATACGTATATATTACTCATAGAACACATATATATCTCTGTCCTTATTGCATATGAACAAAAGTAACTCCAGTATTCTTATGCATGATATTGTAAAATGTTATAGTTTATTTCAAAACCATCTGCTACAGCTCTGAGTATTTCCTCCACCCCTTCAAGGTTTTTACTTTAGGAGTCTATTGTACAAGAATTGACCACAAATTTGCCTTGCCAACCTACAGTTAATAACAAAAATAACTAAGACCGCTGACAAAGTAAGTGCAATCAACATGTTCAGCTCGTTATATCTTGTTTCCATTACGTAAAAGTAGCACTGGAGGGAGTTATATGTCCCCTAATAAGCTAAAAAAAAAGTGATATAGTTGGATATTGTGAGAAATTGTAGCAGGTACTTCAGACAGTAGAAATCGTTGCATTCATTTATTTAACTGCGGTGATTTCATAGCGTCAAATGATGCGATGTAGCGTGAATGATGAATTAGGATGTTGAAGGGAGCGGTCGTGGCCTAACTTAAGGTACTGTCCCAGTATTTGCCTGGAGTGAAGAACCCTCGTAAGATTCTAAACCCCGTACGACGAATAGACTTCATAGTACCGAAAAGAGCCGTGAAGTCCCATTTAAATAGGACGACTAAAACATGGAATGCTAGGTTGCCATATAGATATCCAAACCAGCTTCACACTGGGATTCGACGAGTATTAACTGTTTAAATTTCGTTTCAAGTGTACGAGAAAGAAGAGTTTCAAAGGAGCCACATCGGCGCCTCCATCGTCACTGTTACGTTGTAAAAACAACTTTATTGCGACGTAGTTATGTACAGGAGCTCCTAGAGTGGAGACAATTGCGTAACTAAGGGCATGACATGCACATCAATTTTAATTTTAAATCCATGCTTTGTTCAAGCAGTTGCTGGAACTGACGCATTGCTTGGTCTGTTTCTGCTTCAAATTAAGTTCCTTTTAAGGAAGGGTGAGGTAGCAATTATTGTACTTTTGTTATTTATATGGTGTCACTAGTTGATAGTTGGTCCTTAGCTGCGAGTTCAGGCTTTAGATGCATGGTATTTCGGCCCACTTCCCCTATTCGTACTTCCCCTCACATAAATTGTTTTAGTTGTGTTTCCCATGGGAAAATACACGCCTTCTAGCTCCTACAAGTACAAGGCCAAGTCCTTGTTTCCCAAGCTGCAATATTCCTCCCCCACAATCTTATGTTACGGTATGAATGACCCCAGATTCTGTCATATCAGCTGGCTGTCTTAGCTCTTGTATGTGGCAGATTCATTTCAAGAACTTTAATGGTGGTTGATTAATTAATATATTTTTTGTTATTCTTTGGAAGTGATTCTTTAGTTAATGTTTTGTGTTTAGTAGAAAGGCAATGGGTGTGAATGGCTTATGGAAGCTCCTTGATCCATCAGGGAAACCAGTCCCATTGGAAACTTTGGAAAATAAGGTGCTTGCAGTTGGTATCCTTTATTATAATTAGGTGACAGTGTTTATCTAAGTTTCATTTTCCATGAGTGTGTGTGGCTTAACTGTATGTGTACCTGATGATGAGTAATATTGTGTGAACAGACAGCACATCTATGTATTTCAAGTTGTTTCTAATTTTTGCTGTTTCCTAAATACTGCCCAACAGTTTGGTGAATTGTAGAACTTTTGTGGACGGTCATGGAATGTCCTTTTTTGTGTTATTTTTAATATGCTGATTCAGGCAATGAGAATTATGTAGGTAATTTATAAAGTTGGTTTTATATGCTTTTCGTCAGAAATTTCAATATATTATTTATGCATAAAAAATATTTTCATTTATGACACTGGATGTAATAATTATATTGTTCATCAGAAAGGTATGACATACTTTAACCTGATTATTGAGAGTTAATATGCCTATTAGTTTGTTAAATATCACGGAGAGATATTGTTGAGAAACACAGTGAACTTACAATCTCACAGTGGAACTTGGGCAGGCTGTTATGTCTTTGTGAAAGTGTAGGGTCTGTAGAGGGCCAGAATAGTTCTCTGTTTTATCACATGACATAGTCATATGTGTCTGTATATTTAAAAAAGTAAGTGCAATGAAACTACCTGTATTTTCAAAGTAATGTCATGAGGGTGGTTTACTAGATTGTGAGAAAATTGTATTCATGTATACAACTCCACACTGTGAGTCAGATGAATAGTGTTAGGAGGGAACAGATGACCATCATTGCTGTGGCAGCTGTTTTGTTTGGAAAAATTTTATGAAAATTTTGAGTACTATGTGAAGTTTTGTTTTAGCATTTCAGTAAAATCTTGTTTGCCTTCTTAGGTACCATACTTCATGGTTTTCTAATATAACAAGGTAGTTCAACATGTTACATTTAAATTAAAAATTAGTGCCTTTAAGGATAAGTGTAGTTCTTCTTTGAGGTGTATATTTTAATTTTCCTGGTATAATATTTACCTAATTTACTCTGATTTTGGATTGACATATTAGTCATACATAATATTTTATACTGCTAATTTTTGCATATTCAGTTGTTAATATAAAGTCAAATTTGAAGGATTTTGATGTTACAGATCTGTAAAGTTAGGGATTTTCAAAGTCCATCTGATTTTGATTTTACCACATTAATAAAATTCATTTAATACATAATTATTGCTGAATATTTTACTGAATACAATAGAATAAACATGCATGAAGCTTAGTTTTTTACTTTTTTTCATAATTGATGAACAAGCACTGACCTTAACAAAACCATAGATGTATCCATTTGGCTGCACCAAGTGGTGAAGGGCTTCCAAGACTCGCACGGGAACCCCTTGCCTAATGCCCACCTCCTTGGACTGTTTCACCGTATTTGCAAGCTTCTCTTCTACAAGATTAAACCAGTGTTTGTATTTGATGGTGGAGTCCCCCACTTCAAGAAGCAGACTATCGTAAGTTCCTGGACTATTCAGCTTGCATGTTCTCATGACCCCCAGTGTAATTAAGCTCCTCATCACCAAAAGGTTATTTTATATAGTATACACATACCTTGACTTCCTGTCATTGTGTGAGAATTGAATTATGATAATTATACTTGCTGTGGGAACTAGCAAGTATTTCCTTATTCAAATGTGAATCAACATTTTATTCTCAGACCTTTATGTCTCCATGTTTGCTGTTTCTTTATTTCTTCTCACATGATTGTATTCTTGGTCTAGAAAAACTGCTGTCCAATCTTTCATTGACCAATTATCTGCTTCATTCATTTTGTACTAGGTGTGGAGGGGGTTATGCCAATAAGATTTTCATTGACATATTTGGCTGTTCTGTCTTCAGAATTTTTCATTTAATGGAAGTTAGACATGTTTCTGAAGTCTGTCTGTATTGTTTCACATAATGCATAACTCACTTGATAAAGAACAGCGGTAGAGAAGCTAGTAGTATTCATACACCCACCTCCCCCAAGAAACCAAAAGGTTCATTCATTACCAGAATTACAGGAATGTCCTCACAACTTATTTCTATAGGATCCACTTTAATATTGTTCTTTCACACATGCCTAGGGTTTCTATAGGATTCACTTTAATATTGTTCTTTCATACATGCCTAGGACTCCAAGTTTGTCTTTTCTCTTCAAGTTGTCTAAGTGAATTATCATTTGCACTTCTGATATTAACTGTAGATTAATAGCAGCGTGGCTATACCAGAGTTCATGTGGGACAAATGTGGCACTGAATCAAGAGACTTATATATTTTTGTATGGTAAAGGGAATTGATCAATTAGGGACATAATTGTTTGTGCATAAGGGAGTCACATCAACCACCAAAGGAGTTAAGGTTTGTTAATAGTAGGATGTTGTTTATAATCTTAAGACATTGCTGGTGTGGTATTTTTCTTAAATCTTATATATGACCCAGCTGGGGATACAAGTGATGACTCAAATGACACTTTCTGTGAGGAACTATAGCATGTATTTGATCAATTCCCTAAGTACCATATGAAAATTCTATTAGGAGCCTCAAACACAAAATTATGGATGAAAATATTTTAAAACCAACATTTGTGAATGTGAGTTAACATGGAACTTATAATGGTGTTAGAATAGGAAGGTTTACCACATACAAAATTCTAATTGTTAAGAGCACAATGTTCCCCATCAGAACATTCATAAATACACCTGGACTTCTCCTAATGTAAAGACTGATGGTTAGATTAATCACATGTTAATGCACAGCAAGTGGTATTCAAGTGTATTTACTGTGCAAACTTTCAGAGTAACTGACTGTTACTGATAACTTTCTGTTCATTGCTGAAGTTGGGGAAAGGCCATCAATGCAGATGTTTGATATAGAAGTATTTAATCTCAACAAGCTAAATATTGTGCCACTTACAGAACAATATCAGGTTAAAATCTCAAATAGGTTTACATCTTTGGAAAATTTGGATGATGTTGGGGACTTCAGTAGGGCTTGGGAAGGTACTGGTGGCAGTATCAAAATCCCAGATTAAGGTACATAAGCAGCATCAGGAACAGTCATTTGGTGTTGAATGTTCAAAATTTTTCTATGAAAGGAAGCAGGCTAAGTTGCAGTGGGTACAGAATATGGATCACATTATTGGAGATACCTGAACAATGTAAGACATGAAACTAAAACATTTAAGGAACAAAAGGATGGAATGTTTGAGAGTGCCATTGAAATGAGGGGAACAAGAACATTAGATACTCATAAATATGCATACATGAAATTAAGAAGGATTACTAATTTGGTATTGGAGGAGAAGGATAATATCTCTGCAAATTCTCACAGTATTATGAATGGGTAGATGAATCACTTCTGCCGCCTTTTGAATATATGTGTGGTTAATGAAGTTGGGCAGACTGCCTTGTCTACATCCGAGTCATATGCTGTCTAAATGTGTAAGGATTAAAATGTGCAGTATTATAACTTTACTTGTTTCACTTCTCTCTTACTGAGGGGAAACTATAGACTGAGGTGTTACAAAACAGGTTGTTGAGGGAATGTGTGGGCCTAAGGGGCACAAAGTAACAGAAGGATGGAGAAAGGTACATAATTAGGAGCTTCATGATGTGTGCACATTGCCACGTATTATTAGGATGATCAAATCAGGGAGGATGTGGTAGATGATACATGGCAGGCATGGGCAAAAAACCAATTGCATGTAGGGTTTGGATGGGAAGGCTGAAAGAAAGAGACCACTTTGAAGACTTACATGTAGGCCAGGGGGTATCATAGTCAGTATAACGACTGGCTACAGGCTGGACGGTCCGGGGATCGAATCCCGGTGGGGGCAAGATTTTTCCACACCTGTCCAGACTGGCCCTGGGGCCCACCCAGCCTCCTGTACAATGGGTACTGGGTCTTTCCCAGGGATAAAGAGCAGCCGGGGTGTGACGCTGAACCCTCACCCCCTTCTAGTGCTATGGGCCGTATGGCCTGTACAGAGCCTCAGTGCCTGTACAAGGGTGCACTTTACCTTACCTTTGATGTAGGCAGGAGGATAGTATTAAAATGAATCTTAAGGAAATGGGATGGGAGGATGGGGATTGGATTTATTTTTCTCAGAAAGGGGTTGGTGGTGTACTGTTGTGAACATAACAGTGAACGTTTGGGTGCCATAAAATTGGGAATTTTTTTGTCCATCTGGCAAATTATTTGCTTGTCAAGAATGTGCATGCTCACCCTATGTATGTTTGTGCCCTGTCTAGCTCAGTATAGTAGGTGAGACTTCTTCAGGATATGGGTGGACTTCATCAAATCTGATAGTTTTATTTATTTATTTTTGTTGTTGGTTACATTTGAGTTTTTATTTTATTAGCACTGTCATTCTGTTTGTAAAGTTCAGTTAACTGATTAGGAATTAGGTGGTACATTTTCAAATCAGCAAAACTGCCTATTGATCTGATCACTAGCGCACCTCAGCAGACCCCATCCTCCTCATCTGTTAATGATGAACTATATGCACATTCTTGAGACAAGAGCATGCTATGGTATACACCTGAATGGTATGAACTGAGACTGATATTGGGATGTCCGATCACTCATACAGTTCTTGAATGCAGGCCCTGAACTCCCATTAGTCGGAATGGAAATTACTTTTGTCACCTGATTTATGCATTGTAGGAAATAATCAACTAGATTATCTTTTCCTTTGTCAATTACTCACAGTGTATTCATAACTTAACGATTCCTGCAACAGTGACCTTCCACCCCTCAGTGAAGGTTTCTTGAAGAGCCCTGTATTGTAAGTTTTATGACAGATGGGAAGGACTTGAAATGTGACCACTACACTTTGTTGTTATTCTAACGTATATGGATGGCTGCAAATTACTTGTAACTGGAGGCTAGCATTCATTTTATATGATAAACAAATGTACCAACAATGTTGGGCTACAGGAAGGATTCTGTTTCTGATCACCAGCAGTCCAGGACTTTGACTGCTTAGACCCTTCAGATGGAAGCAGCAAGCTTCCTTGAAACGTCAGTAACTAGTTCAGATGGACATGTTATCATATCTTGAGACTTGAATCTTCATCAGCACCACTTTGAGAACCTCAGATTCATATACTTAATTTTTACTCTATGAGTGAAGTTTATTCATTGTCTGCATTGTTGATATTGGTGTTTGAAATGTTCTTGGCTCAAAATATCTGTGACAGGATAGGTGTAACTTGGCTAATAACAGTGCAGGGGTGGGGGGAGTTGCAAAATAAACCTTAGCAAGTTAGAAAAAGGGAGAAGATTGGTTTGAACAATCCCTCTCCCCTTTGTCACCCCAGTTTTTTTATTTGTCCCTTTGCAACTCAGTAACCAAAAAAATCCTTGGGTAGAAAAAATATCGGGGGGAGGAAGGAATTTACCCCCTCCCCAGTCCCCACCCTTCCAAGTTATGCCTATGTGTGACAGTAATCTGATATCATGATGTAAGCTTATTCTGTGGGCATTGTCCATTGTCTGAAGTAGGGATTATTTCTGAAGAGTTTTGGAAGAGACTGGCTCTTTCCCTTTCTTCATTTGGGAATTAAGAAGGGAGAAGAAATTTCTACTCAGTTGGACCTTGAAATGTATATAGTCCCCTATTTTTGCCTGAACACAGAGGCAGTCTCCAAAATGCAGTGTGGTCTCAACCACAGATGATGGATAATGCGCAAGTGATATTCTTACATTGTGAATATATTTGTTAGAACAGAACACATTGATTTGGTGAAACAAACAATAACTGAAAATTCTGTCAGTGGATTGCTGCTTTTAGCAGTTACTTCTCAAACATAGCAGGGAGCATTAGTGACAAAAGAATTGATGGAAAAGAAGGGGCAAGTCCGGTACAAAATTTACTCAAATACTTTAATCAGGCATTCAGAGACATAAGATGGCCTTACACCTGTGCAAAAGAAATAAACAAAATAATAGACTTATTGAAAGATAAGAATTCCAGTGGGTATGATGAAATCACAACAAAAATTATAAAAATAAGTAAACCTTTTATAATCTCTCCCCCTAATAAATATATGTAACAAAATGCTTGCCCA
>Ga0209755_10003429_pt1 | contig 19884 bp, 19 predicted proteins | sample TergutCo191P1_FD_187301 | JGI IMG/M metagenome (GOLD analysis project Ga0209755, IMG submission 187301) | Cornitermes sp. P1 segment gut microbial communities from Petit-Saut dam, French Guiana - Co191P1 (SPAdes) (version 2) | ecosystem: Host-associated > Arthropoda: Insects > Digestive system...
ATTGGGCAGGAGCTTACGGGCACCGTAATCCAGCACATACGCAACCGCAGCCAACAAAGCGGAGCTGCTGCCACTCCTGCGCAAAACACAAACACTTGGGATATCCAATGCAATTGCGGTGCGCTTAACACAGAAGACAGTCGCTTTTGCGGACAGTGCGGAAATGCGTTGGTTAAGCGGTGTAATCTGTCTTCCGGTGTGCGTTGCGCTTGCGGCTTTACAAATGCAAGCGGACAAAAATTTTGCTCGGAATGCGGTAATCGCTTAGGCTAAGTGCGCCCGGCGCCCGGCGGAAACCGGAGGAACATCTGCGATTCGTTTGCGTTCTCTCGAAGCCGGGTTCGGTTTCCTGGCGTATAAAAAAGTGCGCCCGGCGCACGGCGATAACCGGAGGAACATCTGCGATTCGTTTGCGTTCTCTCGAAGCCGGCTTTGGTTTCCTGGCGTATAAAAATAATGCAACCGGATTTTTTGGAAAAACTGTGATTGAGTGATAAACATGGAAGCAATTTTGGACTTGTTCCGCAATGGCGATAATTTCGTGCTTGTGGGGCATACTGCCCCCGATGGGGATGCTATCGGCTCCTGCTTTGCGCTTGCACTTGCCCTCTCCAATATGGGCAAAAATGTACGCGTGGTGTTGGAGCCTTTTGCGCACAAATACGCCAACATTCCGGGGCGCAACTTTCTATGCGACGGCAAAGCCCTTTTGGCTACAGGCGAAGCCGCACCGGCTTCGGGAGAATGCGAACACTCCGGCGATGTGTCCACGGGAGAAAGCGGCGTGCCGCCCTCGGAGGAACGCAACTTGTTGCCGGCTTCGAGAGAACGTGACCGTTCCGAAAATGTGTCTACGGTGGAATGTGGCGATGCCACTGTTGTTGCTTTGGATTGTGCGGATTTGGAGCGGCTTGCGGCGGCTCGACCGCTTTTTGAGCAGGCAAAAACCACCGTTTGTATCGACCACCACGAGACAAATTCTGGCTTCGCACAGTTCAACTATATTGAAGCGACGGCATCTTCCACCAGCGAAATGGTGTACAAAGTCGTAAGCCAACTCACCGAAATTACGCCGGATATTGCGGCGGCTGTGTACGCCGGAATGGTGTCCGACACCGGCGGGTTCAGGTACAACGCCACAAGTAAGTCCACAATGGAAATTGCCGCACGTCTTATGGAAATGATTCCGTTTACAAAAATCTACAACGAACTAATGCACATCCACCGTTTTGCGGCGGGCAAAGCCTTTGGCGTTGCGATGGCAAACTGCGCACGTACGCCGGATAAAAAAATCGTGTATTCCTTTATCACCCACGAAGAATTGAAAAGTGTTGGCGCAAAAAAGACCGACCTGGACGGCATTGTCGAGTATTTGATGGGAACTCGTAATGCGCTGATGGCGATTTTTGTGTACGAAAAAGCACGTGCGGCGCATGGCGTTAAAGTGAGCTTGCGCTCTCAGGGGCCAAATGCCGGGCGAGTTGCACTTAAACTGGGCGGCGGCGGGCATATTCTTGCGGCGGGTGCATCCGTGAAAGCATCCGTGCCGGAAGCACTCGAACGTGCAATTTCCCTAGCCGCACGAGAAGTAAACATTTTTGTATCCGGCGGCAAGCCGCTTTCTACCGTAGACACATCTTCGGGACGCACGCATTCTCTCGAAGCCGGTAACAATTTGCGTTCTGCCGCAGGAGCGTCTTCGGGGCTTTCGCATTCTCTCGAAGCCGGTGACGATGGCAAGCCGCTTTCTGCCGGGGGAGCGTCTTCGGGGCGCACGCATTCTCTCGAAGCCGGATTTGATTCCGGGGGCGTGATTTGCCCTGTGGGTGTGATTAATATTCGCAAGGAAAAAGGCTACACGTCCCACGATGTTGTGGCTATTTTGCGAAAGATTGCGCAAACAAAACGGGTTGGCCACACGGGAACTTTGGACCCGGATGCAACGGGCGTTTTGCCCGTGTGCATTGGGCGTGCCACAAAATTTGCGGAGCATATCACAGCGGCGGACAAGACCTACTTAGCGGAAATCATCCTTGGGCTTACAACGGATACGGGCGATATTTCCGGAAAAGTTCTCACGCAAGCAGATGCGTCCGCCATAACACACGAAGAACTTACAACCGCTGCGGAGTCTTTCAAATACAGCGAGCGGGGCGAATATTTGCAAACGCCGCCCATGTACTCCGCCGTAAAAGTAGGCGGCAAAAAGCTGTACGAACTAGCCCGAGAGGGCAAAACAATCGACCGAAAACCACGACCGGTTAAAATTCACGAACTGCGGGTGTTGCCGCCGCACACCGAAACCGGCTACGAGAGAACGCCTACCAACGAAGACGCTTCCACGGAAACCGCCGTGCGCCGTGCGCAGACCGACGTGTGCCGTGCGCACATTGATGTGACTTGTTCGAAAGGCACATACATTCGCAGTTTGTGCATGGATATTGGCGAGAAACTGGGTTGCGGTGCTGTTATGGGCGATTTGATTCGCACACGTAGTGGAATTTTCGACATCGAGGATTCGTATACCTTGGACGAAGTGCGAGCCGCCGCAGAAAACGGGCAACTGGGCGAGCTGGTTTTGCCCCTTGCGAAATTGCTACCATATCCGGAAGCTTTCGTTTCGCCCGATGGACTCATCCGTGCCTTAAACGGAAACTCTGTGCCGGCAGAACTTGTTGCTTCGGAATCGGAACTTTCGCACGGCGATAAATGCTGGCTACACGCCGCCGCAGACGGCGAGCTAATAGGCCTGTTTACCCGCACGCAAAAGAAATTTATCCCGGACGTGATGTGTTGATACCCTTTGATGCAAGTGTGGTAACAATCGGCAAGTTCGAGGCGATACACCTCGGGCATCAGGCGTTGCTTCGCAAAGTAGCAAGCCACGCAAAGGCGGCGGGAATTCCCTCAATCGTTATAAAATTTGAGCCGCATCCGCTACGTTTCCTTTGCGACCCAAACTACAAACCCATTTTCACCGACGCAGAGCGTCACGAACTAATCCGGGCATTTGATATAGATTACATCATCACATACGATTTTGATGCGGAATTTGCGGCAATGTCTGCCGAAAATTTTTGCCGTGAAATTTTTGAGGGATGCTTGCCCCGTGAAATAATCGTGGGCGAAAATTATCGCTTTGGCAAAAACCGCACAGGCACAATCGAAACCCTGCGCACAGCGGCAAAGGCACACGGCACGGTGCTAAACGTGATTAAAACCGTGAGCAACATACAAAGCGAGGGAGCCAATGCCATTAGCACGTCACGCATCCGGGAATTTCTTGATGCGGGGGAATTTGCCGAAGCGGAAAATTTGTTAGGCTTCCCGTTTTTTGTCTCCGGCGAAGTGGCACACGGGCGCAAACTTGGGCGCACGCTGGGATTTCCCACGTTAAACCTGTACCCTGCGGCAGAAAAATTTCTGCCCACAAACGGTGTTTACGAAACACGCACTCACATTCAGGGGCAACTCTTGCCGTCGCTAACAAACATCGGCGTGCGCCCCACAGTCTCTGCCGAAGCGCAAATCTCCGCAGAAACCCACATCCCCGCACTAATATCCACCCCCGACGAAATGTACGGCAAGCACATAAAAGTAGAATTCGTCCGCTTTATCCGCCCGGAACGCAAATTTTCAAACACACAAGAATTGCAGGAACAAATTGCGAAAGACCTTGGGGCGTTGCCCCAATCCCCCGAGAACTCGAAAGGAGAAAAAAATGAGAACAGTCACAGATGCTTTTAATTTTTATGAGGGCAATGACCCTAGGGAGCTGGTTGAAAAATTCGGTAGCCCGCTGTATGTGTACAACGAGCGGATTTTTAGGGAGCGTACACGGGATATGCTTGGGCTGTCTAAATACCCGAATTTTGCCGTAAACTATGCGATTAAAGCGAACACAAACCTTACGCTTTTGCGAATTGCACGGGAAGAGGGTTGCCTTGCGGATGTATCCAGCGCAGGTGAAATTGTTGCGGCAATGGCGGCGGGCTTTGCGCCCGAGCATATGCTTTTTGTGGTAAACAATGTCTCGGAAGAGGAACTGCGGTTTGCCGCAGAAAAAGGCATCACCATCAGCGTGGATTCGCTTTCGCAACTCGACCGATTGGGTAAAGTTTGCCCCGGCGGGCGCATCGCATTGCGTTTTAACCCCGGCGTTGGCGGCGGGCATCACGAAAAGGTTGTAACCGGCGGTGACGGCACAAAATTCGGCATTATGCCGCAATATCTACCGCAAGTACATGAACTGCTGGCGAAGCATAACTTAACGCTAATCGGAATAAACCACCACATTGGCTCGCAAAACTGGGGCGATTTGTACCTGGGGGGCGTTGGCGCACTGCTTAACCTTGCAAAGCAGTTTGACACGTTGGAATTTATAGACCTGGGCGGCGGTTTTGCCATCCCATATCACAAACAAGACGGCGAAAAGCCGCTGGACTTAGCGGCTGTGGGCGCAGAGCTTGACACGCATCTTTTTGCGTTTGCCGAAAACTGTGGCAAAGAAATCCGGTTTATGATTGAACCGGGGCGATATATGGCGGCAGAATGCGGCGTGCTGTTGGGTACGGTGCAAGCCACAAAAACCAACGGCGAAATCCATTATGCCGGCACAGATTTGGGCTTTTCCGTAATGAAACGCCCAACCCTATACGACTCCCACCACGACATCGAAATTTATAACCGAGTACAGGCAAACGGAACGCCTGCATCCACCTCGAAGCCGTGTTCAGCGGCAGAGCTTTCTGCACGGCCGATGCGGGCTGTAAACATCGTGGGCAACCAGTGCGAAAGCGGCGACTACATCGCCCGTGACCGCAAGTTGCCACAGCTTATCGAAGGGGATGTTTTAGGCGTGTTAGACTCCGGCGCATACGGCTATGCAATGGCGTGCCAGTACAATCATCGCCCACGCCCGGCGGAGATATTGCTTCAACCCGGCGGCACACCAAAGCTAATCCGCCGCCGTGAGACATATGAGGATATTATTGCGAATATGGCGGGGCTGTAACGCCCTGCCGATTTCATCCGGTTAGTGACACCAACCATTTCTCTTTTGAAATTTTGTGAAATTACTCAGGGTGGGGCAAGGGTATTGCCATTATTCTCCCTAACTTGTATACTTTTGTCGGTGATTCATAATGGAAGCTGAAAAGCCCCGCCTTTCCGCAGTTGCGAAAATTTTCATCGCCGTGGCACTTGTTGTTGCGGCGGTTTTGGTGCATATTTTTGTGTTGCCACGCCTAGGCTTCGGTGCAGAACGTGAAATGAGCATTATGCCCACGGGGCGTGGTTTTTCATACGATTTTGACTCGGGTGCGTCGTTTCACTCCAACGATTCACGCTTTTTTTATTTCGCAACCCGTGACAGCGTGCGCTTTATCAACTCCAGCGAAGCGGTTGAATGGCAAATTCCCGTGCATTTTAACAATCCGTGGCTTTCTGCCCGTGGCGATTTTATTGCCATAGGCGAGGAGCGTGGGGGGTTAGGCGTATACGTTTTTGACCGTAGGGGGCTAAATTTTCGCATAACCAAGGACAGCCCCATAATTGCGTTTTGGGTTAACGAAACAGGATTTCTCTCGGTAATCACCCGTTACGAAAACGGCGGCTACGGCATTTATGTGTACAACGAACACCGCACAACTGCGCCGCTTTTCCACTGGGATATTTTTTACGACCTTGTAACGCCCACCCATGTCGAGGTCTCGCCGGACGGGCGATACATTGCCGTAGCCCTTTTGGATTTGACGTTTAACGTGCGCAGCAGCGTGCAGTTTCGTTACATGAACCAGTGGGACGCATGGGGGACAGAGCAAGGGCTTTTCGCCACCCAGCATTTTCCCGGCGAGATGCTTACCGCATTACGCTTCATGAACGACAACCGCCTTGTTATCGCCACAACGGCGCAAATTACTTGCTTCCAACTAGGCCCGGGACACACCGCAAGCCTTGAACTTTGGACAATCGAACTAACAAATGCGAAAGACCAAATCGAATTTTACGGCGGCACGCATTTTGCATTTGCCTCCGGCGACAGATTTCCCGCCGTAATGGAAGAGGGCGACCCCCTGGGCACAATCCGCATCTACAACGCAAACGGCAGCCCAACCGGTCGTTTCGAACTTGGGCGACGGGCAACCCACCTGCGCATGGGGCATAACGCAATCATAGTAGGCGGCGAGCGCAGTTTCACCGCAATGGACTTCCGCGGCACGCCCCTGTGGGAATACACCGCCCTCTTCGATACCCGAGACGTACTTTTTTTGGACAACACAAACACAATCCTATCCGCAGGCACAACCCGTGCAGAAATTTTGGAACGCCGCCGCATTCGTGAAGAGGATTTTGAGGAATAGATGGAGGTTGTTATGCGCTTTACCGCAACCGTATCAGTTCACAAAGAAGACGAATGGTATATCGCCAAGTGTTTGGAAAACAGCGTTGCATCCCATGGAAAATCCATAGATGAAGCCTTGGCATACATCAAAGAAGCTCTGGAGCTTTACTTCGAAGATGAGGAGATTCCTACAACAGAGCCAATGTTTATCACAACGATGGAAATTGCTGACGTACCCAGGGGAACTTTGCAGGGCATTTTGGAGCAAGCCGGCATACCATTTACTGAATTTGCGTCAAAATTGTAAAGTGTTTGAATAAGGAGACCATCCCATGAAAAGAGTAATCGCAGTTGCAAACCAAAAAGGCGGCGTGGGAAAAACCACCACCAACGTGAACCTCTCAACCTGCCTTGCGCAAGCCGGAAAAAAAGTTCTTGTTGCAGATATGGACCCCCAAGGCAACACCACCAGCGGCTTTGGCGTAGACAAATACGCCCTCGAAAAATCCATCTACAACGTGCTTTTGGGCGAATGCTATCTTGAGGAAGCCGCCCACAAAATAGATGCTATCGAAAATTTGCAAATCCTGCCCGCAAACATTAACCTCGCAGGCGCAGAAATCGAAATGCTTGATTTGGACAAGCGTGAATTTCGCCTACGCGAAGTGTTTTCCCATGCAAAATACCTCTACGACTACATACTCATCGACTGCCCACCGTCCCTCAATATTCTAACCCTAAACGCACTTTGCGCCGCAGACACCGTTCTTGTGCCAATCCAATGCGAATACTATGCGCTGGAAGGACTAACCCAGCTAATGCACACAATCAACCTTGTGCGCACAAAGCTGAATCCGCACCTGGGTATCGAAGGCGTAGTTTTCACCATGTACGACGCACGCACCAACCTAAGTGCGCAAGTCGTAGACGAGGTAAAATCGCACCTGGAAGAACACACATACAAAACCATAATCCCACGCAATGTGCGCCTTTCCGAAGCACCAAGCCACGGCTTGCCAATCACGCTGTACGCCCCAACATCCAAAGGCGCAGAGGCATATACCCAGCTTGCCGAAGAGGTAATTGCGAAAGGCAGTACGCAGTGATGTCATTTACTTTCATAGATTTATTTGCCGGAATAGGTGGATTTCGTATTGCGCTGGATAGCTTGCAAGGTAAATGTGTTGCGTTTTCCGAGATAGATAAGGATGCAGTGTCTACGTACATCAGTAATTACGGCGATAACATTGAAAACAACCTGGGCGATATCACAAAAATCCAAAGCATCCCAACCGTTGATATGTTAGTTGGCGGAGTCCCGTGCCAGTCATGGTCTGTTGCCGGAAAAATGAAAGGCTTCGATGACCCCAGGGGACAATTGTGGAATGATGCGACTCGATTAGTGGCGAAAGCAAAGCCGAAAGTTTTCATTTTCGAGAATGTCAAAGGTTTAATTGGTGCGAAGAATAAAAAGAACTTTGCGGCGATAATAACAGCCTTTGAAGAGCAGGGATACCTTGTGCAAACCGGAATTCTAAACTCCTACGATTTTAATGTTCCCCAACTTAGAGAGCGTGTGTTTATCGTAGGCTTCCGCAAAGATTTTAACGAAAACTTCGAGAGGTTTAGCTTTCCCGAAGGCATCCAGGCGCACAAAAACCTGGCAGAATACCTGGACAATGTTGAAAAACGAGACATTAGCAAGAAAAAGCTGAACCCGTCTGTCCTTTTTGGTAGCACCATACCTGCTTCACGAAATGCTTTCCAAAAAAACGATGAACTTAACGATTTTTTCACCTTTTGCGACACTCGAAATGGACATACAACCGTTCATTCCTGGGACTTGACCGACACAACCGCAAAGCAAAAACTCATAATGGAAACAATTTTGAAAAATCGGCGAAAAAAAATATACGGCGATAAAGATGGTAACCCCTTGTCTTTAGGGGATATTTGTGAACTTATGCCCACTGTAATCGAAGATGAACTGAATGCTCTTGTTGAAATGGGATTGCTTAGAAAAGTTGGTGAAAAATTTGAACTTAAAAATTCCAAAAATTCTTCCGGAATAGACGGAGTTTATAGGGTATATATGCCGTATTCCAAAATTTTTTCTACGCTAACCGCAACCGGCACAAAAGATGTAATTGCTACAGAATATATAGATGTAAATATTCCCCCTGCTGAATATAAACGCCAATTCATCGAAAAAATTTTTTTGCAGAAAAACTACAGGCAAATTAGTGTCACAGAAGCACAAAGAATACACGGCTTCCCCGAAAACTTTGTGTCACACAGTGACGAAAAAGCGGCAAAAAAACAATTTGGTAATGCCGTATCACCTCCTGTTATTGAGGCACTTGCAATAAAAATTTTGGAAACAGGAATTTTTGGGGGTACTTATGAATCATGCGAAGAAACAAGAAATTCTAAGCAAAGCACGATTGTGGATGGAACAACATATCGTTGCCCCGCATATCAAAAACACAAAAAAGCTATCTAATCTTGACGAGATAAAACTCAATCCGTTTTTGTGGTCATATCTTGCGAATTACTATCTTGGCGACTCCAGCTATAAATCTTTGGCTACGGTTGCCGTTTTGCCACGTGTATTGGGGACTTCTATCACCACTACTTTTGGCACACAAATGCAAAACTTTATCAGTACCGTGCTTGATAGCTCGCTGGGTTCGGTCGTACCCGGCATTGATATTGAATACGTTGATGCACTTGACGGCAGACGAAAATATTGCCAAGTAAAATCAGGCCTGCAAGCACTAAACAAAGATGACATCACTACAATCAAAAATCATTTTAGGGCGGTAAAAAACCTTGCCCGCACAAATAACTTGCCGCTTCAACAAAATGATTTGGTTTTTGGTCTGATATATGGAGAGCCGGAAGAGCAAAATTCTTTTATAAAAATCTTAGCGCAAGACTATGAAGTGTATATCGGTAAAGAATTTTGGCACCGCCTAACCGGAGATGAAAATTTCTACTTTGATTTGGCAGCGGCAATGGCAGAAGTTGCGGAAACAGTAAATTCAAAAGAGCTTGTGCAAGAAACCATCTAAAAACTGGCACACGATATCGAAATAAAAAACCCCAAATGCGATTGACTTACGGAGGAGAATAGCATGGCAAAAGCAGGTTTAGGCAAGGGTCTTAATGCGCTAATAAGTGGCGTTCAGGCAGGGGCAACACAGCAAAAGGAAGCCTTTTTGGAAGCGGAAAATATATTCGCCGCAAACGGCGTTCTTATCGTGGATATTCGCAAGGTAGAGCCTAATCCCACACAGCCCAGGCAATTCTTCGACGAAGATGCACTGGAGGAACTGGCAGAGTCCATGAAAACTTTCGGCATAGTCCAGCCCCTTCTTGTTTCCGAAGAAGACGGCAAGTACATGATTATCGCCGGCGAACGCCGTTACCGTGCGGCACGCAAGGCACAACTTACAGAAGTGCCCGTAATCGTGAAAAATTACACGGAAATGGAAATACTGCAAGTCGCATTAATCGAAAACATTCAGCGGCAAGACTTAACATCCATCGAAGAAGCAACGTGCTACAAACGCCTGATGGATGACTTCTTTTTCTCGCCGGAAGACGTTGCCGTAAAACTGGGCAAAAGCAAGCACGCCGTAATTTCTGCACTGCATCTTTTGGAGCTTGTACCCCGTGCCCAGGAGCTGGCAAGCGAGGGCAAGCTAACCGCCAGCCACGCAAAAGTTTTGTTAAACGTGGAGGACGAAGAACTGCAATCCGCCTGCGCAGAAAAAATCGCACAAGCCGCCCTCAGCGTACGTGAATCGGAAATCATGATAAATGCTGCGCTAAAGTCCGCCGCAAAAAAAGTCGCCCAAGAAGAAATCCCGGCGGAAGAAAAAAACATAGCCGAGAACATACAAAAAGAGTTCCGTCGCACAGAGACGGAACTCAAACATCTGCTTGGCTCGCAGGTTCATATACTGCCGGGCAAGAAGCGTAGCAAAATCGAAATCGAATACTATTCCGCAGACGACCTGGAACGGTTGCTTTCGCTGTTTAGGCGGTTAAGTTAGGGCGTGTAGCCCACCCAAAATTCCGCAAGTGCAATCAAATCCCAATAATTTTCGCCGGCGGAAAGCACAACTTGCCTACCCAAAATATCGAAGAACAGGATGCTGTGGGTTGGTTCTGTAAGAAGATACGCCGTGGTTTGGTCAATGATAACCTCACGAAATTCCGCCTGGGTGGGGTCATAAACGGGTTCGCCCAAAACGGCGTAAACTATGTTTCCCTCATCGCTTTGAAAATGAAAAACGGAAGCGGTTTCATCAATGCTTTCGAAAGTTATTTGCCATCCCTCCGGCGGCAAAAGGGCAACAATCCGCCCAATGTCCGAAAACGAAAACTCTTCTCCAAAAGTATAGCCTCGTATAGCACCTACCGGAGTGTCGGACTCTGGTGCCAACGGCACCGACTCCCAAAACTCGTCTGTATCCAAGAAATCTCCATCAATCCCGTATAATCTGCCATGTGCGAAATGCTCGTAATCCACTACTTCGTAAACCCCGGCAACGGTGGGATTTTCCACATCATCCCGGAAAAAATCCATGAAATTTTCGCCGGGGATTAGCAAATACGCCGCAACAAAACACGCCGCAACAAAGCACGCCGCCAGCCCCCCACGCATCCCAAAAATCTTACTGCGCTTTGTTTTTGCATCTTCACGGAAAATCGCCGCTTTCATTTTTGCATCCATACGAGTTATGGACATCTCGTCGGTTTCCGGCTCTTCCGAGGGGGTTGCGCCAAGCTGGTCTACATATTTTGTGGCAAGGGACGAGAAATACTTATCTGCTTTGTGGCTTTTTAAGTCCAGGATAAATTCCTCTGCTTCACGCAAATTTTTCATATTATCGTTCATGGGCGGCGCACCTCCTTCGCAAGTTCCGCAAGTTTTTTCTTTGCCCTGTGCAAGCGCACGGTTACATTATTCTCTGTTATGCCCAAAATATTACCTATCTCCTTGTGTGGCAAGTCGTGGGCGTATTTTAGGAGGAAAACCGACCGCATTTCCTCATTTAGCCGCCCAACCAGGGCTATTGCCCGCCCGGCTTCGTCATTTGTAGCTACTGTTTCTTCTAGGTTAAAGTCTGACGCTTGCTCAAACTCGCTGAAATCTGTGGGGAGGGTTCGGTTTCGTTTGTGGTACATATTTATGGCTACGTTTTTTGCAACGGTGATGAGAAACGCCGCCGTTTTTGGCGAATCGGGGTCTTCGAAGCGGGGCATATGACGGTACACCCTAATAAACGCCTCGGAGACGGCATCTTCCGCCAAGCCGTGGTCTTTGAGGATGTCAAATGCTTTTCGCCACAGAATCTTTTTGTATTTTTCGTAGAGGTAATCAAATGTGTTTTTGTCCAAAAGAAGCCTCCGTTTATTACACCATTTATCCGCAAGGAATATTACAACCAAAAGTGTTTTTTCCTACGGTATTCGCTGTGCGCCGTGCGCACCTATTATTTCTGAAATTTCTTCGAATTCGCTGTGCAGTAGCTTGGATTCGATTTCGGTAAGGAGATTTTTTGTCTCGGGCGACCATGATTCTTGCTTTAGGGTTTTTAGTGCGGCGTTTGCCGCTTTCTTATTATATGCTTCGCAAGCATCTTCGATAATTTTTAGCTGGGCGGCAAGAAGTTGTGGATTGGAATCCGGCACATTTGCGTCCGGCTCGGGAGGGGAGAGTTCTTCAATTATGCCCTGTACCGCTTTTATAAAATCGGGAGTGTGGGCGATTATGGTTTGAACATCGCCCTGTTTTCCGGCATCTTCAATGGTCTTTGCCGTTTCGGAAAGGATGTATTTTTGTATGTTTGCCAAAGCCGATTTCATGCCGTGGGCTTGGATTGTAAGTGGCTTGATATCCGCCGCAGAGGGATTTTTTAGCAAAAGGAATTGTTGCATGATTTCCAAGGCTTTTTTCGCATCACGAATGAAAGAGAGGACTATTTTTTCGCTTAAAACCGATTCGGACTGTGCCACGGCGTGTGGGTTTGCAGACATTGCCCGTGCGGTTTCAAGCACCTCGGGCGACTGTTTGTCACGAATGTATTGCAGTAGCTGTGCGTTTAGCTGAAGCACGTCTATGGGTTTTGCAATGAAATCTGTGAAGCCGTTTTCCAAAAACAACTCTTTTGCACCTTTTATTGTGTTTGCGGTAAGGGCAACAATCGGCTGTGTGTAGCCACGGTCACGTATCATTTTTGTTGCCTGGATACCGTCCATTTCCGGCATCATATGGTCCATGAAAATAATATCGTACACCTCGCCGGCTTCGATTTTATCAATTGCTTCACGCCCGCTGGAAACGGTGTCTAGTGTTAGTTGGTATGGCAAAAGATACCCCTCGATTACGTACAGGTTTGACTCGATATCATCAACCGCAAGCACTTTGCCGTAGGGCATTGGCTCTGCGGCTATGCTTGAGGTTTTGTTTGCGCCAATGGCTTTCATGCTTTGCAGATTTTCCTTGGCTTCCTTGCCCAGCACGGCAGTTCCGTTAACGATTTGAGGGATGGAAATTGTGAAAACAGAACCCTCGCCAACGGCGGATTTAACAGAAATTTTGCCATCCATCATGGAGATTAGCTGGCGTGCGATGCTCATTCCAAGCCCTGTGCCTTCGATGGCACGGTTTGCTTCCACGTTAAACCGCTGATATTCCGACTCGAACAGTTTTGAAATTTCCTCCGGACTCATGCCTTGGCCGGTGTCGGTTACGGTGAAAACCAAGGAAACCTCGCTTCCCTCGGACACGTGACCTACTTTTCCGATTGAAAGGGTAATTACGCCACGTTCGGTGTACTTAAACGCATTTGAGAGAAAATTATTGAGAACCTGCTTGATGCGAAGTTCGTCTCCGATAAGGGAAGCTGGAATATTTTCGTTAACGTCCAGCTTAAAGTCCAGGTCTTTATCGCCTATGTGGGTGAGGTTTAATGTTACGGTGTCCATAATTGTTGGGGTGATGTCGTAGGGTGCCGGCACTATTTCCATTTTGCCCGCTTCCACTTTTGACATATCCAAAATGTCGTTTATAACTGCCAGGAGGAGCTTGGAGGAGCTGTGTATGCGCAAAAAGGCCTCCTCGGCCTCTTTTGTGTGGTTTGCCTTTAGCAGTTCTATTTCGGCAATGCCCAAAACTGCGTTCATTGGGGTGCGTATTTCGTGGCTCATGCGGGCAAGAAACTGGGTTTTTGCACGGTTTTCTTCCTGTGCGGTGTTGCGTAGTTTTTCTTCTTGGCGGGTGATTTGTGCGGCTTTTTTCTCTTTTTCCAGTGCGTTTTCAACCTCACGCAAAAGAAGCGTTGTGCCTGCAACGCCTGCAAAGGCAAACATAAACGAAACGATGATAACCATCCAGTTGTAAATGTCTGCTTCACGCCCGTATCTGTCAAGGACGGATTCCAGTTCAATCATTCTGGCGATATGCTGCCCGGAGTCTATCATATTGTTCTGGTACTGCAAATTGGCAGAATGGCGGGCTTCGTGGGCGTTGTTCAAATTATTTATGGAGGTGGTGGATTGGGTCATTAAAAAAACATTGATAACTGCGAAAAAAGCAAAAACGGCGATGAGAATTTTGATAATGGATGTAACTTGCACAATCTCACCTCTTTTGAATGCGTAAACGTGTTGCAAGTTTATCACGAATATGCTTGCGGGGGCAACTGTTTGACACAAAAATTGGTCGCAGTGTGGATAAAATTTGCCGTGTCGTCCCAGGTTACAAAGGTGTAAGCCTGTGAAGCGGGGGGGAGATTTACGTTTTCGTCCCGCTCTGCCAAAAGGCTTTTTTTGATGGCGGCGGTTTCGTCTGCGGTAATAAGCCCGGGGATTCCGGCGGGTGTTGCCGTTTCCAGCAAGGCGAAAATTTCATCCACTGCCGAGCCTTCTTGGTATGTGCGGATGGATATATTTCGCAGGTCTTTATAGTAATCGCTGGCGTAGCCCTTTGCGGCCTCGTCCGGATGGTTTGTGCGAAAATCTGTCCACAGGGTTTGATTATTGCAAATATCCGTGAGTATGTGGACGGCGTACCCCAGCGCAAAAGCATCGCCCGGATGTGCGTGCAGGAAATTTTGCACACTTTTTATCCAGCCGATATTGTCTGTAACTTGCCCCCAGCGTTCGTCGCTTACCGGGCATAGGTGAGTAATTTTTTTTGCCGGTCCGATATTTTTCATATTTGCGCCGTCAAACTCTTTGCGATAATGGATTGCATCCGGCGCAATAGAGCCAATCAGGAGTTGCGCAACAGGTTGTGCGTCGCTCATGCCGATTTTTTTTGCGAATTGGTGTGCGACTAACAAATGCGTAAGTGGAAAAGCCATGTGTTTCCTCCGTTCATTTTTCATCTGGTTAGTGACACCAACCAGATGAGTTTGCGCTTGCGCAAATTTTTGATAGAATAACAGCGAGGTGAGACATATGCCCTACACAGCATTATACCGCAAAAAGCGGCCACGCACATTTGGCGAAATTATTGGACAGCAACATATAAAACGTGCCCTGTTAAACCAGCTTATGGCGGGTCGGGTTTCCCATGCGTATCTTTTTTGCGGCACCCGTGGCACGGGAAAAACCTCTGCGGCAAAAATTTTTGCCCGTGCCGTAAACTGCACCGCACCCCAAGACGGCGAACCCTGCAACACCTGCGAACTGTGCAAAAACATCTTGGCGGAACGATGCCTGGACGTTGCTGAAATTGATGCCGCCAGCAACAACGGCGTAGACAATATCCGTGACCTGCGTGAAGAGGTAAAATATCTGCCAACCATGGGACGCTACAAAGTGTACATCGTGGACGAAGTTCATATGCTTAGTTCCGGCGCATTTAACGCACTGCTTAAAACCCTGGAAGAACCGCCGGAACACGTGATTTTTATCCTTGCCACAACAGACCCTCAAAAAATCCCCGCTACAATTTTGTCCCGTTGCCAGCGGTACGACTTTAGGCGGATTTCTGCCGAGCAAATGACCGTAGCCCTGCAAAAATACTTGACGGAAGAAAACAGAGCATTCGAACCCGATGCGCTGGAATATATTGCGTACCATTCCGATGGGGCTATGCGTGATGCGTTAAGCCTGCTGGACCAATGCCTTGCGGCAGGCGAAGAGCTAACAATTGCAACCGTTCAAGATGTTTTGGGCGCAGTAGACCGTGCCAGACTATTTGAATTTGCCGATGCGCTTTTCCAAAAAGACACGGCGCAAATAATTGAAATCATAACCCGTGCCATGGACGACGGGCGGGACGAAGCACGCTTTGCCGCAGACCTTGTGCGTCACTTCCGTGACGTGCTTGTAGCAGGCCTTGACGGCGGCGATTTCCACAACGAAGCAAAATACAAAGCGCAAGCGGCAAAAATCCCACAAAATTTTCTCATGCAGTGCATCACCGCATTCTCGGAAGTCCAGCGGGAAATGCGCTTTGCACCACACAAACGCACAGCATTTGAAGTGTGCGCCCTTCAAATATGCACAGGGGGAGGGGAGTTGAGAGTTGAGAGTGGAGAGTTGAGAGTTGGTGCGGTGCCTGCGGCGGTGTCCGGTGCTACGCCGCCCGCTACGCCCCACCCTCACAAGCCTACCAGCCTCGTCGGGGATTTCTCTCGGAGTGAGGGTGGCAGTGCCGTGCGCGCCACCCTCACTCCGAGAGATTTCCCCGAGGTAGGGGCAACGCAGCCCACAGCAAATGCAATGCAGTCCACAGCAACCACTGCGCCGCCCCCGGCACGGGCGCAAAATACCATCGACAAAATAAAAGCCCAACTATCAGGCGAGCAAAAACTTGCACCGCAACCCCAAGAAGCGTACAATGAAGCGCAGCAACAGGCGCATCCACAAGCGCAAATACAGCAATCGCCACAACCCACAGTCCCCGATGACTGGGCAAGTTTTGGGCAAGAAATAATCGGCGATGAGACATTTTAGGAGGATACAACTATGCCAAAAGGATTCGGCGGCGGAATGCCGGGCGGAATGAACATGAACAACCTCATGAAACAAGCACAGCAAATGCAAAAAAAAATGGCACAAATGCAGGAAGAACTGGGGCAAAAAACCCTGGAAGTTTCATCCGGCGGCGGCGCAGTTAAAGTCACAATAAATGGCGAAAAGCAAATCCTAGACCTGGTAATCTCCCCGGATGCCGTTGACCCGGACGATGTAGAAATGCTGCAAGACCTGGTGCGCTCCGCCGTAAACGAAGCAATCCGCCAAATGGACGAAATGGTGAATTCACAAATGTCCCAACTAACCGGCGGAATGGGCTTGCCCCCGGGAATGTTCTAGGGGGATATAGTCGCATGAACATCTACGGCGAACCTGTTTCACGCTTAATTGAAGAATTCTCACGTCTGCCGGGAATAGGCGGCAAAACCGCCCAACGGCTCGCTTTTTATGTAATCCGCCAACCCGCCCAGCGGGCAGAGGCCTTGGCAGGTGCAATCCTAACCGCACGGCGCAACATCAAATACTGCGGCACTTGCGCCGCCCTCACAGATTCAGACCCATGCAACATTTGCGCCAGCACAAAACGTGACGCAAAAACAATCATGGTTGTGGAAGACCCAAGGGATATGGCCGCATACGAACGCACCGGAGAATTCCACGGCCAATACCACGTACTTCACGGCGCAATTTCGCCAATGCACGGCGTTGGCCCAAACGATTTGACAATTGCCGCACTGCTAAAACGCCTGCAAACATCCCCTGCCAATGAAGTGATAATCGCCACAAACCCCAACGTAGAAGGCGAAGCCACCGCCCTGTACATCGCAAAAATCCTAAAGCCCACGGGCATAAAAGTAACCCGAATAGCCCACGGCGTACCCGTAGGCGGCGACCTCGAATTTGTAGACGAAGTTACCCTCTCCCGTGCGCTGGAGGGACGGCGGGAAATCTAAGACGATTGACGTGTTTCAAAATAGTGCCAGCCAAGCGTGATTAACAAGCCCAGTATTTCATTTTCCCCATCGGGGATTTCAACTTCATATTTACGTGGGGCAAATGAGAGCAAGTGCAAGAAAAACGAAGCCGTGTCTTCCATCTTTGCAATAACAACATTGTCTTGTTTTACTTCGTCCGTTTCCCTGTCAAATGTCCAAGGCAAGTCGATAAATTCGTATTCATAGCCAATCAGTTGCTGTTTCAAGTTGTACATACCCTTTTTTTCGCCGCCAACAATAAGGGAATATTCCCTAATCTGCAATGCCGTGGCAATCCTTAATCCGGAATCAAGTTTGCCAACAACTTTACCGGATGTATCAAAAAGCTGTTGCCCGGCGGCATTCCCCTTAGTCGTGTAACGCTCTATTCCGTTTTCGTCTGTAATTACAAAATTGTCAGATAGACCGAATCTCCAGCTTCTAACCATATGAAATTTCATAAATATCCGCTCCCTTGTCGATTTATTTTAATATTCGCTTTTGCGAACCCCCTACATGGCTTTCCGCAAGGCTTCTGCAAGTTGGTCTGGGCAGGAGGTTGTTTTTCCGCCGCATTTTATGCCGGAAAGGTTTGCGATAATATCTTCTGCACGTGCCCCACGAGACAGCTCCGCAATGGCTTTTAGGTTGCCGTCACAGCCATTGGAAAATGTCACGGTTTTGATAACGCCTTCAGAAACGTCTACATAAATTTCTTTGCAACACGTTCCGGTGGTTTTGTACATCATAGTGTCAACTCCTTAAATTCCTCTATCAAGGATTTTATTACTTCAATTGCACTCTTCCAAAAATCAACGCTTTCTACGTCTATGCCCAGCTTTTTGCAACTTTCCGCAATGGACATTTTGCCCGATGCACGAAGAAAGTTATCGTATTTTTCCCCAAAAGCCGCAGGGTTAGACTCGTAAATTTTGTACAGCCCGTTTGCAAGCAACTGCCCAAAAGCATAGGGAAAGTTGTAAAAACTAAAACTTCCGCTGTAATAATGCGGCTTAATAAGCCACATATACGGGTGCAAGTTTTCCGTATCAAGCCCATCGCCGTAGGCGGTTTGCTGTGCCGCAAGCATCATCTCACAAAGCTCCTGCACAGAAAGAGGATGGTCTAACCGTGCCTCAAACACGCTTTTCTCAAACAGATACCGTGAGTAAATATCCAAAATAACTTGGGTTGCATCCTGCAATCCAAGTTCCAAAAGCTGTAGCTTTTCTTCGGCGGGCAAGGTTTTCAAAACGGCGTTTGTCACCACCGTTTCGCAGAAAGTTGACGCAGTTTCCGCAAGGGGCATGGGATACCCCGTATTAAGAATACCCTCCTGCATTACCTGCATCGAGTGATACCCGTGACCAAGCTCGTGCGCCAAAGTGATAATGTCCGAGAGATTGCCGCCAAAATTAAGAAGCACACGAAACTGCTTAACCGCATAAACGTCACCGCAAAATGCGCCGCTTACCTTGCCCTCACGTGGGTTTACATCCACCCAGTTTTTTTCGAAAGCAAGCCGTGCAATTTTCTCCATTTGGGGCGAAAACTTGCCAAAATTATCTGCAACGAAAGTTTTTGCTTCCTCGTACGTGAAAGTTTTTGTGGCAGTGCTGCCCACGGGCGCAAATAAATCGTAAAAGGGTAGCGAACTTTTGCCCAGGTGTTTGGCTTTTGCCTTGAGATAGTCCCGGAAAACTTGGATATTTTCGTCAATTGCGGTGAACATTGCGTCCAGCGCAGTGCGGCTCATGTTAGAATCGAAAAGCGTTTTATCCAGCGGGTGGGCGAACTTGCGCAGTTTGCACAGCAAGTTTACCTCGCCCTTGATGGCGTTGATTGCGGCGGCACAGGACTCTGCTATTTGGGGATATGCGGCAAGCTCGGCTTTGTATGCGGCTTTGCGCACTGCCGCATCTGCATCGTAGGCGAGGTTGCGGCATTCGTTTATGCCTATGGTTTTTGTTTCGCCGGTTTTTGGGCAGACAAATTCGCAGTTAAGCTGTGAAACCAGCTTGTCCTGAAGCATTGTCCATGCGCCGCTACCGCCTGTATTTGCCATCAATGCCGCCAGCGTTTCTTCGCTCTCGTCCATCATGTGCGAATACTCCCGTGCCATATGCGCAAGCTGAAACGCATACTCATCCACGCCGTGTTCTTTCGCAAGTGCGCCGATATCACCGCCAAACTCGGAAAGATATTTCGCAAGTCGTACTTTCATGCGGCTTGTTTCTGCGTTGAGTGCGTCCAGCAGGTAGATGAACTTTGATGCGTCGCCGTCGGATGTATCGGTTGCGTACACAAAATGTGCATACGAACCCAGGCGGTCGTGCTTCGTTACATACTCCTCCAGTAGGCGGGTGAGTGCCGCAGCAGTTTCGAAGCCGGAAATATCTTCGGAAAGCGCATTCATTTTTTCCGCCAGTTTAGGCAAACTCAAAAAATCCGTCTTAAACTCTTCCGAGTCAAACGACGGATAAATTTCATTCAAACACCACTGCATACACATTCTCCTTTGTTGAGTTCCTGGGGGAAAACTTTTTTTAGGAAAAAAAGTTT